>Ga0194116_10000220_pt1 | contig 112904 bp, 111 predicted proteins | sample TA2MahsurfametaG_4_FD_148617 | JGI IMG/M metagenome (GOLD analysis project Ga0194116, IMG submission 148617) | Freshwater microbial communities from Lake Tanganyika, Tanzania - TA2015008 Mahale S9 surface | ecosystem: Environmental > Aquatic > Freshwater > Lake | place: Tanzania: Lake...
ATGGCGGTCGGCAGCGCTTCCTCACGAAGGGCAGTGCGCCCCGTTGGTCCCCGGACGGGACGCGGATCCTCTATCTCGGCGCCGGGGAGCCGGCCGGTACCCAGATCTTCGTTCGGTGGATGGACGCGGAGGGGGCCACCAGTCAGGTGACGCGTCTCGATGAGGCGCCCAAGGATCCCAGGTGGAGCCCCGATGGAAAGTCGATCGTCTTCGGGCGCTTCGTCGCCACACCGTCGCGCTGGTCGATCCCGATGCCCGCCGCCCCGGCTGGTGCGCGCTGGGACGAGGGCCCGCGCGTCATCGAGGATCTGCACTACCGCCAGGATTATGCGGGCTTCATGCGCCGCGGCTTCGTCCATATCTTCACCGTGCCGGCGGAGGGCGGGAGCGCGCAGCAGCTCACCTTCGGGAGCTGGAACGTCGGCTCGCGGTTCGATGGGCTCGAGGCTGCGGTGAACTTCGATTTCACCCCCGATGGCCGGACGATCGTCTTCGACGGGTGGAAGGGGGATTGGGACGCCGTCTATCGGCGCTCGCACATCTATGCCCTCGATCTCGCCTCGGGCGCGGTCCGGCAGGTGACACGGACCGAGGGGAACTGGACGAACCCCACCGTCTCCCCCGATGGCCGACTCGTCGCCTTCCTCGGCTACCCCGAGGCCCCCGATACCTATTCGCAGCCCGACATGCAGGTGGCGCAGCTCGACGGGAGCAACCAGCGCAACCTGAGCCGGGTGCTCGACCGCTTGGTCAGTGACATGCGATGGTCACCGGACAACAGCGGGATCTATGCGAGCTATACGAATCATGGGACGACCAATGTCCGCTTCTTCCCGCTCACGGGGGCCTCGCGAGAGGTCACCTCGGGGCAGCATCTCCTCGGCCTCTCGTCGATGGCGGGAGGGCGTGATGGGTTCGGTGTCGGCGTGCGATCGGCACCCGACGCCCCCTCGGACGTGGTGCGCTTCTCCCTGCGCGGTGGCGCGCCGTACCAGCAGCTCACGCGGGTGAACGACGATCTCCTCGCCGGCCGCAAGCTCGGCGCGCAGGAGGAGCTCTGGTTCACCTCCAAGGACGGAACGAAGGTGCAGGGGTGGATCGTGAAGCCGCCGTTCTACGACCCCACCAAGCGCTATCCGCTCCTCCTCGAGATCCATGGCGGTCCCTTCAGTGACTATTACGCCAACTTCAGCTTCAACTATCAGGCATGGGCGGCACTGGGCTACGTGGTGCTCTACACGAATCCGCGCGGGTCGACGAGCTACGGGGAGGCCTTCGCTCGCGGGATCAACTTCCGCTATCCAGGCGTCGACCATGAGGATCTGATGGCGGGAGTCGATGCGGCGATCAAGACCGCGTCGATCGACACCGATCGCCTCTATGTCGGCGGCTGCTCGGGTGGTGGTGTGCTCTCCAGCTGGGCGATCGGGCATACCGATCGCTTCGCTGCCGCCGCGGTGCGGTGCCCGGTGATCAACTGGATGAGCATGTTCGGGCAGACCGACATCCCCTTCTTCACGATGAGCTTCTTCAAGCAGCCCTTCTGGGAGGATCCGTCGCGGTGGCTCGAGCAGTCATCGATGATGCATGTGGGGAAGGTCACGACGCCGACCCTGCTCATGACGGGAGAGGCCGATCTCCGTACGCCGATCGCACAGACGGAGGAGTACTACGCCGCGCTCAAGTACCGTGGCGTGCCGGCCAAGATGCTCCGCTTCCCGGGGCAGTTCCACGGGACGGGGACGCGGCCATCGAACGCGATGCGCACGATCCTCTACATGCACGACTGGTACGATCAGTGGGCACGCAGTGGCGGGAAGGCGCAGTCGCGCCGGGCGAAGTGATGTGCGCGCCGTGAGGCGAGAGGGGTGACCTAGACGGTCAGGTGATCGACGGAGCGGGGAAGGCGCTGGAAGACCTCCCCCCACACGGCGATCACCGACGCGCGCACCAGGCGAGGCAAGGCGAGGGGGATCGCATCGGCGGTTCCCCCCGCCTTGCGTTCGATTTCCGCGGCCACCGACGTCATCTCCACATCGGCGATCCCGCACGGAACCATGAGGTCGAAGTACGAGAGGTCGGTGGTCACATTGAGCGCGAACCCATGCCAAGTGACCCACTGCCGCGCATGCACGCCGATGCTCGCGAGCTTGCGCCCGTTGGTCCAGATCCCGGTCTTCCCCGTGATCCGCTCGGCCACGATCCCAAAGGGTGCGACGGCGCGGATCAGCACCTCCTCCACCTGACGCAGATACCAGTGCAGGTCCTGCGTGTGCTCGGTGAGATCGACGATCGGGTAGCCAACGAGCTGGCCCGGACCATGGAAGGTGACGTCACCGCCTCGCTCGACCTCGAAGAGCTCCACGCCGCGCGAGGCGAGGAGCTCCGGCGCTACGAGGAGATGCTCCTCCTTTGATGACCGCCCGAGGGTGATCACCGGCGGATGCTCTACCAACAGGAGGACGTCGAGCGGGATCTCTTTGGATATCCGCTGCGCCGCCACCTCCCGCTGGAACGACAAGGCCTCCGCATAGCTGCGGAGGCCGAGGTCGTGGACCAGGAAGTCGGTCACTGCAATGATGCCGCGCGCTTACGCGTGCAGCATCTTCCCCATCGAGTCGAGCACCGCCTCGGCGATCGCCTCGCTGAGGGTCGGGTGTGCATGGATGGCGAGGTCGATCTCCTCCACCGTGTACTCGTTCTCACGGGCGACGGCGAACTCGTGGATCATCTCGGTCGCATGCGCCCCGATGATGTGTGCGCCAAGGATCTCGCCATGCTTCTCGTCCCGGATGACCTTCACGAAGCCCTCGGTCTCGCCGCTGGTGCGGGCGCGGCCGTTCGCCGAGAAGGGGAACTTCCCGACCTTATACTTCAGGCCCTTCTCCTTGCACTGCCCCTCGGTGAGGCCGATGCTCGCGACCTCGGGGTGGCAGTAGGTGGCGTTGGGGATGTTCCCGTAGTTCACCGGGTGGTGCGCATGGCCGGCGAGGATGGCGGCGACCACATGCCCCTCGCGCGACCCCTTGTGCGCGAGCATCGGCGGGCCGGCGACGTCGCCGATCGCGTAGATCCCCTTGACCGAGGTCTCGAAGCGATCGTTGATCTTGATGAAGCCGCGCTCGGTGGTCTGCACGCCGGCCTCCTTGAGGCCGATGCTCTCGATGTTCGGCGCGCGCCCGGCGGCGACCAAGACCTTATCGAAGGTGAGCTCCTTCTTCTCGCCGTTCACCTCGACGGGGATTGTGATGTTGGTCTTCCCCTTCTTGATGGGACCGAGCTTGGCGCCGGTGATCACCTCGATCCCGCGCTTCTTGAACGACTTGCCGAGCTCCACCGAGCAGTCCTCGTCCTCGACGGGAAGGATCCGCGACATCACCTCGAGGATCGTCACCGTGGAGCCGAAGGCGTTGAAGACGTCGGCGAACTCGCACCCGACAGCGCCCGCGCCGATCACCGCGAGGGTGGCGGGGGCCTTGTCGAGGGTGAGCGCCTCATCCGACGAGAGCACGAGGCTCTTGTCGAGCTCGAGCCCGATCTGTGGGAGTCCCTTCACGCGCGAGCCGGTCGCGATGACCACGCCCTTGGTCGCGGTGTGGGTCTCCACGGTGCCATCGGCGGCGGTGACCTTCACCGTCTTGTTCGCGCCGAGCACGCCGGTGCCTTTGAGCCAAGTGATCTTGTTCTTCTTGAAGAGGAACTCGACCCCCTTGGAGTTCTGGGCCGAGACCTGACGAGAGCGCTTCATCGCGACGCCGTAATCGAGCGTCACCTTCTCCGCGGTCACGCCGAACTCCTTCCCCTTCGCGACCTTCTGCGCGATCGAGGCGGCCTCGAGAAGGGCCTTGGCGGGGATGCACCCCCAGAGGACGCAGGTGCCGCCGAGCCCTTCGCGCTCGACCACCGCGACCGACTGCCCGAGCTGGGCGGAGCGGAGGGCGCCGACGTAGCCGGCGGGGCCGCCGCCGAGGTAGATCACATCGAATTGAGACATGGTGTCAGGGACCAGGGGTCAGAGGTCAGAACGACAGCAACAGAGGGTTCTCGATCAGGCGGCGCAGCGTCTGCAGGAAGGCGGCGCCGACGGCGCCATCGACGGCGCGATGATCGCAGCTCATCGTGACGCGGAGGCGGGGCTGGATGGTGAAGCCACCGTCTGGACCGACGACGACCTTGTCCTCGATCGCCCCGATGGCGAGGATCCCGACCTCGGGGGGATTGATGATCGCGGTGAACTGATCGATCTGCATCATCCCGAGGTTCGAGACGGAGAAGCTGGACCCCGTGAACTCCTCAGGCTTGAGCTTCCGTTCCCGCGCCTTCTTGGCGAGGGCCTTGGCCTCGGCCGAGATCGCGCGCAGCCCCTTCTGGTCGGCATCAAAGATCACGGGGACGATCAGTCCGTCGTCGGTGGCGACCGCCATCCCGAGATGTACGCTACCGAAGCGCCGGATCCGATCGCCGAGCCAGTGCGCATTCACGTCGGGGTGCTGCGTGAGGGCGGTGGCGACGGCCTTCAGGATCACATCGTTGAACGAGACCTTGAACGCATCGCCGATCGCGAGCGCCGCGGTGCGCATCTCGGCGACGCGCGAGAGGTCGAACTCAGCGGTGAGATAGAAGGTCGGGATCGGCCCGATCGACTCGCTGAGGCGCTTGGCGATCGTCTTGCGGATCTGCGTGAGCGGGATGTCCTCGAACGCTTCGCCGGTGCGGACGGGGGCGGAGGCACGAGCCGGCGCTGCGGGCGAGGATGCCACGGGGCCGCGCGCGAGCGCGGCCTCGATGTCGCGCTTCACGATGCGGCCACCGGGGCCAGAGCCTTGGACCGCCCCGAGGCTCACGCCCGACTCGTCGGCGAGACGCCGCGCGAGGGGGGAGACGAGGGCGCGGCCGGCGGGGGTCGCAGGCGCAGCCGGAGCTGCCGGGGCCGCTGCACGCGGGGCAGGGGCCGCCGGCACGCTCGGTGTGGCCACCGCTGGGGCACTCGCCGCAGGAGCCGCGCTGGTCGCCCCGCCGGGGGCCGCACCGCCGAGCAACGCGGCAATGTCCTCGTCCGCCGCCGCGATGATCCCCACGAGCGTGCCGACCGCCGCGGTGGTCCCCGCCGCGACGACCTGCTTGCGCAGCACCCCATCGCCGCGCGCCGTGAGCTCCATCACCGCCTTGTCGGTCTCGACCTCGGCCAAGACCTCGCCGCTCTTCACGGCATCGCCTTCCTGCTTGAGCCACGTGACGAGGCGCCCTTCCTCCATCGTGGGGCTCAACGCCTCCATGAACACTTTGGTCGCCATTGGGTTTCTCAGTCGAGGTACATGACCTTCCGGACCGCCGCGATCGTCTTCTGCAGATCGGGCTTGGCGAGCTTCTCGAGCCCCTTCGCGTATGGCATCGGCACATCGGCCTGATGGACGCGGATCACCGGGGCATCGAGGTGATCGAAGCACTCGCGCTGGATGTAATCCACCACCTGCGCCCCGATCCCCGCGATCTCCCACCCCTCCTCGAGGACGACGGCGCGATTGGTCTTCTGGACCGAGGTGATGATCGCCTCGACGTCCATCGGGCGGACGGTGCGGAGGTCGACGACGTCGACGCGGATCCCATCCTTGGCGAGCTGATCGGCGGCGTTCATCGCGACGAGGACCATCTTCCCATTCGTGATGATCGAGCAGTCGCTCCCCTCCCGCTTGAGCTCCGCCTCCCCGATTGGGACGATGTAGTCGTGCTCGGGGACCTCGCCCTTCGTGTTGTAGAGCATCTCCCCTTCGAGGACGATCACCGGATTGTCATCGCGGATCGCTGCCTTGAGGAGCCCCTTCGCATCGTAGGGCGTCCCCGGCGTCACGACCTTGAGCCCCGGGATATGCGCGAGCCACGACTCGAAGTCCTGCGAGTGCTGCGCCGAGAGCTGCAGCGCCGCGCCATTCGGACCACGGAAGACCATCGGCATCGGGTACTGGCCGCCCGACATGTAGAGCATCTTGGCGGCGGCGTTCACCACCTGGTCGATCGCGAGCAACGCGAAGTTCCAGGTCATGAACTCGATCACGGGGCGGAGGCCGACCATCGCGGCCCCCACGCCGACGCCGGCGAAGCCGAGCTCGGTGATCGGGGTGTCGACGACGCGCATCTCGCCGAACTCCTCGAGGAGTCCCTTGGAGACCTTGTACGCCCCGTTGTAGACGCCGACCTCCTCCCCCATGAGGAAGACGCGGTCGTCGCGGCCCATCTCCTCACGGAGGGCCTGGTTGAGGGCTTCGCGGTAGGTGATGATCGCCATGGTCAGCTCACCGTATCCACGAGGACATCTTCGTAGAGCGCCTCGGCCGAGGGTTCGGGGCTCGCATCGGCGAAGTCCCAGGCATCCTGACAGATCGTCTTGATCTCGCGCTCCATCTCGGCCACGTCGGCCTCGGTGCAGTCGCCGGCCTCGAGCATGCGCGCCTTGAGCATCCAGACGGGGTCGCGCTTGAGCTGCTCGTCGAGCTCCGCCTTGGTGCGATAGGTGCCGCTCACCGCGTCGGACATCGAGTGGCCCATGAAGCGGTAGGTGCGGATCTCGAGGAGCGCCGGACGCGATTCCTTCCGGCAGATCTCGAGCGCGCGCTCCGTGGCCTCGCGCACGGCGAAGACATCCTGCCCATCGACATGCTCGCCGTGCATCCCCTGATACGAGTCGGCGCGACGATCGAGGTCCTTGATCGCGGCGGCGCGCTCGACGGCGGTGCCCATCCCGTACTTGTTGTTCTCGATGATGAAGAGGCAGGGGAGCTTCCAGAGCGCCGCCATGTTGAGCGCCTCATGGAAGGCGCCGGTGTTCACCACCGACTCGCCCATGAAGCAGACAATGACCTGATCGCCGCCGCGATACTTGATCGCGAAGCCCACACCGGCCGCGACCGGCACATGCCCGCCGACGATCCCGTGCCCGCCGAGGAAGTTGAGGTTCCGATCGAAGAGGTGCATCGAGCCCCCCTTCCCGCGCGAGCACCCATCCACGCGCCCGAAGAGCTCCGCCATGATCGCCCGCGGCGACATCCCGCGCGCGAGGGCCTGTCCGTGATCGCGATAGGTCGTGATCACATAGTCGTCGGGGCGGAGCATTGAGAGGATACCGGTCGAGACCGCCTCCTGCCCGATGTAGAGGTGGCAGAAGCCGCCGATCTTCCCGAGGGCGTAGGCTTCGCCGACCTTCTCCTCGAAGCGGCGCTGCAGGAGCATCGAATGGAAGAGCTCGCGGCGCAGGGCCGGATCGCCGGGGAGGGCGCGCGGATCGGGGCGTTTCTTGGGGGGCATAAGAGGCTGAAGGCTGAAGGCTCAAGGCTCAAGGCTGAAGGCGAAAAGCAAAAAAGCTCGTAGCTGGATGGGAGTGGCTGGGTGGGCATTCCGCCTCCAGCCTTCCGCCTTCAGCTGTCCACTCCCGCTGCCTGCACCTGCTCCCAGGCGTGGTACGACGAGCGCACGAGCGGACCCGACTCGACATGCTTGAAGCCCATCGTCATCCCCTGCTCGTAGAACAGGCGGAACTCGTCGGGGGTGACGTAGCGGTCGAGGCGGATATGATCGTCCGACGGCCGGAGATACTGGCCGAGGGTGAGGATGTCGACGTCGACTTCGCGCAGCTCGCGCATGGTCTGCAACACCTCTTCATTGGTCTCGCCCATGCCGAGGATGATCCCCGTCTTGGTGGGGATGTCGGGGGCGAGGCGCTTGCTGATCCGGAAGATCTCGAGCACGCGCTCATACCGGCCACCGGGGCGCGCCTTCTTGTAGAGGCGCGGGACGGTCTCGGTGTTGTGATTGTAGATCTCGGGGCGCGCCTCGAGCACGGTGCGGATGGCGTCGGCATCCCCTTGGAAGTCGGGGACGAGGACCTCGACCGAGCATCCGGGTACCGCCTCATGGACCTGGCGGATGGTCTCGGCGAAGGCCCAGGCCCCGAAGTCGGGGAGGTCGTCGCGGTCGACACTCGTGATCACGAGGTGCCGGAGATTCATCTTCTGCGCCGCCTCGGCCACGCGGCTCGGCTCGGCCGGGTCGAACTTCGGCGGACGCCCATGGGCCACGGCGCAGTAGGCGCAGTTCCGGGTGCAGACATCGCCCAGGATCATGAAGGTCGCGGTGCCATGCTCCCAGCACTCGCCGACGTTGGGGCAGTGGGCCTCCTCGCAGACCGTATGGAGGTCGAGCTCCCGCATCAGCCTCTTGAGGCGCAGGTAGTTCTCGCCGCCGGGGGCCTTCACCTTGAGCCAGGAGGGCTTCCGCTCCGGGAGGGGTTCGGCGCGATGCCGACCCATGATCTGATAGAGGACCTCAGCCACGACTCACCTGCCGGTCGAAGGGGGGCGGAACCGCATGGTGGGGAGGATAGGGGGTGCGGCGAGATAACGGGAGGTGTAGTAACCGTCTTTAGATGCTTTTGAAGGGTATTCAAAATCCGTCCGAGCAGGATCTCTGGGCCCATGGAAATTGGGCGAGGACCTCGGCGTGGCGACGAAACCTCGAGGGGGAGGCTATCGTACGAAGGGACAGTCCTCACCACCCCACCCCCACCCATGTTCAAGACCGTCATAGTCCTCGGCGTCCTCGCCCTCCTCGCGATCTTCGCCCTGAAGCTCCTCTTCGTCCTCCTGGGCTTCGCGATCCCCGTGCTCCTCCTCGGCTTCCTGATCTACGGGGTTCTCGTGGTCTTCGCGCCGGAGAAGGCGGCCCGACTCAAGGCCCGGATCGCCGAGATCTGAACTAGGGTGCGGGCTCGGTTGCGCCGACGCCCGCCACAACCCCCAGCCAGCTCAGCCGGCGTCGAGCGCCTCGGCGACCGCCCAGCCGAGGAGGGGGATCAGCAGCTCATGGTGCCCGGTGATCTCGTACCCGGTCCCGCCGGCGAGCACTGGGCGCTGCACCACATTCATCCGCGGCCGATAGTGCCGCTGCATGTCGAAGTCGACCGTCGTGAACTCGATCGGGCGCCCCGCCCCGATGTTCCGCGCCACGGTCAGCGCCTTGAGGAAGACCTCGGGCATGATCACCGCGCTCCCCAAGTTGAGCACGACGCCCCCCTGATGGAGATCGTCGCAGGAGGAGGCGAGGCGGCGGAAGTCGCGATGGCTCGTGTCACCGATCGCGGCGCCATCGGCGGCGGGATGCTGATGGATGATCTCGGCGCCGAGTGCGGCGTGCACCGTGACGGGGATCCACTGCCGATGGGCCGCGAGGATGATCGAGTGCTCAGAATGCGCGAGCGACGGCGCCGCTTCGAGGGCGCGCGCGACCGACTCCCCCATCCCCCAGCCATGGTGGATCCCCTGGGTGAAGGCCTCGTTGAGGCCACGCCCCGTCTCCTCTGCCATCCCGAAGGTCCCGTCCTTGAGCCCCGCGGCCACATCCTCGGAGGTCCCGCCGAAGCGAGCGATCTCGTAATCGTGGATCGCGGCCGAGCCATTCATCGCGAGGTGGGTGATCACCCCGCGCTGCATGAGGTCGACGAGGATCGGGCCGATCCCCGTCTTCACCACATGACCGCCGAGCATGACGATCACGCCCTTCTTGCGGCGCGCGGCGGAGACGACGGCGTCAACGATCGCGCGGAAGTCGTGCGCCTTGAGCGATTCGGGGAGGGCGCGGAGGAAGGCGGCGAAGGAGCGATCGCTCCCGGGAGCGGTGGCGAACTCCTCGGCGCGCACCTTGTTGGGGCGCGTCGCGACCGGGATGGTGCGCACCTTGGAGAGATCCGCTTCGCGCGGCGGGCGACGGTCCTGGGTCATGGCGATGGTGTGCCTTGGGTGGCGCCGGAACCGTTCCGGCGGTAGCTGCGCAGGAAGAGACTCAGGCTCCCAACGGACATCCGCGACTTCATCTGCACCATCATCCGGTCCTCGTCGTCGGTCATCCAGAGCTCGGCCTGCCCCCCTTCGGCGAAGATACCACGCGCCTTGATGATCGGCTGGATGACGATCGTGTTGAAGGTGCCGGCGGGGACCTGGATCCGCTCCCGGCGGAGCACGCGGATGGTCACCGGGTTCCGGTCGGGTTTGAAATAGCGGTTGAACGAATAGGTTCGGCCCACCTCGAGTGGGACGGTGCGTATGAAGTAGAGGAACGAGCCATCGTCGAGTGGGTCAAGCACCGAAGGGACCTCGCGGTTCTGCTTCCACGTCTCGTGGAACACCGCGCGCTCAGGGAAGATCTCAAAGATCCGCTCGCGCTCGCGTGCCCCCTGTTGCTGATCCTGACGGAAGCGGAGCGAGTTGAGTGTCGTCACGTCCATCCAACTTTCGTAGGCGTCGTTCACCTGGTAGAAGAAGGTGCCGCCGCTGATGTCGAAGCGGACGTGCCAGGCGCTCCGGTCGCGAATCGGTTTCACCCCCAGCACGGCGAGTCGAGCCGACCCGACCTTGATGGCGCCGAACTTCACGTCGTAAGTGAGCTGTTCGCCGGCTTCGAAGGGGACCGTGAGTCGACCGCGCTCGGGCGTCTGAGCGCCCAGCGGAGCGAGCCCCGCCATGAGCACTCCCATGAGCGCTCCTACGAGTCCCACCACGCGGCCGACGCCGCCGCGACGGCGCGCGGCGAGGCGGGGGATCACGCGACGGGTTGCGGGCGCCGTCGCCGTCGGGCGGCCCACGCGGCGCGGGCGAGGGCCAAGACATCGGGCCAGGGATCGCGGCGCGTCTCGCGCTCGCGCACGTCGAAGCGGGTGGCGACCGGAACCGCCTCAATCCGCCGCGCCTGTGCCGCCGCAGCCTGCAACAGTTCGAGGTTCGCCTGCCACGGGGTCTTAGCGGTCGACGCGGGGCGATCACCCCCCGCCTTGAGCATGTCGCGCACGACGGTGATGCGCAGCAGACGGAAGGTCCCGAAGGGATCCTGCACACCGGGCACGGTGACGGCGGCGCGGATCGGCCAGAGTCGCGGGAGCCAGCGGACGAGCCCATGGAGCTTGCGGATCGCCTCCGGTGCGGTCTCCGCCACCGTCCGTTCCGCGACCACCACGTCCGCGCCACCCTCGAATCGCTTCACGAGCTCGGGGATCCCCTCGGGGAGATCGGTGAAATCCCCCTGCATGAGGAGGACCGCATCGCGCCGAGGATAGCGCGTCCGCTGCGAGGCCTCGCGGAGCAGGGCATCCACCGCGCGGGCATACCCCACGCGCGCCTTCCCGCCGAGGACCGTCATCGGCATGACCTTGGCGTAGGGCTCGAGCACCTCGCGCGTGGCGTCGGTGCTCGCGTCATCGTAGACCAGGACCTCGTACTCACGGGGATACTCCTGGAAGAGGGTGCGGATCTTCCAGAGGAGTACCCCGATGGTGGGGCCCTCGTCGAGCGTGGGGATGCAGACGTACAGCATCCCTGAAAACTAGCGCCCCCCGCCCTGGAGATGGGGGCGGGGGGCGCGTCGCTCTCGGATGAGGAGTTACTTGACCCCGACCATCATCCGGCGGATCGGGACGATCATCAGGCCGAGGATCAGCGTCGCCGCGAAGAGGGCGAGCGCGGTGCCGCTGAAGACCGCGGGGGTCTGCTCGAGCTTCGTCGGGTCCACATGGCCTCCGACGAGGCCGGCCACGAGGTTGCCGACAGAGGCGGCGAGGAACCAGATCCCCATCATCTGCCCCACGTAGCGCCGCGGGGCGAGGGTGGTCATCGAGGAGAGTCCGACGGGGCTGAGGCAGAGCTCGCCGACCGTCTGCAGCAGGTAGCTGAGGATCAACCACCAGGGCGAGACGAGGACGGTGCCGTTGCTCGCGACGACGGTGTTCGCCGCGAAGAGCATGAGCAGGAACCCGAGGCCGGCAAAGCCGAGACCGAGGGCGAACTTGCTCGGGCTCGAGAGTTCGATCCCCCGCTTCGCCATGCCGACCCAGAGGGCCGCGAAGACCGGCGCGAGGACGATGATGAATGCGGAATTCACCGACTGGAACCAGGTCGCCGGCATCTCGAAGCCAAGGATGGTGCGATCGGTGAAGTCGTTGGCGAAGAGCTGGAGCGAGGTCGGGGCCTGTTCGAAGGCGGCCCAGAAGATCGCGGCGAAGACGAAGAGGACGAAGATCACCGCGACGCGCTTCTTCTCATCGCCGGTGAGGCCGCCGAAGAGGAACATCCAGGCGAAGAAGGCGACGGCGAGGCCGACGAGGACGAAGGTCATCGCGCCGCCGATCGCGACCGGATCGACGGTGACCACCCCGAGCGAGGCGAGGACGAAGAGGAGGGCGACGATCCCGACGCCCCCAAGGGTGGTATTGCGCACCATCGACTCCTGGCGCGCCTGCACCGCGGGATCGGGGTCGCGCACGATGTCCTGCCCGATCGGGCCCAACGTCGAGCCCGCCTTGAGCCAGAACCAGAGGAGACCGGCGGCCATCCCGATGCCGGCGGCGCCGAACCCCATGTGCCAGCTGACGCGCTCACCCAGGTAGCCGGTGATCAGCTGCCCGAGGAAGGCGCCGACGTTGATCCCCATGTAGAAGATCGAGAAGCCGGCGTCGCGGCGGGCGCCGCCCTGCGGATAGAGATCGCCGACGATCGCGGAGATGTTCGGCTTGAGGAGTCCCGTGCCGAGCACGATCAGCACGAGCCCGAGGAAGAAGAAGGTCTGCGAGAGCGCGGCCCCCGCGAGGCCGGAGAGGCCGATCGCGAGATGGCCCCCGGTGATCAGCAGCGCGCCGATGAAGATCGCGCGGCGCAACCCGAGCCAGCGGTCGGCGATCCATCCACCGGGCAACGAGGCGAGATAGACGCAAGCCGCGTAGATCCCGACGATCGCCGAGGCCTGCGTCCGCTCGAAGCCGAAGCCGCCATCGGCGAGCGCGGCTGCCATGAAGAGGACGAGGAGGGGGCGGAGCCCGTAGTACGAGAAGCGCTCCCACATCTCCGTGAAGAAGAGGGTGGAGAGCCCACGCGGGTGGCCGAAGAAGCGCGTGTCGTTGGTGTAGGGCGCGGCATCGGCCGCGGCGTACGCGGCGGGACGATCGCTGGACTGGGCCATGGGAGCCGGGGTGGGGGGAGGGGGGACGGTCAGGGCGCGGCCGGCGCGCCACTCCGACCGAGATACATCGAGATGACGCGCGACGCCAGTCTCTCGTTCACGGCCTCGTCGTGTGAGATCAGGAGGATCGAGAGCCCGCGGGCACGCTGGAGCGCGGCGAGTAGATCGAGGATCTGCGCCCGCCGCATCGGGTCGAGGTTCGCGACGGGCTCATCGCAGACGAGGAGGTCGGGTCGGGCGGAGTCTAGCGAGCCGCGGCATCGAGGCGTCCAGGTCGCGAGAGGGGAGAGCGGTCAGCGTCGCCAGGTCCAGTTCGGATCGGCGGTCGATATCAATAGACGCGCGAGCGACGGTCGAAGTGACGCGGGATCGAGGGCGGACGGGATGGTGCCGATCGCGTCGGTCAGCGAAATGATCAGGGCGTCGCGGACCTCAGCGTACGTCACGGGCCGCCCGAGGACGTCGGTGAGGGTCGCTGCGGGAACTATCGGGCTTTCCGGCGTCCCTGGAGGGCGGAGCCGCGCGATCCGCGGCTGGACGTCCTCGAGGAGGATCGAGCCGTGCTGAAGCAGGGCCCCCTCCTCCCGCCATTGGGCCGACCCGACGAGCTTGGCCCCGCCGACCACGATCTCCCCCTCGCCCGGCTCCGCGAAGCAGGCAGCACCGTCTGGGCGAAGGGCGAGGCGCTTTGCCGGGTCGCGTTCGATCGCGGTCGCGGCGACGCCCAGCCGTGCGAGGGCATCGAGGAGAAGCGCGTTGATCGCGACGTAGCTCTCGCGTAGGGTCATCGTCCCGACGGGGGCGGCGATGCTGTAGGTGACCTCATGGTGGTGCAGGAGGGCGCGCCCCCCGGTGGGGCGCCGCACCACCTCGATTCCCTCGGCGCGCAGCGCCGGCGCGTGGATGGTCCCGCGGGCCCGCTCGTTCCGCCCGAGCGAGAGGGTGGGGCGCGACCAGGCGTAGATCCGGAGCACCGCCCGCCCGGTCGCCCGCGCATGCGCCAGCAGGGCGAGGTCGGTGGCCATGTTCTCCACGCCGGTCGCTGGGCCGGAGTCGAGCAGCGACCAAGGGAGATCGAGGAACGCCGCGCGGGGGGATGCCGACACGGATAGGAATGTACGAGCGTCACCCCGCCCTTGTAGTTTTCCCTCGCGGTCCTTCATCCGATCTTCGAGGTCCCCCCACCGTGACGACCAGCGTGCATCCGCAGCCTGATACCTTCGTCTCTCGCCACATCGGCCCCTCCGACGCCGACATCCAGGCGATGCTCACCGAGCTGGGGTACGCCTCGCTCGACGCCTTCATCGTCGACACGATCCCCGAGACGATCCGCTTCCGGCGGACCCTCGCGATCCCCGGTGGCCAGTCGGAGCAGGAGGCGCTCGCCGCGTTCAAGGCTGAGATGTCGGCGAACGAGGTGCGTCGCTCCTTCATCGGGATGGGGTACCACGACACGCACACCCCGACGGTGATCCAGCGCAACATCCTCGAGAACCCGGGGTGGTACACTGCGTACACGCCGTATCAGGCGGAGATCGCGCAGGGGCGCCTCGAGGCGCTGCTCAACTATCAGACCGTGGTGAGCGATCTCACCGGGCTCCCGATCGCGAACGCCTCCCTGCTCGACGAGGGGACGGCGGCCGCCGAGGCGGTGACGATGGTGCACGGGATCGTCGGGAAGGATGGGCGCGACGTCTTCCTGATCGCCGATGATTGCCATCCGCAGACGATCGAGGTGGTGACGGCGCGTGCCGAGGCGCGCGGGGTCGCGGTGCAGGTGCTATCGCCGAAGGCGATGCGCCCCGATGCGACCACCGCCGGTGTCCTCCTCGCCTATCCGAACACCTTCGGGTCAATCGAGGACCATCGGGCGCTCTGCGAAGCGGTGCACGCGGCGGGCGGGCTCGTGATCGTCGCGACCGATCTCCTCGCGCTCACCCTCCTCGCCCCGCCGGGCGAGTGGGGCGCCGACGTCGCCGTCGGGAATTCGCAGCGCCTCGGCGTGCCGTACGGCTACGGCGGCCCGCACGCCGCCTTCTTCGCCACCAAGGATGACTACAAGCGGCAGATCCCGGGCCGTCTCATCGGCGTCTCACGCGATTCGTCTGGGAAGCCGGCGCTGCGCATGGCGCTGCAGACTCGCGAGCAGCACATCCGCCGTGAGAAGGCGACCTCCAACGTCTGCACCGCGCAGGTGCTCCTCTCGGTGATGGCGGGGATGTACGCCGTCTGGCATGGGCCCGAGGGGCTCGTGCGGATCGCGCGCCGTCTGCAGCACTTCACCGAACTCTTCGCGGCGGGCGTGCAGCAGCTCGGCCACACCCCGACGGCGTCGGTGCGCTTCGATACCGCCATCGTCGAGGTCGGGGCGCAGCAGGGGACGATCCTCGCGGCGCTCGATCGTGAGCGGATCAATGTTCGCATCGTGAACAGTCGCACCCTCGGCGTCTCGATGGGGGAGACCACCTCACTCCGCGATGTGAGCGATCTCCTCGATGCGTTCAACGGAGGGCGTCCGCATGGGCTCGATCTCGACGCCCTCGCGAAGACCCTCGACACCCGCTTCGACGAGCGCTTCGCGCGCACCTCGGAGTTCCTCACCCACCCGACCTTCCATCGCTACCGCAGCGAGACGGAGATGCTGCGCTACATGCGGACGCTCGAGTCGCGGGATCTCTCCCTCGCGCACTCGATGATCCCGCTCGGCAGCTGCACGATGAAGCTCAACGCGTCGGCCGAGATGTATCCGGTGACCTGGACCGAGGTCGGCGGGCTCCATCCCTTCGCCCCGCGTGAGCAGGCCAAGGGGTACGCCTCGATGTTCACGCGGTTGGAGAAGGCGCTCGCCGAGGTGACTGGGTTCGCTGCGGTCTCGCTCCAGCCGAACGCCGGTTCGCAGGGAGAGTACGCCGGGCTCCTCGTGATCCGTGCCTTCCATCGGGCGCGTGGACAGGGGCATCGCCATATCTGCCTGATCCCGCAGTCCGCACACGGCACCAACCCCGCCTCCGCGGTGATGGCGGGGATGCAGGTCGTGGTCGTGAAGACCGATGCGCAGGGGAACATCGATGTGGCCGACCTGCGCGCGAAGGCGGAGCAGCATGCACCGAATCTCGCCGCCCTCATGGTGACCTATCCGAGCACGCACGGCGTGTTCGAGGAGAGCATCAAGGACATCTGCGCGATCATCCACGAGCATGGGGGCCAGGTCTATCTCGACGGCGCCAACATGAACGCGATGGTCGGGCTCTGCCGCCCGGGCGACATCGGGGCTGACGTCTGTCACCTCAACCTCCACAAGACCTTCTGCATCCCGCACGGGGGCGGTGGTCCGGGGATGGGGCCGATCGGCGTGGTGGCGCATCTCGCGCCCTTCCTCCCGGGGCACTCCGTGGTCCGCACCGGTGGGGAGCAGGCGATCGGCGCGGTGTCGGCCGCGCCGTGGGGGAGCGCGAGCATCCTCCCGATCTCGATGATGTACATCGACATGATGGGGGGCGAGGGGCTCGCACATGCGACCAAGGTCGCGATCCTCAATGCTAACTACATGGCGCACCAGCTGCGTGGCCACTTCGAGGTCCTCTACAAGGGGAAGAACGGGCGCGTGGCCCACGAGTGCATCATCGACACGCGACCGATGAAGACGTCGGCGGGGGTCGAGGTGGAGGACATCGCGAAGCGCCTGATGGACTACGGCTTCCATGCGCCGACCGTCAGCTTCCCCGTGGCGGGGACGCTCATGATCGAGCCTACGGAGTCGGAGTCGAAGGCGGAGCTCGATCGCTTCTGCGAGGCGATGATCGCGATCCATGGCGAGATCCAGGATATCGAGCGCGGCGTGTTGAGCCGCGAAGATAACCCGCTCGTGCACGCGCCGCACACGCAGGAGGTGGTGGTGAGCGATGCCTGGACGCGTGGCTACTCGCGTGAGCGGGCGGCCTATCCGTTGCCGTGGGTGCGGGAGCGGAAGTTCTGGCCCGCCGTGGGGCGCGTCGAGAGCGCCTTCGGCGATCGCAACCTCGTCTGCTCCTGCCCGCCGCTCGAGGCGTACGCCTCGGCCTAAGGACACGAAGATGGTGGGTAAGCGAAAGGGGCGCCGCGGAGATCCGCGGCGCCCCTTTCGCTTGGTATCATCGAGCGCGGCGCTCAACGCGCCGCGAGAGACTCACTCGCCGAGGTGCGCCTTATAAGCGTCAGCCGACATGAGGCCGGCGAGGGCGCTGGCGTCGATCTTGAGCTTGATCATCCAGCCATCACCGTAGGGGTCGCTGTTCACGAGCGCCGGCTCGCCATCGAGGCGCGGATTCATCTCGACCACCGTACCCGCCATAGGCGAGTAGAGCTCGGAGACCGCCTTCACCGCCTCGATCGTGCCGAAGACATCGTGGTCGCCGAAGGCGGCCCCTGCCTTGGGGAGGTCGAGGAAGACGATGTCGCCGAGCTCGCCCTGGGCGTAGTCGGTGATGCCGACGATGACCACCAAGGGATCATCCGTCCGCTTCACGTACTCATGGTCCTTGGTGTACTGCAGGTCGGCGGGGATCGAAGACACGAGCGCTCCAGGGTGGTGAACGATTAACGCATCTTGGACGAAGGCTACCCCGTCAGCGAGAGGCGGTCAAGCTGTTCCGATGGCGCGAAGCGAGGGGATCAGCGCGTCGACCTGATGCGCAAGCGCCTCGAGGCTCCCCGCGTTCTCGATGATCCAGTCCGTGCGGGCCCGCTTCTCCTCCACGGGCCACTGGGCGGCGATCATCGCGTCGGCCTCAGCCGCACTGAGCCCACGGTCACGGACCAGCCGTTCCCGGCGCACATCGACCGGGGCATCGACGAGAAGGATCTGGTCGACCGATGCGGTCAGTCCTGCCTCGAAGAGCAACGGGATGTCGAGGATCACCAGCGTCTCCCCTCGGGCGGCGGCCTCGGCGACCCGCTCCGACCGGAGACGCTCGATCGCCGGATGCATGATCGCCTCGAGTGCGGCCCGCTCCGTGGGATCCGCGAAGACGATCGATCGGAGGACCGCGCGATCCAACGTCCCGTCGGCTCGTCGTACCCGCGCCCCCCAGCGCGCGACGATCGCCTCGAGTGCTGGCGTCCCCGGCGCGACGATCTCCCGTGCCAGCGCATCGGCATCGATCACCGTGAGCCCATGGGCGCGCAGTCGGTCGGCAACCGCCGATTTGCCCGCGGCGATGTTTCCGGTGAGTCCGATCGTGCGCACCGGAATATCGATCAGGTGAGGGAGAGCTGGCTGCCACCCGCCGGCGGCGCGACGTCGTGGCAGGCACGGCATCGCGCCTCGTAGCTGTCGGCGCCACCGACCATCACCACCGGCGAGTCGTATGCGGCCGGCCGACCGTCGATCAATCGTTGATTGCGGCACGCCGGCGCCCCGCAGCGTACACAGATCGCGTGCAGCTTGTCGACGACCTCCGCCACACACATGAGCTGCGGCATCATTCCGAAGGGCTCGCCGCGGAAGTCGGTGTCCGTGCCCGCGAGGATCACACGGCGCCCGCGTGCGGCAAGATCGTTGACCAGCGCGACGATCCCCTCGTCAAGGAACTGCACCTCATCGACGGCGATCACCTGCGCCATCGGTTCGAGCCGGAGCGCGATCTGCTGAGCGGAATCGACGGGGATCGCCTCGATGGTGCGGCCATCGTGGCTTCCGACGGCGTGGATCCCGCCCGCGTAGCGATCATCGAGATGCGACTTGAAGACCTGCACGCGCTTCTTGGCGATCATCGCGCGGCGCACCCGCCGGATGAGCTCCTCGCTCTTCCCGCTGAACATCACGCCGGCGACGACCTCGATCCACCCGCCGGTGAGTTGGAGCGTCCCACTCATCGCGGGCTCCTCGGGCCCCCACGCGGCGGGCCACCGCGTGGGCCGCGCGGACCATCCCCACGCGGCCGATCCCCGCGCGGTGGACCACTGCGCGGCGGACCACTCCGCGGGCCACGTGCGCCGAACCCACCAGGCTTCGGTCCGCGATCGCGCCCCTCGCGTCCGTCACGCCCCCCGCGCGGCTCACGCTCGCGCTCGGCGGTGCGGGCCGCCTCCTGTTGCTGCTGATGCTGCTCGCGGACCCGGCGGACCGCGGCCTGCACCACCTCGTTCTGCGCGGCGCGAGTCTGCTCCAGCAGTCGCAGCGCCGCCGCCGCGATCTCGGTGCCATCGTACGACGCGAGCAACGGCTCCAGCGCGAGGATCTCGCGCGCGGGGAGCCCGGTGCTCAGGATCGTCCGCAGCTCGCTGCGTACCCGTGCGTCCGCGGTGCGCGCCCGCTCGATGGTCCCGGCGGCGCCGAAGGGCTGCAAGCGCATCGCCCCGACCACCTGCTGTAGCGCCCGCTGCTGCCGCGGCGCGATCACGACGACGGTCTGCGCGGGGTGCGCGGCGGTCACCGCGGCCCAGCGCGAACCCGTCGGGAGGCCGAGCACGATCAACAGCGCGGCGTTGGGAGCGATCTCGCCATCGGTCACCGTCACGAGCGCGCCGTCGGTGTAGCCGAGCGATCGCACGAGGTGGCGCGCCCGCTCGGCGCACGCGGGATCGTCGGTCACGATCGCCGTCGAAGGGACGTCGATCTCATCGAGGATCAGCGGGAGCGTCTCCACTGAGGCGCCGGCGGTGGTCAGCACCAGCGTTGACCCCTCGGTCAGGCTCGCCGTCGCCTCTGTTGCCGGCGCGACGTCATCGGTCACGCGCCGCGCCTTGTGGAGATGGCGCTCGATCAGCACCTCGACGTTCGGTGTCGCGGCGAGCGCGGTGAGCCACCGAGATGCGGCCTTCGGGACCTCGGCCAGGACCGTCGCGAGCGCGGGATCCTCGGCATCGAGCTCGTCGGCGGCGATGAACCCGACCGTGGTCACACCAGCCAAGGGTGCGAGCGAGGCGGCGAGCGCCTCGGCGATCACCGCCGGCGCCCCGATCACGACCGGGGCCGGGCCGGCGCCGAGGAGGCGACGCGCACGGGCCGGGGTGGTCGCCGCGACCACGCGGTGGCCATGGGCGGAGGCCTGCGGCGCGAGGGCGCGCGCGAGCGCCGTGGCCGCGTTGGCATCGGGGACCAAGAGGAGGAGCTGCGTGCCCGTCGCCTCGGCGGTGAGGCGCTCCAGCGCGGGCAGGGCGAGCTGCGCGACGCGGGCCCAGTCGGCGGGAAGGAAGTGCGCCACGTGGGCGGAGCGGACGGCACCGGCCGTCTCGCGTGGGGAAGGGGTCACGGCAGACTCGGTTTTCAATGGCGCCACGAGGGGCGCATGTGGTACACTCAGGCGAGCGCGGAATATAGCGATTTCGTGTTCGCCCCGTCCGCATCCTCTTTCTGCGCCCCCTCACGGAGGTCGTTCGTGTCCACCCCCCTCGTCTTCCACCCCTCGGCGAACATCGTGGCGCTCCGTGAGTCGGCCACGATCGCGGTCTCTCAGCGGGCGAAAGCGTTGAAGGCACAGGGGCGCGAGATCATCGACCTCGGGGCAGGAGAGCCCGACTTCGACACCCCGGAGCCGATCCGTCGTGCGGCGCAGGCCGCGATCGATGCCGGCGCCACGCGGTATACCGCGACCGAGGGGATCCTCCCGCTCCGCGAGGCCATCGCCGTCGATGCGAATCGCGCGTACGCGGGTCCCGATCGCGTCTCCGCTGCCGATGTCGTCGTCTCCACGGGGTCCAAGCAGTCGCTCTACAACGCTTGCCTCGTGCTCTTCGGCCCCGGTGACGACGTGCTCGTCCCCACGCCGAGCTGGACGAGCTACTACGAGATGGTCGGGCTCGCCCGCGCGAACGCGATCGAGGTACATGGCGATCCGGCGCGTGGCTTCAAGGTCGATCCTGCGTTGCTGGCGCGGGCGGCGACGCCACGCACCAAGGGGCTCATGCTCAACTCCCCGAGCAATCCGACAGGGTCGGTCCACTCGCCGGACGAACTGTGCGCGATCCTCGATCTGGCGGCGGCGCGCGGGTGGTGGGTGATCAGCGATGAGATCTATCGGCGCATCGCATACGATGCGCCGGCACCGAGCGCGCTCGATGTGGCCTCGCATCGCGACCATCTCATCGTCGTGAACGGGGTGGCGAAGGCGTATGCGATGACGGGGTGGCGGATCGGGTGGACGGTCTCGCCCACGGCGGTCGCGAAGTCGATGAATGCGCTCCAGTCGCACACCACATCGAATGCCGCGGCGGTCTCGCAGCACGCCGCGCTCGCGGCGCTGACGATCGGGGAGCCGGTGGAATCGGCGGTGCGGGCGATGGTCGCGGAGTTCAAGCGCCGGCGCGATGCCGCGTTGCCGATCCTGCGTGAGGCGGGGCTTCGGGTGCTCGATCCCGCCGGTGCCTTCTACTTCTACTTCGAGGCGCCTGGTGCGGGGACGGTCCCCGATGCCGGGGGCGCCTTCTGCGCCACGCTCCTCGATGAGTCCGGGGTGGCGATCGTCCCCGGGTCGGCGTTCCGCACGTCGGATTGGGTACGCGTCTCCTATGCGGCCGATCAGGCGCAGGTCGTCGAGGCTTGTCGCCGCATCGCGCGTGTGGCGCGCGCTGCGTGCGTGAGTCGGTGAGCGTCCGGCGAGGGGCGAGGTGAGCGGGATGCGCCTCGTTCACCTCTCCGATCTCCATCTGGGCTTCCGCCAGTACCATCGGCAGACGCCCGCTGGGATGAATCAGCGGGAGGCCGATGTCGCCGCGACCTTCTCGCGTGCCGTCGACCAGATCATCACGCTCGCGCCGGAGCTCGTCGTGATCGGGGGCGATGTCTTCCACACGGTGCGCCCTGCCAACACCGCGATCCTTCATGCGGTGCGGGAGTTCGGACGGTTGCACGCGGCGCTGCCGGAGACCGTGGTCGTGATCGCCGCGGGCAATCACGACATGCCACGCTCCACCGAGAGCTCGGGGATCCTACGACTCCTCGAGCGCCCCGATCGGTGCATCGTCGCCGACCGGGAGGCGGTACGCGTCGCGCTCCCGCAGTGGGACTGTGCTGTGCTCGCGGTCCCAGATCTCCCGCCGGGGACCGTCGAGCTCGCGCCCGATCCGGCCGTCCGGCGCAACGTGCTCGTGATGCATGGTGAGGTGCCGGGCATCGTCCCAGCGGGCGCCGCCGCCGATCGGGCGGCGATGCAGATCCCGTTGGCGGAGGTCACGCGCCCTGGGTGGGATTACGTCGCGCTCGGGCACTATCACGTCTATCGCCGCATCGCCGATCACGTCTACTACTCAGGGTCGATCGACTATACGAGCACGAATCCGTGGGGCGAGCTCGCTGAGGAGCGCGCGACGAAGCTCCCCGGGAAGGGGTTCATCGAGCGGGATCTCACGACGGGGAAGCAGACCTTCCATCCGCTCGCGCCGGCGCGACCGGTGCTCGATCTCCCCGCCATCGATGGCCGCGGGATGTCGGCGGAGGGACTCGACGCGGCGATCCAGGCGGCGATCGCGCGGATCCCGGGTGGGATCGACGGGAAGATCGTGCGGGTGGTGGGGCATCAGGTGCCGCGCCATATCGCCCGCGCGCTCGATCACCGCGTGCTGCGCGAGTTGGCGCGACGCGCCACACATCTCCATCTCGATCTCCGCCGGCCCGATCTGGTCCGTCCGCGCGCCGCGCTCACCCCCGGTCGGCGTCCGTCGCTCGATGAGACGCTGCGCGCCACGCTCCTCTCGCGCGCGCTCCCGGTGGGGCTCGAGCGCGAGGCGCTCGTCGCGCTGGGGCTGCGCTATCTCGAGGCGGCGGAACCGATCGAGCCGGTCCAGCGCCTCGTCGAGGAGGAGACGTGAGACTCCGTCGACTCCGCCTGCAGAACTTCCGGCAGCATGTCGATAGCGAGCTCGTCTTCTCGGCGGGGCTGACCGGGATCATCGGGCCCAATGGGGCCGGCAAATCGACGATCCTCGAGGCGATCGCCTGGGCGCTCTATGGCAGCCATACCGTGCGTGGCGGGAGCGATTCGCTCCGCTTCGCGCGCGCCGCCCCGCGGGCCGCGGTGCGTGTCGAGCTGGAGTTCGATCTCGCGGGTCATCGCTATCGCGTGGTGCGCGGTCTCACGATGGCGGAGCTCTACCTCGACGATGGCCCGACGCCGATCGCGAACGCCGTCTCTACGGTCACCGAGTTGCTCCAGCGGCGCATCGGGATGACGCGCACGGAGTTCTTCAACACCTACTTCACGGGGCAGAAGGAGCTCGCCGTGATGCAGGCGCTCTCCTCATCCGAGCGCGCGCACTTCCTCTCTCGCGTCCTTGGCTATGAACGCCTCCGACTCGCGCAGGACGCCTGTGGCTTGCGCCGCCGCGACCTGACCAATGAGATCGCGGGGCTGCAGGCGGGACTGCCCGACCGAGCATCCATCGAGGCGACGGTGGGAGAGGCCGAGGCGACGCTAGAAGGTGCGGAGGACGCGTGGCGCGCCGCCACGGAGGCGGTCGCGACGACCAAGACGGCGCTCGATGCCGTCGCGCCGCAGTGGCTCGCCGCCCAGCAGGGCCGCGAGGCGCGGCAACGGCTCGAGACGGAACAGGCGACCCTTGATGGCGAGCTCGTCGCGGTGACGCGGGAATTGGAGCGCCTCGCGCTCGAGCAGACGACTCAGGAACGCCAACTCGCCGAGCTCGATCCCACCGCCGCGGAGGCGACCCCCGCCGAGCGGCGCGAGCGGGTGGCCGCCCTGCACGCCGCGATCGCGACGCAGCGTGCCGAGCTCGCGACACTCGAGGAGGAGATCACGCAGCGACGCACCGCGTGGGTCCGCGAGCAGCAGGAGGTCGAGACCCGACTTCGGGCGCTCCGAGCCCAGTACGCCGAATTGCGGGACCAGCGCGATCGCCTCCTCTCGCTCGGTGAGGACGGGGATTGCCCCACCTGCACGCGACCGCTGGGCACGCACTATCGCGACGTCCTCGATCTGCTCGAGCGGCAGATGGAGACCGTCGAGGCGGATGGGGCCTATTTCCGCAGCCGCCAAGGGCAACTACGGGAGATGCCGGAGGAGCTCGCGACGCGTGAGGCGCGACGCCGTACCCTGCGCGAGCAGGGCGAGGTCGCGGAGGACCACCGGGCGCAGCTCGAGGGGATCCTTGACCGGCTCGAACGCGTCGTGCGTGAGGTCGCCGAGCGATCGGCGCGTCGCAGCACTGTGCAGGCGCGTCGCGACGAGACCGCGGGACGTCTCGTCGCGCTCGGTCCCCCGTCGGCGGATGACGCCGCCCTGCGCGAGCGGCATGAGGCCTGTGCCGCGGCCTTTGCCCAGGCGAGCACGCGCGCGGCCGGTGCGCAGGCGACCCGCGAGATGGCCGGCGCCGCGCTCACGCGGGCGCGGGAGGAACGGGCAGCGGTCGAGGAGCGACGCGCGCGCGTCGAGACCCTCGAGCAGGAGCGCGTCCTGCACGACGAGCTCCATCGGACCTACTCCGACCTACGGACGGATCTCAACTACGCGCTCCGTCCCGAGCTCTCCGAGATCGCGTCGCGACTCCTCAGCGAACTCACCGATGCGCGTTACACCGAACTCGAGCTTGACGATCGCTATCGCCTCGTGGTGCTCGAGGAGGGGGTGCCCAAGCCGGTGATCTCCGGCGGCGAGGAGGATGTCGCCAATCTGGTGCTGCGCCTCGCGATCTCGCAGATGATCGCGGAGCGCGCGGGGCAAGCCTTCTCGCTGCTCATCCTTGACGAGATCTTCGGCTCGCTTGACGCACAGCGCCGCGACGCCGTGCTCGCGCTCCTGCGCGGCCTCCAGGCTCGCTTCGAGCAGGTGATCGTGATCAGTCACATCGATGATGTGCGCGATGGGTTGGACCAGGTCTTCTCGGTGGGCTTCGATCCGGAGACGGGGGCGGCCGTCGTCGCCGCCGCGGAGGGGCCGCGCCTCGGCTCCCTCCCACTCGCCGAGATGGTGGGATGAGCGCGCCGCGCGTGCGACTTACGGGGTCCGAACCCATCACGGTGGACGAGATCCCCGCGCTCAATCTCGTCTTCAGCGATGCCTTCAGTGAGCGCTACCGGCGCGATGGGATGACCGGGGTGCGCGTGCCACCGCTCAATCCCGTCCTCTGGCGCTTCGCGATCGAGGCGGCGGGCGCCGGGGCGATGTGCTGGCGTGATGCGCAGGGGCGCATCGCCGCCTTCAACCTGGCGCACGTTTCGGGGAGCGAAGGGTGGATGGGGCCGCTCGCGGTGCGCGAGGATCTGCAAGGGCAGGGGGTGGGACGCGAGATCGTGACGGCGGGGATCCGTCGTCTGCTCGATGCCGGCTGTCGCACCGTCGGGCTCGAGACGATGCCACGCACGATGGACAACATCGGCTTCTATGCGCGGCTCGGCTTCGTCCCTGCGCACCTGACGATCACCGTCACCCTCGACGCGGGGTCGCCAGCGGGACCGCGACCGGAGCGGCTCAGTGCGCATCAGGGGGTGCTGCGGGCGCGCGCGATGACGGAGATCGCCGCCTGCACCGATCAGGTGCGCCCTGGCGCGGATTACGCGCGGGAGATCGAGGGGACGCTGCACCATGGCGTCGGTGACTGCGTGATCGTGCGCGATCCAGACGGGGCGGTCCGTGGCTTCGCGCTGGTGCACGAGGTGCCGCTCGTCGAGGGGCGCGTGCTCGAGGAGCTGCGCGTCCTCAAGCTCGTCGTGCGGGAGGCGGAGGCGCTCCCCGGGTTGATCGAACGGCTCGGGGTGGCGGCGCGTCAGGCGGGGGCGTCACGGGTCGCGGTGCGCCTGCAGGGCGCCTATCCCGATCTCTTGCGGCAGTGCGTCGCGACGGGCGCGCGAGTGCGCTGGACCGATCTGCGGATGACCCTCGCCGGCTACGGCGAGCCGACCCCGACACGCGGGATCGTGCTCTCCAACTGGGAGCTCTGACTCAGCGCTTGGGCGAGCGGCCGGCGGTGCGGGCGCGCTCGGCGCGCTTCACCACGCCGAACACCACGAGGAAGGTGCCGAGGGTCAGGAAGGCGTGGATGACGCCCGGGGCATCGAGCGCGAAGGTCGCGATCGCCCAGAAGACGAGCATCACGACACCGACGAGGGAGAGGAGGTCCATGGTGTGGGAAACAACGCGCATTGACGCTCCGCTGTCCAGTCTCGTAGCTTTGCAGGAGATGATGACGGGACGGAGAGAATTCACTTTTTGAGCCGATAAGTCCTCCGAAGCGGATCCGACATCTCTGCCGACGCCATGCCCGGATGCCGGGAAGACGGACGTAGGGTGAGGGCCTCATGCATTCGACAGGGCTTCAAAAACCTCTCTTCGCTCCCTCCTCTGCCGGGGCCTCGTTCCAGTGGGACGGGGCCCCGGCGCTCTTCGCCTCACGGAACCTCGATGCCGCATCGGGGATTCATGAGGGAGCGGGCGCACCGGCCCGTTCGTCCCTTTGCCCGATCTCTTTGCCATGTCCGTCGTCCAGATCACCCGCATCGTCCGCTTCAACGCCGCGCACCGCGTCTTCAACCCGACGCTCAGTGACGCGGAGAATCAGCGGCTCTTCGGGAAGTGCAACAACCCGAATTGGCACGGGCATAACTACACCCTCGAGGTGACGGTGGAAGGGGGGATCGATCCGGTGACCGGCTACGTGGTGAACCTCCGCGACATCAAGCAGGTGGTGGAGCGGGAGATCGTGGAGCATGTCGACCACAAGAACCTGAACCTCGAGGTCCCCTTCATGCAGGGGATCATCCCGAGCACGGAGAACTTCGTGCTCGCCATCTGGCGCGTCCTCGCGCCCGCCGTCGCCCCCGCACGGCTCGCACGCCTCAAGCTCTGGGAGACGGACAATCAGTATGTCGAATACGACGGGCGGTAAGCCCGCGGTGCACCCGACCAAGCCGATCACCAGCTCGGATCAGTTCGAGGCGGCGCCGCCGATGGCAGCGGCGCGGATGGCGGAGTTCGAGGGGATCATCCGGCGCGAGCTCGAGCTCGTCGGGGAGGATCCCGCGCGCGAGGGGCTCGTCAAGACGCCGGAGCGCGTCGCGAAGGCGATGTCGTGGCTCACGCGGGGGTATGGGATGGATGTCGCCGATGTGGTCGGCGACGCGGTCTTCGCGGAGGAGCACGCCTCGATGGTCATGGTGCGCGACATCGAGTTCTACTCGCTTTGCGAGCACCACATGCTCCCCTTCTTCGGCCGGGCGCACATCGCCTACATCCCGAACGGCCGGATCGTCGGGCTCTCCAAGCTCCCGCGCATCGTCGAGGTGTTCGCGCGCCGGTTGCAGGTGCAGGAGCGCCTCACGCAGCAGGTGGCGGAGGCGATCGAGGAGGTGCTGCGCCCCGAAGGGGTCGGTGTCGTGCTGGAGGCCTCGCATCTCTGCATGATGATGCGCGGGGTGGAGAAGCAGGCCTCGAGCACGATCACCTCGGCGCTCCGTGGGAGCTTCAAGGACGACGCCAAGACGCGTGACGAGTTCCTGCGACTCGCCTACGCGCACACCTCGTCGCGATGAGCCGTCCGCTCGCGGGGCGGACGGCGATCGTCACTGGGGCCTCACGCGGGATCGGTGAGGCGACGGCACGTGCGCTGGTGGCCCTCGGGGCACGCGCGCTTCTCGTCGCGCGAGATGCGGCGGTGTTGGACCGCGTGGCGGGCGAGTTGGGCCACGGGGCCCTCGCGCTCGCGACCGATCTGACCGCACCCGGGGCGACAGAGCGGCTCGCCGCGCGCGTGCTCACGGCCCTCGATGGGGCCCCCGATATCGTGGTACATGCCGCAGGGAGCTTCCCGCTCGCGGCGGTCGAGGCGACCACCGACGCAGATCTCGACCTCGCCCTTGCCCTCAATGTCGCCGCGCCGCTCCGGCTCACCCGCGATCTCCTGCATGCCATGCGTGCCCGTGGCTCGGGTGACATCGTGACGATCGGCTCGGTGGCCGACCGCGCCGTCTTTCCCGGCAACGCGACCTACGCGGCCTCCAAGCATGCGCTGCGCGCCGTCCACGAGACCCTGCGCATGGAGACCCGTGGCTCGGGGGTGCGGGCGACCCTCGTCTCCCCCGCCGCGACCGATACCGCGCTCTGGGATCCCCACGATCCTGACACGTCCACGCATCTCCCCTCGCGCACCGAGATGCTGCGCGCCGCGGATGTCGCCGAGGTCGTGGCATGGGCGGTGACCCGCCCCGCGCATATCAACGTCGAGGAGATCCGGCTCGCGCGGAGCTAGACGCGCACGCCGCGAGTCTCACGCGCGCACCAGCCCGATTCGCGCTCCCTTCATGCGCCTCGAACTCGTCGAACGGCTGCAGTGCCCCGCCGATCACCGCCCGACCCCCCTCGTCGTCGTCGCGTCGGAAGTGGTCGATCGCGACCTTCGTCGCGGGACGGCGGGGTGCATGCAGTGTGGACGCGAGGCGCGGTTCCGTGCGGGGGACCTCTGGGGTGCCTCCGTGGGTGCCGCGACGTCAGCTTCCAGCGAGAGTCCTGAGCGTCGTGAGCGGGATGCGACGTATGCCGTATCGCCGTCGCTCGAGGCCCTCGATCGTTTGCAGGCGCTTCTCGGGCTCACCGAATCAGGGGGCGCGGTGCTCCTCGGCGGACGCTATGCGGCATTTGCCGCCGGTCTCCAAGCACGGCTCGACCTGATGGTGATCGTCACGGATCCCGACGCCTCCCTCTTCACCTCGGCCGCGCGCGTCATCGGGTGGGCCGATGGGGTGCCCTTCGCCGAGGGGACCTTCCGTGCCGCCGCCCTCGATGGGGCGCGGCTGGTGGACGCTGCGGTCCGTACGGTGCGCGCCGGTGGACGGATCGTGGCCCCGATCTCCTGCCCCCGACCCTCGACCGTCACCCTGCTCGCTGCGGATACCGCCGAGTGGGTAGGCGAGCGTGGGGCGACGCCATCCGTGATCCCACTCGAGCGCGCCGCGCCACGGTGAGGCGGTCGGGCCGGCCGCTCTGGTGAGATCAGCTCTTCGGGGTGATGCGGACCCAATAGCGGATGGGACTTCCCGCCACCGGACGGCCATGTCGCCGAACTTCTGCCACCACTTGGAAGCTGTCGGTCGCTACGGGGAGACGATTCGAGAAGACCCGAAGTCGTCGGATGGACATCCCGCTCGTCGAGGTGGTATCGACGACGCCCCGCCGGCCGGCGTTGCTCTGGAGCACGGCAATCGTCGTGTCGCCTGGCGACAACGTGTCACCACGGTAGATCAGCTGCCAACGCACCGGCCATCCGACGACATTGCCGGGAGTCGCCGTCGGGCCCGAGAGGTTGCGAACCGAGACGCCGATGTCGCTAGTCAGATTCGCGGCACCATCGGGGAGCACGTAGTCGAGGGTGAGGCGCGTCGACCCCATCGCACTGACGGTATCAGGGCGGGGGGTCACGACGATCGTCCGTCGTGCGCTCTGGAGCGTACCGAGCGAGGCGAAGACACGAATCGTCCCACTCGCACGCGTCGTGGTGAGGAACCCCGTCGCGCCGATCGTGACGCCCGTATCCGGCGAAAGGAAGCGGAAGTCGACACCGGCGATCACGGCGCCACGCCCATCGTAGGCCGTCGCCTGGAGCGGTGTCGCGACGCCGAACGAGTCTCGCAGCGTGTCGCCGACGATCACGGCGGGGAAGGGGATGCCGGAGAATTCGATCGCAGTGAGCTCGCCTTCCGACGCGACGGGGGTATCACACCCGAGGAGCAGGGCGAGGGAGAGGGACGCGAAGCCCCAGTGGCGCACCGCGCGCGGGGTGGCACGTCCGCACAATCCCATCATCAGTAGCCCAACCGTTCGGCCAGGCGCGTCGCGAGGTTCACGTACGCCTGCGACGCGGGATCAGCTGGCGAGCGCACCACCACCGGTTGGCCCGTCGCGAAGGCCTCGGCGGCGGCCGAGCTCCGCGGGATCACCAGATCCATCATGAGGTGCGCCGGCACCTTCTGTCGGATGTAATTCGCCGTCGTCTCACAGGCGGGGTTCCCCGCCTCATACATCGTGAGCAGGATCCCATCGAAGATGAGCCGCTCGTGCTGCGTCACGATGTCCTGGATCCCACGTAGGATCTGCGGGGTGGTCTGGAGGGCGAGGGGCTCTGCCTGCAGCGGGACGAGCACACGATCGGCACAGGTGAGCGCGGCGCGCGTGACCGGGCCGAGCCCCGGTGGCGTGTCCAGCAGCACGATATCGCACCGTTCGCTCGCCTCGCCAAGCATCAGGGCCAAGAGGTCGGAGGAGGCGATCCCCTCCTGATAGGCCGTATGGTCGGCCGCTTCGGTCACGCTCCCAGCCAGCATCACCCGCAGCCACGGGAGGGTGGTGGGGAGCAGGATCTCACGGAGGCCGCGCAGGCCGAGGAGATAATCGGCGAAGCCGTACTGGGGATGGCCCTGTCGGAGTCCCACCCCGAAGCGCACCGAGCCCTGGGGATCGGTGTCGACGAGCAAGGTGCGAAGGCCGCGCCGCGCGAAGGTGGCGGCGAGATTCACCGAGGTCGTCGTCTTTCCAACCCCGCCCTTTTGGCTGACGATCGCGATGGTGGTGCCCATCTCAGCTCCGCATCGGCTCACCCGCCCCACCGCTCGCGCCATGGAGCTGATCGAGCGTGGCCTGCGCGTGCGCGATCCAGCGGTCGGCATCTTCCCCCCTTGGGGGGTGGGCCAGGAAGGCCTCGAGATGTGCCGCGGCCCCGACGGCATCACCGCGTTTGATCAGCAAGAAGGCCAGTCCGTATTGTGCGCCGCTCGCGGTCGCATCGACCTCGATGGCCCGACGGTATGCGCGGATCGCCTCCTCCACGCGCCCGACTTTGGTCAAGGCGATCGCCATGTTCTGGAGGATGCGGAGATCGGTCGGGTGCTCCCGCAAGGCCAATCGGTAGCTCGTCACCGCCGCGTCGAAATCCCCTTGGCGCTCCAGAACCAACGCCTCGTTCAGATAATCGAGGCGCTGCCGGGCGAACGTGGACTCAGAACGGCCGCCGAAGAGGCGGTCCCAGAATGCCATAGCGTGTCGAGAGGGGGTACGGCTCAAACTATCCGAACGGGCAGGGGCCAGCAACCGCACATCGGGGGTACTACGGCCGCTCAGGCGAGCTCATCTAAGGCGTCCTGGTAGCCTGCGCCCTCCGTGATCCGTTGATACACATGCGCCATGACCTCCGGATTCCCCACGAGGAATCGGCAGTGGGTCGCGCCACTCGACTGGCACGTGACCTCCATGCACCCGACCGGTGCATCGGCGACCCGACCGAGCAGGTCGGCGAACATCCCGGCCGAGTAGTAGCACGACGGGTAGGGCATCGGGGCGTCCGGGTCGGCCTCGGCCCAATCCGCCGAGTCGATCGCGAGCACCGCCTCCCCCATCGGGGTCACGGTGATCCGGCCCCACCCCGCCTCTGCGAGGAAGCGCGCCAGCCCGGCATGAAAGGTCTCGATCGGCAGGGTCTCCGGTGCCGCGAGCCCCGACCGGCCGCACCAGGCCGCGAAGGCATCGAGGACCGAGGCCCCTCCAGCGAATCCCGCCTCTTGCAGGACGCTCGCGAAGCCATCGCCGAGGTCGCGCACCAACGCGGAGCGCAAGGCACGCAGCGAGGTGTGCGGGACCGACGTCAGGGCGAGGGGATCGGGCGAGGAGGGCATCGGCGGGTGGGAATGAACGGTCAGCGCCCGAGGCGGCGCAAGAGTTCGGCCTCGTCGATCACTGGGATCCCGAGGGCGGTCGCCTTCTCGAGCTTGCTGCCGGCCTCCTCACCCGCGACCACGAGGTCGGTCGCTTTGGAGACGGAGCTGGTGACCTTCCCTCCGGCCGCTTCGATCAGTGCCGTCGCGTCCCCGCGCGCAAGGGTGGGGAGAGTCCCCGTCAGCACCACCTTGCGTCCCTTGAACGGACCATCGGCCACCGCCGCCTGCGGTTCATCCATCCGCACGCCGGCTCGGGCGAGCTTCGCGAGGAGGTCGCGGATCGCCGGGTCGTGCGCCCAGGCATGGACCGCCTCCGCCATGGTCCCCCCGACGCCGTGCACGGCCTCGAGCGCCTCGACCGAGGCGTGGGTGAGCGCCTCCATCGTGCCAAAGGTGCGGGCGAGGAGCTTCGCCGATTCCGCCCCCACGTGCCGGATGCCGAGCGCGTTCAGCAGACGAGCGAGCGGCTGTGCCTTGGAGCTGGTGATCGCGGCGACAAGCTGTTCGGCGCTCCGATCGGCGAAGCGCTCGAGTGCACCCACCTGATCGGTGGTCAGGGTGTAGAGATCAGCGACATCCGAGACGAGTCCAGCGGCGATCAACTGCTCGAGTCGCTGGTGGCTGAGTCCTCGGATGTCCATCGCATCGCGCGAGGTGAAGTGCGCGAGGGCCTCGAGCCGCCGACCAGGGCAGGCGACGTTCGGGCAGAAGATGGCGACCTCTTCCTCGTCGCGAACGATGGCGGTCTCGCAGATGGGGCAGCGATGCGGGGCCGAGACCGTGCGCTCCGCGCCCGTCCGGCGCTCTGGGACGGGGCCGATCACCTGCGGGATCACCTCGCCGGCTCGCTTCACCTGCACCACATCACCGATGCGCAGGTCCTTCTCCGCGATCAGGTCGAAGTTGTGCAAGGTCGCGTAGGTGATGGTCGCGCCGCCGACCTCGACGGGGGCGAGCACCGCGCGCGGCGTGAGCGCCCCGGTACGTCCCACCTGGACCTCGATGTCGAGGAGCGGCGTCTCGGCGAGGTCGGGGGCGAACTTGCGCGCGGTCGCCCACCGCGGCACCCGGCCGCCGATCACCCCCAACTCGGCCTGCAACGCCAGCGCGTTCACCTTCACCACCCCACCGTCGATCGCGAAGGCCAGCGTCGGGCGGATCTCGCGCTCCAGCTCACGCGCCCATTCGTGCACCGCCTCGAGCGAGGGGCAGTGGCGACGCGCCGGTGCGACGGGGATCCCCCACGCCACGAGCGTCTCGAGCAGCTCCCACTGCGACCGGAAGGGGAGTGGCGCTGCGCCAGGCACGGCGAAGGCGTAGCCGAAGAACCGGAGCGGACGCTTGGCCGTCTCACGCGGATCCTTCTGGCGAAGCGCCCCCGCGGCGGAGTTCCGCGGATTCGCGAAGACCGCTTCCCCCGTCCGCACCCGCTCGGCGTTCATCCGCTCGAACCCCTCGAAGGTCATGTAGACCTCACCACGAAGCTCGATCAACGGAGGCCATCCCTCACCGGCAAGATGGCGCGGGATGTCGGGGATCGTCCGCACGTTAGCGGTGACGTCCTCGCCCACGCTCCCGTTCCCGCGGGTCGCCGCGGTCACGAGCGTGCCATCACGATAGGTCAGGGAGATCGCCGCGCCATCGATCTTGAGTTCGCAGCAGTAGCCGGCGGCGTCGACCGCGTCCCCGGTGAGCTTGCGGAGTCGGCCCTCCCACTCAGCGAGTTCGGCTTCATCGAAGGCGTTGTCGAGTGACCCCATCGGCACCAGGTGCGTGTGCTTCGCGAGATGACTCTCAGTGATGGTCGCTCCCACCCGCTGCGTGGGGGAGTCGGCGTCGTACAGCTCCGGATGGTCGCGCTCCAGCGCTTGCAACTCGCGAAAGAGGCGATCGTATGCCGCATCGCTGAGCGAGGGGCGATCGAGCACATAGTAGGCATGCGCCGCCTCCTCGAGACGGCGGCGCAGGACATTGGCACGGGCGGCAGGCGACTCGGCCATGGTCACCGCGATCGGAGTCGTTCGGCGGCGAGCCGCTGATAGGTGCGGTCGTTGTATTCGCGTGGGGTCGCCCGCGTGATCCACTCGTACTGCGTGCGGGCGCCCGCGACGTTCCCGCGGTCGGCGAGGACGCCCGCGAGGTCGAGCCGATGCGTGATGCGATCGGGCTCGAGCGCCACCGCGCGCTGTAGCGCGCGCTCGGCCTTCTCCCAATCCGCCTCGGCGAAAACGGAGGCGCCGAGGAGCGTCTTGGCCGCGAAACGCGCCACCGGGTTGAGTCGAAGGATCTCCGCATGCCACATCCCCAACACATGATGCGCGCCGGCGTGGTCTGGGGAGATGGCGAGGGCGGCGAGCACCTCTTCTCGGACGAGGACGGCGTATTGCACGCGGTCGCGCGGGCCGAGGGAGAGCGCCTTCCGTCCCGCCGCGATCGCCCTCACCACACGCACATCGGGATCGCGAGGCGCCAGCCGCGCGGCGGAATCGGCCCACCGCGCCGCATCGGCATAGAGGCGCGCCTGTCGATCAGGCGCCGCGTACTGCCCCGAGTCCACGGCGGCGATCGCCGCTTTCCACAGGGGGGTCGCACTCCTACCTTCTTGGGCAGGCAGCGAGAGGCTCGCGAGGAGCATCATGAGCATCACCAGTCGTCCCCGCCTCATCGTGTCGTTCTCCTGTCGATCGTGCGCGGGCATCGCGCGTCACCGTCGGAACCTACTTCGCCTCCCCCCACGGGTCCAATGCGATTCCTCGAACTGATCGCGCGCAAGCGAGATGGCGGCCGGATCCCCGACGAGGCTTGGCGCCCGATGATGCGGGCCTACGCCACCGGCGAGATCCCTGACTATCAGATGGCGGCGATGGCGATGGCGATCGTGTTGCGGGGCCTCGATCCCGCGGAGATCGAGGGGCTCACCACCGCGATGCTCGAGAGTGGGGCGCGCTTCTCGCTGGGACATCTTCCGACGGCCCGCGTCGACAAGCACTCCACCGGTGGACTCGGGGATAAGGTCTCGCTCATCCTCGCGCCCCTCGTGGCGGCCTGCGGGGTCGCCGTGCCGATGATGTCGGGACGCTCCCTCGGACACACCGGAGGCACCCTCGACAAGCTCGAGGCGATTCCCGGCTTCCGCACCGGGATCTCGATCCAGGAGGCGGAGGCGTTGTTGGCGCGACATCACTGCGCGATGCTCGGCCAGACGGCGGAGATCGCCCCCGCCGATCGCAAGCTCTATGCGCTCCGCGGTGCGACGGCGACGGTCGAGTCGATCCCGCTCATCGCCGCGAGCATCATGAGCAAGAAGTTGGCTGAGGATCTGAACGGGTTGGTACTCGACGTGAAGACCGGGGCAGGGGCCTTCCTTCCCGCACAGGCGGACGCCCTCGCCCTCGCGCGCACCATGGTCGATATCGGGGAGCGGCGCGGCTGCCGCACCGTCGCGTTCCTGACGGACATGGATGCACCGCTTGGCGAGGCCTGCGGTAATGCCCTCGAGGTCGCGGAATCGGTGGCGGTCCTTCGTGGCGGGGGCCCCGCCGAGGTGCGTGAGGTCACCCTGGTCCTGGCGACCGAGATGCTCGTGCTCGGGGGTGCGGCACCCGATCGTGTGGCGGCTCGCACGATGGCGACCGAGGCGCTCGATGACGGGCGTGCGCTCGCGCGCTTCGGGGAGATCGTCGACGCGCAGGGCGGGGACCCCCGCGTCGCCGAGGACCCCTGGGGGGTCATGGCCCGCGCGCCGATCTCCCACGCCATCGCGGCGCCGACCGCCGGAGTGGTGCAGCGCGTGGAACCGCGCGCGATCGGGGCGGCGATCATCGCCCTCGGCGGCGGACGGTCGCATACCGATGACGTGATCGACCCCGCGGTGGGGGTGATGGTACGGGTCCGCCCGGGTCAGCGGGTGGGGGCGGGGGACCCGCTTCTTGTCGTCCATGCCTCCGACGACCGGCGGTTGGCAGCGGCCCTCGAGATCCTGCATGGGGCGGTTCCCATCGGAGTGTCGGCACCGGCGCCCCGTCCCCTGATCTCACACCGGGTGACCGCCGGGGGGGTGGAGGAACTCCCGGGCGCCCTGTCACATTGATACCCTATGAACTTCGACAAGTGGGCCGCCCTCGGGGCGCAGGGAGTCGCCGGCGGGACGATCGTCGCCTGGCTCGCGTTCGTGTATGTCACGCGCCCGGTCTCCTCGGGCGGGATCGACGGGGTCCTTCATCTCTCGCTCGCGGCGGCGAGCTTCGTCCCCTTCGCGATGATCTCGGCGACGCATGCCTGGTTCGCGCAGCAGCTCAAGGCAGGGCGTAGCGTCATCCGCGGCTGATCGACCGACCCTGATGTGAGACGGGGGGCGCATCCATCGATGCGCCCCCCGTCGGCTTACCACCCCTGTTCGCGGTCAGATATCGAGGTTCGAGACGAACTTGGCATTCGCCTCGATGAAGACACGCCGCGGTTCGACTTCGTCTCCCATCAGGGTCTGGAAGATCTCATTGGCCTGGAATGCATCGTCCATGGTGACCTTGAGGATCGTCCGCGTCTCGGGATTCATCGTCGTCTTCCAGAGCTGGTCGGGGTTCATCTCGCCGAGGCCCTTGTAGCGCTGGACCATGAGCGCCGCCTTGCCGTCGCCGGTCTCCATCCGCTCGGCGATCGCATCGCGTTCCCCGAGATCGTAGGCATAGTACTCCTCCTTGCCGCGGGCCACGCGGAAGAGCGGCGGCTGCGCGATGTAGACCATCCCCGCGTCGATCAGCTCCGGCATCTGGCGGAAGAAGAAGGTCAGGAGGAGGGTCCGGATGTGCGCGCCGTCCACGTCGGCGTCCGTCATGATGATGATCTTGTGGTACCGCACGCCGTCGAGCTGGAACTCCTCCTTGATCCCCGCGCCGATCGCGGTGATGATCGTGCGGATCTCCTCGTTGGAGAGGATCTTGTCGATGCGGGCCTTCTCGACGTTGAGGATCTTGCCGCGGAGCGGGAGGATCGCCTGGAACATGCGGTCACGCCCCTGCTTGGCGGAGCCACCGGCCGAGTCACCCTCGACGAGGTAGAGCTCGCACATGGTGGGGTCGGAGAGCGAGCAGTCGGCAAGCTTGCCTGGGAGGTTCCCGACATCGAGCGCCGACTTCTTGCGGGTGAGGTCGCGGGCCTTACGGGCCGCCTCGCGTGCGCGCGCCGCCGAGAGCGCCTTCTCGAGCACGATGTTCGCGACGCGCGGATGCTCCTCGAGGTAGGGGGCGAGCCACTCGTTGACCGCCGTCCGCACGATCCCCTCGACCTCGGAGTTGCCGAGCTTCGTCTTGGTCTGCCCCTCGAACTGTGGCTCGCGGACCTTCACCGAGAGCACGGCGGTCAACCCCTCGCGAACGTCGTCGCCGGAGAGCTTGACCTCCTTGTCCTTCTTGGCGAACGACGACTTGTCGAGATGTTTGTTGATCACGCTCGTGAGGGCCGACTTGAAGCCGGTGAGGTGCGTGCCTCCCTCGTGCGTGTTGATGTTGTTGACGAAGGAGAAGACGTTGTCGTTGTAGCCGTCGTTGTACTGGAGGGCGAGTTCGATCCCGACGTCGTCGCGCTCTACCTCGAGGTACAGGATCTCGGGGTGCAGCGACTTCGCCTTCGCGTTCATGAACCCGACGAACTCCTTGAGCCCACCCTTCGCATGGAAGGTCTCCGTCTTCTCCTGGCCCGGACGCTCGTCGGTGAGGGTGATGGTCACCCCCTTGTTGAGAAACGAGAGCTCGCGGAGGCGGCTCGAGAGGGTCCCGTAGTCGTAGACCAGTTCGGTGAAGATCTGCGCATCGGGCTTGAACCAGACCTTCGTCCCGGTGTCCTTCGCCTTCACGGTGCCGAGGACGGTCAGCTTGGTGGTGGTGTCGCCGCGCGCGAAGTCCATGTAATGCTCCTTCCCGTCACGCTTCACCCAGACCTTGAGCGTCTCGGAGAGGGCGTTCACCACCGAGACGCCGACGCCGTGCAACCCGCCGGAGACCTTGTACGTGTTCTTGTCGAACTTGCCGCCGGCATGGAGCACCGTGAGGGCGAGCTCGAGCCCGGGGAGCTTCTCCACCGGATGGATGTCGACCGGGATCCCGCGCCCGTTGTCCTCGACCGTGATCGAGTCGTCGGGGTGGATCGTGACCTGGACGGTGTCGCAAAAGCCGGCGAGCGCCTCGTCGATCGAGTTGTCGACCACCTCGTAGACGAGGTGATGCAACCCGCGATGCGAGGTCGACCCGATGTACATGCCGGGCCGTTTGCGAACGGCTTCGAGTCCCTTGAGGACTTGGATGCCGGAGGCGTCGTACGAGGACTCGGAGACGTCGTTGGTCTTGGCCATGGCAGTAGAGGGGAGGGAGACCCTGAAAGTTACCCGAACCGCCCCCCCGCTAGCAACGCACCGGACCCCCGATTTTCAGAGGGAAAACACCCCCCGCGGGGTCAGCGCAGGAGCTCCCATCGGAGCCGGCGCACCGGGTGCGTCACGGCGGCCCCCGCGAGGCGCGCGAGGAGCTGTGGTTCCATCAGCGAGAGCTCGGTCATCCACGCATGCGTTCGGACCCCCACGACGAGGGTCCCATCCTCGGTCAGGATCCTCGGCTCCGTCACCGCGGCGATTCGCGCCCCCACCGCCGTCGGCCACGCCGCCATCGCCTGGGCGCGCGCCACCGCCTCGGTCAGCCCCGCGGCGGCCAACGCCTCCGGGAGCACCTCGCCGATCGTGCGAGGCTGCCCCGCACCGGGCTCGTCGCCGCGCCGCCTCATGCCGCTGGCGCGAAGGCGCCGTCGCGCACCGTCCACCGCGCGAGTCGCGTGAAGCGTGCGGGGATCTCGTCCGCCCGCGGCACGCACACCACATGCTGCCCATCCCCGATCCCGTCGAGCAGCGCGAGGATCCGTTCCGTCCGCCGCCGATCGAGCTCCGCGAAGGGATCGTCGAGGAGCAGCACCGGCATCACCCCCGTGGCCGCCTGGTGCGTCGCCGCCTCCAACAGTCGAAGCACGATCGCCGAGGTGCGCTGTTGCCCGGCCGAGCCGACGACGCGCAGGTCGTGCCCATCGAGGGTGAGCGCGAGGTCATCGCGGTGCGGCCCCGTCTGCGTGAGACCACGCCGCACATCAAGCGGGCGCTGCCGCTGCAACGCGTCCAGGAGCGACTCGGCGCTTGCCTCCTCGGCGAACGCCCCCGCATAGCGAAGCCCCGTGGTTGCCGTCTCCCCGATGGCGGTGCACTGCGCGGTGAACTCCGCGCTCCGTGACCGCACCCAGGCCTGTCGTTCGGCGATCAACGTCGCCCCGTGCTGCGCCAGCGCGGGCTCCCATGCGGCAACGGCGCCAAGCTCGGTGTCGCGTCCACCGGCCCGCGCGGCCTCGCGCAGCGCGGCGTTCCGACGGCTCAGCGCCGCGCGGTAGTGTCGCAGCGCCTGCAGATAGCGCGGCGAGGTGAGGGCCAACGTGATATCGAGATAGCGTCGGCGCTCCTGCGGCCCACCGGCCACAAGGTCCACATCGCGCGGGGAGAAGGTCACCGAGGGGAGCGCATCGAGCGCATCGGTGAGCCGCTCCGGCTCGCGCCCGTCGAGTGTCACCTTCTTGCGCCCCTGCCGATCGACCGCTGCGGTAACCCGCGTCGCCTTCACCCCCTCGAGCGACGCGCTCAGATGGAACGCCGCAGCGCCATGCTGGATGCAGTCGCGGTCACGCCCCCCGCGCCCCGAGCGGAGGAGCCGGAGATACCCGATCGCCTCGACGAGATTCGACTTCCCCTGCCCATTGTCCCCCACCACCACGATCCCCTCGGGGGGGAGCGTGAGATCGGCCGCCGTCACGTTGCGGAAGGTCTGCAGCGCGACGGTGCGGAGCCGCGCCGGCGGGGCGACCGCAGACACTCAGGCCCCGCGGAAGGTCGGGGCGCGCTTCTCGAGGAAGGCGGTCGTCCCCTCGCGCATGTCGGCGGTGCGACCGACCGCACCGAAGTGCTCCGACTCCAAGGCGAGTGCCGCATCGAGCGGGAGCGCCGCGCCCCCGGTCACCGCGGCGATCGCATGGGCGAGGGCGAGCGGACCGTTCTTGAGCATCACCTTGGCCAGCGAACGAGCCGCCTCGGGGAGCATGTCGGGGGCGACGACCTCATTGGCGATCCCGAAGCGCGCCGCCGTCTCCGCGTCGACCTGATCCCCGGTGAGGATCATCTGCAGGGCGCGCCCTTGGCCGATGAGACGCGGCAACCGCTGCGTGCCGCCGTACCCCGGGATGAGTCCGAGCCGCGCTTCCGGCAGCCCGAACTTCGCCTGTGTGCTGGCGATGCGCACATGGCAGGCGAGCGCGAGCTCGAACCCGCCACCGAGCGCGAAGCCATTGACCGCGGCGATCACCGGCTTGGCGAAGCGCTCGATCCGTGTGAAGATCGCCGACCCATGCGCGGCGACCGCCTGCAACCCCGCGGGCGTCCCCGCCGCCTCGGCGATCTCCCCGATATCCGCCCCCGCGACGAACGCACGCCCCGCCCCGGTCAGGATCACCGCGCGCACATCGTCGCGCGTCTCGAGGTGGGCGAAGGCCTGGCCGAGCTCGTCGATAACCACGCGGTTGAGCGCGTTGAGCTTGTCGGGCCGATTGATGGTGAGCGTCGCGATCTGGTCGGCGACGTCGAGGATCAGGGTGGCGAAGGGGGTGACCATGGGGGCGTCCTCACTGCTGGAGGGTATCCGGCGCAATCTATACGTTTCCCCGATGACCTCGACCCGCCCCCGCGCGGTCCTCGCGCTCGATCAGGGGACCACGAGCTCCCGCGCCCTCGTCGTCGGGGCGGACGGACGGATCGTCGGCCGCGCGCAGTTCGAGTTCCCACAGCACTTCCCACAACCGGGGTGGGTCGAGCACGACCCGGAGGATCTCTGGCGCACCACGCGCGACGCCGCGCGGGCCGCGATCGCGCAGGCGGGGCTGATGCCCGAGGCGATCGGGATCACCAATCAGCGCGAGACGGTGATGCTCTGGGATCGCCGCACGGGGGCCCCGGTCGGGCCGGCGATCGTCTGGCAGGACCGACGCACCGCGCCGCGGTGCGCCGAGCTCCGCGCGGCAGGGGAGGCGGAGTGGCTGCATCGCATCACCGGGCTTGTCCCCGATCCCTACTTCAGTGCGACCAAACTCGAGTGGTTGCTGCGCGAGGTCGCGCGGCCACAGGGGATCCCGCTGACCGATCTCGCCGCGGGGACCGTCGACAGCTGGTTGATCTGGCGACTTACCGATGGCGCGGTGCACGCCACCGATCACACCAATGCCTCGCGCACGATGCTCTGTGACATCGCGACGCGGGAATGGAGCGCCCCGCTGCTCGAGCGCTTCGGTGTGCCACGGGAGCTGCTTCCGGAGATCCGGACGTCAGCGGGGACGTTCGGTGTCGCGGCCGCGGAGCATCTCGGGGCGGCGTTGCCCATCCTCGGGGTCGCCGGCGACCAGCAGGCTGCCCTCTGGGGGCAGGGGTGCTGGGAAAGCGGGGAGGGGAAGAACACCTACGGCACCGGGGCGTTCCTGCTGTTGAACACGGGACGCGCTCGGCCTGAAGGAGGTCGCGGGATCCTCACCACCTTGGCGTGTGATGCCGAGGGCGCGCCGGTCTACGCGCTGGAATCCTCGATCTTCGTCGCTGGGGCGGCGGTGCAGTGGCTCCGCGATGGTCTCGGCTTGCTCGAGGCGGCGCAGGAGAGCGAGGCGATGGCGCGCGCGGTGCCCTCCACCGAAGGTGTCTACTTCGTGCCGGCGCTCACCGGGCTCGGGGCGCCTGCGTGGGAGCCGGCAGCGCGCGGCACGATCGTGGGGCTGACGCGCGGCACGCAGCGTGCGCATCTCGTGCGCGCCGCGCTCGAGGCGATGGCGTATGGCACGGCGGATGTGCTCGAGACGATGCGCAGCGTGAGCGGGGCCTCGCTCGACCTCCTCCGTGTCGATGGCGGCGCGACGTTCAACGATTGGCTGATGCAGTTCCAGGCCGATGTGCTCGGCGTCCCCGTGGAGCGCCCCGATGAGATCGAGACGACGGCGCTGGGTGCGGCGGGGCTCGCCGGCATTGCCGCAGGGGTCTGGCCGGATGCGGCGGCCTTCCTCGCCGCCCGCCGCTATCAGCGTTTCGCGCCGACGGGCGGGCAGAATCCGGCGCGCGCAGGACTCGGCGGATGGCGCCGCGCGGTTCGTGCGACGGTGGCATGGGCCCGCGACCGAGACGGGTGATCGATGGAGTGGCTCCTCGTCTTCTCGCTCGGGGCCGCCCCGTTCGGTCGCGCCATTGTGTCATCACCCATGCCGGAGGATCGCTGGTTCGCCGTCGATAAGGCGAAGCATTTCGCCGTCTCGGCTGCGGTACAGAGCGCATCGCATCGGGTCCTTCGCGCGAATGGGCACGACTATCGCTCAGCATCTTGGCATGCGGCGGCCTTCACCATGACCGTCGGCGTGGGGAAGGAACTTTGGGACCGGCGTCAGGGACGGGTCTTCTCGTGGAAGGATCTCGGCGCCGATGCGGCGGGCGGAGCGACGGGGGCCGTGCTCATCCGACAGATGGCACCCTGATCGGTGCGCTCGGGTATATTACACGGACAACCCAGAGATGGAGCAGGCATGCATCCGCGCACCAAGTTCATCATCGGCGGGGTCGTCGTCCTCGGGACGGCGGGGTACCTCATGGCCGGCAGCATCCAGGACACGGCGGTCTACTTCCTCACCCCACAAGAGCTCGAGGCGAAGGTGCTCGAGGACCCGGGGATGCGCGGGACCGGGGTGAAGGTCGGCGCGCGCGTCGTCCCGGGGTCGGTGGTGCGTGATTCGAGCGGGAAGGCGGTCACGTTCCAGATGACCGATGGCCACGCCACATATCAGGTGGAGTACCGCGGGTTGATCCCCGATACGTTCAGCGACTCCGTGGACGTGGTCGTCGAGGGGCGATTGGGTGAGGATGGGGTCTTTCGTGCGACCACCCTTCTGGCCAAGTGTGCCTCGCGGTATGAGGCGGCTCCAGAGGGCTACTCGAAGGAGACCCGCGAGGGGTACAAGTCCGCCGCGCCCGCGGCGGCGGGTGCTGAACCGCCGACGCCATGATCCTCGTCGGTGAGCTCTCGCTCTGGATCGCGCTTCTCATGTGTGCGTGGTCCGCGACCCTCTCATTCGCGGGCGGGCGGCTTCGACGGACCGATCTGATCGTCTCGGGTGAACGTGGGCTTTACGCGGGATTCGGCTTCGTGGTGCTCGCCTCGGCGGGGCTCTGGACCGCGCTCCTCACGAGCGACTTCTCCCTGCGTTACGTCGCCTCGTTCACCAGCGCGAATCTCCCGGTCATCTACAAGATCTCGGCGTTCTGGGGCGGCCAGGCGGGCTCGATGCTCTTCTGGTGTCTCATCCTCGGTGGCTATGCGGCGCTCGCCACCTGGGTGAATCGGCGGGACAATCGCGTGCTGATGCCGTGGGTCACCGGCACGAACGCCCTCGTCCTCCTCTTCTTCGTCGCCACCACCGTCTTCGCCTCCAATCCATTCGAGCGGCTGGAGTGGGTCCCTGCCGACGGTCGCGGCTTGAACCCGCAGTTGCAGAACCCAGCGATGGCGCTCCACCCACCGCTCCTCTACCTCGGCTACGTCGCGACGGCGATTCCCTTCGGCTTCGCCATCGCCGCACTCATCACGCGCCGACTCGACGCCGAATGGCTCGGTGCGGTGCGGCGCTGGTCCCTCGTGAGCTGGGTCTTCCTCACCCTCGGCATCGTCCTCGGGATGTGGTGGGCGTATGTGGAGCTCGGCTGGGGCGGCTACTGGATGTGGGATCCGGTCGAGAACGCGTCGTTGCTCCCCTGGCTCACGGGCACGGCGTTCCTCCATTCGATCATGATCCAGGAGAAGCGCGGGATGCTGCGGAAGTGGAACGTCACCCTCGTCGTGACGACCTTCCTGCTGAGCATCCTCGGCACCTTCATCACCCGCTCCGGGGTGATCCAGTCGGTGCACTCCTTCGCGCAGAGCTCGGTCGGTCATTGGTTCGCGACCTTCTTCGTCCTCGCCCTCGTCGCGACGGTGGTTCTCGTCTCGATGCGGCTCAAGGATCTCGAGTCGCCAGCCCAGCTCGAGGCGATGATCAGCCGCGAGGCCGCCTTCCTCTACAACAACCTCGTCCTCGTCGGGATTGCCTTCAGCGTCCTCTGGGGGACCCTCTTCCCGATCCTCAGCGAGTGGGTGCGCGGGACGAAGATCACGGTCGGTGAATCGTTCTTCAACGCGGTGAACGTCCCGCTCGGATTGCTCCTCCTCGCGTTGACGGGGATCGGGCCACTCATCGCCTGGCGTCGCGCCTCGGTGGCCAACATCCAGAGGCAGTTCGCGGGGCCGGCCACGCTCGGCGTCATCGCAGCGGCGGCGCTTTTCACCCTCGGGATCCGCGAGCTCTATCCCCTGATGACGTGGGGGCTCGCGTCCTTCGTCGCCGGGACGATCCTCCAGGAGTTCTGGAAGGGGATCGGGGCGCGCCGAACGATGTACGGCGAGGGCGTCCCCATGGCGCTGGTCCGTCTCGTGGCGCGCAATCGCCGTCGGTACGGCGGGTACATCGTGCACGCCGGGATCGTAATCCTCTTCGCGGCCTTCGCCGGGATGGCGTTCCGCAAGGAGTACGATGTCACGCTGCGCGCAGGGGAATCGACGACGGCGATCGATCCCTTCGGGCGGCGCTGGACCTTCACGAGCGAAGGGCTCTCCGAGTTCAAGGCACTCAATCGCGATGTGCTCACGGTCGCGCTCCGGCCGACCGTCGATGGGCAGCCCCTCCCGATCCTCACGAGTGAGAAGCGACAGCATCGTGATTCCCGTGGACAGCCGACCTTCCAGCCCTCCACCGAGGTGGGGATCCTCTCGCAACAGCGTCAGGATGTCTACCTCGTGCTCGCGGGGGCGATCGGCGATCAGGCGGAGATCCGGATCAACTTCAATCCGCTCGTGGCTTGGGTCTGGCATGGTGGCATCCTCATGGCGATCGGCGGGCTGATCGTCATGTGGCCCCCCTCGATGCGTCGCCGTCGGCAGGAGGGCTATGTGGCCGAGTTGGCGCCGCAGGCCGTCGCGGTGTCGGCATGAGCGAGGTGGCCTCGCGTCGCCGCTTCGTGCAGGCGCTGGTGGTCGGGGCAGGCGCCGTCGTGGCCGCGCCACTGGGGTCACAGTCGGCGCCGCAGCCCAGTACGCCGATGTCCACCGACGCGTATCGGCCGGTGCTGCGCGCCGCCAAGCCGGGCGCCACGCCGCAGGTGACCGACGAGCAGCGCGACGCGCTCGAGCACCGGATCAAGTGTCAGTGCGGCTGCATCCTCGACGTCTACACCTGCCGCACCACCGACTTCACCTGTTCCACCTCGCCCGCGATGCACCGTGATGTCCTGCGGTTGATCGCCGGTGGCTACACCGAGCAGGAGATCCTCGACGCCTTCGTCGAGACCTATGGGGAGGTGGCACTGACCGCCCCGAAGAAGGAAGGATTCAATTGGGCGGGGTACTTCGCGCCTGGTGTGGTCCTCGCCGTCGGTGGGATCGCGCTCACGGTCCTACTCCGGAAGTGGCGCGCCGAGGCCCAGCTCGCGGCCGTGCGCGCGCCGATCGCACCGGGAGGCGCCTCGTCACTGCCGGGAGTCAGTGCCGATGACCTGGCGCGCTTGGATCGCGCGATCCGCGAGGAGGCGTGAGATGATCCCCCTCCTCGTGGGCAGCCTGCTCGCCGTCGTGGCGTTGGCCTATGTCCTGCTCCCGATCCTCCGCACGGAGAGCGGGGCCGCGCGCCCGATCGTCCAGACGCGACCGATCGTCGTCGGTGGGACCGACGAGGGTTCGAGCGCGATCGAGGCGTTGCGCGAGGTCGAGTTCGATCGCGCGACCGGGAAGCTCTCGGAGGATGACTACGCGATCCTGCGCGCGACCTATGCCCCGCAGGCGCTCGCCGAATTGCGCGCGCGGGAAGGCCACGGGAAGGTGAATGCCGCTTCTGAAGCCGCTTCGTCCGACGCCGCCGAGCGTCTCATCGCGCGGATGCGCACGCGTCGCACCGCCTGCGGTGGGTGTGGGCCGCGTCCGGAGCCGGACGCGATCTTCTGCTCGTCATGCGGAGGCTACCTCGAGGCGACCTGCCTGCGGTGTCAGGCTCCCGTCCCCTCCGCGGACGCGCGATTCTGCGTCGGCTGCGGCGAGTCGCTCGCCGCCTGATCAGCGCGGCGCGACCCCGAGATACTCGAGCGCGAGGGCGCTGAGCGCCCGCACACCGGCAGGCAGGGCTGACTCATCCGCGAAGAAGTACGGCGAGTGGTTCGATGGCGCCTTCGTATGATCCTGATCGCGTGGCGTGACCCCGAGGAAGAAGAAGACCCCGGGCGCCTTGCGCTGGAAGAGCGAGAAGTCTTCGGCCCCGGTGATCATCGGGGCGAGGTGCACACGATCCGTCCCCACGGCACGGCGGAGCGTCGGCATCATCCGCTCGGTCAGTGCGGGATCGTTGTCGGTCACCGGGTATCCGGAGTCGATGGTCACGAGCGCCGTCGCCCCCGCGCTCGCCGCGACCTGTGTCGCGATCCGCTCCACCGACGAGAAGACCAACCGCTTCTGCGGCTCGCTGAAGGTGCGGATGGTCCCGCCGAGCACCACGGTGTCGGGGATGATGTTTTCGCGCACCCCGCCGTGGAACATCGCCACCGTGACGATCGCGGGGAGTTCCGTGATGTTCACCTGACGGCTCACCACCGTCTGCAGCGCGTTCACGATCTGCGCGCTCACGACGATCGGATCCACACCGGCCCAGGGCGCGGCGCCGTGGGACTGCCGGCCACGCACCGTCACGTGGAATGAGTTCGAGGCCGCCATCGTCGGGCCACCACGCACCATGATGTCACCGGCGGGGCCGGGCCAGACATGGAGGCCGAAGACCGCATCCACCTTCGGGTTGTCCATCGCCCCGTCGCGGATCATCGGTTCGGCACCACCCGGGCCTTCCTCGGCTGGCTGGAAGAGGAAGACCACCGTCCCGGGGATCTGCGCGCGCATCCCGACAAGCACCTCGGCCGCTCCCATGAGGATCGCGACATGGTTGTCATGGCCGCAGGCGTGCATCACCCCTGTCTCCTGGCCATTCCAGACGGTACGGACCTTGGATCTGAACGGGAGATCCACGAGCTCGGTGACCGGGAGGGCATCCATGTCGGCGCGGAGGGCGACGACCTTCCCAGGCTTCCCGCCCTTAAGCACGCCGACCACCCCCGTCCCGCCGACCCCCGTGCGCACCTCGATCCCAAGCTTGCGGAGATGGTCAGCGACGAGCGCCGCGGTTCGCGTCTCTTGCATCCCGAGCTCCGGATGCGCGTGGATGTCGCGCCGCCAGGCGACCACCTGCGGATTCACCGCCGCGACGCGACGATCGAGCTCGTCATAGAGGCGCGACCCCTGCGCCTGGCTCGGCGAGTTGGCGATCGCGAGAACAGCGAGTAGCAGGACGAGACGAGACATCGGAGCTCCGCAGAAGGAAGGGACGATGGGTCAATCCTGCGCCCATCTGGGCGTCAGGGGAAGGGTGTAGGGTCATGCGGCGCCGTCGATGTGCGTGACGACCTTCGCCGCAGTCGCCGTCGCGCTCTCGAGCAAGGGGATACCCGGACCGAGATACGATCCGCTGCACCAGAGGCGGCGGCCCGGTTCGTCGTGGAGGCGATCGATGAGCCGCGCCCCCTCGAGGGCCCGCGCATTCACGATCGGACGCTGGAAGCTGGCGCGCACATAGACGCGCGCGGCCTCCGGCTCCACGATCGGGTTCCAGGTCTGGAAGACGGGGGAGTCCCCAGCGAGCGACGGTTGCACCCGGTTCATCCAGATGGTCGCCATCGGGCGATCCCCCTGTGGATCGATGACCATGTTCACCGGGGCCCATCGCCGCCGGTCGTGCGGGGCGAGTCGCACATCGGTGTGTACCACGACCTCACTCGACTCATAGCCGAAGCGCTCGAGGGCCTCGCGTTCACGCGCGAACCCCGCATCGAGCATCGGCGCCGCCTGGTTCGCCTGCGTGGCGAGCACCACGTGATCGAATCGGGATTCGCCCCCATCCCAAGCGATGCGAACGCCGTCGACAGCAGGGGTGATCCACCGCACCGCGACCCCGCACCGCACCTCGGCAAGCGGTTCGGTCAGGCGGCGTACCACCTCGCGCGTCCCCAGCACCACGCGGCGCACCCCGCCGAAGGTGAGCCCACGCGTGAGATAGTCGAGGATGATTCGCGCGGGGTACGCGCGCACCGCCGTCGTCGAACAGGTGCAGACCGCCGCGAACGTGGGGATCAGGAACCCATCGGTGAAGTCGCTGCCGAGGCCGGCCCGATCGAGCCAGCTACCAAGCGGCTCCTCACTGGCACCGAGGTCGGCGAGGGCGGTCGGGGCTGTCCGATAGAAGCGGAGGAGGTCGCGATTGATGCGCAGCGCGCGCGCACCCAAGGGCAGGGCAGGGAGCGGGACCGAGCGTCCGCCGACGATCCAGTTCGCATACCGGAAGTAGGTCGTGCCATGCAACGTGCTGAACGAGCCGGCGTAGTTCGTCCGCTCCAGCTGGACGCCGAGCGCGTGATAGAGCCCGATCAGGGTCGGGTAGTATCCCTCGTAGATCACACGCAGCGGGACATCGATGCGTGCGGTGCGGCCGTCGTGCGGAAGGTCGAGCGAGTGCGCATCCATCCCGACCACAGGGTGCTTCTCGAGCAACGTCACCCGGTGGCGCGCGCTGAGGCGCCATGCCGCCGAGAGGCCGGCGATTCCCCCGCCGATGACCGCGATGTCGAGTCCGGTGCGCATCAACTCGAATAGTAGCTCGCGTTCTCCTCGATGTACCCCTTCGTCAGGTCGCAGCCGTAGGCGATCGCGTCAGCCGGTCCCACGCCAAGGGCGATCTCGAGGTCCACCACCTCGGCGGTGAGTGCCTGCCGAACCGTCGCGTCATCGAAGGGGAGGCGTTCGCCCCCACGCACCACCTGGTATCCATTGATCCAGGCCTCGGTGGTCGCCGGATGGATCGTGCAATCGAAGCACTTGCCCACCGCCATGAGGAGCCGTCCGACGTTCGGGTCGGCGCCGTGGACCATCGTCTTGACGAGTGGGGAGTTGAGGACCGCCTTGGCGATGACGCGCGCCTCGCGGTCATCGCGCGCCCCGCGCACCTGGACCCGCAGGAGGTGCTCGGCCCCTTCGCCGTCGCGCCCGAGGATCTCCGTCATGCGGATGCAGCCGGCGGTCAGCGCCTGCAGGAACGCCCCCTCATCGACCGGGCCAGCGAGGCCGTTGGCGAGGATCGCGCAGGTATCGGAGGTGCTGGTGTCGGTGTCGACGCTCAGCATGTTGAACGAGCGCCCGATCGCCGTACGGAGCATCGTATCGAGCGTCCGGGCGGGAATCGCCGCATCGGTGAAGATGTACGCGAGCATCGTCGCCATGTTCGGCTCGATCATCCCCGAGCCCTTCGCGACGCAGGTGATTGTCGCCTCACCTACCGTGCAGGAGATCGCCTTCGGGTGCGTGTCGGTCGTCATGATCCCCTCGGCGCCCACGAGGGGATCGTCCTGCAGGTCGCGTGACATCCCGCGCACTCCTGCTTCGATCTTCTCGATCGGGAGCTGGACCCCGATCACCCCGGTGGAGCTGACGAGCACGTGATCGGGGGTCGTGTGGAGCTCGGCTGCCGCCGCCGCGGCCATCCGACGCGCGTTGGCGACGCCCGGCGCGCCGGTGGCGACGTTGCTCACCTTGCTGTTCGCGATGATCGCGCGAAGCACCCCCCCGCGGATCGTCTCGCGGCCGAGGATGATGGGGGCGCCCGGGAAGTGATTGCGCGTGAAGACCGCGGCCGCGGCGGCATCGACCTCGCTCACGAAGAGCGTCAGATCCTTGGCCTCAGGCTTGAGCCCGACGTTGCGGCTGGCGCAGCGGAAGCCGCGAGGGAAACGAGCGGTGGGGTGGAACGCGGTCATCAGGCCTAGGGTGGACGGAAAGGGTAGATAGGGGGCGCTGGACCCCGGCAGCCATCGGCTTAACATTCAAAAGTACCGGAGCGTCTCCTTTGACGGAGCGGTGCCTCCGCCGCCGTCCTTTCTCTGGAGCTCTGCCATGATCACCGTCCGCCGCCTCCTCGGCATCGCAACCCTCGCGGCCGCCCCGGCCCTCGTCGTCGCCCAGCGCCCGCTGCCGCCCGTCCCTCCCCTGCCCCCACTCGCCGTGATGGACGTGGACATGGAGATGGCCCCCGGCATGCAGGGGCGACTTGCGGAGCGCCTCGTGATGATCCGTGAGCGCCGGATGGGGAGCGGCCTCGGCGTGGGGCTCCAGCTCGGCGTGACCCGCCTCCTCAACCTCCGGCGGCAGCTCGAGCTCACCTCGCGACAGGCCACCCAACTCGATTCCATCGAGCGCGGGCTCTTCACCGAGCGCAAGGCGCTGATTGAGCGGATGCAGGGGCAGCGGCGTGCGCTCCAGCAGCCGGGGCGCCCAATGTCACCCGACTCCATGCGCGCCAGGATGCAGCAACTCCAGCCGCAGCTGGCGCAGTGGCGGCAGCGGGATTCGGTGGCGCTCGCCTCGGCGGAGCGGCTCCTCACCGAGCCGCAGCGACAGAAGCTTCGTGAAATTCGTGCCTATGCGCGGGGGCGCGCCGATGCCATCCGGCAGTCCCGCGCACCACGTGGTGGACAGCAGAGGCCGTTCATCCAGGGCCAGCGCGAGGGGGAGCGGATGCCGGCCATCCAGAGGCGCCCCCCTCAGGGGATGCCGCGCGGCACTGAGGAGGTCGGGGTCGAGATCCGCCGCGACCGTCCTGGACAGGAGGTCATCATCGAGCGTCGGATGACCCGTCCGCCGGTCTGATCGAGACTGGCCAGATGGGTCGCGGCATCGTGGTCGGCGTCTGGCTGCTGATAGGCTGCGCAGCGACCACGCCTATGGACCAACCGGCCCCCGATCAGCCATCGGCCGGCCGGCAGGTGCGCCAGGTCACCTTCGATGGGGTGACCGTGACGGTGATCATCGACCGTCCCGCACTCGGTTCAATGGACGCGCTGGTCGTCTATCACGGCTCGGTCCAATCCGACCGGGATCTGTTGCTTGCTGCCACCACCGCGTTGGACACCTTCAAGGGGATTCTGGACCGCCAGGATATGCTGCTGGTCAGTGTCCTCTATCCTCAAGAGAACTTGCCCTTCGGGGATGGCATCCGGCAGGCCGAGGCCGCCTTGCTGTGGGTAAAGCGACACGCCGGCCCGGAACTTGGCATCCGAGTCGGGAAGGTCTTCCTGGCGGGGCACTCGCAGGGCGGATATATGGTGACCCGCTTGAATACGATGCATTCGACGAACGGGGTCATCGCGAATGCACCGGGCCCGTTGGACCTGGTCTACCGCTGCCAACTCGAGGAGAGCGGGCAGATCCTGGCGAGCACGTTCTGCGCCACGCTCCGCAGGACGTTCGGCCCCACGACGGCCGATCCGGGCGCCTACCAGCAGCGTTCCCTGATGAACTTCGTTCAGGCTTACACCTCCGACATCTTGTTCGTGCAGGGGCTGAACGACTCACCGATCCAGATGCACAGCTGGCCGAACTTCAAGTCACAGGTCACAGCATGTGCGGGGTGTCGCGGGCGGCGGTTCGTGGAGATTCCCGGCGGCGAGCACGGCGCCCTGTTCACGAGCGCTAGTGCCAGATCGGAGTTCAATGCCTTTATCGCGAGCAGGTGAATCGGTGAGAACGGCGTCGCGTGGCGGGCGGGGTGGTCATCCCTCCGGCATCACCGAAAGGTCGAGATCTCTCCTAGCGGCTTCTTTGTGATGACGGGGACCCGCGCCCCGTCGGCCGGATATCCGACCACCAAGAGCAGGAAGGGTTTCTCCGATTCCGGTCGCTCCAGGATACGGTTCAGGAATCCCATCGGACTCGGGGTGTGCGTCAGCGTCGCGAGGCCGGCGTGATGTAACGCCGCGATGAGGAACCCCGTCGCGATGCCCACGGACTCCGGCACATAATAGTTGGCGCGTCGTGACCCGTCGGGCATCGGACGCCACCGCTGCGCGAAGATGGCGATGAGCCAAGGCGCCGTTTCGAGAAATGGCTTGTCGGCATCGGTCCCGAGAGGGGCAAGATCCGCCAGCCACTCGGCAGTGGCGCGTGCGGTGTAGAACTCCCGTTCCTCGCGTTCGGCCGCCAGGCGAATCTCGTGCTTCACCGCCGGATCGCTGACACAGACGAAGTGCCAGGGCTGGAGGTTCGCACCGTTGGGTGCGCTCGCGCCGGCGAGGAGGCAGGGCTCGAGCACGGCACGAGGGACCGGCGCAGGCGAGAACTCGCGCACCGTGCGGCGGCGGCGGAGCTCGCTGGCGAAGGCCTCGGCCCGCGCCTGCATTGCTTCGACCGGAAGGTGGTGGAACGGGTCAAGCGGTTGCGTGCGCATTAGACGTCGCCTCACGCCATCGGCGAGACGCCCAACCGAATGGCGAAACAGTGCTTCTCGCCGACCTCGATCTCTGTCCGATCCACTTGCTGGTAGCGGGTGATCTTCTCCGGATAGGCCGGGAGGGGGACCCGCTCGAACCCCGCGGCGAGGAAGAGCTCGTCGGAGAAGGAGACCGCGAAGAGCTCGCGATAGCCGCGGCTCTTCGACAGTTCCACCGCCGCGGCGATCAAGGTCCGCCCATGGCCCACCCCTTGGGCATCGGGGTCGACCGCGAGCGAGATCAGCTCCGCCACGCTCGGGCTGTATTCGTCGAGCGCCACGCACCCGATCACCCCGCCATTCGCATCGCGCAGCACGCGATAATCGGCCAGGTGATTCGCCGCGAACTCCGGCGAGCGCACCAGGGTGAGCCCCGCCGCCGCATAGCGATTGTTGAGCGAGAGCAGCGCGGGGATATCCGTCTCGTTCGCACGGGTGATGCGCAGGGTCATCGTTCGACAGCCTCCAGCCGGGTGAGGGCGATACGGATCGGGACGAGCGTGACGATGAGGCACAGCAGGGCCGCCGCGCCGAACCCAAGGACCATCTCGGTGGGATCGGCCGTCGTCCCGAACGCCTGCGCCGAGAGATAGCTGTAGACGGGGCGCGCCTCCAGGATGATCACCCCAGCGATCACCCCGATCGACGCCATCATGTAGAGTAAGCCACCAAAGCTCGTCGGGATCTGTGCCGCGTTCTCTGTCTCGAACTGCGGAAAGAGCGTCCCGAACCCGATCGCCATCGCCGCGAGGGCCAACGTCAGCAGGGTGATCGTGCCGAGGGACACGATCACCATGAACGAGCTCACCTGGAGCAGGTGATTGGTCACCCCCACGATCCCGAGCGCGAGGACGAGCAGGGGAGCCGTCCCCACCCAATACTTCGCCCAGAGCAGATCGCGCACGCACATCGGGCTCGAGCGGAGCAACCAGAGCGTGCGCCCCTCCAGCGAGACCGCGGGGAAGATGAAGCGCGCCGCGATCGAGGCGAGCACGAACCCCGCGAGCGCGAGGTTGAGGAAGGGGACGATGTTCACCAGGAAGAAGGTGATCCCCGGCCCCCTCAATGGGAGGAACTTGATGTTGTAGACGTAGACCACGACGAGCACGCCCAGCAGGATCAGCTGTGACCACTGCGTGGTGTCGCGGAAGAAGACGCGGATCTCTTTGAGCAGGAGCTCTCGGCGGAGCACCCCCAATGGGGCGAGCACGCGATGGGGCAGCCTTGCGAGCGAGCCCCACTTTGACACCTGGCGATGTGCACTCTCCTGCGCCCGACTGAACCCCGCGGGGTAGCCGCGGCGGTGCAGCAGCGCGCCGAGCACCAAGACGCCTCCCATCGTGCTCCAGAGGAGATAGAGGGAGAGCCAGGGGATCTTGTCGGTCAGCGCCCCCATCACCACCTGTTGAGCCCACTCGCTGGGCAGAAAGGGCGAGGTGGGGGTCCGTAGCAGAGCGATGAACTCCACGAGGTCACGGAAGCCCTCCGGGCGCGCGAGCTGTTCGGGGCGGAGCAACCGGAAGAGGAGGACGAGTCCCCCCGCGGCGAGCACCGCGATCACCGAGAGGATGTCCCGGGTGCGACGCGCGGGGAAGACGTTCACGAGGATCAACGTCACCGCCGTCCCCACCGTGACGGGGATCATGATGAGGGGGAGCATCGTCGCCACCACGATCACCGGGAAGCCCACGCCTCCGTCATACACGAGCCCGTAGGCCATGAAGAGGGGGACCGAGACGAGGAGCACCATCCAACTGGATGCCACGAACGTCTCAAGCAGCTTCGCGCCGTAGAGGCGGAGCCAGTCGACGGGGGCTGCGACCAACGTGTCGAGGTCGCGCGCGAGGAAGAAGCTCGAGAGCGCTGTGATGACGCTCGAGAGGAGGAGAAGCGAGGTGAAGCCCAGGAGCCCGAGCCCGAGCAGCTTACCCGCCATCAATTCCCCGATCTCCTGTACGCCGCGGAAGTAGGTCAGCAACCGCGCGAGGACCCCGAAGATGAACGCCCAGAACAGTAGGCCGGTGAGCGCGAGGATCGCCACGCGCGCCCCCTTCCCGCGAGTCTGCGCCGTCGCTCGTGCCCGCGCCGTGAGCCACTTGGGAAGCAGGAGATGCAGGAGCGGGGGATCGGGCAACCGCTCCTGCCGGGCGGGGACGGCCTCAGGCATCGAGCACGTCGATGAGGTTCCGGGCGGCATTCTCCCCGGTGAGTCGCAGGAAGATCCGCTCCAACCCCTCCTCCCCGTCGGCAAGCTCCCGGCGGAGCTCCGCCATCGTCCCCGCCGCGCGGATCGTCCCCTGCGCGATGATCGCCACGCGATCGCAGAGCGACTCCGCCACCTCCAGCGTGTGGGTCGAGAAGATGATCGTGTGCCCGCGCCGCGTGTATTCGCGGAAGAGGTCCTTCAGGATGCGCGCCGCCTTCGGATCGAGGCCGACCATCGGCTCATCGACGACGATCACCGCCGGTCGATGCACGAAGGTGCTCGAGATGATCAGCTTCTGCCGCATCCCGTGCGAGTAGCTCTCCACCAGTTCGTCGCGCCATTCCTCGAGGTCGAAGAGGCTCAGGAGTTCACGCGCGCGTTGCTCGACCTCCGGCCCCGCTTGGTCATACAGCCCGGCCACGAAGCGGAGGAACTCCGCCCCGGTCAACTTCTCGTAGATGAATGGTCGATCGGGGATGAATCCCAGCTTCGCCTTCGCCGCGACGGGGTCCCGAAGGAGATCCACCCCGGCGATGTGGATCGAGCCACTGGTAGGTTGGAGGATCCCCGCGATCATCCGGAGCGTCGTCGTCTTGCCGGCCCCATTGGGCCCGAGGAAGCCGAAGAGCTCGCCTGAGCCGACCGTGAGGTCGACGCGGTTCACGGCGGTGAACTGGCCGTAGCGTTTGGTGAGTTGACGGAGTGCGATCATCAGGGGGTCAGGACCTCGAGTCGCAGGGTACCCATGAGGCGGAGGAGCTCGGCCTGGCGAGTCAGCCCCCCGGTGACCACGCGCAGGTGCGCGGCGTCGGCGGGGAACTGCCCGAAGGTGGGATCCACCGCGACCCAGTCGCGCAGCCAGATCTCCGGCCAGGCGTGGTAGTAGAAGCGGCCATTCACGAAGGCGAGTCCGCTGGCGATGCGCGTCGGGATCCCCACCGCACGGGCGAGAGCGGTAAAGAGCTGCGTGTGCTCGTGGCAGTCACCCCGACGGGCGCGGAGCACCTGTGTCGCGCTCGGGATCGAGATCGTCACCACCTTCTCGAGTGAGTCGTGGATCCACCGATTCATGCGCGCGGCCACCAACGCGGGATCCCGGGAGGGGCCGGCCAGTCGCAGCGCGAGCGCGACGATCGCCGGGTCACCGGTCTGGAGGAGTGGCTCGGCGGCCAGTTCGCGCGCAAAGGTGCGGCGGAAATCGGCGGGCGGCGCGGCGAGCGACCATGGAGCCGTCAGCCGCTCGCGGCCCTCGCGCCGGATCTCGATGGTGTCACCGCGCAGTGTCTGACGGCCTCCCGCGAGGTCGAGTCCGGTCGGATCCGCGCCGAGGAAGCGCACCCGGAGCGACGCGGGTCCTTCGCCATCGAACGAGACGCCCGACGCGATCGCCGACGCTTCGATCAGATCGGTGGGAGGTACGGCCTCGCGCGCTCGGCCTGGCGTGCGCGCCCGACGCAACCGCTCGGTCCAATTCAAGAACGACAGTTCGAACGCGGTCCGCTTGAGCGAGATCCCTCCGGGCTGCGTCGCCTCGATCACCCGACCCTGCGCGTCGACCCATCCACTGAATCCCGCCCCGCTCGTCGGGACGAGTCGCCAGCCGCGCACCGTATCGGTGCGAGCCGCGACGAAGACCTGCGCGGTGGCATCGAACCGTGCGCTGTCCACCAACGTGAAGAGCGATTCCGCCGCGATGCGCAGCTCGATCGTGCTCGGCGTCATCGTCGTCGGATCGATGCTCGCGAGCGCGATGCGGCGGCCCACCTTCGGGGTGCGCACGAGCATCGCTGCCGACGGGATCACCGCCGGCAGGAGGATCGGCCCCGCGACCACAATCCGTTGACGATCAGCCGGTTGTCCTGGTGCCTCGAGCACGAAGACCACCGCGCTATCCCCCTCCGTCACCCCTCGTGCACGCAGCGGCGCCGTCGGTGCCTCCATCGCCACATCGAAGGTCCGGAGCGCGAAGCCACGCGAGAGCGTGCGCACGGCGCGCGCGCTCGCCGGGAACGACTGCCCTGCGACGGTCAGCTCGGCGGTGAGTTGGTCGATGACCTCGAACCCGGTCGTCGTGGTATCGATCCGCGTGGAGGCGTATCCGATCTGGCGCCCCCCCTGTTCGACCATGAAGTACTTCGTGCTCGGACCCAAGCGGAGCGCCGCTTCGGCAAGCACCGCGCTGCGCTCGCGGAAGAAGCCTCGCTGGACCACCACCGCGATCCCGAGCCCCCAGGCGCCGAGCAGGAAGGCGCCGAGGATGGTCCGCCGCCGGCCGCGCGTGATCATGGACGTTGCGCGTCCCTGGCACGACGATAGAAAGGGGCGGCCTGTTCGGGTCGACCCAAACGGTCGTAGATGATCCCGACCCCTTTGAGGGCCCGCCAATGGGTCGGATCGAGATCGGCAGCGCGCTGGTAGGCGACGAGCGCCCCCGGGAGGTCATCGCACTTGTTCAGTGCCTCCCCCAAGTGGTAGTGCGCCCCAGCATGGTCGGGAAGTCGTTCTGTTGCCGTGCGTAGCGGTGTGATGGCGTCCTTCCAACAGGCGCGTCGGCAGGCGATCACCCCGGTGTACAACGCGATCTCCGGGGCATCGGGCCGGAGGAGATCCAGCTCGATGAGTGCCTGCACCGCCTCATCGTACCGCAGTGTGTTCGCGAGGGTCTCGATGCGCGCGCACGCCACATGGAACGGATCCGTCGGCGGTGTCGTGGGCACCACAGGGGCTGGCATCGGGGCCGGAACCGTGGTGGGTGCCGGGGTGGGTGCCGGGGTGGGTGCCGGGGTGGGTGCCGGGGTGGGTACCGGGGCGGGTGCTGGGGTGGGTGCTGGCATGGACGACGAGCGCGAGCTCGTGCCGGGCCGCATCACCGCCGTCAGGACCGTGCCCCCCGGTTCCTCGAGCTCGCGGTCGTCGTACGACCACTCCCCACAGACGGGCGGCTCGCGGACCGCCGTCAGCAACGGGGTCGCATCCGGGCCGTGCGCCTCCACCGGGACGAGGGGCACCCCCTCCGCTGCCCCGAGGAGGAGCTGCGCTGGGTCGGGGGATCGCAGGGAGGAGGGAAGAGGATGGTCGGTCATATCCGAGGCCTGCGGCGGAGGCAGCCATGCGCCACCCCCACCGGACAATCTAGCCAACTGCCTCCCTTCCATTCACCCGCCGCCCCCTTGAACTTGCAAGACTATGTCCGGTGACGCGCTGATCATTCGAGGGGCCCGCGAACACAACCTGAAGGGGATCGATGTTACGATCCCGCGGGACAAGCTCACGGTCATCACCGGCCTCTCGGGGAGCGGGAAGTCCTCCTTGGCCTTCGACACGATCTTCGCCGAGGGGCAGCGGCGTTATGTCGAGTCGCTGTCGGCGTACGCCCGACAGTTCCTGGGGCTCATGGAGAAGCCCGACGTCGACGTGATCGAGGGGCTCTCCCCCGCGATCTCCATAGAACAGAAGACCGCCGGCGCCAACCCGCGTTCCACCGTCGGGACCGTCACCGAGATCTACGACTACCTCCGTTTGCTGTATGCGCGCGCCGGGACCCCACACTGCCCGCAGTGCGGACGGGGCGTCGCCCGGCAGACCCCCACGCAGATCGCCGACGTCGTCCTCGGATGGTCGAAGGGGACGAAGGTCGAGGTCCTCGCGCCGCTCGTGCGAGGCCGGAAGGGCGAATTCCGCGATCTCTTCGAGCACGCGCGCAAGCAAGGATTCGTCCGCGCGATGGTCGACGGGGCGTTGATCGACCTCGCCGATCCGCCGAAGCTCAATCGCAAGCTCAACCACGACGTCTCCGTCGTCGTCGATCGCCTCGCGGTGCGCGAGGAGGATCGCGGTCGCCTCACCGATTCCCTCGAGACCGCGCTGCGCCTCGCCGAGGGATTGGTCGAGGTGGTGCGCCACGACGCGAAGCCGGTGACCCAGCTCTTCTCCGAGCGGTACGGCTGCCCTGATTGCGGCATCTCGATGCCCGAGCTCGAGCCTCGGCACTTCTCGTTCAACTCCCCCTTCGGCGCCTGCCCGACCTGCACGGGGCTGGGCACCAAGCGGACGGCGAGCGCCGAGCTCGTCCTCGGCGATTCCTCGATCTCGATCCTCGAGGGCGTGGTCCTCCCGTGGGGCGAACCCGATGGCTATCTCCGCCGCGTGATCCTCCCGGGGCTCGCCAAGCAGCTTCGCTTCGAGCTCAACACCCCGTGGGGACAGCTCCCCGATCGGGTCAAGTTCGAGCTCCTCTTCGGGAGCGCGAAGAAGAAGGGGGAGGAGGCGTCCAAGTGGGAAGGGATCCTCGCCAACGTGCAGCGGCGCTACACCGAGACCACCTCGGATGCGATCCGGACCGACCTCGAGGCGTACATGGTCGTCGCGGAGTGCCCCGACTGTCAGGGGCGTCGACTCAAGCGCGAGTCGCTCGCTGTCACGGTGCATGGGCGCAACATCGGGGAGTTCACTGCCGGCGCGGCCATCGAGGCGCTCGCCTTCGTCGAGAGCATCCCGGTGCGTGGCCCCGCTGGTCCTGGGCTGGACCCTGGGATCGCGGGCCCGATCCTCAAGGAGGTGCGGGAGCGGCTGCGCTTCCTCGTCGATGTCGGCCTCGACTACCTCACGCTCGATCGCTCCGCCGAATCGCTCTCCGGCGGTGAGGCCCAGCGCATCCGGCTCGCGACGCAGATCGGCTCACGGCTCGTCGGCGTGCTCTACATCCTCGACGAGCCGAGCATCGGGCTCCATCAGCGGGACAATGCGCGCCTCCTCGAGACGTTGAAGCGCCTGCGCGATCTCGGGAACACCGTCCTCGTCGTCGAGCATGACGAGGAGACGATCCTCGAAGCCGATCATCTGATCGATCTCGGGCCCGGCGCCGGCAAGCATGGCGGCGAGGTGATCGCCGAAGGCACCGTCGACGAGGTGAAGCGGGTCGCTCGCTCCATCACGGGGCAGTACCTCAACGGCACGCGCACGATCCCCACGCCGAAGACGCGCCGGCCGCGCCCCCCCGGGCGCGTGCTGCGGGTCGAAGGCGCGCGCGAGCACAACCTGCGACAGGTCGACGCGGAGTTCCCCCTCGGGTGCTTCATCGCCGTCACCGGCGTCTCCGGCTCGGGGAAGAGTACGCTGGTCGAGGACATCCTCCAGCGGACCCTCTCGCGACACTTCTATCGGGCGCGCGTGCTCCCTGGGGCGCACGACCGCGTCGTCGGGCTCGAGCATCTCGACAAGGTCATCGACATCGATCAGACCCCGATCGGTCGCACCCCGCGCTCCAACCCCGCGACCTACACTGGGCTCTTCACCCCGATCCGCGAACTCTTCGCCGAGATGCCGGAGGCCAAGCTCCGCGGCTACGGGCCGGGGCGCTTCTCCTTCAATGTGAAGGGGGGGCGGTGTGAGGCCTGTCAGGGTGATGGGCTCGTGAAGATCGAGATGCACTTCCTCCCCGATGTGTACGTCACCTGCGAGCAGTGCCGCGGCAAGCGCTACAACCGCGAGACCCTCGACGTGCGCTTCCGCGGGATGAACATCAGCGAGGTGCTCGATCTCACCGTCGAGGACGCGCTCCCCGTCTTCGAGAACCAGCCGCGCATCCATCACAAGCTCCAGACCCTCCATGGGGTGGGGCTCGGCTATATCCATCTCGGGCAGAGTGCGACCACCTTGTCTGGCGGTGAGGCGCAGCGCGTGAAGCTCGCGACCGAGCTCGCCAAGCGCGACACCGGGCGCACCCTGTACATCCTCGACGAACCGACCACGGGGCTCCACTTCGAGGATGTGCGCGTCCTCCTCGAGGTCCTCCACACGCTGGTGGATCGTGGGAACACTGTCCTCGTGATCGAGCACAACCTCGATGTGATCAAGACCGCCGACTGGATCGTCGACCTCGGACCCGAGGGAGGCACCGGGGGCGGGCGGATCGTCGCGGCGGGCACGCCGGAGCAGGTCGCCAAGACCCCAGGGTCCCACACCGGGGCCTACCTGAAGAAGATCCTCACCGCGCGTTAGCTTCCCGCCATGGTCTCCCTCCTCGACATCATCGGCCCCGTCATGGTGGGCCCCTCCTCGAGCCATACGGCGGGAGCGTGCCGACTGGGACTCATCGCGCACGATCTCGTCGCGGGGACCCCCGAGCGCGCGCTCATCGAACTGCATGGCTCCTTCGCCCGGACCGGTGAAGGGCATGGCACCGACAAGGCGATCGTCGGCGGGCTCCTCGGCTTTCGCCCGGACGACGAGCGGCTCCGCGATGCGCTGCAGATCATGGAGAAGGAAGGGCTCGACTATCACTTCGAGAAGACGACGCTCGGCGAGGAGCCCGAGGTCCATCCCAATACCGTCCGCATCACCGTCCATCGCGCGCATCGCCATCATGTGATGCTCGGCGCCTCGCTCGGCGCCGGTCGCATCAAGGTCTCTGAGATCGATGGCTACCCAGTGGAGGTCGACGGCTCGCACCACACCATCGTGATGGTCGCCGAGGATGTGAAGGGATCGATCGCGCGGATCGCGGGGATCCTGAGCGAGGCCGATGTGAACATCGCGACGCTGCGGCTCTCGCGGAAGCACCGCGGGGGCGATGCCTTCATGGTGATCGAGGTCGACGAGCGGCCCGCCGATGACGTGGGCGCGGCGCTGAGGGCGCTCCCGTGGGTGCGCTGGACGCACCGCATCGAGAAGGTGGGCGGCTGATGTATCACAGCTTGCATGAGGCGATCGCCGACGCCGAGGCGCGGGGCGTCTCCCTCGCGACCGCCGCGCTCGACATCGAGGCGCGCGACCAGGGGCGTCCGGTGGCGGAGATCCGCGAGGCGCTGCTCCGTGCGCTCAACGTGATGCGCGGGGCGGTGAAGCAGGGGCTCACCGGCGACCTCCGCTCGAACTCCGGCCTCGTCGGTGGGGATGCCGCCAAGCTGCGCACGGGCCCCGAGGGGCCGCTCGCCGGCACGGTCTTCCGCGAGGTGCTCATGCGCGCGATCGCGGTGCAGGAGGTGAATGCGGCGATGGGGATCATCGTCGCCGCACCCACCGCCGGTGGGGCGGGGGTCCTTCCCGGCGTGCTCCTCGGGCTCTCCGCCAAGCAGCAGTTCTCCGACCAGGCGATGGTCGATGCCCTCGCCACCGCAGGACTGATCGGTGCCGTCGTCGCGCAGCGCGCCTCGCTCTCCGGCGCCGAGGGCGGGTGTCAGGCAGAGACCGGCGCCGCCGCCGGCATGGCCGCCGGCGCCGCGACCCAATTACTCGGCGGCACGCCAGCGCAGGTCGGCCATGCCGTCGCGCTCGCGCAGCAGGGCACACTCGGACTCGTCTGCGATCCCTTGGGTGGCTTGGTCGAGCTCCCCTGTGTGTTCCGCAATGCGACGGGGGCCGCGATCGCGTTGGCCGCCGTCGAGATGGCGATCGCCGGCATCACCTTCGCCATTCCCGCGGATGAGGTGATCGATACCATGGGCGAGATCGGACGCGAGATGGATGTCCGCTACCGCGAGACCGCCGGTGGGGGGCTCGCGGCCACACCCACCGGTCGTCGCCTCGCCAAGGAACGGCTCACGCAGATCAAGCGCGCCTGACGCACATGTCCGCGACCCTCTCCCTTCGCTCCATCTGATGAACGACGCGCTCACTCGAAAGGTCTGGGTCGTCCCGGGATTCACCGCGATCCTCGTCACCGTCCTGTTGCTCTGGCTGGCGGGATCGGTGGCGGATCTCCTGCTGCTCCTCTTCCTCGCGGCCCTGATCTCCGTCTACCTCTCCGCGGTCACCGACCACCTGGTCGCGTGGACGCGGTCGCCGCGGGTGCCGGCCTTCCTCGTCGCCCTCTTCCTCTCGCTCGGGGCGCTCGTCGGCGTGGGTGCGCTGCTGATTCCTCCGGTGATCGATCAGACGCGGCAGATCGCCGCCGCGCTCCCCGCCCTCGTCCCCGCTTGGGAGCAGGGGCTCGAGCGGCTCCTGTATCGGATCCCTGGGATGGCCGATGTCTTCGTCTCGGGGGAGCATCGCATCTTCACCGTCGCCCTCGAGGAGGCGGAGAAGCTCGTCACCGGGATTTTCCCGCGGCTCTTCGACACCCTGCACCTCGTCGTCAATCTCGTCGCGGTGTTCGTGATGGCGATCTATCTCGCGCTCACCCCGCTGCGCTACCGCGAGTTCCTCCTTGCCATCACGCCGCCCCGCCATCGCGTGGCCGCCGCCGATGTGCTCGATGCCCTCGCCGAGACGCTGCGCGCCTGGACCATCGCGCAGCTCATCGCCATGACCACGCTGGCGGCCCTCACCGCCATCGGGCTCTGGCTCCTCGATGTCCCCTACTGGCTCGCCTTCGGCATCTTCACCGGGCTCGTCGCCGTCGTCCCCTTCTTCGGGACCTTCGTCTCCACACTGCTGCCCGCGCTCTTCGTCCTGCCCAGCGACGGAGGCGGCGTCCAGGCGCTCCTCGTGATCCTCCTGGGGACCGTGATCCACGTCATCGAGAATCAGTTCCTCATCCCGGTCATCATGCACCGACGCGTCGACCTCCCGCCGGTGCTCACGATCATGAGCGTGTTGATCTGCGGTCGACTCCTTGGGCCGTTCGGGCTACTCGTCGCGGTGCCGACCCTCGCGGTGGTGATGGTCCTCGTGCGGCGCGTCCTCATCGCGCGGGTCTATGACGATGTCGATGCGGCGCCAGCGGTCGTCCAGCCGGTGCTCTCGCGACGGCAGCGCAAACGGATGCGAGACGCGATGCCATGATGACGGGGGCGAGGGACCATGCGTGCATCATGCCGCCATGACCTCCCTCACCACCACATCGACGGCGCTGACGCCGGTCGTCGAATTCCTCAACGTCTCGCGGCGCTGGCGTCCCGGGATCCTTGGCATCGCCTCCGAGGTCGACGCGCTCACGCGCGTCACCTGTCAGCTCTTTCCAGGTGAGCTCGTCGTCCTCTCCGGCGCCGCCGGTGCGGGGAAGAGCTCGCTCCTGCTGCTCGCGGCGGGTGAGGTGGCCCCCACCTCCGGTGTCGTGCGCTGGGCCGACCGAGGAGAGCCAAGCGCCGTGCGCCCGCAACGAATCGGGCCACGACCATGGGAATACTCCTTCCTGTCGGTGCGGCAAGCGATCGCCTTCCACGCCGATCAGCTACTGGTGCAGGATGCGCGACTCCATCCGCCGACGCGCTTCCTCCCCTTGCTGCGTCGCGTCGGACTTCAGGGACGCTCACGCACCCGGCTCGGCGAGCTCTCCGCGCTCGATGCCTTCCGGGTGGTGGTCGCGCAGGGGCTGCTTGCGCGGCCGGCGCTGCTCTGCTGTGATGAGCCCTTCGCCTACTGTGGGCCGACGGAACGAGCGCAGGCCCTCCAGCTCCTCCGGCGCGTCGCCAGCGCCGGGATCGCGGTCCTGATCGCCACGCGCGACGCGGAGGCGATCAGGTCAACCGGCGGGATCGATCGGATCATCCGGCTCCGCGCCGGGCGCATCGTGCCGGAACGCCCCGCTGCGGGACAGCGCCCGCTCTTCCCACCACCGAGTCTCACCAAGAGGCCGCGGCCTCGACGTCTCCGTCCGCACACGACATCGGCTCCTGGTGCCGAGCCCACGATCGCGCGGGTCGCCGAGGAGCGATCGCCCGTCTAGCTTTCCGGCGATGGCTCCGTTTCGTCTGTTCAATACGCTCTCACGCTCGATCGAGCCCTTCGCTCCGGCGGATGGCCAGACCGTGCGTCTCTACACCTGCGGGCCGACGGTCTACAACCCGGCGCACCTGGGGAACTTCCGCACCTTCCTCTTCGAGGATCTGATGCGGCGGGCCATCCGGCTGCGCGGGTGGCAGGTGGAGCAGGTGATGAACCTCACCGACGTGGACGACAAGATCATCGTCCGTGCCGCGCAGCAGGGGAAGACGATCCGCGAGATCACCGATCCCGTGGTCGAGGGGTTCCACGCCGATCGGCGCTATCTGCGCATCGAGGATGCGGAGCACTACCCGCGCGCGACGGGCTACATCCCGGAGATGATCGCGCTCGTCGAGCGGCTTGTCGCCAACGGGGTCGCGTATCAGGCGGAGGATGGGTCGGTCTACTTCGCGATCGACAAGTTCCCGGCATACGGACGACTCTCACGGCTCGACACGCGCGAGATCCAGAGCGGGGCGCGCGTCGCGCAGGACGAGTACGCTAAGGAGAACGCGCAGGACTTCGCGCTCTGGAAGTCGGCCAAGGCCGAGGATGAGGCGTGCGGCGCGGCGTGGGATTCGCCGTGGGGGCGTGGGCGTCCGGGGTGGCACCTCGAGTGCTCCGCGATGGCGATGGCCCTCCTGGGGGAGACCCTCGACATCCATGCGGGCGCCGTCGATCTGATCTTCCCGCACCACGAGGACGAGATCGCGCAGAGCGAGGCCGCCACGGGGAAGCCCTTCGCGCGGTGCTGGTGCCATGGTGAGTTCCTCCTCACCGATGGGACCAAGATGGCCAAGCGCGTCGGCAATGTGCAGAACGTCGCCGACCTGCGGACCAACGGGGTGAGTGGGGCCGCCGTGCGCCATTTCGTCTTCTCTACGCACTATCGCAAACAGCTCAATCTCGCGGCGGAGGCGCTCGAGGGATCGATCGAGGCGGTGCGACGGTTGCGCGACTTCGCCGACCGCCTCGCCTCGGCGTCTGGAGGGACGGCGGCGCTCGAGGATGCGGCCGATGCGTTGGAGACCGCGGTGCGTGAGGCCATGGCCGACGATCTCGACGCACCGGCGGCCGTCGCCGCCCTCTTCGAGTTCGTGCGCGCCGCCAACCGCGAGCTTGATCGCGGGGGGCGTGAGGCGGGGCCGCTCGCGCGGGCCCGCGAGGTCTTCGCGCTGGTGGATGGGGTGCTCGACCTCATCCCGGAGCCCGCGCAGGCCGATGCCGAGCTCTCTGCCTGGGTGGAGGAGCGACTGGCTGCACGCCGCGAGGCACGGGCCCGCCGGGACTTCGACACGGCGGACGCGATCCGCGACGAGCTCTCGGCCAAGGGGATCGCCATCGAGGATGCCGGGGGGACGACGAGGTGGAAGGCAGGGCTCAGGTGACTGGTCCCAGGGCACAGGTACTCTGACCCCAGGTACCTGGTACCTCCGATTGACCCCTCCCCCTCGTCCTACTATCCTTCGACGCTCGCGTAGGACATCGGTATCGCCGACGTAGCTCAGCTGGTAGAGCACCCGATTTGTAATCGGGCGGTCGCGAGTTCGATCCTCGCCGTCGGCTCTGATGGGATCGAGTCGGAGACGGGGTCCGCGGGGTGGGGTACCCAAGTGGCCAACGGGAGCAGACTGTAAATCTGCCGGCATCCGCCTTCGAAGGTTCGAATCCTTCCCCCACCATTTGGTCTGTAGGGCAGTCGGTGAGGGGCGGGGAGGGTCAGTATCAGGAGATCGCGGGAGTAGCTCAGCTGGTAGAGCGCAAGCCTTCCAAGCTTGATGTCGCGGGTTCGAGCCCCGTCTCCCGCTCTGGCAGGGAAGAGGTCGCAAGTATCAGTGAACAGGGCCTTCTGTCCCCTGGTCCCTGACCTCTGCGGTTACTGCACGCATAGCTCAGTCGGTAGAGCACATCCTTGGTAAGGATGAGGTCACCGGTTCGATCCCGGTTGCGTGCTTTGGACGGGGCGTGGGCATCGGAGAGGGTTCCGGTGCCCCCGCCTTCGCCGTTAACGGCAGGGATGGCCGGTCCGTCGCCCCCCGTACTCGGCGCGCTACCTGACCCCTGACCCCTGAAACCTGGAACCTGACGCCAGGCAGCCCCTAAGCCCCCTTAGGTACGGGACTTGCAAGCCGCGCACCCCCCATCTACCTTTCGAGGCTCGCTACCCTTTTCCCGATTCGGGGTCAAGGGAGGCCCGGCATGTCCCATTTGGGAGATGCCTGCGAACCCGTGACCGAGAGAAGCCGCCATGCCACGCGACAAGATCATCCTGGCGTGCAACGACTGTAAGAATCGCAACTACTTCACCACCAAGAACAAGCGCCTGCATCCCGAGCGCGTCGAGTGGAAGAAGTACTGCCCGCGATGCAACAGGCACGTGGTGCACAAGGAGACGAAGTAAGGTGGCGCAGGAGATCGCGACGCCCGCTCCGGGACTCGCGGCCCGCCTCGTGACGTTCTACCACGACGTCATGGCCGAGCTGCGGAAGGTCACGTGGCCCGATCGGCCGCAGGTGCAGCAGCTCGCGATCGGCGTGATCGTGCTCTCGCTCGCTATCGGGGCACTCATTGGCCTCCTCGACGTCATCCTTCAGGGGCTGCTGGTCCGGTTCATCCCCTCGCTCTTTGGGGCCTGACCGCGTGAGCCATCGCTGGTACGCCATTCAGACCACGTCGGGCCACGAGAACAAGGTCCGCTCGTTGTTGCAGCGCAAGATCGACGCCGATCCGGCGCCGGCCGAGGCGCGGCGCATCCGGCAGGCCTTGGTCCCGACCGAGCAGGTGGTTGAGATAAAGAACGGCAAGAAGGTGACGGTCGACCGCAAGGTCTACCCGGGCTACGTCCTCGTCGACATGGTCCTCACCGAGGACACCGCGCACGAGGTCAACGCGATCCAGGGCGTGATCAAGTTCGTCGGCAGTAAGGACCGCGAGCCGCAGCCGCTCCGCGAGGAGGAGGTCAAGCGGCTGTTGGGCATCGCGGTCGAGGAAGAGGTGGCGGGCCCGAAGGAGGAGATTCCTTTCCTCGTCGGCCAAGCGGTGCAGATCACTGACGGACCGTTCACCGACTTCAACGGGACGGTCGAGGATGTGATGCCGGACAAGGGCAAGGTGCGGGTCTCGGTCTCCCTCTTCGGGCGGCCGACCAGCGTGGAGCTCGACTATCTGCAGCTGAAGGGCCACTAGCGAGTCTGTAGAGCGCCCTTGCGCGGGGCAGGCGTGCGAACCACGCCGAGGAGCGCACCGTCGGAGACCACGACGACGTAAAACAGACGGTGGGAGTCAGCGGAGTCTCGCCAGCGCCTCCATCGGGAGGGCGCCCGAGCCCGCTTCACGTTTCAGAGGGAAGCACGATGGCAAAGAAGGTCACCGGTTTCGTCAAACTGCAGATCCCTGCAGGCAAGGCGAATCCGGCCCCGCCGGTCGGCACCGCGCTCGGTCCGCAGGGGATCAACATCATGGCATTCTGCAAAGAGTTCAACGCTCGGACGCAGGGCCAGGATGCGATCCTCCCGGTCGAGATCACGATTTTCGCCGACAAGTCGTTCTCGTTCATCCTGAAGACGCCCCCTGCGGCGTTCCTCGTCAAGAAAGAGGCCGGGATCGAGAAGGGCTCGGGTCAGCCGAACCGTAACAAGGTCGGCTCCATCACCCAGGCGCAGGTCCGGAAGATCGCCGAACTCAAGATGCCCGACCTCAACTGCGACACGATCGAGTCTGCCATGGCGATGGTCGCCGGCGCGGCGCGGTCGATGGGCGTGGAGGTGAAGGGATGAAGACCCACGGCAAGAAGTTCCGGGCGGCCGCCGAGAAAGTGACGGCCTCGACGTACGCCCCCAAGGCGGCGCTCGAGCTCGTCAAGACCGCGGCCTTCGCGAAGTTCGACGAGTCGGTCGAGGTGGCGGTCCGCCTCGGCGTCGACCCGCGTCACGCCGATCAGGTCGTGCGCGGCACCGTCGTCCTCCCCGCGGGTACCGGGAAGACGGTGCGCGTCCTCGTCATCGCCGTCGGTGAGAAGGCGAACGAGGCCACCGCGGCCGGCGCCGATTTCGTCGGTGCGGAGTACATCCAGAAGGTGAAGGACGGGTGGACCGATTTCGACGTCATGATCGCGACCCCGGACCAGATGGGCCAGGTCGGTCAGCTCGGACGCGTCCTCGGCCCCCGCGGTCTCATGCCCAACCCGAAGGCCGGGACGGTGACCTTCGACGTCGGGCGCGCGGTCAAGGAGTCGAAGGCCGGCAAGATCGAGTTCCGCGTCGACAAGGCGGGCAACGTGCAGGCCGCCATCGGCAAGGTCTCGTTCGGCGTCGACGCCCTCGAGACGAACTTCACCGCCTTCATGGACCAGATCATCCGCTCCAAGCCCTCTGCGGCGAAGGGCGTCTACGTCAAGACCGTCGCTCTCTCTAGCACGATGGGGCCGGGCGTCCGTGTCGACACCACCCCCTACCGGTAACCGACGATGAAGCGATCCGATAAGGAGCAGCTGGTCGCCGACCTGAAGGCCAAGCTCTCCGGTGCCGACGGGGTCTTCTATACCGACTTCACGGGCCTCAACGTGAAGCGCATGACGGAGCTGCGCCGCCGCTTCAAGAAGGCGGGCGTGGAGTACGTCGTGATCAAGAACACCCTCGCGCTGCGGGCGGTGAACGAGGCCGGACTCACGGGGCAGAAGCTCCGCGGTCCGACCGGCGTCGTGGTGACGAAGGACCCTATCACCGCCGCCAAGCTCCTCACCGACTTCGCCAAGGAGAACGACCAGAAGCCGTCGGTGAAGGGCGGGATCTACGAAGGCGCGGTGATTGATGAGGCGATGGTCAAGAAGTTGGCCTCGCTCCCGACCCGCGACGAGGCGCTGTCGATCCTCGTCGGCACGTTCAACAGCGTGCTGATGATGTTCGCCCTCGCCCTCGAGGCCAAGAGGACGCAGCTCGAAGGTTCGAACTAATCCCCCAGGCTTCGGCCTGAATCACCAGCCCCAGGACGTCCTGGGGGACTACACACCAAGGAGAATCGGTACCATGGCGAACACGACTCTGAGCAAGGACGAGATCCTCGACGCGATCGGCGGGATGTCGGTCATCGAGCTCACCGAGCTCATCGACGCATTCAAGACGAAGTTCAACGTGACCATCGCGGCCGTCGCTGCGGGTGCGCCGGCGGGTGGCGGTGGCGCCGCCGCCGCGGCGGAGGAGAAGACCGAGTTCGACGTCATCCTCAAGGATGCCGGCGGCAAGAAGATCCAGGTCATCAAGGTGGTCCGCGAGCTCACCGGCCTCGGCCTCAAGGAGGCGAAGGACATGGTCGACGGCGCGCCGCAGACCCTCAAGACGGGTGTGTCGAAGGCCGACGCCGATGCCGTCAAGGCCAAGCTGGAGGCCGAGGGCGCGGTCGTCGAGATCAAGTAAGCTTGCACTCAAGTTTGCGGCAGCTGCAGGACTCCTGATGTTCCTTCGCCTCCCTCCGGTCGGGTTCTCCGACCGGGGGCGAGGCGGTTTCGGCCTGTACCCGGGCCCGGCCCGAGGCACATATGATCACCCAGATCTCGTTCGGTAAGCGCGAGCACGGCATGCAGATGCCGCATCTGCTCGACATCCAGACCCGCGCGTTCGAGTCGCTCCTCCAACTCGACGCCGCCGCCCACGACCGCGAGGACGTGGGGCTCGAGCGGGTCTTCAAGGACCTGTTCCCGATCACCGACGTCCACGAGAACTTCTCGCTGGACTTCAAGCGCTACACCCTCGGCGAGCCGAAGTACACGGTCGAGGAGTGCATCGAGCGCGACATGACCCACTCGGCGCCCCTCAAGGCGACCCTCGTGCTCACCGTGTTCGAGGTGGACCCGGCGGACGAGAAGACCAAGCGAGTCAGGAACCAGATCGAGAAGGAAGTCTATCTCGGGGAGCTGCCGCTGCTCACCGGGCTCGGGACCTTCGTGATCAATGGCGCCGAGCGCGTCATCGTCAGCCAGCTCCATCGCTCGCCGGGCGTGGTCTTCGAGGAGGCGACGCACCCGAACGGGCAGCGCCTCATCTCTTCGCGCATCATCCCGTTCCGCGGCTCGTGGGTCGAGTTCACCGTCGACATCCACGACGTCGTCTACGTCCATATCGACAAGAAGAAGAAGTTCCCGGCCACGGCGCTCCTCCGCGCCCTCGGCTACGGGACCAATGCCGACATCTATCGCCTCTTCTTCGGCGTGCGTGAGCTCGATCTCACCAAGCGGAAGGAAGGGCGGGACCGTGAGGTCATCGGCGCGATCATCGCCGAGGCCGTCGAGCTCCCGGGGGAGGCCACGGCCGAGGACGCGCCGAAGGCCAAGACTAAGAAGGCCCGCGCCGAGCGCGAACGCGCCGAGTCCAACCTCCTCGTGAAGGAAGGGGACGAGCTGACGGAAGAGGTGTTCAACCGCCTCCGCCGCCAGAAGATCGACAAGATCAAGGTCTTCGCCTCGTACCAGACCGTCGACCTCCGCGATGAACTGACCGCCTTCGAGAGTGAGGAGCGTCCGCAGCCGCGTACCCTCGCGATGGACGTCGTCGACCCGACCACCGGCGAGATCCTCGCCGAGATCGGTCAGGCGCTCAACGTCACGCTCGTCAAGCGCCTCCGGAAGGCGGAGGTCGGGCATGTCTCCTGCTTCGTGGCCTCGGGCCGCGCGGAGAGCATGCTGATCAAGAACACCCTCGCGAAGGACCCGACCAAGTCCAACGACGAGGCGCTCAAGCAGATCTACTCGCTCCTCCGGCCGGGCGATGCCCCGAACAAGGAGACGGCGAAGCAGGCCCTCGAGCGGCTCTTCTTCAGCCCGAAGCGCTACGACCTCGGCCGCGTCGGCCGCTACAAGGTCAACCAGCGCCTGCGCCTCAACACGCCGGCCAACCACACCGTCCTCACCACCGAGGACTTCGTCGCCATCATCCGCTACCTCGTCGAGCTCCACGAGGGCCGCGGGCATGTGGATGACATCGACCACCTCGGGAACCGTCGCATCCGCTCGGTGGGCGAGCTCATCGCCAACCAGTTCTCGGTCGGCCTCTCGCGCATGGCGCGCCTGGTCAAGGAGCGGATGAGCATCAATCAGGACAGCGAGAAGATCTCGCTCGACGACCTTGTGAACGCCCGCACCGTCTCGGCGGTGATCCAGGCCTTCTTCGGCTCGTCGCAGCTCTCACAGTTCATGGACCAGACCAACCCGCTCGCCGAGCTGACGCACAAGCGTCGCCTCTCGGCACTCGGCCCGGGTGGTCTCACCCGCGAGCGCGCGGGCTTCGAGGTCCGTGACGTGCACTTCTCGCAGTATGGGCGCATGTGCCCCATCGAGACGCCGGAAGGACCGAACATCGGGCTCATCACCTCGCTGGCCTGCTTCGCGCGCGTCAACGACCTCGGCTTCGTCGAGACCCCGTACCGCATCGTGAAGAACGGCAAGGTGACGAACGAGCTCGCGTGGCTCGACGCCACGCGTGAGGAGCAGGCGGTGATCGCGCAGGCGAACGCGCGCCTCAACCCCGACGGCACGTTCATGGATGAGCTCGTGCTCTGCCGCCAGCAGGCGGACGTGCCGCTCCTCCCGCCGTCGCGCATCGATTTCATGGACGTCGCGCCCGAGCAGCTCGTCTCGATCGCCGCGGCGCTCATCCCCTTCCTCGAGCATGACGATGCGAACCGCGCCCTCATGGGCTCGAACATGCAGCGCCAGGCCGTCCCTCTCCTCAACCCGCAGACGCCGTTCGTCGGCACCGGGCTCGAGGAGAAGGTGGCGGTCGACTCCGGCGCGGTCGTGATCTCCAAGCGGAACGGCGTCGTCACCCGGGTCACCGCCGACGAGATCGTCGTCGACGCCGCAGTCAAGGGGTCGCGCGACGGGAGCACCCCGCTCGTGCGGCTCACGCAGCAGGATCGCTACAAGCTCAAGAAGTACCGCCGTACCAACCAGGACACCGCGCTCAACCAGCGGCCGCTCGTCACGCTCGGTCAGAAGGTGAAGGCCGGAGACGTGCTCGCCGACGGGTCGGGCACGCAGTTCGGGCAGCTCGCGCTCGGGTCCAACGTGACCGTCGCGTTCATGCCCTGGTACGGTCACAACTTCGAGGACGCGATCGTCCTCTCGGAGCGTCTGGTGAAGGACGACGTCTACTCGTCGATCCACATCCAGGAGCACGAGCTGCACGTGCGCGACACCAAGCGCGGGCAAGAGGAGATCACGCGCGAGATCCCGAACGTCTCGGAGGAGGCGCTGGTCGACCTCGACGAGCGCGGCATCGTGCGTATCGGCGCCCATGTGCGGCCGGGCGACATCCTCGTCGGCAAGATCACCCCGAAGGGCGAGACCGAGCTCTCGCCGGAAGAGAAGCTCCTCACCGCCATCTTCGGCGAGAAGGCGAAGGACGTGAAGGATTCGTCCCTCAAGGTCTCCCCGGGGGTCGAGGGCGTCGTCATCGACGTCAAGATCTTCTCGCGTGTCGAGGACCAGATGGTGGAGAAGGACCGCGGCGAGCGCATCGGCGAGGTCCGTCGCCTCGAGGGCGAGGAGAAGGTGCGCGTGAACGACGTGCGCGATGAGGAGATCAAGGCGCTCCTCGCCGGGCAGAAGGTGGCGCTCGCGCTGCAGAACGGGACGGTGGAGGAGGCGATCCCTGCGGGGATCGTCCTCACCGAGGCGATGCTGCGCGACCTGCGCCTCATCACCCTCGACCTCAAGACCTTCCGCGTCGAAGACAAGAAGGTCAACGCCGCGATCCGTGAGATCATCGACTCGGCCGACGCCATCAAGGCGAGGATCGAGGAGCATGCGGAGGAGCGGATCGACCGCATCCTCCAGCCCGATGAGCTCCCGCCGGGCGTGATCCAGCTCGTGAAGGTCTATCTGGCGGAGAAGCGCAAGATCTCCGTCGGCGACAAGATGGCCGGCCGTCACGGCAACAAGGGCATCGTGGCGCGCATCGTGCCGGAAGAGGACATGCCGTTCCTCCCCGATGGGCGGCCGGTGGACATCGTCCTCAACCCGCTCGGCGTGCCGTCCCGCATGAACGTCGGCCAGATCCTCGAGACCCATCTCGGGTGGGCCGCGAAGATCCTCGGCTTCTATGCGAAGACCCCGGTCTTCCAGGGCGCCAACGAGCGCGAGATCGGGCTCTGCCTACGTCTCGCCGGGCTCGAGTGGGTCAAGGGCTCGCTGCGTCTCGACGCCGCCACGCCGGCGCCGTCGGCCGACGAGCTGCGCAACATCCTCGAGGCGCTCCGTCCCTCGCCCGAGGAGGGCGAGAAGGTGGAGCTCCTGCACGATGCGAACCTGAACGACCTCTCGGCCCGTGGGATGACCGCCGAGGCGAAGGACGTCGCGGGACGCATCTACGACTACCTCGTGGCGGCAGCGAAGGAGTTCGCCGAGCGCGAGGCGGTCGCCATGCGCCATGCGATCACGCACCACGAGGCGGAGCTCGCCTCGGATGAGACCTCGGCGGCGCAGAAGGCCGAGCTCAAGAAGGCGATGAAGGAGCTCGAGAAGCGCGCGGCGCTCGATGCCGCTGGCCTCCTCGAGGCGATGGGGCATCCGGCGCTCGCCGGGATGCTCGGCAAGAAGAGCGAGGCCGACGTCGATGCGGCGGCGGTCGAGCTCATCACCGCCGGCGGCTTGCTGCCGGGCGGCAAGATCCGCCTGCGCGACGGACGGACGGGCGAGTCGTTCGCCAATCCGGTCACCGTCGGGCAGGTCTACATGCTGAAGCTCAGCCACCTCGTGGACGACAAGATCCACGCGCGCAGCATCGGCCCGTACAGCCTCGTCACGCAGCAGCCACTCGCCGGCAAGGCGCAGTTCGGCGGTCAGCGCTTCGGCGAGATGGAGGTCTGGGCGCTCGAGGCCTACGGCGCGGCGCACACGCTGCAAGAGATCCTCACGGTCAAGTCGGACGACGTGAACGGTCGCAGCCGCGTGTACGAGGCGATCGTGAAGGGGCAGAACCTGCCGGAGCCGGGCACGCCGGAGTCGTTCAACGTGCTCGTGAAGGAACTGCAGGCGCTTGGCATCCACGTGACCATGGATTCGCACGCCGAGGGCGGCGCGTTCTCGGCCCAGGGCGAGGAGTAAGACGATGATCGACTTCCGAAGCGCACGCGAGAAGGCGGCCTCCGCCTTCGATTACATCCGGGTCCGCATCGCGGCCCCGGAGGAGATCCGTGGTCCCCGGGATCCCAAGGAGCGGGAGCGGCTGGAGATGGCCGGCCTCCGGTCGTGGTGGTCGTGGGGCGAGGTCACCAAGCCGGAGACGATCAACTATCGGTCGTTCAAGCCGGAGAAGGATGGCCTCTTCTGCGAGAAGATCTTCGGCCCCGTGAAGGACTGGGAATGTCATTGCGGGAAGTACAAGCGGATCCGCTACCGCGGGGTGATCTGCGACCGCTGCGGCGTCGAGGTGACGCTCAGCAAGGTCCGGCGCGATCGCATGGGCCACATCGAGCTCGCCGTCCCGGTGGCGCACATCTGGTTCTTCAAGACGCTGCCGAGCCCGATGGGGAACGTCCTCGATCTCACGCTCCGTGACCTCGAGAAGGTGATCTACTACTCGAACTACGTCGTCATCGATCCGGGCGAGCAGGAGGTCCGGGCGAACGACCTGCTCGACGAGGAGCAGTTCCTCACGCTCAAGCAGAAGGCGAAGGCCGAGGGCGACAGCGCCTTCCTGGCCGACATCGGCGCGCCCGCGGTGCGCGAGCTGCTCAAGCGGCTCGACGTCGACGCGGTCGCCGAAGAGCTGCGCGCGGGGGTCCTCGTGGAGACCTCGCAGGCGAAGAAGAAGGCGATGCTCAAGCGCCTCAAGATCGTCGACGCCTTCCGGAATTCTGGCGACGCGCAGGGGCTGCGCAACAAGCCGGAGTGGATGATCCTCGACGTCGTCCCGGTGATCCCGCCCGACCTGCGGCCGCTCGTGCCGCTCGACGGTGGGCGTTTCGCGACCTCGGACCTGAACGATCTCTACCGGCGCGTCATCAACCGCAACAACCGCCTCACCAAGCTCATCTCGCATCGCGCGCCGGAGGTCATCCTCCGGAACGAGAAGCGCATGCTGCAGGAGTCGGTGGACGCGCTCTTCGACAACGGCCGTCGCTCCAAGGCGATCCGTGGTCGTGGGAAGCGGCCGCTCAAGTCGCTCTCCGACATGCTCAAGGGCAAGCAGGGGCGGTTCCGTCAGAACCTCCTCGGCAAGCGCGTCGACTACTCGGGTCGCTCGGTCATCGTCGTGGGCCCGGAGCTCAAGCTGCACCAGTGCGGGCTCCCGAAGGCGATGGCGCTTGAGCTGTTCAAGCCGTTCATCATCCACAAGCTCGTGGAGCATGGCATCGCCGAGACGGTGAAGCGCGCCAAGAAGATCGTGGAGCGCGAGTCGTCGGAGGTCTTCGAGATCCTCGAGGAGATCATCCGCGACCATCCGGTGCTCCTGAATCGCGCGCCGACGCTCCACCGTCTGGGCATCCAGGCGTTCGAGCCGGTGCTCGTCGAAGGGAAGGCGATCCGCATCCATCCGCTCGTCTGCGCGGCGTTCAACGCCGACTTCGACGGCGACCAGATGGCGGTGCACGTGCCCCTCTCGTACGAGGCGCAGCTCGAGGCGCGTGTGCTCATGCTCTCCTCGAACAACATCCTCAAGCCTTCCGATGGCCGCCCCGTCGCGGAGCCGTCGCAGGACATCGTGCTCGGCTGCTATGTTGCGACCAAGGCGCCGGCAGGCTTCGACGCCCTGGTGAAGGATGCCAAGGCGCAGGCCAAGCTCCGTACCTTCGGGTCGGCCGCCGAGATCGAGATGGCGATGGCGCTCGGCCAGCTCGGCGTGCACTCCGCGGTGCGATACCGCGCACGCACCATGGAGGGCGGTACCGCCTGGGTCACCACGACCGCCGGTCGCGTGCTCTTCGACGGGATCGTCCCGCCGGAGCTGCCGTTCCAGAACCGGGAGATGAAGAAGAAGGTCCTTGGCGAGCTCGTCTTCGAGTCCTATCGCAAGGCGGGACTCGCCGGCACCGTCGCCTTCCTCGATCGCCTGAAGGAGTTCGGCTTCCGCAACGCGACCCGTGGCGGTGTCTCGATCGGGATCGAGGACCTCGAGATCCCGGTGGAGAAGGAGACGATCCTCGAGGAGGCGACCACGCGCGTGGCGCGCTTCCAGCGCGCCTACCAGACCGGCAACATCACGAACGGCGAGCGCTACAACAAGGTCATCGATACCTGGACGCACGCGAACAACGACATCGCGGACGCGATGGTGAAGCGCATGCGCGAGTCGAAGGACGGCTTCAACACCGTCTTCATGATGTTCGACTCGGGCTCCCGTGGCTCGCGCGACCAGATCCGTCAGCTGGCCGGCATGCGCGGCCTGATGGCGAAGCCGCAGAAGAAGCTCACCGGCGGCATCGGCGAGATCATCGAGAACCCGATCAAGTCGAACTTCCGTGAGGGGCTCTCGGTCCTCGAGTACTTCTCGTCCACGCACGGCGCCCGCAAGGGCCTCGCGGACACGGCGCTCAAGACCGCCGACGCCGGCTACCTCACCCGCCGCCTCTGCGACGTCGCGCAGGATGTGACGATCACCGAGGAGGATTGCGGGACGGTGATGGGGCTGGAGATCGCCGCGCTGAAGGAAGGCGAGGACATCATCGAGCCGTTGGCCGAGCGCATCGTCGGGATCGTGGCGGCGGAGGATGTCGTCGATCCGCAGCTCCTCGATGAGGCGGGCCGCCCGATGCTGCTCGTCGAGGCGGGGCAGATGATCGACGAGGAGACCGCGCATGCGATCGAGGAGGCGGGGATCGAGACGGTGAAGATCCGCTCGGTGCTTACCTGCGAGGCGAAGCGTGGGCTCTGCCGCATGTGCTACGGCCGCAACCTCGCCACCATGGCGATGGTCGACATCGGCGAGGCGGTTGGCATCATCGCCGCCCAGTCGATCGGCGAGCCGGGCACGCAGCTGACCCTTCGTACCTTCCACATCGGCGGCACCGCGGCGCGTATCGCCGAACAGACCGCCCGCAAGTCGAAGGTCGCCGGCGTGGTCGAGTTCTCGGACCGCCTGATCAGCGTCACCGATCCGGAGGGCCAGCAGGTCGTGACCTCCTACGAGGGCGAGCTCTATGTGCGCGCCTCGAAGGACAAGAACGCCCCGATCATGGCGCGTCTCGCGGTGCCGCTCGGCGCCGTGTTGATGGTCAAGGATGGGGAGATGGTCGCGAAGGAGCAGGTGATCTTCACCTGGGATCCGTATACCAACCCGATCATCGCCGATGTCGGCGGTCAGCTGCGCTTCGTCGACCTCGTCGACGAGGAGACGGTCTCCGAGGAGCTCGACGAGCTCACCGGCCTCCGTCAGCGCGTCGTCGTCGAGGATCGTGAGAAGAAGCTCCACCCGCACATCGAGATCTGGAGCACCAAGGGCGGGAAGGAGAAGAAGGTCCGTGACTTCGTCATCCCGGTGGGCGCGCAGCTCATCGTCGAGGATGGCGCCGAGGTCGCGGCGGGCCAGACCATCGCCAAGATCTCGCGTGAGGCGTACAAGACGCGCGACATCACCGGCGGGCTCCCGCGCGTCGCCGAGCTCTTCGAGGCGCGCAAGCCGAAAGATCCCTCCACGATCTCCGAGATCGACGGCGTGGTCCGCTTCGGGGACATCAAGCGCGGCAAGCGCGAGATCTTCGTGCAGCCCATCGACGGCAGCGGCTCGATCGACGAGACGCAGCAGCCGCAGCTGTACGAGGTCGCCTCGGGCAAGCATCTCCGTGTGCACGAGGGAGATCGCGTGCGCGCCGGTGACCGCCTCAGCGAAGGCCCGGTGAATCCGCATGACATCCTGCGGATCAAGGGCCCGCGCGCGGTGCAGGAGTACCTCCTCAACGAGGTGCAGGAGGTCTACCGCCTGCAGGGCGTGAAGATCAACGACAAGCACATCGGCGTGATCGTGCGCCAGATGCTCCAGAAGGTTCGGGTCGTCGAGTCGGGCGAGACGGAGTTCCTCGAGGGGGAGAACGTCGACAAGGCGGTCTTCCGCGACGTGAACGACAAGGCCAAGAAGAAGAAGGAGCGTCCGGCGGTCTCGGAGCCCCTCCTCCTCGGCATCACCAAGGCCTCGCTCACCACGCAGTCGTTCATCTCGGCCGCCTCCTTCCAGGAGACGACCCGCGTGCTCACCGATGCCGCGATCCGTGGCGCCAAGGACGACCTCCTCGGCCTCAAGGAGAACATCATCATCGGGCACCTCATCCCCGCGGGTACCGGCATGTACCGGTACTCCGACGTGGAGATGGACATCGAGGCGCCGCCCGCGCCGCCGCCGGCTCCGACCTTCGGGGCCTTCGACGGGCTGCCGGACAGCTTCCTCGCGCCGCCGGCCGAGTTGGAGGGCGGGTTCGCCCCGCTCCCCGACGAGGAGTAAGGCGGATCGGATGGACGAGAGGGGGTGTCAGCCAACGGCTGGCGCCCCCTCAGCGTGAGTGGCACATTCCGACGTTCGTTCCTTCCATTCCCCAACCCCCGGATCCCTTCATGGCTGAACACAAGGAAGAGTGGGGCTCACGACTCGGCGTCATCCTCGCTGTCGCGGGCTCTGCGGTCGGCCTAGGCAACTTCCTCCGCTTCCCGGGCCAGGCGGCCGCGAACGGTGGTGGTGCCTTCCTGATCCCCTACTTCTGTGCCCTCTTCCTGCTCGGGATCCCGATCGGGTGGGCCGAGTGGACGATGGGTCGCTACGGCGGCAAGAAGGGGCTTCATGGCGCGCCGATGGTGATGGGCGCGGTCGGGAAGGGGAGCCTCGCGCGCTATCTCGGCGTGCTCGGCGTGCTCATCCCGCTCGGCGTCTCGACGTACTATGTGTTCATCGAGACCTGGACCTTCGCCTACTTCCTCAAGTACCTGACCGGCGGGATCGGGATCGTGCAGGGGACCCCGATCACCGAGCAGACGGCGGCGGCGGGGCAGTTCTATACCTCGATCACCGGGGCGGGGGCTGATGGCTCGCTCTTCACCGGCGATTCGCGCTACACCGTGCTCAGCTGGGTCGTGGTCTTCGCGATCAACATCTTCTTCGTATTCCGCGGGCTCTCGAAGGGGATCGAGAAGTTCGTCTCCTTCGCGATGCCGGTGATGGCGGTCTGCGCCCTGATCGTCTTGGCGCGCGTCCTCACCCTCGGCACGCCGAATCCGGAGATCCCCGAGCAGAACGTGATCAATGGGCTCGGGTACATGTGGAATCCGGACTTCGCCGCGCTCAGCAACTTCAAGACCTGGCTCGCCGCGGCAGGGCAGATCTTCTTCTCCCTCTCCGTCGGCTTCGGCGTGATCATCAACTACGCCAGCTATATGAAGAAGGAAGATGACGTGGCGCTCTCCGGTCTCACCGCGAGCGCGACCAACGAGCTCTTCGAGGTAGGCTTCGGTGGGATGATCACCCTTACCGCCGCCTTCGTCTTCTTGGGGGTGAGTGGGACCGCTGGCGCGGTGGCGACGGGGTCGTTCGGCCTCGGCTTCAATACCCTGCCGGTCGTCTTCGCCCAGATGGGCGCGTTCGAGAACATCATCGGTGCGGTCTGGTTCTTCATGCTCTGGCTCGCGGCGATCACGAGCTCGCTGTCCATGTATGCGCCGGCGGTCGCGCATCTCAAGGAGGCGACAGGGTGGACGCACATGAAGTCCACCGCCACCATCGCCATGATCGGCACCATCGGGGCGATCCTCACCCTCTGGTTCACCGAGGGCGGTGCCTTCTGGTCCACCGTCGACTTCTGGGTCGGGACCTACCTGATCTTCCTCCTCGCGATGGTCCAGATCATCTACTTCGGCTGGGTCTTCGGGATCGATCGCGGGTGGCGTGAGCTCCATCAGGGCGCCTCGATCCAGGTCCCCGCGATCTTCAAGATCGTGATGAAGTACATCGCCCCGGCGTATCTGATCATCGTCTTCGTCGGCTTCACCATCCAGAGCCTCGCCGAGGAGATCACGAAGTCGTGGGCGACGATCGGCGCGCGGGCGGGGATCCTCACCATCTTGGCGATCCTCGTCTATCTCGTCGTGGTGACCTGGGTCGGGGAGCGGCGCCTTCGCGCGGCCGGTCTCGACATCGACGACAACCACCCTGCGGACTGAGGCGCTCCCATGACCACACTCGGTTGGATCTTCATGACCGCCTCCCTCCTGCTGGTCTGGGTGGGCACCTTCTGGTGCTATAAGCGGATCCTCTCCACCCCGCAGGAGGAGAAGGCGCCGTCGGGCTTCGGCGCCTGAGAGGGTAGAGGGCAGCGGTCAGGTGAGAGGGGTCAGGGATCAGGGGGGCGAACGCGCCGTACCTGTCCCTTGACCCCTCTCACCTGACCCCTGCCCCCCAGTTGACCGCGCCCGGCCTCTCCCTGTAAGTTCCGAGGCTCTGTTCCGTGCCGCCCGTCCGGGCGATCCACGTAGAGGCAGAAGGTCGAACAACCCTAGGTACGATGCCGACGATCAACCAGCTCGTCCGGCAGAGCCGCCGCGAGGTCGTTAAGAAGGACAAGGCGCCGGCTCTGAAGGAGAACCCGTTCAAGCGGGGTGTGTGCACCCGCGTGTACACCACCACCCCCAAGAAGCCGAACTCGGCGCTGCGCAAGGTCGCGCGTGTCCGTCTCGTGAACGGCTTCGAAGTCACCGCCTACATCCCGGGCGAGGGCCACAACCTGCAGGAGCACTCGATCGTGCTCATCCGCGGTGGCCGTGTGAAGGACCTCCCGGGCGTGCGCTATCACATCGTGCGCGGCAAGCTCGACGCCTCTGGCGTCAACGGGCGCAACAAGAGCCGCTCTAAGTATGGGACCAAGAAGCCGAAGGCGGGTGCCCCGGCGGGAGGGAAGAAGTAAATGAGCCGCCGCAAGAGTGCCGTGAAGCGCACCATCCTCCCGGATGCGCGCTACGACAGCCAGACCGTCAGCAAGTTCATTAACGTGCTGATGTACCAGGGGAAGAAGTCCACCGCCGAGCGGATCTTCTACGGGGCGATGGACATCGTGGAGGCGAAGGCGGCCCAGCCGGGCGTGAACGTCTTCAAGCAGGCCCTCACGAACCTCAAGCCCGTGGTCGAGGTGAAGAGCCGCCGCGTCGGTGGCGCCACCTATCAGGTGCCCGTCGAGGTGCGTCCGGAGCGTCGGACCGCGCTGGCGATGCGCTGGTTGATCTCGTACTCGCGTGACCGCAACGAGAAGTCGATGGCCGAGAAGCTCGCGGCCGAGACCCTCGCGGCGGCCAAGGGCGAGGGGAATGCGATGAAGAAGCGCGAGGACACGCACAAGATGGCCGAGGCCAACAAGGCGTTCGCGCACTACCGCTGGTAGGCTAAAGGCCAAAGGCTGGAGGCTGAAAGCTTTACGCCTCAAGCCTTTAGCCCTTAGGTTGACAGCCGGCCAGAACCAGCTACCTTTATTAGGCTGGGGTCTAACGGCGGTAGTCGTTGTACCGCAGCATGGTGGCCGATTCGGATGTCGCACGGTCACCCCGGGGAACTGCGCCCCGGCAAGATGGGCCCGCCAACGTCGGTTGGAGTGACGCGCGGGGGGAGTGGACAGCCCGACCGATCCCGCTGGTGTGACCCAGCGCCGAGGTTCCCGAAAAGCGCGCAGGACAATCTGACGTCGGGCGGATGGTTCGCCCGGCGCGCCGCGGGTCCCCAGTCATGCTGCAGTGGTGACTGTACCCGGCGAGAGCGGATGGAGACCGATTCCCCGGATGCAGGATGGGGGGAATGCTGGTCCAGCCGCGTTTTTGTTGGACCGAACCGCAGGACCTGAGAATCGCACCAGACCGACCGACCCTGACCGAATCCTTGAGACGATGGCTCGCACGACTGACCTGAAGTTCTACCGGAACATCGGCATCATGGCCCACATCGATGCCGGGAAGACCACGACGACTGAGCGCGTCCTCTATTACACGGGGAAGTCGCACAAGATCGGCGAGGTGCATGACGGCGCGGCCACGATGGATTGGATGGAGCAGGAGCAGGAGCGCGGGATCACGATCACGTCGGCCGCGACGACCTGCTTCTGGATGCGGCACGGGCAGTCGGATACGAAGGGCGAGGGGCCGGAGTACCGGATCAACATCATCGACACCCCGGGGCACGTCGACTTCACCGTCGAGGTGGAGCGTTCGCTCCGCGTGCTCGACGGCGCGGTGGCGCTCCTCGACTCGGTGGCCGGCGTCGAGCCGCAGACCGAGACGGTGTGGCGCCAGGCGGACCGCTACAAGGTCCCGCGCATGATCTTCGCGAATAAGATGGACCGCGTGGGCGCGAACTTCGAGCGCTGCGTCGAGATGATCCGCGATCGCCTGACCAAGGCGGCGCTCCCGATCCAGCTCCCAGTCGGCTCGGGTGAGCTCTTCACCGGCCACATCGACATCATCGAGCGCAAGCAGTACATCTTCGACAACGCGACCCTCGGGAAGACCTTCACGGTCGCCGACGTCCCCGCGGAGTTCCACGACGCGGTCGAGGCGGCGCGCCATGCGCTCATCGACATGGTCGTCGAGCACGACGAGACCCTGATGGAGAAGTACCTCGGCGGCGAGGAGCTCACTATCGAGGAGATCCGTCACGCGATCCGCGCGGCGACGATCAAGATGAAGTTCGTGCCGATCCTCTGCGGCGCCTCGTTCAAGAACAAGGGCGTCCAGGCGCTCCTCGATGCGGTCATCGACTACCTCCCGGCGCCGATCGACGTGGCGGCGGTCGAGGGGCATGCCCCGCAGCACGACGCGACCCCGGACAGCCGCGCCGTCTCCGACGACGCCCCGTTCGCCGCGCTCGCGTTCAAGGTCGCGACCGACCCGTTCGTCGGCCGTCTGACCTTCTTCCGGGTGTACTCGGGCGTCCTCAAGGCCGGTTCGCACGTCTTCAACTCGACGAAGGACAAGCGCGAGCGCATCGGGCGTCTCCTCCAGATGCACGCCAACAAGCGCGATGAGATCGAGGAGGTGCATGCCGGCGACATCGCCGCGGCCATCGGCCTCAAGGACACGCGCACCGGCGACACGCTCTCGGATGAGGATCACCCGATCATCCTCGAGGCGATGAAGTTCCCGACGCCCGTGATCGACGTCGCGGTCGAGCCGAAGACTAAGGCCGACCAGGACAAGATGGGCATCGCGCTCAACAAGCTCGCCGAAGAGGATCCGACCTTCCGCGTGCACACCGATGCCGAGACGGGGCAGACGATCATCTCCGGGATGGGCGAGCTCCACCTCGAGATCATCGTCGACCGCATGATGCGCGAGTTCAAGGTCGAGGCGAACGTCGGGCGGCCGCAGGTCGCCTATCGTGAGACGATCAAGAAGCGCGTCGACAAGGTGGAAGGGAAGTTCATCCGCCAGTCGGGCGGGAAGGGTCAGTACGGCCACGTCGTCATCAACGCGATGCCGGCGGAGCCCGGCCAGGGCTACGTCTTCGAGGACAAGATCTCGGGCGGCGTGATTCCGCGTGAGTACATCAAGCCGGTCGAAGAGGGGATCCGCGAGGCGCTCGAGAACGGCGTGCTCGCCGGCTACCCGATGGTCGACGTGAAGGTCGAGCTCGTCTTCGGGTCGTACCATGACGTCGACTCCAGCGAGATGGCGTTCAAGATCGCGGGGTCGATGGCCATCAAGGAGGCGGCGCGCAGCGCGCAGGCCGTGATCCTCGAGCCGATGATGAAGGTCGAGGTCGTCAGCCCCGACCAGTTCATGGGCGACGTGCTCGGCGACGTCTCGTCGCGGCGCGGCAAGATCGGTGGTATGACGCAGCGTGGCGAGGCCCAGGTGATCGGCGCCACCGTCCCGCTCTCCGAGATGTTCGGCTATTCCACGCGGCTCCGCTCGATGACCCAGGGGCGCGCCGTGTACTCGATGGAGTTCTCGCACTACGAGGAGGTCCCCAAGGCGAAGGCCGAGGAGATCATCTCGAAGCAGAAGTAAGGCAGGCAGCTCGCAGGTTGTAGGACCGTTCACCCGTTTTCCATCACAAGTACCCTTTCTCTCTCAGGACGCAACACCATGGCCAAGGCAAAGTTCGAGCGGACCAAGCCGCACGTAAACGTGGGCACCATCGGCCACGTCGACCACGGCAAGACCACCACCACGGCCGCCCTGACCAAGATCTCGGCGGACAAGGGGTTCGGCACCAAGTACGTCGCCTATGACGAGGTCGCGAAGGCGTCCGAGTCGCAGGGGCGTCGCGATGCCACCAAGATCCTCACCATCGCGACCTCGCACGTCGAGTACGAGACCGCGAACCGTCACTACGCGCACGTCGACTGCCCCGGGCACGCCGACTACGTGAAGAACATGATCACGGGCGCCGCGCAGATGGACGGCGCGATCCTCGTGGTGTCGGCCGTCGACGGTCCGATGCCGCAGACCCGTGAGCACATCCTCCTGGCCCGCCAGGTGAACGTGCCCCGCATCGTGGTCTTCCTCAACAAGTGCGACCTCGTCGAGGACGCCGAGCTCCTCGACCTCGTCGAGCTCGAGGTGCGTGAGCTCCTCTCGAAGTACGGCTACGATGGCGACAACGCCCCGGTGATCCGTGGCGCCGCGGTCAAGGCGATCGAGGGCGATCAGAAGTGGATCGACAAGATCCAGGAGCTCTACGACGCGCTCGATACGTACATCCCCGAGCCGGTCCGTGAGATCGACAAGCCCTTCCTCCTCCCGGTTGAGGACGTCTTCTCGATCACCGGGCGCGGCACCGTCGCGACCGGCCGTATCGAGCGTGGCAAGTGCAAGGTCGGTGAGGAGCTCGAGTTCGTGGGCTACAACTCCGACAAGAAGACGATCGTCACGGGCGTCGAGATGTTCCGCAAGCTCCTCGACGAGGGCTTCGCCGGCGACAACGTCGGTCTCCTCCTCCGCGGCATCGACAAGAAGGACATCGAGCGTGGCATGGTGCTCGCCAAGCCGGGCTCGATCAAGCCGCACACGAAGTTCCTGGCCGAGGTGTACGTCCTCACGAAGGAAGAGGGTGGCCGCCACACGCCGTTCTTCAAGGGCTACCGCCCGCAGTTCTACTTCCGCACGACCGACGTGACCGGTGCGATCGAGCTCCCCGCGGGGACCGAGATGGTGATGCCGGGCGACAACGTGCAGATGACGATCGAGCTCATCATCCCGATCGCGATGGAGGAGCAGCTGCGCTTCGCCATCCGTGAGGGCGGCCGCACCGTCGGCGCGGGCGTGGTGACCAAGATCCTCGCCTAACCAAGAACGGGAGGCGGACCGGCGGCGAGCGCCGCCGGTCCCCGCCTCCAGTGGAGACCTCATGGCTGGACGTATTCGCATCCGTCTCAAGGCATTCGATCACGCGGTGATCGACCAGGCCTCGGCGGACATCGTGCGGACCGCGGAGAAGACGGGGGCGCAAGTCTCCGGGCCGATCCCGCTCCCCACGAAGACGCAGCGGTGGACCGTGCTCCGGTCGCCGCACGTCGACAAGAAGTCGCGTGAGCAGTTCGAACTCAAGACGCACAAGCGGGTGATCGACATCCTCGATTCCCGTGCCCAGACGGTGGACGCGCTGACGAAGCTCGATCTCCCGGCGGGCGTGGACGTCGAGATCAAGGTGGAATAGGACGGACGCGGGAACGGGGGCGGGTGCGGAGGACCTGGGCGGCGACACGTCGCGTTCAGCCTTTCGCCTCCAGCCTCCATCCTGCGGCTGAGAGTCCTCCGGTCGCAACGGGCGCCGCATTCCGCGGCTCCGGGCCGTGACTAACCAAGTGAGAGTGCAATGATCGGAATCATTGGTAAGAAGCTGGGGATGACCCAGATCTTCGACGAGGCGGGGATGCAGATCCCTTGCACCGTGGTGGAGGCCACGCCGAATCCCGTCACGAAGGTCGTGACGCCGGAGCAGGCGGGGTTCGCCTCGGTGGAGCTCGGCTATGGCGCGCAGCGCACCGCGCGCGAGTCGAAGAAGGGGGAGCGCACGCCGAAGGGGCGTCGCGCGACGCAGGCGGAGCTCGGGCATGCGAAGAAGGCCGGCCTCGAGGCTGCGCCCGCGGTGCTCCGCTCCTTCCGCCTCGATGATGCGCCCGGGAAGGACGCCGCGGTGCCGACCTATGCGGTCGGCGACGTCGTGAAGGTCGACATCTTCGCCGTCGGCGAGATGGTGAAGGTGACCGGCACGTCGAAGGGGCGCGGGTTCCAGGGCGTGGTGAAGCGCTACGGCATCGGTGGTGGGCCGAACACCCACGGCAACACCAAGCACCGTCGGCCGGGCTCGGTCGGACCGGGCACCGATCCCTCGCGCGTCATCAAGGGGAAGAAGATGCCGGGCCACTACGGCGCCGCGCGTCACACGCAGGCCAACCTCCGCGTTGAGAAGGTCGACGCCGAGCGCAATCTGATCTACATCCGCGGTAGCGTCGCCGGCCCGACCAACGGGATCGTCCTCGTCCGCAAGCAGGGTTAACCGATGTCTGAGACGACCAACTTCGAGGCGGCGGCCTACACGGCGCTCGGCACCCCGCGCGATCGCGTGGCGCTGCCGGGCACGACGTTCGACGGCACCGTCAACCTGCCGGTGATGCACCAGGCGGTGAAGGCGTACCTCGCCAATCAGCGCCAGGGCACGCACGCGACCAAGACCCGCCGCTGGGTGGTGGGTGGCAACCAGAAGCCGTGGAAGCAGAAGGGGACCGGCCGCGCCCGTCAGGGCTCGACCCGCGCCCCGCACTTCGTCGGCGGTGGCACGGTCTTCGGCCCGCAGCCGCGCAGCTACGAGCAGACCCTCCCGAAGGGCGTGAAGACGCTGGCGCGCAAGAGCGCGCTGAACGCCCGGGCCCGTGAGGGAGCGCTCCTCGTGATCGACCGCTTCGCCTTCGACAAGCCGAAGACGACGCAGGTCGCGCAGCTCCTCGCGCGCCTCGAGCTCCTCGGGCGCAAGGTCCTGATCCTCACCGACGGCCACAAGCCGATGGTGTACCTCAGCGGCCGCAACATCCCGAACGTCCGTATCGCCGCCTACAGCGACGTGACCACGTATGACGTGGTCTGGTCGGATGTGGTGCTCGTCGAGGCTGGCGCGATCGGTCAGACGCTCGCCCCGGTGACCGAGTCGGCGGCGGCCCCGGTGAAGGTGAAGAAGGCCCCGGCCAAGGCGAAGGCGCCGAAGGCCGAGGCGAAGGCGGCGCCGGCCAAGCAGGCGCCCGTGAAGAAGGCGGCGGCGAAGGCGGCCGCGAAGCCGGTGGCCAAGGCGGCGGCGAAGAAGGCGCCGGCCAAGAAGGCGCCGGCCAAGAAGGCCGCCAAGAATAAGGGGGAGTAACCGATGCCGACCATGATCCGCACCATCGTCCGTCCGCTCGTGACCGAGAAGACCTCGGCCGCGTACCAGGACCGTGGTGAGTACACGTTCGAAGTCCACCCGGACGCGACCAAGACCACCATCAAGGCGGCGATTGAATCGCTGTTCGGGGTGAAGGTCACGGGCGTCTGGACCTCGCAGCAGCGCGGCAAGCCCCGGCGGGTCGGGGGGAGCGCGGGGCTGCGTCCACGCTGGAAGAAGGCCATCGTGACGCTGAAGGCCGGCGACTCGATCGCGATCTTCGAGGGCTGATCACCATGGGTATCCGTCAATTTAAGCCTGTGAGCGCCGCGACGCGGTTCCGTTCCGTGTCGGACAACGACGTCATCACCCGTTCCACGCCGGAGAAGTCGCTGACCGAGCCGCTCAAGAAGAGCGGTGGCCGCGACAATCACGGCCACATCTCGATGCGGCGCCTGGGCGGTGGCCACAAGCGCAAGTACCGCATCATCGACTTCAAGCGGAACAAGTTCGGCCAGGTCGCGACGGTCGAGCACATTGAGTATGACCCGAACCGCTCGGCGCGCATCGCGCTCGTGGTCTACGGGGACGGGGAGAAGCGCTACATCCTGCATCCCAAGGGGCTCGCCGTCGGCGACACCGTGGTGAGCGGGAAGGGCTCGGACATCCGGACCGGCAACGCGCTCCCGTTGCGCGAGGTGCCGCTCGGCACCGCGGTGCACAACGTCGAGCTGAAGCCGGGGAAGGGGGGGCAGATGGCCCGCTCCGCCGGGACGAGCGTCCAGGTCGTCGCGAAGGAGGGGGAGTACGTCACCCTGCGCATGGCGTCGACCGAGATGCGCCTGGTGCACGGGGACTGCCTCGCCACGATCGGCGAGGTCGGCAACGCCGAGCACGAGCTCATCTCGTGGGGCAAGGCCGGCAAGACGCGCTGGATGGGGCGTCGCCCGAAGGTCCGTGGTGAAGTGATGAACCCGGTGGACCACCCGCACGGTGGCCGCACGCGCGGCGGCCGGAACGTCGTAAGCCCCTGGGGCAAGAAGGAGGGCGTCAAGACGCGCAACACCAAGAAGGCGTCGCAGCGTCTGATCGTCCGTGGCCGGAAGCGCGGCAAGGCCACGCAGAGCTAACCGGAGAACGACTCAATGGCACGCAGCATCAAGAAGGGCCCGTTCATCCAGGAAGCGCTGCTGAAGCGCGTACACCAGATGAACGCCAAGAACGAGAAGAAGGTCGTGAAGACCTGGTCGCGCGCGAGCACGGTGATCCCCGAGTTCGTGGGCCACACCTTCGCCGTGCACAATGGGAACAAGTTCATCCCGGTGTACGTGACGGAGAACATGGTCGGGCACAAGCTCGGCGAGTTCGCTCCCACGCGCCTCTTCCGAGGCCACAGCGGCAACAACAAGACGGACAAGAAGGCGGCGCCGGCTGCCGCGGCCCCGGCCGCGAAGGGAGGGAAGTGATCATGGCGGAAGCTCGCGCGATCCAGCGCACGACGCGGCAGTCACCGTACAAGATGCGGCTGGTCATCGACCAGATCCGCGGCTTGGGCGTCAATGACGCGCTCGCGATGCTGAAGTTCTCGAAGAAGCATGCGGCGACGCAGATCTCGAAGGTCTTGGCGTCGGCCGTGGCGAATGCCGAGCAGGCGGCTCGGACGGCGAACACCTCGCTCGACGTCGACGCGCTGTACGTGAAGCACGCGATCGTGAACGAGGGGCCGAAGCTCAAGCGGTGGACGCCGGCGGCCATGGGCCGGGCGACGCCGGTCCTCAAGCGAACCAGCCACGTCGAGATCGTCGTGGCCGAGAAGGAAGGGCGATAATGGGACAGAAGACCAATCCGATCGGCTTCCGCCTCGGGGTGTCACGTGACTGGCGCTCCACGTGGTTCGCCACCAAGGAGATCCCGGCGCTGCTGAAGGAGGACGCGCTCCTCCGGAAGTATCTCAAGGCGCGTCTCGGCGGCGCGGCGATCGCGGACGTGACGATCGAGCGGAAGCCGGGCAAGGTCGTGGTGACGATCCACACCGGGCGTCCCGGCGTGGTGATCGGCAAGAAGGGCCAGGCGGTCGAGGAGCTCAAGACCGAGCTGCAGCAGCTGACGGGGAAGGAGGTCGGGGTCAACGTCGAGGAGATCAAGCGTCCGGAGATCGAGGCGCAGCTCGTCGCGGACAACATCGCCGCCCAGCTCGCACAGCGCATCTCGTTCCGTCGCGCCATGAAGAAGGCGGTGCAGGCGGCGATGCGGATGGGCGCCGAGGGCATCAAGGTGAAGTGCTCGGGCCGCTTGGGCGGCGCCGAGATCGCGCGGGTGGAGGGGTATCACGAGGGGCGCGTGCCGCTCCACACCCTCCGCGCCGACATCGACTATGCGACCTCGACGGCGAAGACCACCTTCGGCACCATCGGTGTGAAGGTGTGGGTCTTCAAGGGCGAGATCGTCGAGGGGCGGCGTGGCAACACGTACTCCTCGGACGCGTAAGGAGACCTGACCGATGCTCGCACCGAAGCGCGTCAAGTTCCGCAAGATGTTCAAGGGTCGGACGACCGGGTTGGCCACACGTGGCGCGACCGTGGCGTTCGGGACCTTCGGGCTCCAGGCGTTGGAGCCGGGGTGGGTGACGGCCCGCCAGATCGAGGCCAGCCGTGTGGCGCTGACGCGTCACATCAAGCGCGGCGGCAAGGTCTGGATCCGGATCTTCCCCGATAAGCCGGTCACGAAGAAGCCGGCCGAGACCCGCATGGGCAAGGGCAAGGGATCGCCGGAGCTCTGGGTCGCAGTGGTGAAGCCGGGCCGTGTGTTGTTCGAGATCGAGGGCGTCTCCAAGGAGATCGCTCAGAAGGCGCTGGCGCTCGCCTCGGCGAAGCTGGGCGTCAAGACGAAGTTCGTGGCCCGTGAGGAGGCGTCGAGCGATGAAGGCTGAGGAGATCCGCAAGCTGACCGCCAGCGAGATCGAAGCGCGCGTGGCGGAGCTAGAGCGGGAGCGTTTCAACCTGCGCTTCCGCAGCGCGACCGAGCCGCTGAGCAATCCGCTCCGGCTGCGTACCATCCGGCGCGACATCGCCCGGCTGCAGACCGTACTCCGGCAGTTGACGGAGGCCGCGCGCTGACCGCGCGCGAGGAGACCTGATGGCAGAGACCGTGAAGCATGCCGCAGCCACCCGCCCGGCGCGTAAGACGCGCCAGGGGCTCGTGGTGAGCGACAAGATGGACAAGACCGTCGTGGTCGCGATCGAGCGTCGCGTGCCGCACCCGGTGTACGGGAAGATGGTGACGCGGACCAAGCGCCTGAAGGCGCACGACGAGCAGAACTCGGCGAAGGTCGGCGACACCGTCCGGATCGTCGAGACCCGCCCGCTGTCGAAGGACAAGCGGTGGCGGTTGCTCGAGATCGTCGAACGCGCGCGCTGAGGAACTGACCGATGATCCAACAGGAATCCGTGGTGAAGGTCGCGGACAACTCGGGGGCTAAGAAGGCCCTCGTGATCCGCGTCCTCGGCGGCACGCGCCGCCGCTATGCCGGCCTCGGCGACAAGGTCGTCGTGGCGGTGAAGGACGCGCTGCCTAATGGCACCGTCAAGAAGTCTGACGTCGCCAAGGCCGTCGTCGTGCGGACCGTCAAGGAGACGCGCCGGAAGGATGGGACCTACATCCGCTTCGACGAGAACGCCGTGGTCATCATCGATGACAAGGGCGAGCCCCGGGCGACGCGTATCTTCGGCCCCGTGGCGCGTGAGCTTCGTGAGAAGCGATACATGAAGATCGTCTCCCTCGCCCCCGAGGTGCTCTGACATGCGCATCCTGACTTATCGCAAGACGCGCGGGCAGAAGAACGTCACGCGGCATGTGCGGAACGCCGAGCGCACCGCGATGCACATCACCCGTGGCGACACCGTGCGCGTGATGCGCGGCGACGACAAGGGGAAGGAAGGGAAGGTCATCCGCGTCCATCTCAAGACGGGGCGCGTGACCATCGAGGGGATCAACATCGTGAAGAAGCATCGTCGGGCGCGCACGGCCGAGGAGCAGTCGGGCATCATCGAGATGCCGGCCCCGGTCGCGGTGTCGAACGTGATGCTGCTCGACCCGAAGTCGGGGAAGCCGGCGCGCGTCCGCGCCCGGATCGATGCCGACGGCACGAAGGAGCGCGTCAGCGCCAAGAGCGGGGAAGCGATCCCCGCCCGCCGCTGACCGAGGACTGAGACATGGCAACGACGAAGACGCAGGGCCAGAAGAAGGGTGGAGCCGGGGCGGGCGAGAAGCGCGCCTCGATGCTCCCGAAGGAGCACGCGGGGGCAGGGCAGCCGGCCCCGGCGCCGCGCCTCCAGACCCATTACGTGCAGACCGTGCGCGCGCGGCTGATGCAGCAGTTCGGCCTCACCAACCCGCACCAGGTCCCCACGCTCGAGAAGATCACGCTCAACGTCGGCATGGGTGAGGCGATCAAGCAGCCCAAGGTGCTCGATGCGATCGTCGATGAGGTGGCGACGATCACCGGGCAGAAGCCGATGCGCACGAAGGCGAAGAAGTCGATCGCGAACTTCGGGCAGCGTGAGGGGCAGGAGATCGGCGTGGCGGTGACGCTGCGCGGCGCCCGCATGTGGGAGTTCCTCGATCGCTTCGTCTCGACGGCGATCCCGCGCATCCGCGACTTCCGCGGGTTGAACACCCGCTCCTTCGATGGTCGGGGCAACTACAGCCTCGGGGTCAAGGAGCAGATGATCTTCCCGGAGATCAACTACGATCTCGTGGAGCAGATCCACGGGATGGACATCACCTTCGTCACCACGACCGACCGGGACGACATCGCCTTCGCGCTCCTGCGCGAACTCGGGATGCCGTTCCGTGGTGACGACAAGCCGATCGTCGTGCAGGGCTGAGGAGACCATGGCCAAGAAGAGCACCATCGAGAAGAACGAGCGGCGCAAGCAGCTGGCGGCGAAGCACGCCGCCAAGCGGCAGGCGCTCGCCGACACCGTGCGCAGCGTGAAGGCGTCGGATGAGGAGAAGCGGGCCGCCCAGGTCGCGTTGCAGAAGTTGCCGCGCAACTCGGCGAAGGCTCGCGTGCGGAATCGCTGCCAGATGACCGGCCGCAGCCGCGCCTTCATCTCGACCTTCGGGTTGAGCCGTATCGCCTTCCGCGAGATGGCGCTGCAGGGATTGATCCCGGGCGTCCGCAAGGCGAGCTGGTAGTACCCACGGGAGCAGGCCCGGTCGCCTTCTGCGCCGGGAACCACTCCTCGACTTCCTTCCAGGTCCGGCGACTGCCGGAAACCAGAGGAGCACGAGACGTACCATGAGCATGACTGACCCGATCGCCGATATGCTCACGCGGATCCGCAATGCTGTCGGTTCGAAGCATCGCCGCGTGGACATCCCGGCGTCCAAGTTGAAGACCGAGATCGCGCGACTCCTCAAGGAGTCGAACTTCATCACGGACTACAAGACCGTCGAGACGGAGGAAGGGAAGAAGGTCCTCCGCGTGGCCCTCAAGTATGCCGGCGGCACGCCGGTGATCCGTGAGCTGCAGCGCGTCTCCTCTCCTGGCCTCCGGCGCTACGTCGGGGCGGGGGAGATCCCGCGCGTGCGCAACGGGCTGGGCGTCGCGATCCTGAGCACCTCGCAGGGGCTCATGACCGACCGGCAGGCGCGCTCCGCGCGGACCGGCGGTGAACTCCTCGCCTACGTCTGGTAAGGGGCCGCCGACATGTCACGTATCGGAAAGTTGCCGGTGACGATCCCGGCCGGTGTCACGGTCACGCTGCAGGGGAACACGGTCCATGTGAAGGGCCCCAAGGGGGAGCTCTCGCGGACGATCGACCCCGACCTCACGGTCGCGATCGATGGGAGCACCCTCACGGTGACGCGCCCCTCGGACGAGACGAGGCACAAGTCGCTCCATGGGCTCTCGCGCACCCTGATCGCCAACATGGTGGAAGGGGTCTCGAAGGGCTATTCGAAGCAGCTCGAGATCTCGGGCGTCGGCTTCAAGGCGGAGGTGAAGCCGTTCGGGCTGCAGCTGGCCTTGGGCTTCTCGCACCAGATCCAGGTGAAGGCGCCGGCGGGGATCAAGCTCTCCGCGCCGCAGCCGACGCAGGTCGTGATCGAGGGTGTGGACAAGGAGAAGGTGGGCCAGGTCGCAGCGGAGATCCGCTTGCTGCGTCCCCCCGAGCCGTACAAGGGCAAGGGGATCAAGTATGCGGGCGAGATCATCCGGCGGAAGGCCGGTAAGGCGGGAGGTAAGTAATGCCTGGGAAGCGAGTACCGAAGACGCGGGCCGGATTGCGTGCCCGTCGTCACATCCGCGTGCGAGCGAAGGTGTCGGGGACGGCCGAGCGGCCGCGTCTGGTGATCTTCCGTTCGCTGAAGCACATGTCGGCGCAGTTGGTGGACGACGTCCGTCAGCACACGTTGCTGACGGTGACCGATGCGGGCCTCACGGGGAAGAAGACGGAGAGGTCGGCCGCGGTGGGGAAGCGCATCGCCGAGCGGGCGAAGGAGGCGGGGATCACGAAGGTCGTGTTCGACCGCGGTGGATACCAGTATCACGGCCGCGTGAAGGCGGTGGCCGACGGAGCCCGCGAAGGCGGGTTGGAGTTCTAAATGGCTGAGACGACAGGTGGCATGGGGGCGCCGGGTGGGCGCCGTGGTGGTCCCGGTGGTGGCGCTGGAGGCGGTCGCGGACGCGGCGGCCCGGGTGGCGGCCGTGGGGGGCCAGGCGGTGGCCGTGGCGGGCCGGGCGGCGGGCGCGGCCCCGGTGGCCGTGACGGTGGCCGTGGCGGGCGCGATGGTGGCCGCGGCGGCGCGCCGGGCCAGGAGCGCGAGGGGTCCGATCTCCTCGAGAACGTGATCGCGATCAATCGCGTCGCGAAGGTCGTGAAGGGCGGCCGGCGCTTCTCCTTCAACGCGCTCGTGGCCGTCGGCGACGGGCAGGGGAAGGTAGGCGTGGCGACCGGGAAGGCGAACGAGGTGTCGGAGGCGGTCCGCAAGGCCGTCGACGGTGCGCGTCGCCGCATGGTGACCATCCCGATGACGGGGGCCACCATCCCCCACGAGATCGTGGGCAAGCACGGGGCCGGTGAGGTCCTGATGAAGCCCGCGGCGCCCGGTGCCGGCGTGATCGCCGGTGGCGCGGTCCGCGCGATCCTCGAGTGCGCCGGGATCCACGACATCCTCACGAAGTCGCTGGGCTCGACCAATCCGCACAACATGGTCCTCGCCGCGCTCGACGGGTTGCAGCACCTGACGACGGTGGAGCAGATCGCGCGCGAGCGCGGGGTCGAGGTGGCCTCGCTCCCGTACAAGTCCCGCGCCAAGTCGAAGGAGGTCGTGTAACATGCCGCGCACCTTCGTCTGGCACCGCACGCGTGGGCCGAAGCACACCGAGCCGAACACGCTGACCTCCGGGAAGGTCCGGATCACGCAGGTCCGGTCCGGGATCGGACACAATCAGAAGATGAACGACACCTTGCAGGCCCTTGGCCTGCGTCACCACCAGGCTTCGGTGGTGCATCAGGATTCGCCCGCGCTCCGTGGCATGATCAAGCGCGTCCGGCACCTGGTGTCCGTCACGCCGGTGGAGGAATAACCGAATGAGCGACGAGAAGATCACTCTCTCGACCCTGGCGCGGACGCCGGGGTCGCACCGGAACCGGAAGCGCCTCGGGCGTGGCCCGGGCTCCGGCACCGGGAAGACGTCCGGTAAGGGCCACAAGGGCATCAAGGCGCGCGCGGGCCATCATGGCCCGGGCGGCAACAAGCCGCACTTCGAGGGCGGGCAGATGCCGCTCACGCGGCGCGTCCCGAAGCGTGGCTTCACCAACCCCTTCCGTGAGGCGGCCCAGGTGGTCGGCCTCGACGATCTCGCCCGCCTCACCGGCAGTGAGGTGACGGTCGAGACCCTCGCCGCCGTCGGGCTGGTGCGCGCCTCGGCGGGCCCGGTCAAGCTCCTCGCCAACGGCGAGATCGCTCGCGCGGTCACCGTCCGTGGCCTCAAGGTCAGCGCCACCGCGCGCGAGAAGGTCGTCGCGGCCGGCGGGACGGTCGAGGCCTAACCGATGGCACAGGGGAACGCGCTCGGCGCGCTGGGCAACATCCGTAGCACGCCGGAGCTCTGGCAGAAAATCACCTTCACCTTCCTGATCCTGTTGGTCTACCGGGTCGGGTCGCATGTGACGGCGCCGGGCGTGGACGTGAACGCGATGATCGCGTTCTTCCAGCAGAACCAGGGCGGCGGGCTCCTCGGGCTCTACGACCTCTTCGTCGGCGGGAACCTCTCTCGCTCGACGATCTTCGCCCTGGGCATCATGCCCTACATCTCGGCCAGCATCTTCATGCAGATCGGGGCGGCGGTGATCCCGACGCTCGACAAGATGCAGAAGGATGAGGAAGGCCGGAAGAAGATCACGCAGTGGACGCGCTACTTCACGGTCGCTTTGGCGGCGGTGCAGGCGTATGGCTATGCGCTCTTTACTGCGGGGGTCACCGGGGCGGTGGTGAACCCTGGGACGAGCTTCACCCTGCAGATGGTGCTCTTCCTGACCACGGGCGCGCTCTTCGTCATGTGGCTGGGTGAGCAGATCACGGAGCGCGGCCTCGGCAACGGCGCCTCGCTGCTGATCTTCTTCTCGATCGTCGAGCGGTTCATCCCGTCGATCGGGAGCGCCTTCGGCTTCGTGAGCACCGGGGCGGTCTCGCTCCTCTCGCTCCTCGCCATGACGGCGGTGATGATCGGTGTGGTGGCGGGGGTGGTCGCGATCACCCTCGCGGCACGCCGCATCGCCATCCAGATCCCGCAGCGCACGATGGCCAAGGGCCGTCAGCGCGAGGCGGCGAAGAACTTCATCCCGCTCCGCCTCAACTCGGCGGGCGTGATGCCGATCATCTTCGCGCAGTCACTGATCGTCGTCCCGGGCGCGATCGCGCAGTTCTCCGGGAACCAGGCGCTCGCGAACGTCGCGGACTACCTCGCGCCGGGGACCTGGCTCTACTTCGTCCTCTCGGCTGTCCTGATCGTCTTCTTCACCTACTTCTACACCGCGATCATCTTCAATCCGGCGGACGTGGCGGAGAACCTGAAGAAGCAGGGGGGTTTCATCCCGGGGATCAAGCCGGGCGCGAAGACCGCCGATCACATCCAGGACATCGTCACTCGGATCACCCTTCCTGGGGCGATCTTCCTGACCTTCATCGCCCTCCTCCCGATCTGGCTCGCGGACCTCTTCGCGGTGCCGTTCCAGTTCGGTGGGACCTCGCTCCTCATCGTGGTCGGCGTCGCGCTCGACACGATGGCGCAGGTGCAGCAGCATCTCCTGCTCCGGAAGTACGATGGATTCATGAAGAAGGGCCGGGTGCGCTTCCGTGGGCGGAATGCGGGCGTCGGCGGCTTCTGAGCCCCTGAGATGATCGTCGTCCTGCTCGGCCCGCCGGGCGCTGGCAAGGGAACGCAGGGAGAGCGAATCGCCGCGGCCCTGGACGTTCCCAAGCTGGCGACCGGCGATGTGCTTCGGGCCGCAGTGAAGGCGGGGACGCGCCTCGGCCTCGAGGCCAAGGGGTATATGGATCGCGGGGACCTCGTCCCCGATACGGTGATCCTCGGCATCATCAAAGAAGCGCTCGCGCAGCCCGCGTACGCCGAGGGCGCGATCCTCGATGGGGTGGTACGCACGGTGCCCCAGGCCGAGGGGCTTGCCGCGGCCACGAAGGAGCTCGGCACGCAGGTCGATGTGGTGCTGACCTTTGACATCGCGGACGATGTGCTCGTGGAGCGCCTCTCCGGCCGCACCACCTGCGATCAGACGCAGAAGCCCTTCACCGGGCTGCAGCCGGGGACGCGCTGCCCCGATCAGTGCGGTGGCACCCTCGTGCGCCGCGCGGATGACGAGCCCGAGGCGATCCGCAACCGCCTCCGCGTGTACCAGGCGCAGACGGCGCCGGTGCTCGACTGGTATGTCGCCCACGGGGCGAATGTGCAGCGGATCGACGCCGTCGGCGCCTTCGACGCCGTCACGGCGCGAGCGCTCGCCGCCGTCGGCCGGTGATCCAACTCAAGAGTCCGCACGAGATCGAGACGATGGCGGCGGGCGGGCGGATCCTCGCCGCCACGCATTGCCACATCCGATCCGCCATCGCGCCCGGGATCACGACGCTCGAGATCGACGCCCAGGTGGAGGCGTTCATCCGCTCTCACTCTGGTGCGACCCCCTCCTTCAAGGGGCTTTACGGCTTCCCGGCGTCGGCGTGCATCTCGATCAATGACGAGATCGTGCATGGGATCCCTTCGCCACGACGGATCCTCGCCGCGGGGGACATCGTCACCGTCGACATCGGTGTGCACTTTGGTGGCTTCCACACCGATTCGGCGTGGACCTACGCCGTGGGAGAGATCCTTCCCGAGACGCAGCGCCTCCTCGACGTGACGGAGCGCTCCCTCTACGCCGGGATCGAGGCGGCGCGCGTGGGGAATCACATCGGCGATATCGGGCACGCGGTGGAAGCGGTGGTGACGCGCGCGCGGTACACGGTGGTGCGCGACCTCGTCGGCCACGGGGTGGGGACGAGCATGCACGAGGAGCCGCAGGTCCCCAACCATGGCAAGCCGAAGCGCGGCGCCAAGCTGCAGGCGGGGATGACGATCGCGATCGAGCCGATGGTGAATGCGGGAGGCGCCGCGACGCGGACCCTCGCCGATAAGTGGACCATCGTCACGCTCGATGGCGCGCTCAGCGCCCACTTCGAGCACACGATCGCCATCACGGCCGAGGGGCCGCGGATCCTCACGACGCTCGCGTAACCGAGCGTCGCTTACGCGAGCTGCCGCTCCACCGCCGCCGTGGCCCGCGCGGCATCGGCCGCACACCGCGCCACGAGTGCCTGCGCCTCCGCCGCGAGCGGCGCCCCTGCCGCGCGATCGGGCATCGCCACCACATTGATCCGCACGTTGTACGCCGCGCCGCGGCAGGCGGCCTCGGTCATCAGCGCCGCGACGCCGGCATCGCTCGCCGCATGGGTGTTCCCCTGCTCGGCGCAGGTGGCGGCGAGCGCGGCGACCTCGGCGCAGCAGCGCGCCGTCTCGAGCGGGGTCATCGCGGCGCCGACCAAGGCGGCCTGGATCGCGGCCTCACGCGCGGTCTGCTGCTCCGGCGTCTCCTTGGGGAGTTGATACGCCGCGCTCACGCTGGCGTAGGCCTGCGCATCCTCCACGCGAAGTTCGCCGAGGCGCCGCACGAGGGACGCCGCGCGAATCGCGATCTCCTTCATCTCGGCGTCGACGGCGGCGTACTTCTTCCTCCCGACGGTGAGCCCCGCGACCATCTGCGCGAGGGCGGCGCCGAGGGCACCGGCATGCGCGGCGACGGAGCCACCACCGGGGACTGGCGCGCTCGAGGCGACCTCACCGACGAACCCGGCGAGCGAGACTCCACCAGAGGCGGCCGAACGCACCTGACGCTCGAGCACGAGGTCGGGGGTGTAGGTGCGCCAGCGGAGATGACGCGCTGCCGTCTCGAAGAGGGCACGCTCGGGGACGAGCCCCACCACCTCGCTCCACGTGGGCGTCACGCCGAGCGCCTCGGCCTCCATCCTCACCATCTCGTAGGCGCGGTGGAGCGGGGTCGCCTCGAGGTCGACGAGATTCATCGAGACCTGCGCCTGGCCATCGACCTCGAGACCGAGTCCCTTCACGCCTTTGAGTCCACCCGAGGAGCCACGCACCGCCTTGGCGACCGCTTTGGCGACGGCGAGGTTCTCCTTCCCGCCGAGGTAGACGTTGAAGGCGACGAGGAAGGGACGCGCCCCGATCACGGTCGCTCCCGCGGTGGGATGGATCGCGTTGGGGCCGAAGTCAGGGACGCGGGAGGGGTCGGTGCCGATCGCGGTCCTCGCCCCCTCGAACTCCCCACGCCGGATATCGGCGAGGTTCACGCGGTCGGGGCGTGCGGCGGCGCGCTCGTAGAGGAAGACCGGGATCGCGAGCTCCTTCCCGACACGCTCACCCAAGGTGCGCGCGAGGGCGATGCAATCCTCCATCGAGGTCCCCTCGAGGGGGATGAACGGGCAGACATCGGTGGCGCCGATGCGCGGGTGCTCGCCCTGATGCGTCGTCAGATCGATGAGCCTCGCGGCGGTCGCGATCCCAGCGAAGGCGGCATCGGCGGCCGAACCCACCGGGGCGACGAAGGTCACCACGGTGCGATTGTGCGAGGGATCGCTCGAGACATCGAGGACCACCGTGCCGGGGACGCCGGCGATCGACTCACGGATGGCGGCGATGACCTCGGGGCGACGGCCCTCGGAGAAGTTGGGGACGCACTCGACGAAGGACATGCGGGATCAGGCGGGAGGTGGGACGACGGGAGTGGGGGAGTGCAGGGGGTCGTGCAGCCGCTCACGCAGCCAAGGATGCATCACCGGATTCCCAGCGAGGATACTGCTCGGCTGCGTCGGATCCAGCGGTTCGCCATCGACGGTGGAGACGATCCCGCCCGCTTCGGTGACTAGGAGCATCCCGGCGGCGAAGTCCCATGGCGAGAGCCTCGTCTCCCAGTAGGCCTCGACGCGGCCGGCAGCGACACTTGCGAGGTCGAGGCTCGCGGCGCCAGCGCGTCGCACATCGGGGACCCCCGAGATCACGCGGGCCAGCTGGAGCTGGTAGAGTGGGAGGTCGTGCGGGTCCTTGGCGGGAAACCCTGAGGCGATCAGGGCGCGCGGCGGGTCGGTGATGGTGGAGACGCGGCAGGGGCGGCCATCCACCAAGGCCCCGGCGCCGATGGTCGCGGTGAAGCGCTCGTTCCGCGGCACCTGGAGGACCACTGCGGCCACCGGATGGCCGTCCTCGAGCACGCCGATCGAGACCGCGTACTCGGGGAATCCGTGCAGGAAGTTCGTGGTCCCATCTAGGGGGTCGATCACGACGCAGAGCCCCCGGCGGGCCTCGGCCCCGGCGCTCGATGCCGACTCCTCGGCGAGGATGGTGACGCCGGGAAGGGCGGGGCGGAGGAGCGCGAGGATCGCCGCCTCGGTACGGAGGTCGACCTCGGAGACGAAGTCCCCCGGTCCCTTGGATTGCCAATCGATCGTCCCGAGGCGACCTGCCCCCTCACGGATGATCGCGGCCCCTGCCTCGGCGGCCCGTGTGATCAGGTCGAGGAGCGCCCCGCGCTCCTGTTGAATGCCCATTGGTCGTCCCGTACCTTCCGGTGATGCCACGCATCTTCAGCGGGATCCAGCCCTCGGGCGAGCTCCACATCGGCAACTACCTGGGAGCGGTCAAGAACTGGGTCGCGCTGCAGCACGAGCAGGAGTCCTTCTTCTGCATCGTAAACTATCACGCCATCACCGTCCCTTACACGCCCGACGAGCTCCGCCGCCGGACCCGGGAGATGGCGATCTCCCTGCTGGCCTCCGGGCTCGACCCGGCCAAGGCGACGGTCTTCGTCCAGTCTGATGTCCCGGAGCACACCGAGCTCGCCTGGGTCTTCAACACCATCACCCCGTTGGGCGAGCTCGAGCGGCAAGTCCAATTCAAGGACAAGTCAAGCAAGCAGGAGCAGGTGATGGCGGGGCTGCTGAACTATCCGGTGCTTCAGGCGGCGGACATCCTCCTGTATCGCGCCGACATCGTCCCCGTGGGAGAGGATCAGGTGCAGCACCTCGAGCTCTCGCGCGTCGTCGCGCGGAACTGGAATGCGCGCTTCTCGCCGACCGAGCCGTACTTCCCCGAGCCGCAGCCGCGCCTCACCCCGGCGCGTCGTATCGTCGGGCTCGATGGGCAGGGGAAGATGTCGAAGTCGCTCGGCAACACGATCAGCCTCCTCGATCCGCCGACCGTCGTGTGGGACAAGCTGCGCCCCGCTGTCACCGACGAGGCACGCCTCCGAAAGACCGACCCGGGTGAGCCGGAACGGTGCAAGACGATCTACCAGCTGCACCGGGCCTTCTCTCCAGCGGCGGTGGTGGCCGAGGTGGAGACTAAGTGTCGCAGCGCGCAGTGGGGATGCATCGAGTGCAAGAAGGTCCTGCACGAGCATCTCACGGCGGAGTTGGCCCCGATCCAGGCGCGGGCGGCCGCACTCGCGGCCGAGCCCGAGCGGGTGGATGCGCTCCTTGCTGACGGGGCGCAGCGCGCGCGCGCCGTCGCGCGCGAGACGATGACCACGGTGCGCGACCGGATGGGACTCGCATGACCAAGACCCTCGGTGGGATCCTCGCCCCGGTCACCACGCCCTTCGTCGCGGGGAGCGAGGCACTCGATCTCGACGGCTTCGCGGCGAACCTCACGGCGCATCTCGCCGATGGGTTGGATGGGATCGTCGTGGCGGGTTCCACGGGTGAGGCGGCGTTGCTTACGGACGAAGAGCGCGCCTCACTCCTCTCGGTGGCGCGGGATCGGGTCCCGCGTGAGCGCTGGCTCGTGATGGGGACGGGCGCCGAGTCCACGAGGCAGTGCCTCTCGCGCTGCGTGCATGCCGCCTCCGCAGGCGCCGACGCCGTACTCGTCGTCGCACCGCACTATTACGCCAATGCGATGACGGTCGAGGCGCTCCGCGCGCACTACCAGCGTGTGGCCGATGCGTCGCCCGTGCCGGTGATCCTCTACAATATCCCCAAGTACATGCACTTCGCGCTCAGCGCCGAATTCGTGGCGGAGATGGCGGCGCACCAGAACGTGATCGGGATCAAGGACAGCTCCGGCGAAGCCCAGATGCTCGCCGGTTTCCTCCAGGCACAGGGGGAGGGCTTCACCGTCCTCACGGGGAATGGTGCGGTCTTCCATGAGGCGCTCGTCTCAGGCGCTCGGGGTGGGATCCTCGCCGTCTCCACCTTCGCGGCGGCGCGCACGCGCGCCGTACTCGCGGCACATCGTGTTGGTGATGTGGCCGGTGGCGCCGCAGCGCAGGCCGCACTCAAGCCGCTCGCGCAGGTGATCGTGGGTCAGCTCGGCGTGCCGGGGGTGAAGTACGCGTTGGATGTCGTCGGCCGTGCCGGCGGAGTGCCACGCCTCCCGTTGCTCCCACTCGACGCCGAGGGACGGGCCTCGGTCGACGCCCTCCTCGCCTAGCCCTCGCGTCTCGCGGGATCCCCCCTCCCGATGACCGCGCCCCTGCAGCTTCGGACCTTCGGCGACTTCCTCCTCGAGCGCGTGCACGAGGACGGCACCACCGAGACGGTCTATCGCGCTGGAAAGCTGCTGGCCCTCCTCCTGCATCTCACCATCCGCGGTGAGACCCCGCAGCGTCGCGCCGAGCTCGCCGATCTCTTCTGGGGGGATGAGGCACTGGACCGGGCCAGGGCCTCGCTCCGTCAGGCGATCGCTTCACTGCACCGCCTCTTGGGAGAGTCCGCGCTGATCGCCACGCGGGAGACGGTGCAGTTGGCCCCCGGCGTGGTGGTCACCGACCGCGAGCGCTTCACGGACGCGGTGCGGCGTCGTGATGTCGACGCGGTGCTGACCCTCTATCGCGGCTCCTTCCTCGCGATGGAGCCACGCGTCGGTGTGGAGTTCGAGCGCTGGGTCGATGCGGAGCGGCGTCGGCTCCGGCGCAGCTATCTGCTGGTGATGGAGGGCGCGGTCTCAGAGGCGATGCAGGCGGGGGAGGTCACGCGTGCGACCGAGCTGGCCCGCGGGGTGCGCGCGGCCGAGCCGGAGGAGGCGGATGGCGTCCGTCTGCTCTTCGATGCCCTTGGCGCCGGAGGGCGAAAATCCGACGCTCGGCGCGTGATCGAGGCCTTCGCCGATCAGATCGGGCAGACCGAGGAGGCGTTGCCGGCCGAATTGGTGCAGCGGCTCGAGCGGGTGCGAGAGGAGTGGGAACCGGCCGTGGGCGATGCGGAACGCCAGCTCGACGCGGCGGCTATTGGTGGACTCGGTGCCGAGTTGGTGGGTCGCGATGCGATCCTCGTCGAGCTGATCGCGGCGGCGGAGCAGGCGCGGCTCGGTACCCCGCGTTCCATCGTGCTCGTGGGTGTCTCGGGATCAGGGAAGAGCCGGGTGCTCGATGAGTTCGATGCCCGTCTGCGGTTGCGCGGCGCGCGCACCGTGCGGGCGCGTTTCCTCCCGGCGATGCGCGCGGTCCCGTTCGCCGGCTTAGCGGAGCTCGTCCGCGCGCTCGCGGTCCTGCCGGGGGCTCTTGGGGTGAGTGCCGCGACCGCCGCGACCGTGGTGGAGTTCCTCCCGGAGTTACGGAGTGAGTTCCCCGCGGCCGAGGTGCCCGCGCTTGGTGAGGTGGATCGGACGCGTCGGCGACAGGAGGCGCTCCTGGATCTCATCGCGGCGGTGGCGGAACGCCGTGCGATCTCCGTCCTCGTGGACGATGCGCAGTATGTGGATGCCCAGACCCTCGCCGTGTTGCGCGCGATCCCGCGACTCCGCGAGGTCCGTCTCCTGTTCGTGCTGGCGGCGTGGACCCCTCTTCTGGATGGGACTGATGGGGTCGAGGTCATCGACCTGCCGTCGTTGCCCGCCACGTCGATCCACGCGATGCTGGAGCGTCTCGCGCAGTGGACGGGAGCGGCGTGGGAGGACCCGTTCCTCGACCAGCTCACGGCGACCACGCGTGGGCTGCCGCAGTCGGTCCTGCAGATCGTTCGGGTCCTAGTGAGCGATGGGGTGCTGCGTACGGAGGGAGGGACCTGGTCCACGGAGGATCCCGAACGTCTGCTCACGCGGGTGAGCGAAGGGCCGTCCCTCGCCATCGATCTTGGCGCGCTCACCGATACCAGTCGCCTCCTTCTTCGTCTCCTCTCCGTGTGGGGACGACCGTTCCCGGATCTGGCCCTCCGCGAGATCGCACGCGGCCTCTCCGTGGTCGCCACGGACGAGGCCTGTGATCTCGCGCTGGAGGGGCTTGAGTCACGCGGACTCGTCGCCGCGCGCGCCGGGGTCTGGGCCCTTGCGCACGACTCGGTCGCCGCCGCGGTCCGAGCGTCCGATACTCCATCTGATCGCGAGGTGGTCCGCGGTGCGACCGTTCGCTGGTGGATCACGCAGTCGAGCGTGGATCTCCCGGCGTTGGAGCATCTCACCCTGCTCTGTGCGGAAGCTGACGACCTCCCATTGGCGCAGGTCACGGTCTCCACGCTGACACGCAATCCGCGTTGGCGGCGTGTGCAGCGACTTTCGGCGGCACGCTTGGCGAATCGATTGGCGATCGCAGCGGGGCGCCCCGAGTGGGAGGGCGCGCTCTACACGAGTATGGGGTGGATCGCGCGTCGATCACGGGGAGAGCTCGCGTGGTACTCGGCCGTCGCCTCGCTAGGGGTTTCCGTGCTCCTCGCCGCCCTCGTCATGTTCTGGCCGCGGCTTCGGGTCGAGGTGGAGCCGCTCGGTGAAGCTCACATGTGGCAGCGTATCGGGTCCCTCCAAGTGCAGCCACGGGTCGGGATCTACGATGGATTCGGTCGTCGGTTGCGCATCGCTGGGCGGGTTCGAGCTACAGGTGTCGCTGGGACGCGCCTCGTTGGCGACACGATCCTCGATCTGAGCGATGGCCGCGCTCAGTTCCAGAAGCTAGCGCTGACGGAACTCGTTCCTGATACACGTCTCGGAGGCAGCGTTCCGGTCCCTCAGCGCATCCGGTTCCATGGGTCGGGACTGATCCTCGGCACTTCGAGCGTGGTGCACGGGATGGTCGGCCCCCTGCTCGCGGGGATGCGTATCATCCGCGCAAGCATCAACGGGGAGGTGCTCGATTCCACGCTCGTCGCACGCGTGCCCGTCGGGACCCCGCTCCAGGTCGAGCTCACCTTCTCGTACACCACGCCCAACACCACGGCGAATTATGTCGTCGGGGCGGGTCCCACCTGGCTCGATCCCAAGGCCTCGGTGATTCGCATCTCGGGGCTCCCGCGTCCGGTCATCGATGCGTGGCAGACGGTCGAGTTCGACATCCCCGCGTCGAGCCGGCCCGGGCACCACCATGTGCTGGTCCTGTTTCGCGCCGAGGATTCGGTGGAGCATCTTTTCTCAGCCACCAATTGGGCGGCGGGGCTCCCCGTTTGGGGAGACGGCAATGATCTGGCGAGCTCACTCTCCGAATCGGAGATCCAGGTCCTGCGCCGCGATGGGGTGTTCAAGTACGATCGATACCTCATGCGGAGATACGACACGCAGCAGGCTCAGGGCTCGCTCGGCGGCCTACGACTCGAACGATGGATCCCGTCGGAAACCACGGAGGCCACGCCGATCATGGGCACCGCGATCGAGATCGATTTCTTCATTCGCGATCGCTGATTCCCAGGAAAGGAGGCCGTTCGGTCCGAGCTTGGCCAGGCGTTCGCGAAGCCCCTCCTCGGAGCCCCCGGGCGTCCACCCCACCGGCCGCTCGAGGAGGAGCCCTTCGCGAAGGAGCGTGGCGAGGAGGTGCAATATGCGGCGGGGGATCCCGTCGCTGGCCCTCTGGAGCCCATCGATCAGGGCATCACTCCAAGCGCTCTCGGGGAGGCGTGCGAGTTGATCGACCATCTTGCGGACCCCCTCTCGGCGGAGCGGAGCCAGCACGATAGGGGCCGATGGGAGACGCGCGGGCACGGCGTCGGGCGGGGCCGACACGATCACCACGAGCCCCCGAGGGCGCTGATCGTCGATGGCGCTTAGCACCGCGAGGAGTTCGCGGCTGTCATATCGATCCGCATCATCGATGAGGACATGGAGCGGACCTTCCGCGGTAATCGCGACCGCGAGGTCCGCGAGCGCATCAGCGGCCTCACCACCCAGGGGATTCCGAGCGCCGAGTGGCAGTCGCTCAATGATGGGCGCGTAGCGAGGATCGAGCCCCGCCGCGCCGCGGAGTGCGCTCAGCGCCACCGCGAGATCACGGCAGAGCGAGGCTGAGAGCCCGGGGACTCCGTCCAGCGGCGTCAGCTGGACTACCCGAATACCTTGAGCGGTCGCGTGAGAGGCCAGTTCACGGAGGAGATGCGACCGACCGACGCCTGCGGGGCCGGTCACCCAGAGCGTCCCGCCTTCTGGTGGGACGCTGTCGAGGCGACGCCGAATCGTCCGGTGTGCCTCCTCGTGAAGGGAGGGTGGCCGAAGCCGTGGCGTCGCAGCGCCAGAGGTCATCCGCTGACGAAGCGTGGCGAGACGCGCTTCGTCAGCGGGGTCGACGGTGCTACCACGTCGCAGCGTGCGGAGCTCTTGGAAATGGCGTTCGAAGGCGGCCGCCTCTCCTTGGCGCGCATCGAGTTCCAGCTGGATCCAGAGCAGATCGATCGAGGTCGGGATGATGCGGCGGACGATTGGTACCGCCGAGTGAAGCATGGCGAGAACGGCCCCAGCCGCCTTCGGTGACCACGAGGCCCGGATCAACGCCTCGAGACGCAGGTCCAGTTGGTGGCGATAGCGCTGGAGCCAATCCCGGAGCGCGGGTCCCGCTACGTCGAGGGAATGCCCGAAGGGGGTGGACATGATGTCCAGCGCTCCGGCCAGGTCCCCGCCATCGAGCCGTTGAGCGACATCGACCGCGTCGAGGGAGACCGGGAGTCGGAGGTAGAGGCGCCCGGCCCGATCCTCGAGCGAGTCCGCCCCAAGGGCTCGGCGCAGCCTGAAGAGGGCCTGCCGTAGGCTATTCGAGCCATTGGCGTCCGAGGTCTCTGGCCAAAGGAGGGTGCGTATGGTTGGGCGTGGGATCCCGGCCTCGCCGGCTAGCGCCAGAAGGACGAGGAGGACACCGGGCTTCTCACCGATCGGAATGGTGGCCTCTCGAGACCTGCGATGATCCAATCGTATGACTCTCAGCCCTGCGAAGGTCTCGACACGGATCGCACCATCTGGCGGCCCCTGGATGCTTTTCATGGGGCCAAATGTTATTTCGGTTCGTTATAGCTCCGTCAAAGTTATTTACTGGTAAGGTGTGGCCGCATTTTGACGAGGCAAGGCCACTTTATGTACGTATTTAAATGGCAGGTTTCATGCCGTTTTGTTCGTTGTGCGCGTAGGGGATGACCATTAGATTCCGCCAACGCCTCGGGTCCCCCGGGGCGTTTTTTTGTGCCCATCCCTCGCGCTCGGAGCCCCGCACGATGTTCGACACCTCGACCCGTACCATCGTCATCGTTGGCGCACAGTGGGGGGACGAGGGGAAGGGGAAGCTGGTCGATGTCCTCGCCGAGCGCGCCGACTGGGTGGTCCGCTATCAGGGAGGGGCCAACGCGGGGCACACCGTTCATGTCGGTGACGAGTCCACCGTGCTCCATCAGGTCCCGAGCGGGATCCTGCACCCGGGGGTGCGGTGCGCCATCGGCAACGGTGTGGTGCTCGACCCTGAGGGGATGTTCGAGGAGGTCGATGGTCTGGTGGCGACGGGGGTCGATGTCGCGGGGCGGCTCTACCTCTCCGATCGCGCGCACCTCGTGATGCCCTATCACAAGCTCGTGGACAAGGAGAGCGCGGCGAGCAAGGCGATCGGGACGACGGGGCGGGGGATCGGCCCGGCCTACGAGGACAAGGTCGCGCGGCGGGGGATCCGCGTGCTCGACCTTCGGCACCCCGCCCGCCTGCGCGTGCTGGTGGAACAAGGGACGGAGCATGCGAACCAGATCCTTTCCGGCTTCGGGTCGAACAAGCGCGCCGACGCCGCATTCACGTTGGCCGCGCTCGAGCGGATCGCGCCGCGATTGCTCGCCATCGCCGAGGATGTGGGGCTCGCGATCAGTCGGGCGCAGAAGCAGGGGGCGGCGGTGCTCCTCGAGGGGGCGCAGGGCTCGTTGCTCGATGTGGATCATGGGACCTATCCCTTCGTGACCTCGTCGAACACCACGGCGGGAGGGGCGGCGGTCGGCGTCGGGATCTCGCCGCGCAGCATCGACGCGGCCCTGGGGGTGGTGAAGGCGTATACGACCCGCGTGGGCGCCGGCCCCCTCCCGACCGAATTCGACGCGGCGATGTCCCAGCAGGTGCGGACCCTTGGCAACGAGTTCGGGGCGACGACGGGGCGGCCGCGGCGCTGTGGGTGGTTCGATGCCGTCGTCGTGCGATACGCCGTGCGCGTGAACGGGCTCACGGGCCTCGCGATCACCAAGCTCGACGTCCTTGACACGCTGGAGCGGATCGGGCTGTGCGTCGGGTTTCGGGTCGGGGGCGAGGTGATGACCGAGTTCCCCGGCGACCTCGCCGACCTTGAAGGGATCGAGCCCGTGTACGAGTGGTTCGACGGGTGGGGCACGTCGACCGCCGAGGCGCGGTCGCTCGCCGATCTCCCGACGGCGGCCCGGGCGTACCTGGATCGGATCCAGGCGCTCGTGGAGTGCCCGGCACAGTATGTGAGCGTCGGGACGCGTCGGGACCAGATCATCGGGCTCGTCTGACCGCTCCCGTCTGACCCGCCTGCGCGGGGCGCCCGGGGCGCCCGGGGGCCCGGGGGCTACCGCCGCCGAATGTGACCTGGGTCCTAATTGTCTCGTCCCCGAGGCGACTACCTTCCGTCTGTCGTCCTTTCTCGTCGGCCCCCTGGGTCGACCGTCTCTCTCGCTCGCATCGAGGTTCGAATGTCCCGGCGTCGTGCAATGTGGTTCGTCGCGGTGATCGTGACCGTCGCGGCCTGTGGTGGGTCCAAGGCCGCCAAGACCGCGCCCACCCCAGAGGAGCTGAACGCCGCCGCGCTCGGCGTGCCGACCTGGTTCATCAAGCCCCCGGTCGACTCGAACATCATCTATGCCCCGGTGACCGCGGTGTCGCGTGACATGCAGCTCGCGATCGACAAGGCGCAGTCCGATGGGCGCTTCGCCCTCGCGCAGCAGCTCGAGACCCGCTTCGAGGGCATGTCGAAGCGCTTCCAAGAGGAGACGGGCTCGGGCGCCGATGCGCAGATACTCGAGCAGTTCAGTGTGGCGTACAAGGGGATCGTGATGCAGACGGTGAACGGCTCGCGCATGGCGAAGCAGGAGATCCGCAACGAGGGGACGCAGTTCCGCGTCTTCGCCCTCATGGAGCTCCCGTCGGGGCCGGCGGCGGTCGCGTTGCAGCAGCGGATCCGGTCCAATGAGCAGCTCCTCTCGCGGATGCGGGCTACGCAGGCCTATGCGGAGCTCGACGCGCAGGTGAAGCGGTTCCAGGAGACGCAGAAGCAGCCCTGAGCCGCGGGGGGACGCGGGGCGGCGCTATGCGCCGCCCCCACGTGAGGGGAGCCGGGTCGGGTTAGATTCCGCTCGGCTCCCTTTCCCATCCCCATGCCCCGCCCCGACGTCCTCGAGACCCTCGTCAGCCTCGCCAAACGGCGCGGCTTCATCTTCCAGTCCTCCGAGATCTACGGCGGCACCGGATCCGTCTGGGACTACGGCCCATTAGGGGTCGAGCTCAAGAACAACGTCAAGGCGCGGTGGTGGAACGCGATGGTCCGCGAGCGCGACGACGTGGAGGGGCTCGACGCGGCGATCCTAATGCACCCCAAGGTCTGGGAGGCCTCGGGGCATGTGAGCGGCTTCTCGGATCCCTTAGTCGACTGCAAGGCATGCAAGGCGCGCTTCCGCGCCGACAAGCTCGGCGATGCGGTCTGCCCCAGAAAGCCCTCGAAGCAGCCGGGGGAGCACGCCGACTGTCAGCTCACCGAGCCGCGCCAGTTCAATCTGATGTTCAAGACCTTCATTGGGCCGGTGGAGGAGTCGGCCTCGGTGGTCTACCTGCGGCCCGAGACGGCGCAGGGGATCTTCGTGAACTTCCTGAACGTGCAGCAGGCCACGCGGCAGAAGGTGCCGTTCGGGATCGCGCAGATCGGGAAGGCGTTCCGCAACGAGATCACCCCAGGGAACTTCATCTTCCGTACGCGTGAGTTCGAGCAGATGGAGATGCAGTTCTTCGTCGAGCCGGGCACCGACATGGAGCACTTCGAGCGCTGGAAGCAGACCCGCCTCGAGTGGCACCTCGGGCTCGGCCTCGATCGTGATCGCCTCGCGTTCCATCAGCACACCGACAAGGAACTGGCGCACTATGCGCGTGCGGCCTTCGACATCAACTTCGACTTCGGCGGGACCCTCGGCTTCCAAGAGATCGAAGGGGTGCATAACCGATCCGACTTCGACCTGCGGCAGCATCAAGAATTCTCGTCCAAGAAGCTCGAGTATGTGGATCAGGCGAACAACAAGCGCTACCTCCCCTATGTGATCGAGACCTCGGTCGGGGCCGATCGCGTCACCCTCGCGATCCTCGTGAACGCCTTGCGTGAGGAAGCGGTGGAGGGTGAACAGGAAGGCCGCACCGTGATGGGCTTCCACCCCGCGCTCGCCCCCATCAAGGCCGGCGTCTTTCCGCTCACCAAGAAGGATGGGCAGCCCGAGATGGCGGAGCGGCTCGCGTCGGCGCTGCGCAAGCGCTTCCCGGTCTTCTACGACGAGGCGGGGGCGATCGGCCGTCGCTACCGCCGGCAGGATGAGGCGGGGACGCCGTTCGGGATCACCATCGACAGCGACTCCACCGCGAACGACAGCGTGACGATCCGGTTCCGCGACGACATGGGACAGATCCGCGTCGCGACGTCGCGGGTGGCCGAGGTGCTGGGACGCTATCTCGAGGCCGATCACGCGCGGGCCGACTCGCGCCTGGTGGAGTGAACGGGTGACCATCGTGGGGGGCGAGTCGCGACCGGCAGCGGACAGGGAAGATGGCCGGCGCATCGATCTCTTGCGGAGGCGTGGGGAGGCGTTCCTGCAGGAGATCTCCGCCGAATATCACGCGGCGCACGCGGGGCATGCCGCCGAGGCGGCGCTACAGCCGATCTACGGGAGGCACGCGGCGGCCTTTGACGATGAGGCGCTGCAGTCGGCGGTCGCCCTGCTACAGCTCGCGGTGCCCGGGAGCGACGAATTCCGATCGGCGCGCTTTCTGGTGGATTGGCTCGTGGAATCGCGAGTGGGGCGGGCGCTCGCCCCCATCGAGGAAGTGGAGATCGCGTGGGAGTCGCAGGCGACGATCGTGGTGGCCGATGGGATCGAGGAGCCGTATCAGCGCTCGGCGATCACGATCGCCAATACCGGCGACACGACGGCGCGGCATGCGCTCGACGACGCCCGTGCGTCCCTCGTCGCCGCCGAGCTGGCGCCGCTCCGACGCGACCGCTTACAGCAGGAGCATGCGGTGGTGTCCGCCTTGGGGATCGCCCCGACCTACAACGCGACGTGGGAGATGATGAGTGGGATCCCCCTCGCCGCCCTCCGTGCGGAGTGTGAGGCCTTCCTGCGGGATACGCAGGCGATCTGGGATGACCTCTTCCCCTTCTACGTCGAGCGTGGTTTGGGGATGAATCCGGGCGATGTGACGCGGGCCGATCTGCTGGCCCTGATGCGGGCACCCGCCTATGACATCTTCTTCGCGCCCGATCGGATGGAGCGTGAGGTGCGGCGGCACGTGGTGGAGATGGGGATCAGTCCCGATGCCGATGGTCGGGTGCGCTTCGATACGACCGACCGTCCCGGGAAGCGTGCGCGTGCGTTCTGCGCCCCGGTGCAGATCCCCGATCTCGTGCATCTGGTCTTGCGGCCCCATGGGGGGCAGAACGACTGGATGACGTTGCTGCACGAGCTCGGGCATGCCCTCCACTTCGGGTACATGGACCGCGCACTGCCCTTCGAATACCGCTGGCTCGGTGACCATTCGGTGACGGAGGGGTTCGCGATGCTCTTCGACCATCGCCTCAAGGACGCCGGCTGGTTGCGTCGGTACACCGGGCTCGGGCCGAGGGAGATCCCGAACTTCCTGCACAGTCAGGGATTCGAGGAGTTGCACTTCGTGCGGCGCTATGTGGCCAAACTCATCTACGAGACCGAGCTGCACACGGAGGGGGTGTCGTGGGACGCGCTGCCCGATCGGTACGTGGAGATCCTCACGGCTGCGACGGGGTTCCGCTATCAGCGGGCTGATGCCTTCGTCGACGTCGATCCACGCTACTACGCGGCGCGCTATCTGCGCGCGTGGCAGCTCCAGGCGGCGCTGGAGGAAGGACTGCGCGAGCGCTTCGATGCCGATTGGTGGCGCAATCCGAAGGCGGGGCCTTGGATGGTCGGCGAGCTCTTCCGACCTGGCCAGCGGGAGCTCGCGGACGAGCTGTCACTCCGTGTGGCCGATCGTGGGCTCTCATTCGCGCCGGTGATCGCTGGCGTGACGCGGATGTTGGGGTGAGGGGATGAGCACGGTCTATCTCAACGGCCGCTATGTCCCCGAGGCGGAGGCGCTCATCCCCGCGAACGATCGCGGCTTCATCTTCGGCGATGGGATCTACGAGGTGATGCGCGCCATCGAGGGGCGGCTCTTCGCGTGGGAGGGCCATGCCGAGCGCTTGGCGAACGGGCTCGCGGGGTTGCGGATCGAGGCGGGGGCGCTCGCGTCGAGCGCGACGCTGCGTGCGGTGTGCGAGCGCCTCCTCACAGCGAATGCGCTCACCACCGGGGAGGCGACGATCTATCTCCAGGTGACGCGCGGGGCGGCGAAGCGCGTGCACGCCTTCCCGCCGCCGGGCACGGTGCCGACGGTGTACGCGGTGCCCTCGCGCTTCGTGCCCGATCGCGCGATGCGTGCCAACGGGGCGACGGCCATCACCTATCCCGATCTCCGCTGGGCGCGCTGCGACCTCAAGACGGTGAACCTCTTGGGGCCGGTGCTCGCGCGGCA
>Ga0194116_10000221_pt1 | contig 112568 bp, 121 predicted proteins | sample TA2MahsurfametaG_4_FD_148617 | JGI IMG/M metagenome (GOLD analysis project Ga0194116, IMG submission 148617) | Freshwater microbial communities from Lake Tanganyika, Tanzania - TA2015008 Mahale S9 surface | ecosystem: Environmental > Aquatic > Freshwater > Lake | place: Tanzania: Lake...
TGTCAGCAGAGTCCGCGCCCGTCCCCGTGGCCGGAACACCGCCCGCAACCCAACGTCGGCCGCAGAGCGGGCCAGCTGGTACCGGCGACCTCCCCACCATCACCCCGCAGGTGACTCCCGTCGCGTCCACACGCACTGAGAGTGCTCCGGTGGACACAGCCCGAGAATCCGCGACCTCGGTGTCAGCAGAGTCCGCGCCCGTCCCCGTGGCCGGAACACCGCCCGCAACCCAACGTCGGCCGCAGAGCGGGCCAGCTGGTACCGGCGACCTCCCCACCATCACCCCAGCGAAATCGACGACGCGAGGCACGACAGGCAGTCGGATTCCGATCGTGACCCCCACTCCCGGCGTGCTGGCGGCGCAGAGCACTCCCGGCCGGAGCGCAATTGCCGCGGGTGCTCAGGCAACGGATCTTCCACGTGTCACTGGAGCGCCCGCGGTGCCCGTCACGCAGCGACGCGCCACCGGGTCGGTGGCAACGCCTGACACGCACGCGGTTACGGAGGGAGTCACCGAGGAATCCGTGCGCGTGCCACGTGATGTCCAGGAGGCAGTTGCGGCGGTCACCGGCCAGCGACCCCAGGAGGTCACGGTGCGCCGTGGGCCTGAGGTGAATCGGACCGCCGCACAGATCGCCGCAGATTCCTACGCGACCGAGGGGGTGGTCCATCTCCCCGGGACCGCCCCGCTCACCACGGATCAGTCACGCAGACTCCTCGCGCACGAGTTGACACACGTCGTCCAGCAGCGCTTCGGCACCGCACCAACGCACGAGGCGTCCTCCGCGGGTCGAGACGCCGAACACCAGGCCATGCGCGCGGAATCGAGTTTGAGTTCAGGTTCGACCTTGGGCTTGAGCTCGCGCAGTGCGCTGCCCGCCCCCCGCGTTGCCGACACGAACCACTCCGGCGATGCACCCGCAGGGCGCCCCGCAGTGCAGCGGTCCTCCTTGCCGGTCTCGCCAGGACGCGCCGCGTTGCTGCCTCGAGTGAGCGCGAACGCTGCGTTGCCCGGTCCGCGCACGGCCCGCGCGAACGCGTCGAGCGCACCCGTGTCCTCGGCCACCGAGGAAGCGAGTGCACCGGTGGCCCCAGTCCGTCCGATCGTGCCGCCGACTATCGCCACGCAACCGGCGCCGCCGAGTGCACCCGCGTCCCCGGCGCAACCCGTCCAACGCCGCGCATCCCAGCAGGGGCCGCCGCCCGTTCCTCGCCCACCACTCCAGAACAACGCGGATGCCGGTTTCGCAGGACGCCAGGGAGGGAGCAAGGCGGAAGCGCCCACCTCGTCGGCCAATGCACCCTCGGCCCCGACGGATACGGCCACCGACGACGTCTGGTTGCAGCGCCACGCGCAGGCCCTCTATCCGCATATCCGCTTCATGCTGCGCAATGAATTCCTTCTCGACCGGGAACGACGTGGACGACTGATGAGGGATGATTGATCGATGTCACAGTCTCCGGAACCCTTTGATCCGACGTATACGGCAACGAACTTCGTCGGGTTCTCCCTCAGCGTCGACCTGATCGCTGCCGACCGCACCCTGGGTGCGAACTGGCAGTCCATCGACATGGGATCGATGAGCCTGGGTTCCCAGGACCTCTATCCGGGTGGTTTCTCGCGCTCCCGTTTCCAGGTGATCGGCGACTTGACGTATGAGAACGTCACGCTCACCCGACCCTGGACCCCGAATCAGTCCGGATGGATCCCACAGTGGTTCGCGGCAGCGTCCGAACAGGGACCTTCCAGCGTCGCCATCTCGATCAACTACCTCGACGTGCGGGGCACTCTGCAGCAGGCGGTCTACAACTTCCGTGACGCATACCCGGTGTCTTGGAATCAACCGAACTTCTATGCCGGTGCCGGCTCCGAGTTCAGCACGGAGTCTTTGACCTTCAGCCACTCAGGTTTCGTGACGAGCGACAACCTCACCCCCGGGATCGACGAGCCGGAGGCAGTGGAGCCCTTCCGCCTAGTGGTCATGCCGGGCGGCGCCGACAATCCCATGTCGAGCGCGCTGTCGACCATGACAAGTTGGACCGTGGCAGGAGATGCGGCTGCCTACAGCGCCACGAGTCTCGTCGCATCCGCCGACGGGCAGTCCCAGGGCATCACCAGCGTGGCCGGCGCACTTCCCGCGATCACGTTTTGGGTCCCTCCCTCCAGCATTTCGGTGAGTAAGCAGGGCGGCTGGGGACAGGCCGACCAGGTCCCCGATGCGATCGGTTCCGGACCCGTGCAATGGCTCGGCACGAATCCCCTCAATATCGAATTCGACTACATCCTGGACAGCACGCTCTCCGATGCGCGTCAAGGCGGGATCTCCCAGGCGAGTTCAGTGCTTCCCGACGTCGAGCGCCTGCTCGCGCTCATGGAAGTGGACCCCCTCATGGCAGTCATGGGTGTCGGCACATCGCCAATGGTGATGGTGCTGTGGGGCGACTTCACATCGCCGGTGAGTTACGTGCAGAACGTCACCGCCGAGTTCACGCAGTTCGATCCCAGCGGTCGACCCACGCGCGCCACCGGACATATCCAAATCACCCAGTACCCACCCACGTCGCTTCCCACCAACCCCACCTCCGGTGGTGACCTCCCCCGTCGCAGTCAAGAGGTGTACTACGGCGACCAGCTGGCACACGTGTCCTTCCGCGCGTACAAGAACCCGGCGTATTGGCGTGACCTCGCGACATCGAACGGCATCACCGATCCGCTGCGGGTGAAAGCGGGACGGCGCCTGCTCGTACCCGACCGCGCAGCCCTCCCGCGCCGCGGGGAGTCCGGGCGTCCCGTGCGGCCGGCACCCACAGCCGACAATCCCCGGGGAACACCGCGCAAGAGCGGATCATGAGCCTCGGGCCCGCCGGCGATCTCAGTCTTCGACTCTTCGTCGATGACCTTCCGGTGCTACCCACGGTGTCCAACCAGATTCGACGCATCCAAGTGGACGCCCAGGTCAACCTCCCGACGATGTGCGAGGTCGAGTTCGCCGACCCCTTCTTCCTCCTCGTCGAGGAGGCAGGGCTGGCCATCGGCAACTTCATGGAGATCCGGGCTGTCGTCGGTGATAACCCGGTCGGCGAGGTCGTCTTCTCTGGCCAAGTCGAAAGCGTCGAGGTGGGATTCGAGAAGGTAACCGGGCGGGTGAGCCGAGTCCGTGGATACGACGCGGGTCACCGCATGCTGCACGGGATGAGTACCAAGGGTTACCCGATGATGATGTATCCCGAGATCGCGGAGATGATCGGGCTCGAACACGAGATTCCCACCATCGCCACCCCCTACCCCACCGTCTACCCGATGACGGTCCAGTCCAACGAATCCGACTGGGACTTCCTCGTCCGTCTCGCCCGCGAGATCGGCTACGTGGTGTACGTGGCGATCGATCCGATCGCCGGCATCCCCACCCTCATGTTCGCTCCGCAGACACCCGCGGAGACCGCGCCACCACCCGTCCCGGGCGTGGAGATCTCACCCCTCTCCTTCGATGTCGGCGACGAGCGCATCCTGAATCTCAAAGCGTCCGTATCGGGTGCCGGGATCACTGCAGTGTCCTCAGCCCGAGGTTGGGATCAGACGCTGGGTGCGCCGGGACTCGGCGAAGGCCCGACCATCGGCGACAGTTCCTTGAACCTCGTGTTGCCGGAGGAACTCGGGGCCGAACTGGGTGGTGTCAATCAGAACGTGAACTTCACCCGCTTCGCCCAGAACGAGATGCAGGCGGAGGCCGCGAGCGAGGGTCTGGCGTTCCGGATGTCCGGTGCGTACGCCAACGTCGAGATCACCATGCGGGGTAACCCCTACTGCATGCCCAGTCGCGCCCTCGGACTCAGCGAGGCAGGCGTCCTCACGGGCGAATACACGATAACCGCCGTCACACACACCTTCCTTCCCACGCAGTTCGGCTACCGCACCCATGTCGTCTGCAGTGGGATGGAGGACCGCACGCTCGCCGGACTGCAAGGAGCGGCGGAACCGCGCCAGACCAGCAAACTCCACGGTGTCTATCCCGCGATAGTCACGGACTCCGAAGATCCCGAGCAGCTCGGTCGCGTGCTCCTCAGTTTCCCGTGGCTTGATCCCCTCTACGTGAGCAACTGGGCCCGAGTCGTCCAAGCGGGAGCAGGCGAAGTCATGGGCATGCAGATCATCCCCGAGCCCCTCGACGAGGTCCTCGTCGCCTTCGGCAACGGTCAATTGGACTCCCCCTACGTCCTCGGAGGCCTGTACAACCTCGAGCGCCAACCCGGCGTCCCATGGGAGGAAGCAGTCGAGGGCGTGCCGATGATCCGGGGGTTCACTTCACGGCTGGGCAACCAGTTGCTGTTCATGGATGATCCCGAAACACCCGGGGTCGTGTTGAACACCACCATGGGAGCATCCACGATCATCCGCCTATCCCCCGAGACGGGGATCGAGATCATCACGGTCGAAGGACAACCCATCTTGATCACCAGCGCAGCGGACGTCACGATCGAGTCTGAGGGGGCGGTGACCGTGAACTCCGCCGCGGTTGCCATCAACGGAGAAGGGGACGTATCGATCAGCGCCGAGGGCGCGATCGAGATCACCGCCGGCGGCGAGATCGCCATCTCCGCGGCATCCATCAATCTGGAGGCCGAAGCCGACACCTCTATCGTTGCCCCCGCGGTCGACATCACCGGCGGCATCGTGAACCTGGGGGCCTAATCCATGGGACTCACCGACTTCATCGGCCAGGGGGTGGCCTATCCCCTGCGCTTCGACGAGCGCGGTCGGCTCAGCCTCGTCGGCGGGTCCGCGAACGTTGAGCGCGCCATCGCCCTCATCATCGGAACGGCCTACGGGGAACGCCCCATGCGGCCCGAATTCGGCTGCGGGATCCACGCCCTCGTGTTCGAGACCCCCTCACCGGAACTCTCCACGCAGATCCAGGCACAGGTGACCGCATCACTGAAGCGGTGGGAACCCCGCATCGACGTTGTGAAGGTCTCGGTGAACTTCGACAATGAGAACACCACCGCCAACATCATGGTCACGTACCGACTGAAGGACACCTACGACGTCCGGAATCTCCTCGTTCCGTTCTACTTGATTCCGAATGAGGACGACGCACTTCCCCCGCTACCCCAGGAGAAATCGTGAGCCTCCCCACCCCCAACCTGGACGATCGCGCATTCCAGGACTTCGTCGACGAAGGCAAGCGCCTCCTCCAACGCCGAGCCCCCGAATGGACCGACAACAACGTCGCCGATCCCGGCATCACCCTCATCGAAACTTTCGCCTACATGGTGGATCAATTGGTCTTCCGGCTCAACCAAGTGCCAGACCTCCACTACATAAAGTTCCTCGAACTTCTCGGCGAATCCCTGCGGCCACCTTCCGCCGCGTACACGACGCTCGAATTCACCCTCACCGTTCCGCAGGCGAACGACATCCTGGTTTCCGAAGGCGTTGAGGTTTCCACGGCACGCAAGGGAACAGCGGCTCCCATCGTCTTCACCACGAATGAGGATCTGTCGATCGTCTCCGTCGCAGTGAAGTCCCTCCTCTCCCAACCGAGCGGTGGCACCTTCAGCGTGGTCCAACCCAGCCTTGGCACCGGACCCGACCAGGCCGCCTTCTCGCAGACTCCCGCGGTTGGTGACGCCTTCTTCATCGGCTTGTCCAAGCCCGCCGCGCATTGCATCCTGGAGTTCGAGGTCGATTCGCGCATCGACGGCATCGGTGTCGATCCCCTCAGGCCACCCCGGGTTTTCGAGGCTTGGGATGGCCAGGCCTGGTATGAGGTGGAACTGATCTCGGACACCACGGGCGGCCTCAACCGCAAGGGCACCATCCGGCTCTACGTGGATGATCATCAGCTCTCAAGTCTGGGCAGTATTGAGGCCGCATGGCTCCGGTGCCGGATCGTCGAGGCACAGGGCGATCAGCCGACGTACAAGGCGAGCCCGACCATCCATTCCATCTCCGTGGTGACGATCGGTGGTCGCGTACCCGCCTCACACTGCCAAATCGTGACCAACGAGACCCTCGGACGAACGTCCGGAACCCCCGGAGCAGCCATGCAGTTGAGCCGCTTCCCGCTCGTCTCCGAGCAGGATGACCTCACGATCGATGTGAGCAGTCCGGAGGGGTGGCAGACCTGGACTCGGGTGGAGACGTTCGCAAACGAGGACCCGGATGCTCGCGTCTTCACCCTTGATTCCGTCAGCGGGACGCTGCGTTTCGGACCACTCATCCGGATGGAGGATGGCAGCGCTCAGACGTTCGGGGCAACGCCGGACTCTAACGCCACGGTGCGCGTGCCCCGCTATCGCGCGGGCGGCGGCGTGCACGGGAACCTGGAGGCCGGCGCACTGCGCCTGATGCGCACCAGCATTCCGTTCATCGCCCGCGTGCAGAACATCGTGCCCGCGATCGGTGGTGTCGACGCGGAAAGCATCGACGATCTCAAGGCGCGGGCCGCTCTGCTCGTCCGCGCACGTGATCGCGCCGTGAGCACGGGTGACTTCGAACTCCTCGTTCACCGTGCAGCGCCATCGATTGCGCGTGCCAAGTGCCTACCGGGTTCACACGTGGGTAGTCCGGGCACCGTCCTCGTGCTCGTCGTCCCCGACATCCCCGATGGGCGCGTTCCCTTCGAGGTGCTACGCCCAAGTCAAGAGGTGCTCGACAGCGTCCAGCACTACATCGACGACCGGAGACTCGTGGGCACCACCGTTCGCATTGAGCCCCCGCGCTACCTCGGCATGTCCGTGGCCGCTCGGATCGCCTTGGCGCCCGGCGTCGACGCCCCCCAGATCTTCCAGATCGCCGATGCCGCCGTTGCGAATTTCATCCATCCGCTGCGCGGGGGCTACGACGGAACCGGCTGGCCCTTCGGCCGGGATATCTCGGTCGGAGACATCTATGGCGTCCTTCAGAAGGTCCCTGGGATCGCCTACCTGGACGTCGTTCGCCTCATTCCCATTGATGCCGTCAGTGAGCAGCGGGCCGAACCCACCGATCGCATCGTCCTGCAAGCGCATGATCTGCTGTTCAGTTTCGCGAGTGACTTTCAGGTCCTGAAGACATGACGACCCAGGATGTAGCAGCCGCTATACCCGCGCACACCGAACGACGCCTTGTGCCGGGACTGAAGACACCTTTCCCGATGATCAACTACACGTCGTCCATGCTCATCGAAGATCAGGTGGCTCAGAAGATCTGCTCGAGCCTGGACGAGGTGCTCGCCCCGATCATCTCGGTACTCGACTGCTACGACTCCTACTTGGATGTCTTCCTCGCACCAATGGATTTCGTGGAGTACATGTGCTCGTGGATCCTGGTCAATCCCGAATTGGGATGGGACCAGCACACTGTGCGCAAATCACTCGCGCATGCGATCCGCTTCTACGGGTTCCGCGGGACCGCTCGGGGTATCCGAGACTTCTTGACGACCGTTTTCGAACTCGACGTCACGATAGAGGAAAGCGGTTCCGTCAGCACAAGTCGTGATTCGACGGATCCGACCACCTGGACGATCCCACCGACGCCGACCGTGAAGGTCACTGTGCGTGCCCGTCAGGGTGGAACGGTGGACATGGGACTCGTCAGTCTCGTCATGGACTCCGCAGTCCCTGCGCACGTCGATGCGAAACTCACCGAGGCCTCGTGAAGACACCCATCCGGTGCACACGATGCGGAACGGTCACGACCTGGACACCGTACTGCCCGAGTTGCGGCGCCTACCTCGAGTTCTCGGGAGATCCGCCGTGGATTCCGGAGCCACCGGAGGATATGGACGCGGCACCCACTCCCGCGGAGCAGGCGGAGACTGACGCCTCGAGCACCGGTGCCGCGACTGCGCCGGCAGAAGCTTCCGCAGACAAGCCGGCGACGGCACCCGCGCGCCCGATACCTGCCCCCGCAGTGCCGCCCCCAAAGCCCGAGAAGCCGGCGAGGCCCGACCGCCGATTCGGCGGGGTAGCACCGTGGTGGCGATTCTGGGGGCGCCGCAGCACCACCTCGACTGCGCCGGCTGGCGCACCCACCTCACCCGGAGGGCCAACGAGCACCGATCAATCGGATGACGCCGCTTTCACCTACGTGGTGGAGGCCCCTGTCGTGCCCCAGACCGTTGCCGCCGAGGCACCGACGCGTCAGGAAGCGCAACAGCGGCGCACGATCCCGATCGGCCGCGCCGACGACCTCGGTGTCGCTGGTGGACTGCCCTGCCCCAACTGCAAATTCCGGAACTACGTTGACGCCTCGTACTGCGCTCGCTGCGGCTACACCCTTCGAGATTCGGTTCCCCACACCCAAGCGTTGACCAACGCACTGGAGCCATCCGAGAAGCCGCCGCGGCGCACGGACTGGACTTTCGTCGCTCTCATGGTTCTTGTTGCTCTGGTCATCGGAGTGATCTTCCTATCGCCTCCGGGCCAACCCATTCGTCAATTCCTCGGAGACGGAGTGCGAGCCGTCGCGTACTGGGTCGATCCGGACCTGGGAACCCCGGCCACGATCACCAACGTCACCGCAAGCTCGACGGGCTACGGCTACCCGCCCATATCCGTCATCGGTGACGATGCGACGAGTTTCTGGGCATCGGCACCCGGACCGAGTTGGGGGGCGGGGAGCACCCTGACATTCACCCTCAGCGAACCCGTGCGCATCGACCGAATGGTCATCCGCCCCGGAATCCAGAACGGACAGTTCGCGGTGCGCGCACTCGCCACCCCGGAGAACCTCACCCTCGTCTTCACCGAACTCGATTCCGACACCGTGCCCTCCGCGAGTCCGAGCCCCACATTCTCATCCGCATCTCCCTTCGCATCGCCCACGAGCTCGGCCAGTCCGAGTCCCTCCGGTTCGGGGACCGCATCGCCGTCACCCACCGCATCCGCACCCACCCCCACGGCGACGCCGTCGGTCCAGGCGTCATTGCCTGTCATCGTGGAGCCGCCCGACTGGGCCAGCGTGGTGACGTTCCCGACCGTCTACACGGACAAGGTGATCCTGCGCATCGACTCCGTCTACCCGCCGGCCCTGCCGGACGTCTACGCACCCGGAGGCGGCGGACAGGTGGCGATCACGGGAATTCAGTTCCTCCCCATGTGGACCCTTGCCGATCTGTTCGACTTCAACTTCCGGGAACCGGCCACGAAGGTCCCATCACCGACTCCCAGCGCCGCGACGAGTGGGTCACCGAGTCCCGCACCGTCGCCGTCTCCGTCGGCGACCCCCTAGTCAGGGTGCCGTCAACGCAGGCCTTCGATGATGATCGCGGCCGCGGGTGTGGGGCGTGCACCCGTCGGATCGAGCGCCGCGGCGGACGGAGTCGGCGTCGGACTGGGCGTGGGTGCGGGTGTAGTGGGAGCTGACGCGCTGAGGGTCTTCGCGCAAAATGTCCCGGAGTAGGCCGACGGGCTCGGCGCGGCTTGGCTGCGCATTCGGAAGCAGTACTTGGTGCTCGATTGGAGGCTCCCGACCTCCATCGCTGTGTCACTCGCGCTCGGCGCCGGTGTGATGGTCGTCCAGCCGTCCAGTAATTGACGTTGCAGCTCGAAACCCGTGACCGGCAACTGCGGGTTGCACGGAGGGGGGGCCGTCGTTGCGGTGCCGTCACTCGTGCCGCCACCGGCTTTGACTATGGAACGCAGTCCCCTATCGGCTGTGGTGAAGGGCCTCTTCTTCCACTTCTTGTACTGCTTCTTGCCCTTCTTGGACGTGCTAGACGCCTCGGATGCCTTGTACTCGGTCGGCGGAAGCCAGGTGATCGCAACCGAGGTGGACGTCAAGGCCGATGCCAGAGGCTGGGAGGGAGGGCACACTCCGGGAGTGGCTGACGTTCCCGAGGAGGACGTTCCCGTGGAGGACGTAGACGTCCCAGGTATCGGTGTTCCCTCGATGAAGACGCACTCGTCGGGGGTGTAGAGGGACGTGGAGGATCCCGCGGTAGCGATGATGCGATAGCAGTTGTCCTGCCCGGGCATCGTCTTGGTGACGATGTAGCGAGTCGTGCCGCTGGGTACGTCCGCGACATGGGTGCAGTCACCGCAGGAGGGTGACTCGATGTCCGTCTCGGCGAGATCCACGTCGCCCGATGGCGCAGGGGAGCCACTCGATGCGCTCGGACTCGGCGTCACGGTGCCCTCTGCGGGCACGAACACCATGGCAGCGCGCATGGACCCGAGGCCCATTCCGCTCGCCGAGAACGACGCGGTGGTCGATGTCGGGGTCGGAGTGGCCGCAGCAGAGGGGGTCGGCGTGGCGCTCAACGTCGGCACCGGACTCGGCACGGGAGTCGGACTCGCCATGGGTGCAGCGGAACCCGATGCGCTCGGACTCGCGCTGGGCGATGGACTCGCGCTGGGCGATGGACTCGCGCTGGGCGATGGACTCGCGGCCATCAATGCGTTGCCGGTACTGCCCACCGCGTAGATCGAGTAACCCTGGGCGCCAGGTGATGCCTGCCACGTCAGCAGCACCTGCGAGCCCTCGTAGGCCTGAGCCGCAAGGCTCTGGGGAGGAGCGGGTGGCCCCACCTTGACGTCGGGTGACCCGGTGAGACTCACGCGACTGAGTACGAATGCGATCACGAGGGCGGCAATGAGGAGAAGCAACAGGATCCGGCCGAGGATTCCCAGTCGAAAACGGATGGTCGGGCGTTGCACGAGCGTCACACGCTGGATGATGGGCCGGATTTCCTCCAAGGCAACGCCCTGCGTGTGATCGCGAACCGCCGTAAGCGACGCGACCATGCTCAACGTTCGAGACGAACCGAACAAGTGCAGCGGGGCAGAGACGGTGACCTTCTTCCACACGGTGTCACCGGGTGCGAGTGTGAAGTCCGGTTGCTCAACCCGGAACCGCAGGTACCCGTCAGGGTCGGCGACGTCGAGTCGGTAGTCCACGAACGCATTGCCGTTGTTCAAGATCTGGGCGAACGTCGTAGCGCGGCGTCGGATGTCGATCGTTGTTCGGCTCAGGTTCAGGCTCGAGTCGTAGAAAGGCGTCACCGAGATAGTGACTTCAGCCACCGTGCTCTCGTGCGGATCGACCTCGGAGCGCGCCATGACGCCGATCACGTAGTCGCCCGATGGGAGCTTCGACGTGCGTCCGGGTTTGATGATGAGCGCCGCTGACCCTTCGGCACCGGGGAAGAGCGATACCTCACTCGGCACGACGGACAGCCATGATCCCTCGGGGCCGACGACACTGAGCGAGTAGGTCTCAACGACCGGACCCACGTTGCGCACGGTGATCTTCAAGCGCACCGGTTGACCGGGTGCTGCCTCAACGTGCGATTGGCTCAATGACACGATCGGGCGTGGCAGTACCGAGCGCTCGACGGTGGAGTCATCACCCGCGAACCAGCCCGCAGTGTCCATCACGAGAGTGGTTTCCCCGGACGACGCAGTGACGGTCGCATCAGTCGATGCGGCCGTCGTCGGCTCGGGCGTCCGGGGTCGACCCGTGCGCATGGTCGACTTCATGTGTTCGACCCAGCGTCGGTACTGGTCTTCACCGGATTCGGGTGTGGGTGGCGAGGGGAAGTTGTCGGCCACTTCGGCTATCCCCCTCCCCGATCCGGTGGCGCTGAGGCATCCAGCGCCGACTGAAGCGGGAACGCAAGAAGTCCGAGTTTGACCCATTCCCGCTTGGCGCCGCGGACGGCGTGGAGGAAGGTCAGGGGCTGATCGGCGCCCGCAGCCATGAAGGCAGCCGACACAGACGATGACCGGATCGCCCCACCCGCCATGTCGAGGGTGGCCAGGCGCCGGTACTCCTCATCAGTGAGTTGCGCCCCCGCCTCACCCAGGCAGGCACGCCAGATTGATGCCCGCAGATCCGCGTCGGGAGCAGGGAAGTCGAGGATGCAATCGAGCCGCCGGGCGAATGCGGGGTCGAGGTTGGACCGCAGGTTCGTCGTCAGGATGGCGAGCCCGTCAAACGCTTCGATGCGCTGCAGGAGGTACGCGACTTCAAGGTTGGCATAGCGATCACGTGCGTCAGAGACATCCGAGCGCTTCCCGAAGACCGCGTCAGCCTCATCGAAGAGGAGCACGCCATCGAGATTCTCCGCCTCGGAGAAGACCCGCTCGAGATTCTTCTCGGTCTCACCGATGTACTTGTCGACGACGCTGGCGAGATTGACATGGAAGAGCGGAGTTCCGAGCTCACCGGCGAGGGCTTCCGCTGCCATGGTCTTACCGGTACCCGACTCTCCGGCGAACAAGGCAGTGATGCCGCGGCCGCGCAGGCCGCCCGGGCGCATCCCCCAGTCGTCGATCACCGTGGGCCGCAGGCGCACGCGGTCGAGCAGGTGATCGAGCTCGGCGCGCACGTGCGCGGGGAGGATGACATCGTCCAAGAGGAACATCGGCTGCGTCTGCCGCGCATAGCCACCCGTAATGCGTCCCATGCGGGCAGAGTCACCTTCGGCAAGTCGGGTTCGGATTTGCTCCGGCTCCAGACGCTGGAGCAGGTTCTTCAGTCCGGGGGACCCGGGTGCGCCGAGTGCCGACCACCACTGAGTCCGCAGCCGCTCGGGGGCGGGAGAAAGCTCGACTTCCGTGCACCGAGTGTCCGCAATCGTTACCTTCCCGGGGGCGAGCAGCACGGTGGGAACCTGGAACGTCTGGCCCAGGGCCACGTCGGCCTTAACCGCCTCCGCGGTCACTGCGCGGTCATCGATGATCAACGGGCGGGCAGCGAGGGCGGCCTCGGTGAAGGCTGCGCGCACAATCGCACGACGATCGTCCGCGTCGGAGGGAAGGTGCGCACCATTGAGGATGAGCACGTCTCGACCTCCGGAGGCGAGAAGCGCCACCGCACGGCTGAGCGCTCCGGATCCCGGGTGGGCCTTCACAACTGGGAGCGACCCCGCCTTGTCGGCGAACCCGGCGGGTTCGGGAATGGCGGGTTCACGTGGCAGCAACTCGTGACCCACGTCCGGCGCATCCATACGTCGCAGAAACGGGTCAACCTCGGGCCCGAAGCGGTCATCACCGAGCATGTGGCGCACCACACGTTCGGACACGTGCAGTGTCCGAGCAGGGAACGGATGATTCTCCCGTTTGACTTCGATCAGACCCAGGGAGCAAAGCCGGGAATCCGCATCGAACATCGCCCTGTTGTCGGGATCCGCTGGATCGAGCCCCAGCAGCCGGAGTGCCGTGGTGATGGAGGGTCCCGAGGTTCCACTTTCGTTGTTCAAGACGATGAAGAAGTGTTCGAAGCGCGGATCGAGTGAAGGTGACGCGGCCAAAAGGATCGCCCCGAGTTCCCGATCGGTGAGTCCGATCGTGGCTGCCCACGACACGAGGTACTCGGGCAGATCAGATGGTGACAACGTGACGTCTTCCGCGCCGGGCGGAGCAGATCGAGCATCGCGGATGATCAAGTCGTGCGGGAAGAACGATCCCCGGTGCTCATCGGGAACATCGCCCTCAAGGCGAGTGGCTTCCACCGTCCGCGCAACGCGCTCGCCGAGAATGGCGAGAGTCATCATGATCGAATCGAAGGGGGCGAGTTCGGCTCGCGACAGAGTCCAGATCATGGCGTGGCCCTCGTGCGCGTGCGGAGACCCGCATCGGGATCCTTCGGGTCCCGGCCGAGAATCTCATCGGTGGAGGGGCCCCGCGTATCGGTGACACCGATCCTCGGCGGCTGGGTCTGCGGCGGACCCGCAGGTTCGCGCACCCCGGCCGGTACTGGAAGCGTGATCACCACGGAGACGATCGCGTGGTAATCGGTTCCCATGGCCGAGAACAACTCAGTTGCGAACCGATCGGAGAAGATCTTGCCGCCCACGCGCATGTTGAGCACGTGTCCCTCATCGAGGAACGCCTGTAGCTCGTCGCTGCAGAACGATGGAGGGACGTAGTCGTAGCGATTCAGACAAATGAGCGCGAGCCCCAGCAGTGCGTAGTCATCCTCGGGCCGATTCGTCCACGCCGTCAACGTGAAGGTGAGGTCGTAGAAGCGGAATGGCTGGCGGTAGTACTCCGCGACACCGTCCGCGTTCTTCTCCTTGACGAGTGTGGTCGTTCGCCTCGTCAGATCCTCGCGGATGTCCGCGAGGAAGAGATTCAGCGTGGGAGACGTGCGCGCAGCGGCCCAATCCTTCTTCGGAGCTTCGAAGGCCACGGTCGGATGGACGCCCGCCACCTGTTCGGCGGCGAGCATGGCTGCAATAGCCCTCACCACATCGCCAATCACAGGTCCTCCTGGGGGAAGCAGGATGCCTCCACTATGTCAGTCTGCGGTGCGAATCCCCGGGTGCCACACAGACGTCGAAAATGGGCGATAAGTACCTTTTAAGTATTTTATGACGTGCGTACTGCTCAGCCGGGATGCCCGGGCCCCAATCGACCCCGCTGGCCGAGTTCCCCCTGGCCGGCCAGGCGGGCGCGGCCGGCGGCCGCCCGGCCCTGCTCACCCGCGGTTCCCGAAGGCCGGGCGCCCCCGGAGTACCCACCCCAGCGGCCGCGTGCCGACGACGTACGGCGGTGGTAGTCCCGCACCTGACGCTCCGCGTCGCGCAGGACAAGTTCCCCCGCGCCCCCCGCGGTCGCCCGATCGCTTTCCACGATGCCTTCCCGGCGTGCCTCCTGCAGCCGCTCGCCGATGCGCTCGACATAGGCGCGGTAGAAGGCCGCGCGGGCCGTCTGGGCGGTGAAGGGCTTCCTGGTGCGGCGGGTCCCCCGCTGCACATAGGTCTCCCCGCGCCAGGCACCGCCGGTGATATACGTGCCGGCCGCGGCCACCATCTGCACGGAAATCGCAGCGAAGAGGGCCTCGACGACATCGAGGTCACGCGGCATGCCGTAACCGATCACGTAGGTGGAGTCCGACGCCACATCGACGTGGGCGGAGTTTGCGTGGGCGACGACTACGAACAGTCCGATGAGGTGCTGATTCGCCCTCCGGCCCTTCTCGCCGATGATGACCGTGCGCGTCACAGGTTCCTGCTGTTCGGGTGCCCGCACGCGGGCAGCGGCGAGATCGATGCTCGCCATCGTCGCCAGCGCCTGGGCCTTCAGCACATAGGCCTCGGCTTCGAAGGGATTGTCGGTGCGGTCCGCCTTATCCAGGAGGGCGGTGATCCGACGCGTCAGATCAGCCACAAACCGCTCCGTCATACCCCGCTCGCAAGAGCAGTGCCGCCTGATCGCCCAGGGTTTCCGACACGACGGTCAGCATGGCGGACCGGAAGTCACGGCCATGGGTCAGTGAGCCGCAGGTAAGGAACGTCCAATGATGGGCGATCTCGTGCAGCACGACGGATTCCCGCCCCGCCCACGCACCCGTGGACTCCATATCGGGGATCGCGATCGTCGCCGTGGAGCTTTCGTAATGGGCGCGCGTGTGTCCCCGACGGGCGCGCACGACGGGCGCCTCGACCCCGATCATCGCGCACACGCCCTGCACGTAGTCACGAGCGGCCTGGAGATCCCCGAACCTCCGCTGGGTGGGGACGACCAGCGTGGACCCGAAGAAATCGACGATCCCGCCCCTGTCGAGGATCGCCGACCACTGATCCTCCGCCGCGTAGACGGCTGAGCGCTGCGAGTCGGTCCCCGCCATAAGGCTTCACCCTCCTCGAGCCCGCGGCAATGTCACACCACCCTGCGCCGCCACGGATAGGCTCGAGGCCTCATCCCATCATGGTTTCGCCTAGGGAGCGGCATGACTGACATCACACCGCGGATGAACCGCCTATTCAATCCATCCTCAGGCAGGTGCTTCGACGTTGCCGTGGATCACGGTTTCTTCGGGGAAGGCGCCTTCCTCGCCGGAATCGAGAACCTCCGTACGGCCGTCGCCACTCTCGTGGGGGCCAACCCGGACGCCATCCAACTCACCCAGGGGCAGGCGAGCCTCCTGCAACATGAGAACGGTGGCCGGGCGAGACCAGCGCTCGTGATGCGGACGGACGTGGCCAATGTGTACGGGTCACCACTTCCCGAGCACATGTTCAGCCTGATGATCCCGGATCCCGCCCTGCGAGGCGTCCAACTGGACGCGGCCTGCATCGTGGTCAATCTCTTCGACCTACCAGGGCGCCCCGATGTGAAGGAGGCGTGCATCGGCAACGTGCTGCGCGCCCGCCAGGATTGCGATCGGTACGGAATGCCCCTGATGGTCGAGCCACTCGTCATGAAGGAGGGCTCGAGTGGTGGCTACTCGGTCAACGGTGACGTCGACACGATCGTGCCGCTGGTCAGGCAAGCCGTCGAGTTGGGTGCGGACATCATCAAGGCGGATCCCACCGACAATGCAAGCGACTACCACCACGTTGTGCGCACGGCAACGGGCATTCCCGTACTTGTGCGCGGTGGAGGTCGAGTCAGCGACCGTGAACTCTTCGAGCGAACCAAGTCGGTACTCGACCAGGGAGCCGCTGGAATCGTCTACGGGCGCAACATCATCCAACACCCGAATCCTGGAGCGATGACCCGAGCACTGATGGCGATGCTCCATCAGAACGCCACGGTCGAGCAGGCTGAACAAATCCTCGCCGCAGGATGAGCAGCACGGTCCGAATAGGGGTCATCGGAGGCGGCCTGATGGGCCGCGAACTCGTTGCGCTCAGCGGTCGATGGATGCATCTCGTCGACCATCCCGCCCAACCGCGCGTGACCGCGATCGCAGATCCGAATCCGGCGGCGCGAGAGTGGTTCGAGACCAACGCGGGCGTCACCTTGAGCACCCCGAACTGGCAGGACCTGATCGCCAGCGATGACGTGGACGTCCTCTACATCGCAGTTCCGCACAACCTCCATGAGGAGATCTACATCGCTGCCGCTCATGCCGGACGTGACTTCCTCGGCGAGAAGCCATTCGGTATCGACCTCGCCTCCGCGGAACGAATCGTCGCGGCCATCGACGCCTCACCCGGATTCGTCCGGGTGAGCAGTGAGCTTCCTTTCTTCCCCGGTGCCCAGCGCGCCTTTGCTGCCTGCGGCGATCTCGGTGAGCTGATCGAAGTGCGTGCCGCCTTCCACCACTCCTCGGATATGGATCGGAACAAGCCGATCAACTGGAAGCGACGAGCCGAGATCTGCGGCGAGATCGGTGTGATGGGTGATCTCGGGATGCATGTTGCACATGTCCCACTCCGACTGGGCTATGTGCCCACCCAGGTCTTCGCGGTGCTCGACTCGATCGTGACCGAGCGTCCCGCGAGTGCGGGCAGTAGCGACATGGTCCCGTGTGATACCTGGGATAACGCCATGCTCCTTCTTCGCGCGCAGGAGACGACTCATCCTGACCGAATGTTCCCCATGGTCTGGGAGACCCGACGTATCTCCCCAGGAAACACGAACTCCTGGGTCTTCGAGGCATTGGGTATGGATGCCGGTGTCCGTTTCACCACCCGGAACCCCACGGTCTTCCATCGCTTCCTCCGACGTGGGTCCGAGCAGGTGTGGGAGGAAGTCCAACCAGGGAATGTGTCCGCCTGGCCGATGATCTCCCCCGCGATCTTCGAGTTCGGTTTCTCGGATGCACTCCTGCAGATGTGGGCGAGTTACCTTGCGGAACGCGCTGGCGCCCTCGGCGACCGATTCGGGTGCGCCACACCCGACGAGGCTTTGATGTCCCATCGGGTCTTCGCGGCGGCACTCGAGTCGCAGAAGCTCTCCGCCGCCGTGTCTTTGTGAAGCGGACTGCCCGTGCGATCCGTCGCACACCCCTCTTGGCCGGTCTCCCCAAGGAAGTAGCGGTCCTCACCGCGATCGCCTTCTGTGTCGCACTCGGCTTTGGAATCCTCGCTCCGTCGCTGCCCATCTTCGCCAGGACGTTCGATGTCTCAGCACTCCAGGTGAGTGCCGTGATCTCGGTGTTCGCGCTCATGCGTTTCGTCAGCGCTCCCGGGGCCGGGGCCCTCACGGATCGTTTCGGCGAGCGCGTAATCATGTCGTCCGGTCTCGCGATCGTCGGACTCTCCAGCCTCGCTGCAGGCTTCTCCCAGAGCCTGCTCCAACTCATCCTGCTCCGTGGTGTCGGCGGCATCGGCTCATCGATGTTCACGGTCTCCGCGATGGCTCTCCTGCTTCGCGTTGTCGATACCGAGCAGCGTGGTCGTGCAGCCGCCGCCTTCCAGGGTGGTTTCCTCTTCGGCGGCGTGGCAGGGCCGGCCGTCGGGGGAATCCTTGTGGCGTGGTCCATCCGCGCACCCTTCTTCGTCTACGCGGGAGCCCTGCTCATTGCGACACTCGTCGCAGTGGTCTACCTCTCGAGTGCGCATCTACGCGAACGTGAACATGAGGTCGCCCACGGCAATGAGAACAGACTGAGTGAACTCCGCGAAGCCTTGCGCAACCGCGCGTACCAGGCGGCGTTGGGAAGCAACCTCACCACCGGATTCGTGACCTTCGGTCTGCGCTCCTCGGTCGTGCCACTGTTCGTTGTCGAAGGTCTGGCCCGCGGTGCGTCTCTGTCTGGCTTCGGATTCCTGGCGGCAGCCGCGCTCCAGGCCGTCATGCTCCTTCCCGCCGGGCGGATGGCCGATATCCAAGGTCGCCGCAAAGCCCTGCTCATCGGCTCCGTGGCCACCTTGATCAGCATGATCCTGCTCACGGCCTCCGACTACGCGGCGAACACCCTCGGGGCGGCCGGGATGGTGGGGGTGCTGCTCTTTCTCGCCTCGATGGCGGTCCAGGGATATGGAGCAGCGTTCCTGGGCTCGGCTCCATCGGCTGTCGTGGGTGACATCATGGGTGGCCGCAAGGGAGGGATTGTGGTCGCCACGTATCAGATGATGTCCGACCTCGGTGCGGTCGTCGGCCCACTGATCGCCGGACTACTCGTGGACGCCTTCGACTTCGATTGGGCGTTCGCCGCCGGTGTGGTCCTCACGATCCTGCCGATCATCCTGGTACTCCGCATGCCCGAGACGCTTCGACGGAGTGCCGCGTGACACGACGACGTCTCACCGTCGCAGTGGTCGCCTGCGCTACCGCCCTCGGATCGGTCGCGAGCCTGACAGCACTCTCGGTGTTCTCCCCCGTGACAACCGCCGTACAGGCGGACACGGTCGTAGAGCCGACTCCTTCGGCCGCCACCCAGGATCCGAGCCCGAGTGCTAGTCAGTCACCGGCGAAGATCGAGAACGTCGTGTTCATCATCGCCGACGATCTGGACTGGGAACTCTTTCGCCAGATCCCACGCCTGGCGGAACTCCAGGATCAGGGCGTGACCTTCACCAATCACACGGTGGTCGACTCGCTCTGCTGCCCCTCGCGCGTTTCGATTCTGCGCTCGCAGTACATCCACAACCACCTGGTCATCTCCAATCTCGAGGAGACCGGTGGTGGCTGGGCAACGTTCACGAAGCGCAATGAGCAGGTGAGCAACCTGCCCGTCTGGCTGTCCAATGCCGGCGTGCGCACCGGCATGTTCGGCAAGTACCTCAACGGGTACCCCGATCGGGATGCGCTCACCTACATCCCCCCGGGCTGGGATGAGTGGGCCGTCCCCACCACTCGCGGTGAGAGTTACTCGGGATACGACTACACACTGAACGTGAACGGAAAACTCGAGGACTTCGGCCGACGTCCGGTAGACTTCCTCAACGACGTCATCACCCGTAAGGCGACAGCGTTCATCCGGGAATCCTCCGGGCCCTTCTTCGCCATGCTGTCGACCTACAGTCCGCACAAGCCGTCACCTATTGCGAATCGCAACAAGGAAACCCATGGCGTCACCGGTGCACCCCGCACACCGACCTACAACGCCTTCGGGGTGAACGAGCCACCCTGGTTGCAGAGATTCCGGGCACGTACCGATGAGCAACAGGCCGGTGACGATCGGATCTGGCGCCGCCGTGCGCAGTCGGCAGAGTCCGTTGCCGATTCCGTCGGGGCCGTGCTGTTCGCTCTGCGGGATTCCGGCAAAGCCGAGAACACCTTGGTCGTCATCAGCGCTGATAACGGATACCACCTGGGACACTTCCGGCTACCCAAGGGCAAGCGGACTCCGTACGCATTCGACACGGTGGTGCCACTTGTGATGGTGGGGCCCGGTGTGATTCCCGGCACGCGGATCAGCGCTATGACAAGTGCCATTGATCTCGCGCCCACGTTCACCGAGATCTTCGGTCGTCAGGCGCCCGCGTGGGTTGATGGGCGCTCACTGAAGCCCTTCGTGGACACCGGGCAGGCACCTGTGCCCTGGCGCACCGGAGTGCTCTCGGAGAGCCTCGGCGAGTCCGGACCGGGTGACCCGGACTATCAACGCGGCAACCCACCCCAGTTCGATGCCCTCCGCACAGAGAAGTGGCTGTATGTGGAGTACAAGGACGGCTCGCGGACCCTCTACGACCGCGAGTCAGATCCGTACGAACTCGTCAACCTGATGCCGGTCGCGGACCCTGCCCTCGTCGCGCAGTTAGCGGCTCAAACACGAGCCCTCGCAGCCTGTGCCGGACCCCAGTGTCGAGTTGCGGACATGATGCCCGTGGTCGGCGAGACTCCCGCACTTCCCACTGCAACGCCGACCCCGACAGAGTCACCTTCGGTGACGCCCGCGCCCAGCCCGTCCCCGACGAGTTAGGGGAGTGCCCGGTCGAGGTCCGCGAGTAGATCCTCGGCGTCCTCGATCCCGACACTAAGCCGCACGAGATCTGCGGGAACTTCGAGCGGACTTCCCGCCGCAGACGCATGCGTCATACGTCCGGGATGCTCGATCAAGCTCTCAACTCCCCCGAGTGACTCACCCAGCGTGAACACTCGCGTGCGCGCACACACGTCCAGCGCAGCGCTCTCTCCTCCACGGACGCGGAACGAGACCATGCCGCCGAAATCCTTCATCTGCTTCGCGGCGACCGCGTGGCCCGGATGGTCCATCAGACCGGGCCAGTGCACAGCAGAGACTTTCGGGTGACCGACGAGGAACTCTGAGACCTGCGCCGCATTCGAGCAGTGGCGATCCATGCGTACGCCGAGGGTCTTGATGCCGCGCAGAACGAGCCACGAATCGAAGGGCCCGGGCACAGCCCCCATCGCGTTCTGGTGGTAGGCCAGGCGTTGCCCGAGTTCCGCATCCATCGTGACAAGTGCGCCGCCGATCACATCGCTATGTCCACCGAGGTACTTGGTCGTGGAGTGCACGACCACATCGGCGCCGAGCAGCAACGGCTGCTGCAGGTACGGAGACGCGAAGGTGTTGTCGACAACAAGAAGTGCTCCTGCGCTATGCGCCGCATCCGCGATGGCAGCGATGTCCGCGATGTTGAGCAGCGGATTGGTCGGGGTCTCGATCCAGACAAGTGCCGTACGCCCCGGGATGATCGCCGCGGAGATCGCAGCCGGATCGGTCACGTCCGCCGGTGTGTGATCGACACCCCATGGCTGCGCCACGCGGGCGAAGAGTCGATAGGTGCCTCCGTATGCGTCGTCGGGGATCACCGCGTGGCGCCCGGGCGCCAGCACCGTCCGCAGCAGGGTGTCCTCCGCGGCGAGACCGGAGGCGAAGGCGAGACCCACTGCGGGTTCCACCGGTGACTCGAGCGAGGCAAGGCATTCCTGGAGCGCAGTGCGGGTGGGATTGCCACTGCGTGAGTACTCGTAGCCACCGCGCAGGCCGCCCACGCCGTCCTGCGCATATGTGGACACCTGGTAGATCGGCGGGACCACGGCACCGGTCAGCGGGTCTGGTTCCTGCCCAGCGTGAATCGCCCGGGTGTTGAAGCCCTCCATACGCCGTACCCTAGTGAAATGTTCGGTTTCCGTTCCTCCTCGATGGTCGCCCCCGATGCTGCCCTCCCTGGCCGTGCGCAGCCGATCTTCGAGGTCGGAGACACCCATACCGTGCTCGGTGGTTCACTGCGCGGACCGTGGTCAGCATCGACCGAAGTCATCTACCTCGCCTCCGGATGTTTCTGGGGCGCCGAGGAACTGATGTGGGCAATCCGGGGGGTGGTGAGTACCTCGGTCGGCTACATGGGTGGTTTCTCCGGCAACCCCACCTACGAAGAGGTCTGCACGGGAATGACCGGACATACCGAGACCGTGATGGTCGCCTTCGAACCCAGCATTGTCACGCTGTTCGACATCCTCAAGGTGTTCTGGGAGAACCACGATCCGACGCAGGGTTTCCGTCAGGGCAACGACATCGGCACTCAGTACCGCAGCGCGATCTTCTTCACGACGCCGGAGCAGCAGACGCTGGCCGAGGCCACCCGAGATGCCTACCAGCGTGTGATCTCCGACCGCGGCTACGGCCCGATCACCACCGAGATCGCGCCGGCAGCGGGGCACACCTACTACCTGGCCGAGGAGTACCACCAGCAGTACTTGTACAAGGTTCCCCACGGGTACCGGTGCCATGCGAACACCGGACTCGCCCTCCCCGCACTCGTCTAACGCGCGAGGTATCCCAGCAGGTCCTGTCGGGTGATAATCCCGATCGGCTTGCCATCCTCGATGACGACCGCCGCGTCCGCGGACGTCAAGACACCGACCACATTCGAAACCGATTCCCCTGCACCGATGATCGGCAGTGCCGGGGACATGTGTTCGTCCACACGATCAGACAGTTTCGCCTTCTGGGTGAAGAGCGCATCGAGAAGATCGCGCTCCACGACGGCCCCGACGACCTCCGCAGCCATCACCGGAGGTTCAGCGCGCACCACCGGGACCTGGGAGACACCGAACTCCTCGAGGATCGCGATGGCATCCGCGACCGTCTCCGTGGGGTGCGTATGCACGAGCGGCGGGAGTCCACCTACCTTGCCCGCGAGCACCTCGCCGACAGTCCGCTGATTGTCCGAGCTGAGGAATCCGTAGGAGCTCAACCACGTGTCGTTGAAGACCTTGGAGAGATACCCACGTCCGCTGTCGGGGAGTAGCATGACGATGACGTCGTCGGGAGTAGCGCGGGAGGCAACATCGAGTGCGGCCACGACCGCCATGCCGCAGGAGCCACCCACAAGGAGCCCCTCCTCGCGCGCTAAACGCCGGGTCATCTCGAAGGATGCGGCGTCCGAAACCGCGATGATCTCGTCACAGATTCCGGTGTCGTAGGTGGTCGGCCAGAAGTCCTCCCCCACGCCCTCGACGAGGTACGGGCGCCCGGTGCCACCGGAGTACACCGAGCCCTCGGGGTCCGCACCGATGATCCGCACCCGCCCCTCGCTCGCCTCCTTGAGGAAACGGCCCGTGCCCGAGATGGTGCCACCGGTTCCGACCCCGGCCACGAAGTGCGTGATGCGGCCATCGGTCTGGCGCCACAGTTCCGGACCCGTCTGCTCGTAGTGCGAGAGCGGATTATTCGGGTTGCTGTACTGGTCCGGCTTCCATCCGCCGGGGATCTCGCGGGCGAGTCTGTCGCTGACCGAGTAATAGGAACGCGGATCCTCCGGATCGACCGCCGTGGGACAGACCACGACTTCGGCGCCGTAGGCCTTCAACACATTGCGCTTGTCTTCACTCACCTTGTCCGGGCAGACGAACACACATCGATATCCCCGCTGTTGGGCAACGAGCGCGAGACCCACGCCGGTGTTGCCGCTCGTGGGCTCGACGATGGTGCCGCCCGGCTTCAGGAGTCCGTCGCGTTCGGCAGCCTCGATCATGCGGGTGGCAATGCGGTCCTTCACCGAGCCACCGGGGTTCACGTACTCGACCTTGGCAAGCACGAGCGGTCCCGGTTCCGGGACGATGCCCTTCGTCACGTGGGATAGCCGGACGAGAGGGGTGTTTCCGATGAGGTCCACCACGGACTCGACGTACTGCATGCGAAGACCCTAGGGGCTCAGCGCCTCACGTACCCGACGACCTCGACCCTGACCTTGGCCTTCACAGATGACGCCAGGGCGATCTGACCCTGGGTGCCGATATCCGCGACCACCACGCTGGTCTTCCGTCCCATCGCTGGAATGACCGCCGACGTGGTGCCGAGATCCGCGCCGCCCACCGGATAGGCGGCGAAACGGCCCTCCTGCCCACGTCCCTTGGCAGTGACACGCAGGATCACGGCGGTGACCTTCTTCTTCTTCCGGGGTACGTCCCCGACACCGCGGGCCTTCACGACGACGACCTGATTCGGTTCGTAACGGCCACGATGGAGTTTCGTCGCAACGGAGCCCACAGCGGGGTAGATACCGTAGTCCACCGAGTAACCGAGCACATCGATCCGCACCTGCACGGGTGATTTCATCGCGCCGATCTGCAGGGTTCCATTCGATACGGGTACGGCGAGCAACGACGTACGCACTTTGGCTTTCGGGACGCGGAGTGTCACAGCGTTGCTCTTCTTGCCGATGACACCCACCCGCAGGCCGGTCTTGGACTCCGCTTCCCGAGTCGTGACGGTCACGAGCGCCGACGTGGCATTCACCGGAATAGGCGGCAGTTCGATGGTCCGCACCTCACCCGGTTGGAGTGGACCCTGCTCGACGGTCTGGTAGCCGAGTTGCGCACCGATCGCCATAAACAGGTCCTCATCCGGACCAGGCTGCGCCGGCGCCGGCGGTCGCGCGGGCAGTTCCGGTTCGACCAGTGGCGCCTCAGGTGCCGGCGGTGCGGTCGGCGTCCCCGGGATCGGGACTCCGGTCGGGTCGAGACCCGTCGCGCCCTGGCGGGTGAGGGAGATGTGGACGTGATTGCGATGGCAGTAGTTGTCGTACTTCGGTTCCACCTTGCCGAAGCAGCCCTTGAGTTCCTGCCAGCCACGCTCGATCCCGTAGCCACGCCACATCCGGTCGTGCCACCCGATATACATCACACCGAGTTGCAGTGCGTGACCATGGATCCTTCCCGTCTGATCGGGACCGAGAAGCCAGTTCAGGAATGCTTCCGCGTTCGCACGCTGTTGCGGATCGCGGACGGACACCATCCAATCGATGGCGCGGCCTTCCTTGTGTTCGCTGGTGCCGCCCACATCGCAGCCGCGCGGGATCCAGGTGTACTGGTTCGTGCCGTACGTGGTCTTGATGATCTGATCGATCCGCAGGGCACCCGGCTTCGGGGTCGGGTCGCACGTGTTCTGGGCTTCGTACGTGATGACCGGATTGATGCCCGGGGCCATCGGAATCAAGGGTGGTGGCACCGGTGCCGGCGGCAGCCCCTCACCCGGTACCGGCGCCCCGGCCACGACGCCGGTCCAGTTGGTCGGAACCCAGGTGGTCCGGGTGAACCCCTGGGCGCCGGATGCCACGCTCACGAGGGCCAGGGCCGCGACGGCGCCGAGCGCGGGCAGGCGTCGGCCACGGGGAAGCACCCCCCTACTGTGTCACGGGAGTGACGGAAGTGACGAACGCGGCACACGTGCGTCTCCAGGAAATTCACCTCCGCTAGTTTGCGCCGCTATGGCGCTCCCCATGCCCGATTCCGAGGTTTCCCGGATCCTGGTGGTCACCGCCCATCCCGACGATGTGGATTTCGGCGCCGCCGGAACCGTGGCGCAGTGGACCCGCCAGGGCATCGAGGTGGCCTACGGGATCGTCACCAATGGCGACGCAGGGGGCTTCGATCCGGCGGTCGCCCGGGGCGAGATCCCGGCCATCCGGCAGGCCGAGCAACGGGCGGCCGGCGAAGCCGTAGGAGTGACCGATATTCGGTTCCTCGGCTACCGCGACGGCGAGCTGTCTGTCAGCCATGAGTTACGCCGGGATATCTCCCGACTGATCCGCCAGATTCGGCCCCAACGCATGCTGATCCAGTCCCCCGACCGGAACTGGAACCGGATTCCTGCCTCCCACCCGGACCACCTTGCCGCCGGTGAGGCGGCTATCTGCTCCGTCTATCCGGATGCCCAGAATCCCTTCGCCCATCCGTCCCTGTTGCTTGACGAGGGACTCGAAGCCTGGTCGGTCCCCGAGGTCTGGCTGATGGGCTCACCCCACCCCGACCACTACGTCGATGTCACCGACACCTTCCCCGCGAAGATGGCCGCGATCGGGGCCCACGCGTCGCAATTGCCGATGCCCGAGGCGATCGAGGGCCGGGTACGGCAATGGTTGGAGATGGCCGCCGAGCAGGGCGGACTCCCCTCCGGCCGGTTGGCCGAGGCCTTCCAGGTGGTGACCGCCCCCTAGGCCCAGAAGACGGCGATCACGATGTTCACGATCGCCAGTCCGCCGATGGCGCCCCAGAGGCCGGTCTGCGGCAGCGGCTTCTTCCGTCCGACAAAAGCCAACACCGTGATGACCAGGGTGATCGCGAGCTTGACCGAGATCTTGGCCATGTCGAGTGTCTCCTCGACCATCCCCATCTCGATCAGGCCGACCATGAGCAGGCCGGTGACCAACTGCGTCAGGGCCCCGTGGAGCATCGCCGGGTTGACACCCTTTTCTGCCGAGCGCATTTGGACCAGGAAGCCGCCCACGACGCTGGCGAGGCCGATGAAGTGGAGGACGACGAGCAGGTTGTAGAGGAAGGTCATCGAGGCTCCTTGTCCGGGGCTTCCAGGCTAGCGTCCGTATGCGCCGATCCCCGGGCGTTGCTACCCTCAAGTCGCGTCGAGGAGGTGCCATGTCCGAGGAAAGCGACAACGCCGGCGAGGTGTTGCGTGCCATCTGGCAGCAGGGGGACAGCCAGCCCGAGCTCGACGCCGAGTGCAGCCCCACCAAGGTGTGCCGGAACATGAAGGACGTCGGTTTCGATGGCTTCGGTGACGAAGGCGTCGACGTCGCGACCGCCTGGCGCAATCGTCTTGCCCGGGAGGGCAAGCTCGGGGGTAGTTCACTTGTAGATCTCGTGCTCGGCAACTGACGTGGACGTCGCCTCCCTCACCGAAGATCTGCGCGCCCGCGGCTACATCGCCGATCGAGGTTTGGCCACGTCGCTCTTCCTGGCACTGCAACTGGGCAAGCCTCTCCTGCTCGAGGGCGAGGTCGGGGTCGGCAAGACCGAGCTCGCCCGCACCGTGGCCACGATGCTCGACCGTGATCTCATTCGCCTTCAGTGTTACGAGGGCATCGACATCCATCATGCGCTCTACGAGTGGGACTACGCACGTCAGATGCTGTTCGTCCGGTCACTCCAGGACGCCGAGAACTCCGACGAGGATCTCTTCGGTCCGCGCTTCCTGCTTGAGCGCCCGCTCCTCCACGCCGTTCGCGCCGGTGATCGGTGCGTGCTCCTGATCGATGAGGTGGATCGCGCGGACGACGAATTCGAGGCGTTTCTCCTCGAATTGCTCGGTGACTTCCAAGTGACCATCCCCGAGGTGGGCACGATCCGCGCCGAGTCACGTCCGATCGTGATCCTCACTTCCAACCGCACCCGCGAACTGCACGACGCCCTCAAGCGTCGATGTCTCTACACCTGGATCGGCTTCCCTGATGCCGAACGCGAGATCGCGATCGTTCGCAGCCGTCTCCCGCACATAGGTGGGGCACTCGCCGCGCAGGTCGTCGGAGCGGTCAACAAGCTTCGCGAGATGGACCTTGAGAAACTCCCCGGTGTCGCCGAGACCCTGGATTGGTCGGAGAGCCTCACCGCACTCGGCGCGCAGTCACTCACCGCGGATGCCGCGCTCGACACCCTCGGTGCCGTGGTGAAGGACCGCGACGATCTCGACTACGCCTCTCGAAGCATCCAGGATGTCATCGCCTAGCGGGTACGACGAGCTGCTCGTGGAATTCGGCCACGCGCTGCGCGCGGCCGGGTTGCCGATCGGAACCGACGACATCCTGACCTTCACATCCGGGGTCGCAACGCTCAACGTCACGGATCTCATGGACGTCTACTGGGCAGGTCGCTCCACCATGGTGCGTCGTCGCGATCATGTGCCGATCTACAACATGGTCTTCCAGAAGTTCTTCCTGGACATCGACCCGGCTTCCGCCGACGAACGCAAGAAGACGATGCGCTCCTCGGCGAATGCGGGGGCGACACTCGAGATCCCCAACACCGAGACCGGATTGCCCGGGCAGGTCAGCCCGGACGAGGTGAAGCTCGGGTATCTAGCGAGCACATCCGAGGTCTACCGTCATAAGGCATTCGGCGAGTGCTCGGATCAGGAACTGCGGCAGGTTCGCCGGCTGATCTCTCGACTCAAGGTGACTCCCCCGCGCAGACGGACCCATCGGATGGAGAAAACGCGACGCAGCGCGAGCCTCGATATGCGCCGGATGGTGCGTGACGCGATGCGACACCTCGGTGAACCTCGGACTCTCGCCTATAAGCAACGCCGCTACAAGCTACGTCCACTCGTACTCATTCTGGATGTCTCCGGATCGATGGCCGACTATTCCCGCAACCTTCTCCAGTTCGCCTACTGTGCGCGGCGGGCGAACGCCAAGGTCGACGTGTTCTGCTTCGGCACGCGACTGACCCGCATCACCAAGAACTTGGATCGACGCGAGCCCGATGACGCCATGCGTCTGGCGGGTGAGTCCGTTCTCGACTGGGATGGCGGCACCCGCATCGGGGATTCCCTACGGCAGTTCACCCGCGAGGCACGCCGGTCACGCCTGGGCCGCGGCGCGATCGTGGTGGTGTGCTCCGACGGCCTTGATCGCGGTGATCCGGCCGCGCTCGCCGAATCCATGGAGACCTTGGCCCGCATCGCCCACCGGGTCATCTGGGTGAACCCGCACAAGGGCGACGCCGTCGACTACGTCCCCGCGTCGATGGGGATGATCGTGGCCGACCCCTTCATCGACGAGGTGCACTCCGGTCACAACCTCGCTAGCCTCGAGCGACTTGCCGCGCGACTCTCGAAGGTGGGCTGATATGCGCTTCAGCGTGTCCCTGCGTGCCGAGGGCGACCGGGAGGTCACCCTCGAGGAGGTCGTCGAGCTCGCCGACGCCGTCGCCACCCTCAACGGCATCGCCTCCGGCTTCGGCACCATGGGCTATGGCGCGCAGATCGTGGTGGAGGCGGACACATCCGACGCCGCCGTCGACCTCGCGCTCGAGCAGTTCACCGCCGCAGTGGCAACCACCTCCCTGCCCCCATGGCCGGTCACCCAGGCAGAGACCATCGGTGAGGACGAGGACTATGCCGACCTCGAGGATGAACCGCAGTGATCCGACTCGGCAGCCTCGCGGGCTACTCCTTCGAGGGGCCTCGGGCCCTCGCCGGCTGGACGCCGCCCGCCGAGCCCGCCGTCTACGCGATCCTGGCCAAGGACCCCAAGAAGCCGCAGGAGTTCCCGGTGATCTTCGTCGGACATTCCGACGACCTCTCGACCGAAGGATTCCCCTTCCGCCACCCGCGTGCCGCCACCTGGGTCAACCGGGCCGGGGGGAAGTTCAACGTGCACGTCTGCTGGCTCGACGTGCCAGGTGGGACACGATCGCACCGGGAACAGATCACCCGCGAGTTGATCGCCATCTACGACCCCAGTTGCAACGTCGAGAAGTTCGACAAGGCGTGGAAAGAGGAGTGGATCGGGGCCTATGACGCGCCGGTCACAGACGCCCTCACCACTGGGCGCGAACCCGACTAGTCGTTGACTCCGACGCCTTCCAGCAACCGCGAGCGGCGGGTACCCATCGCAGGACGGTTCACTCCATCGGCCTCAGCAGCCTCATGGTTGAACGTCGCACCCGCAACGATGCCCTCGCCCATTCCGTAGAGCAGAGGCAGGGCGCCCGCGACGACCCCACCGGTCGTGTTGATGGCCGTGAGCCCCGGCTCGATTGCTTCCGCATCCTTCTTGATCTGCCAGACGAGATCGGCGGACTCCTCAAGGTCGGCAGCAATCTTCTTCAATTGCGAGCCGACGATGAACAGGTAGATGGCCAGGCCCGCGATCAGCAGGACCACATCAATGACAGACCACAGTTGAAGTGAGCTCATGACCGCACCTTGTCCAATACGCGTCCGAGGAACAGATGGTGTTCCAACCCTTCGGCGAGCACCGCTTCGACGCCGCCCGCGGTTGTCGTGATCAAGGCGGTGTCAGCCGTGTTGTTCTTTGTAGCGATCAGCGTTGCCTTGATCGCGGCGACCCGAACGCGGATCCGGTGGACGAAGATCACCAAGAGGGTGAGCAATGCCGCCACCGCAACCACGACGACGAGGCCGAGGATGTTGGCCATCGTCCACAACTGTTCGACCTGGGGATCCATCTCAGCCTCCCAACCGTGCGCGTCCGCGCTTGAGTCCAGCGATAATGGCCAACGCCGAGGCGATCGTCTCGTTGAGTCCAGCAAGCCCCGCGGTATTCCGCTCCGCCTGCTGCAGACCGCCGAGGATGCTTCCGGCCTGGGTCCCAATGCGCCATGCGAGCACCAGGATGGGTACGACCAGGGCGACAACCACGAGTACGACCACCAGTCCGATGACGTACCCGAGGAGCCACCCCTCGTGTCCAGTGAAGTCCATCTCTCTCCCTAGATCGATTCGGCGAAGGCACGGACGGGTGCCAGGCTGGCGTTCACGGATGCCACCGTCGGTACGACGGTCGAGGTCTGCGCGACGATGACCTGGACACCGCCATCGAGGGTTTCGAGCGTGTCGCTCGTCGCCTTGAGGTGGCCGCTCACCCGGATCAGCCCAAGGGCCGCCGCCCCGATGATCAGCGCACCGAGAATGAGTGTGATGACTGCATCTACTGGCATGTCTCCTCCTAGCCCAGCAACTTCGAGACGGGACCGGCGTAGCGCACCGCTCCATTGGCAACTTCCTTGATTGCGACATCTGTCTTGACCAACAACTCAGGCGTGTTGTGGAGTTCCCCGATCAATGCAACGCCCCCGGCCAAGGTGTCGGAGGCCGCGCCTCGAATGCGCTCGAGCGCATCGAGGACCCGGTTCAGTAAGGCGACAAGAACCGGCACGATCACGATCAGCAGGAGCAGATTTCCGATTGCCCACAGACTCATCTCAATACCTCCTAGCGACTCGGGGCCGGTGTGTAGGGCAGGAAGAAGCGGGCGAATATGCGCTTTGCAGCCTTCGTGAAGGCGGTGAAACCGATGGCCAAGCCACTCGCAGCCTTCGGCGCACCGACGTCCATGGGGTCGCGTCCCTCGGCGATCGCGTTCATGCGCAACTTCATCGAGCCAGCGGTCTGGTCGATCAGGACGGCGGTGAAATCCTGGACGAGACCGCGACCGTACTGCGCGGCAGCTCCCGAAATCGCCAACTCCATCGACATGTTCACGCGGGTCGAGCCACCCAGGGGCTGCAAGGTGACGTTGAGGAGCGCATTGGCCGCCCCCCGGCCCTTCTTGTCGGCGCCGGCCGCATCGAGGACGATCGCCTTGCGCGCATCGTCGCGGCTGGTGATTTTGACCGCGCCCGTGAATTCCAGCTTCACCGGACCCGCGGAGATGGTGACGTCACCCCGGTACTCGTCGTCGCCGACGTGTTCGCGCAGATCCGCACCGGGGATGCAGGACGCCACGAGAGGGATGTCATCGAAGAACTTCCACACTTGATCGACCGGCTGGTCGATGTCGAACGTCTGGGTGATCAGCATGGAACCTCCTGGTGGATGAACGATTCGGGATCCTTCTCGAATGCGACCCGGCACCCCATGGCACAGAAGTAAAACGTGGTCCCCTGATACTCGAACGGACGATTGGCGGGGACTGCCGCGACCGTCATCCCGCACACCAGGTCGGTGACCTGGGCCGGCTCCACCACGGGCAGAAGGGTGCGGCGCCCCGCGAAGGCGCCCGAGGCACGGAGTTGCACGAGTTCCGCCAGAATGGATACCGCGATCTCCCGATGCGTGGTGTGACCCAGGTCGAGTCCCACCGGGACCCGCACCCGTGCGATGCGCTCCGCCGAAACTCCGCGATCAGCGAGGAAGCCCAGCACCACCTCACCGCGCTTGCGCGATGCGACGAGCCCGACGAACGCAGGATCACCCGAGACCGCCGCCTCCACCGCCTCCTCATCCCCATGTCCCTGGGTGGCGACAACGACGACGCTGGAGGGGTTGACGGAGGCGGCTGTGAAGTCGGGTCCGTCGACGATCTCGCCGCGCCAACCGACTCCGCGCACGAGGTCGAGCAGGGTCATCGCCATCGGAGATCGACCGACCACGATCACCTCAGGTGCTGCGAGCACCGGCTCAATGAACAACTGCAGGGCACCTTCACTCTGACAGGACATCGGCACCGTGACGACACCCGCGGGCACGTGCATGCCTTCGAAGTCTTCTGGTTGCCCGAGCCAGATGAGGGACGGCGTGCCCGCCTCGATTACCCGCTTGGCCTCGCGGATGACTACTGGCTCGGCGCATGCGCCACCGATCCAGCCGTGCAGGATGCCCTCCGCGGTGATGACCGCGCGGGACCCGTGCTGACCCGACGACGGCGGCTTGCGCCACACGACGGTGGCCATCGCGAACGACTGCCCGTAGCGCGCGAGATCCACCGCGAGCTCCATGACGTCGATGCCGTCGGAAGCGGACACCTAGTCGACCCTCACCGGAGGCATACCCGAGATATCGCTGCCGGTCTTAAGTGCTTCATAGACGCGGTTCGGCATCAGCGGCATGTCCACGTTGCGGACACCCGTGTGCTCGATCGCATTTATGACCGCATTCACGAAGGCCGCGGGGCCACCCACGGTTGCGCACTCGCCGATTCCCTTGGCACCGATCGGGTGATGCGGGCACGGAGTGACAACCTCGTGGAGTTCGAAGCCGGGTGTCTCCCATGCGGTCGGAAGCAGGTAGTCCATGTAGTTCGCGCCGATGCAGTTCCCCTCCTCGTCGAAGGTTATGTACTGCATGTTCGCCATGGCGTAGGCCTCCGTGAGACCGCCCATGATCTGACCCTCCACCACCATCGGGTTGATCCGCACGCCGCAGTCGTCGACCGCAACGAACTTCAGCACATCCCACACACCGGTGGCCGGATCCACTTCCACCTTGCAGATGTAGGCGGCGAACGGCCAGGTGAGGTTCGGCGGGTCGTAGTAGGCGTTGTTCTCCAGACCGGGCTCCATCCCGTCGGGGACGTTGCTGTACGCCGCGAGGGCGCAGTCCTGGATGGTCACGCCGCGCTCGGGGTTACCGCGCACGTAGAAGCGACCCAACTCCCACTCGATGTCCTCCTCAGACACCTCCAGCAAGTGTGCCGCGATCTTGCGGGCCTTGGCCCGGATCTTGCGCGACACCATCGCGACTGCCGCGCCGGCCACCGGGGTGGAGCGCGACGCGTACGTGCCCATGCCGAACGGGGCGGTATCCGTGTCACCCTCCTCAACCACGATGTCGTCGGCGGGGATACCGAGTTCGTGGGCGACGATCTGCGCCCACGTGGTCTCATGACCCTGGCCCTGGGTCTTCGCGCCAGTGCGCAGAATCGCCTTGCCGGTCATGTGGACGCGCAACTCCGCAGAGTCGAACATCTTGATTCCGATGATGTCGTACTCACGGCTATTGCCTGCGCCGAGCGGCTCGGTCATAGTCGAGATGCCGATGCCGAGGAGCTTGCCGCGCTTGCGCGCCTCCTCCTGCTCTGCCTTGAAGTTCTGGTATCCGATCGCCTCAAGGCCGATATCGAGACACTTCTTGTACTGACCGGAGTCGGTGAGGAAACCGAATGCGGTGCGATACGGGAACATATCGTCCTTTACCAGGTTCACTCGACGGAACTCCGCTTGATCCATACCGAGGTCGTTGGCGGCGTTGTGGATCATGCGCTCCTGGAAGAACATCGCCTCCGTGACTCGGAAGGAGCACCGGTAGGCGACTCCGCCCGGAGCTTTGTTGGTGTACCAGCCCTCGCTCGTTAGGTGCGCGGCCGGGATGTCGTAGCATGCGAATGCCGAGTGCATTAGACCGATCTTGAACTTGGTAGGTTGCGCATCGGCGTAGAAGGCACCGTGATCCGAGATGGTGTGCATCCGCATCCCGAGGATCTTTCCGTCCTTGCGCATGGCAATCTCGCCCTGCAGGTAGACATCGCGACCAAAACCTGTGGAGATAAGGTTGCCGGACTTGTCTTCAATCCACTTCACGGGACGTTCCGTCAGAATCGACGCCAGGATCGAGACCACGTACCCGGGATAGATGGGCACCTTGTTGCCGAATCCACCGCCGAGGTCTGGGGAGACGATGCGGATCATGTGCTCGGGGAGTTCCGCCACCATGGCGACTGCGGCGCGGATGATGTGCGGCGCCTGGGTGGTCATGTACACGGTCAGCTTGCCCGTGGCGCGGTCGTAATCGGCAATCGAGCCGCAAGGCTCGAGAGGCGAAGGATGCGAACGTGGGTAGTGCAATTCGGTCTTCGAGATCACGTCGGCTTCTGCGAAGGCACGATCCGTGGCGGCCTTGTCGCCGATCTCCCAGTCGAAGATCTTGTTCGTCGGCTGGTTCTCTTTGTCGTCACGGATCAGCGGAGCGTCGGGAGCCTGGGCCTGGACCGGATTCACAATGGGCGGCAACTGCTCATACTCGACCACGATCTTTGAGCAGGCATCCTTCGCGATGTAGGGATCATCGGCTACGACGGCGGCGACCTCCTGGCCCTGGAAGCGCACCTTGTCTGTCGCAAGCACCGCCTGGGTGTCGTAGGACAGGGTGGGCATCCATGCCAGGTTGCGCGCGGCCATGGTCTCGCCCGTGAGGACCAAGCGGACACCCGGAATCTCCCATGCGGCACTCGTGTCGATGGACTTGATTCGCGCATGTGCGACCGGGCTGCGCAGTACTTCCATGTGCAGCATGCCGGGGAGGACGATGTCGTCGACGTACCGGCCCTTCCCGCGGATGAAGCGGTTGTCTTCTACTCGGCGGCGGCTCGCGCCCATGCCACCGATCTTGAGTTCGTCCAGGGGAGCCATCACGCCTCCGGGTTCTGTCCGCGCATCTTCTGGGCTGCCCAGAGGACGGACTTGACGATGTTCTGATAACCGGTGCAGCGACAAAGGTTGCCGGACAGCGCCCAGCGGACTTCGTCCTCCGTCGGATCGGGATTGCGTTCCAGAAGTGCCTTGGCGGCCAGCATCATGCCCGGGGTGCAATACCCGCACTGGAGCCCGTGCTCCTGCTTGAAGCCCTCCTGCACGGGATGCAACTCGCTTGCGGAGGACATTCCTTCGACGGTCTCGACCTCGTGACCGTCAGCCTGAACCGCAAGCATCGTGCAGCTCTTCACGGGGCGACCGTCGAAGAGCACCGTGCAGGTACCGCAGCTCGTGGTGTCACAACCGGTGTGCGTTCCGGTGAGCTTCAATCCCTGACGGAGGAGGTGTGCCAAGAGTAGGCGGGGCTCGACATCGACGGTGCGTGCTTCACCGTTCACGTTGATCGTCACGCGCTTGGTGGGCACGTCGGCTGCGGGAGCCGGGCTGACTTCGTCATAGAGGCTGGTCATGTCAGGCTGCTTTCTGCTCGGAACGGGAGATGTTCGTCAGGATGCGGGACACGAAGGTCTCGACGATGTGGCGCTTGTAGTCCGCAGAGCCACGGTGATCCGTGCGCGGTTCGGCGGCAGCCGCGACAGCCTGCGCCGCCGCCGCAATGTTCTCGTCGGTCAGCGTCTTCCCGACGAGGACGGAGATCGCGTCATTGGCATCGATCGTCCGGCCACCAACACCAGCGAGCGCGCAACCGGCGCGACGCACAGTGTCACCGTCCATGTCCAGCGCGACGGCCACGGATGCGGTGGCGAAATCCCCGACTCGACGCTCAAGCTTGAGGTAGCCACCGCGCGCAGTTCCCTTCGCGGCGGGGATGACCGCTTCCACCGCGATCTCGTTGTAGGCCAGAGCATTGACGAAGGGTCCGAGAACAAAGTCGCTCATCGGAATCTCGCGCCGGCCATTGGGGCCTTGCGCGACAATCGAGCCGTCGAGGGCGATCATCGTCGCCGCCCAGTCGCCCTGCGGGTCCGCATGGCACACCGAACCCACGAACGTGCCACGCGTACGCACGATCGGATCGGCTACCAAGGCGGCCGCCTGCGCCAATGTGGGGAAAGCGTCTAGCTTGTCGGAGAACTCAAGATCCTCGTGGCGACACAGCGCACCGATGCGCAAGGTGCCGTCGGGATCCACGCGGTGATAGTCAAGGCCGGGAAGGGAATTGATGTCGACGAGACGCTCGGGTGCGGCGAAGCGCAACTTCAGCATCGGGATGAGGCTCTGGCCACCGGCGAGGATCTTGGCTTCACCACCTCCCGCGTCGAGGATGGCGATGGCCTCCTCAAGTGACGACGGGGCGTCATAGGCGAATCGGGACGGGTACATGGGTTCCTCTCAGGCTCTACTGCTGGGTGTCGCGAACCGCGACGGGCATGGAATCGGCATCGGGATCCGGGCGTGGCTCCTGGTGGGGAGGCCACGGTCCCTGCACGGGTTGCCCGGCGACCTTCAGGAAATCGATGAACTGCGGCCACGCCCACACCGTGGGGCTCTTGCCCGTCTTCGGTGCGTTCTCGACCAGGGCGTAGAGGCGCGGACTGCCACTCTCGTTGCCGGTGGACTCGACTGCCATGGGGACTCCCTTCCGGCTCCCGCGACCCGGGACCTAGTGAAAGGTACCCAAGTTTGCGGGACCGGCAAGCCCGAATGGGTGAACTAGGACCGGGCAAGGACCCCGATAACCTCGGCCACGATCGAGACGGCGATCTCCCGGGCCCCTCGCGCGCCGATGTCGAGCCCCGCCGGCCCGTGCACCCGGGTCAGGTCGGTGACGTCCCGGTAGGCCAACCAGTCCGCCCGCGATTGCTGCATCGCCATCGACCCCAGGGCACCGATGTATCCGGCGTCGCTCTCCAGGGCGGACATCAGGCACCGGGACGAAATCTCGACGTCGTGACCCATCACCACAACCGCGTCGAGAGGTGACAGGGCGGCGGTGAAGCCGGCCACGGTGTCCGGCCGTGGATCGCAGACCACCCTCCACCCCAGCAGTCGGCCCTGGCGGACCAGCGCCTCGGCAATCGGACCCTGTCCGGCGACCACCAAACGGGGGACAGGCGTCAGCGACGTCGTGATGTGGTCGGGCGTGATCTCCACGCCGAGACCGGTGATCGCGTCACCCGACTCGACCCTTACCGCGAGGACATGGTCGCCATCCAACTCCGTGGTCACGGCAACCGAAAGCCGATCGACCAGGTACTGCCACGTCTCGGCCGGGAACTGCACCGCGGGGACGACGAGGAACTCGGCCTTCGTCCCTACCGCCAGGCCAGACTGCGCCGACTCCACCTCGGTCACGACGTGACGGACCCGCCTCCCCCAGTTCAACTGGCGAGCAGCGACATCGCCGATCAGTCCATCGAAGGCCCCCGAGGCGAGATCCCCGATACGACCACCACCCGGGGTGAAGGCGAGGGCCTCGTCGGACACGACCGGCGCAACCATCCACGCGACGTCCGCCCGGGTCCCCGACCTGACGCACGCCGCCACGCTCAACGCGATGTCATACACCCTTTACTCCCACTCGAACTCATCCCTCGTGGGGACTACTCCCACTCGAACTCATCCCTCGTGGGGACTACTCCCACTCGATCGTCCCCGGCGGCTTGCTCGTTACATCCAGCACGACCCGGTTCACCTCGCGCACCTCGTTCGTGATCCGCGTGGAGATACGGGCGATGACATCCTCGGGCAGGCGCGACCAGTCCGCCGTCATCGCGTCCTCACTCGACACTGGGCGCAGCACGATGGGGTGTCCGTACGTGCGGCCGTCACCCTGCACGCCCACGCTGCGGACGTCGGCGAGCAGCACCACCGGAAACTGCCAAACCTGTCGGTCGAGTCCCGCGGCGCTGAGTTCTTCGCGTGCGATCGCATCGGCCTCACGCAGGATCGCCAATCGCTCCTCATCAACCGCACCGATGATGCGAATGGCGAGTCCGGGACCTGGGAAGGGATGCCGCCACACGATCTCGGATGGCAGACCAAGGTCGAGACCGATCTGTCGCACCTCATCTTTAAAAAGCGTTCGCAGTGGTTCGACGAGGGTGAACTGCAGGTCGTCGGGGAGACCCCCCACGTTGTGATGACTCTTGATGTTGGCGGTGCCCGACCCGCCTCCCGACTCCACGACGTCGGGATAGAGAGTCCCCTGCACCAGGAATTCCACGTGCTCGTTCACGGCGACGATCTGACGTGCAGCATCCTCGAAGACACGAATGAACTCACGCCCGATGATCTTGCGCTTGGACTCGGGATCCTCGACACCCTCAAGAGCCGCAAGGAACCGAGCCCGGGCATCGACGGTCACAAGTTGGACGCCCGTAGCGGCGACGAAGTCGCGCTCGACCTGCTCAGCCTCCCCCTTCCGCAAGAGCCCGTGATCGACGAAGACGCAGGTGAGTTGCCGACCCACCGCACGATGAACGAGAGCTGCCGCCACCGCAGAGTCCACACCACCGGACAGCCCACAGATCACGCGACCTCCACCGACCTGCGCGCGGATCGCGGCGACCTGCTCGTCGATGACGTTGCCCATCGTCCACGTGGGCACACAAGCTGCGATGTCGAAGAGGAAATGCTCGAGCACCGCCTGTCCGTGCTCGGAGTGGAGAACCTCCGGATGGAACTGCACGCCCGCAAGACGTCGGCTCACATCTTCGAACGCCGCGATCGGTGCCCCGTCGGTGCTCGCGAGCACCGTGCATCCGTGCGGAGCCTCGGAGACGGAGTCGCCGTGCGACATCCACACCGGATAAGAGGCGGGAAGCCCGCGGAAGAGGGCACCCGGGTCACGAACGGCGAGCGGGGTGCGACCGAACTCACTCAGACCGGTGCGAGCGACCTTCCCGCCGAGGGCGGCAGCCATCGCTTGGAAGCCGTAACAAATGCCGAAGACTGGAACGCCCGTGGTGAGGATCGCGGGATCGAGGTGCGGGGCACCGTCCGCGTACACACTGGCGGGGCCGCCGCTCAGGATGATCGCGGAGGGTTCGCGCGCGAGAACCTCCGCTGCGGTGATGGTGTGCGGGACGATCTCGGAATAGACATGGGCCTCACGCACCCGTCGCGCGATGAGTTGGGCGTACTGGGCCCCGAAGTCGATGACGAGCACGGGTCCGGACACCGGTCAAATCTAGTTCGACCGGCCATGCGACTACGAGAAGGCACCCAGCAGCAGGAGGGCGCCGATGATCACGCTGTACGCGAGGATCCCCAGGATGAATGTCACCCACGCCCAGATCCGCGCAGCCCTGGCCCGGCGGGCGGCGGTCTCGACGTCACCCGACTCCCCTGCGCGCATGGCGAGCCAGCAGTAGACGAGGGCTACTGCCCCGGTGGGGAGGAAGAACAGGGCCGCCCCGATCAGGCATGGGATCCACGGCACCCGCACACCGATCACCAGGGCACCCTAGACGCAAGTTCCGGAAAACCGCCCACAGGTGGGGCCGTTCCACCTAGCGTGAAGACATCGCGCGGGGGCTCACCCGTCCCCGCCAGGGTTGCGGGAGGCAACACATGCACCACATTCCCATCACCGTCACTGTCGACGGAATGACATATGAGCGCGAGGTGGAACCGCGCGCACTGCTGGTCCACTTCCTACGCAACGATCTCGGCCGCGTTGGGACAGTCATCGGTTGCGACACCTCGAATTGCGGGGCCTGCACCGTTCTACTCAACGGCCGAAGCGTGAAGTCGTGCAGTGTGCTTGCCGTCCAGGCGGATGGCACATCGATCACGACCATCCAGGGGCTCTCCGACGGGAACGAATGGCACCCCGTGCAGACCGCTTTCAAAGAGTGCCACGGCCTCCAGTGCGGGTACTGCACTCCGGGCATGGTCATGTCCGCCGTCGATCTGCTGTCCGAGAACCCGAACCCCAGCGAAGCGGAGATCCGCGAAGGACTTGAAGGCAACCTCTGCCGCTGTACCGGGTATCACAACATCGTCCGATCGGTCGAGATGGCCGCCGAACTCATGGGAGGTGCAAAGTGACCGCAACTACTGAAACACCCTCTGCGCTAGGTCGACCGATAAAGCGCAAGGAGGATGCGCGACTCCTGCACGGCCAGACCAACTGGACAGACAACATCCAACTCCCCGGCACCGTGCACATGGCGATCCTGCGCAGTCCTTATGCGCACGCGAAGATCACCAAGCTGGACGTAAGTCCGGCGAAGAATCACGCCAATGTGGTCAACGCCTTCGGTGCTGCTGAACTCGGCGACCTCAACGGCTCGATTCCCTGCGTGTGGCCGGTCACCGACGACATCGTGATGCCGGCATTCCCAGCCCTCGCCCCGGACACCGTGCGCCAAGTCGGCGACTGCGTAGCCGTGGTACTCGCCACCAATCCGCAGAGCGCCGTCGATGCCCTCGAGGACATCGTCGTGCAGTACGAACCCCTCCCGGTGGTGATCGATATGGAGAAGGCGATCGCCCCTGGTGCAACACCCGTGCACGCAGATGCCGGCACCAACGTCTGCTACGTGTACAACCTCGGCGGTGGTTACGAGGAAGTTAAGGCGAAGGCAGATGTGGTCGTCAAGCGCCGCTTCATCAACCAGCGCCTTATCCCCGCATTCATGGAGCCCCGCTCGGTCGTAGCCGCACCAATGGGCATGAGCGACGAGATCACAGTGTGGTCTGCCACGCAGATCCCTCACGTGTTGCGCGTCCTGCTCGCCCTGGTCACCGGTATCCCGGAAAACAACCTGCGCGTGGTGGCTCCCGATGTGGGTGGTGGCTTCGGAGGCAAGTTGCAGTGCTACCGAGAAGAAGTCCTCGTCGTGAACCTGGCGCGCAAACTCGGACGGCCGGTGAAGTGGACGGAGACCCGCAGCGAAGACATGCTCGCCACACACCATGGTCGCGATCAGATTCAGGATATCGAGATCGCGGCCACCAAGGACGGCAAGCTCCTCGGGCTGAACGTGGAACTCATCGCGAATATGGGTGCCTACTTGCAGATCATCACTCCAGGCATCCCGCTGCTAGGAATGTTCATGTACCCGGCCATCTACAAGATGGAGGCGTACAACTTCAAATGCACGGGTGTGTTCACGAACACCACGCCCACCGATGCCTACCGAGGTGCCGGACGCCCGGAGGCGACGTACGCCATCGAGCGCATCATCGACGAACTCGCTGCGGAACTCGGGATGGATCCACTCGCACTGCGCGAAAAGAACTGGATCAAGCACGAGGAATTCCCGTACACCACGGTGTCCGGACTCACGTACGACACCGGCAACTACGAGGCAGCTACCGCCAAGGCCCTCGACCTTTTCGGCTATGACGAGTTGAGAGCAGAGCAGAAGCGGAGACGCGACAGCAACGAGCCCGTGCAACTCGGGATTGGTATCTCCACCTTCACGGAGATGTGCGGCCTCGCACCCTCGCGCACATTGGGCGCTCTCAAGTACGTGGCTGGCGGATGGGAACACTGCACGATCCGCGTGCTCCCTACAGGGAAAGTCGAATTGATCACCGGCACCTCCCCCCACGGCCAGGGACATGAAACCGCGTGGAGCCAAATCGCCTCCAGCATCCTCGGCGTCCCCGTCGAGGACATCGAGGTCGTGCACAGTGACACGGGTCGCGCTCCCTACGGAATGGATACCTATGGCTCGCGTTCGCTGGCGGTAGGTGGGCGGGCGATCAAATTGGCAGCCGAACGCCTGATCGAGAAGGCGCGCGTGATCGCAGCCCACCAACTCGAGTGCAGCCCGGCGGACCTCGAGTTCGTGAACGGCGTATTTCAGGTCAAGGGTGACGCTTCCAAGCAGCAGCCACTTGGGGCGGTCGCTTTCGAAGCCTTCACCGCACACAACCTGCCGGACGGCGTCGAGCCGACGCTGCAGGGTGAGGCCACGGTGGATCCGGATGACTTCTCCTATCCCCACGGCACACACCTCGCGGCAATCGAGGTCGATACCGAGACCGGGAAGGTCCGCGTACGCACTTACGTCGCGGTCGACGATGTGGGTATCCAGGTGAACCCGATGATCGTCGAAGGTCAGGTCCACGGAGGCCTCGCTCAGGGCATCGCCCAGGCGCTCTACGAAGGCGCCTTCTACGACGAGGACGGGCAGCCGCTGAACGCGACCCTGTCGACGTACCTCATTCCGGCGGCGCCCGACCTGCCGTCGTTCATAACCGGCCAAACGGTGACGCCGTCCACCACGCACCCACTCGGCACCAAGGGTGTGGGCGAGGCCGGTACGATCGCCTCCACGCCGGCGATTATCAATGGCGTCGTTGATGCCCTGCGTCACCTGGGTGTGACCGAGGTGGCCATGCCGGCGACACCGATGACCGTGTGGAAGACCATCCAGGCAGCTAAGGGAGGTAAGTGATGATTCCCGCAGCATTTGAGTACACGAAGGCGACCACGGTCGCTGAGGCACTAGCTGCATTGCAGGCCGGCGGTGAAGACGCGAAGGTCCTGGGCGGCGGGCAGTCCCTGCTCCCCGTACTCCGGTTGCGACTCAACGCCCCTTCGGTTCTCGTCGATTGCTCCGGCATCGACGAGATCAGCGGGATCCGCGAGGAGGGGGGCAAGGTCGTCATCGGCGCGGGAGCAACCCACCATGCGGTGATGAACAACGCCTTGGTGAAGTCCTCGGTGCCGCTGCTCGCGCAGGCGACCGCGACGGTCGCGGATCCGCAGATTCGTCATCGCGGTACGTGCGGTGGATCGATGGTCCATGCCGATCCGAGGGCAGACCTACCCCCGGTGGCCCTGGCACTCGATGCCGAGTTCCAGATCGCCGGTTCCGGCGGCCAGCGCACGGTGAAGGCAGCGGAGTTCTTCCAGGGGCCATTCGAGACTTCGGTTGGACCAGACGAGATCCTCGTCTCGGTTTCCTTCCCGAAGTACGACGGGTGGTCGACCCACTACGAGAAGTTCAACCGCACGGCACAGGCGTGGAGCATCGTCGGTGTCGCGGCTGCTGTTCGTATGGATGGCGGCAAGATCGCCGAGGCCCGGATTGGTCTCACGAATGTCGGTGGTACACCGATGCGCGCTTCCGCGATCGAGCAGGCACTCGTCGGTGCGTCCTCGCTGGCCGATATCGAGGCGGCCGCGGCGCGCGCATCGGATGGGCTGGCGCCCTTCGCCGACGACGATGCGGACGAGGAGTTCCGGCTGCACCTGGCTCGCGTGCTGACCAAGCGGGCGGTGGCGGCAGCCTCCGGCCTGAAGTAGTCCGTCACGAAAGGCGGAGCCGGGTTCCCGGTTCCGCCTTTCGTGCGTACGGTGGTCCGGTGGCCATCACACTCTCCTCGTGTGTGTACCGGATCCCCACCTTCGGGGACTACATCAACTCCTTCGCATTCCTCGAGGACGACGGCTCCGTCACACTCGTCGACTGCGGCCTGAAGCGCGCGCCTTCGGCGATCGTGCGCGGGCTCGCCGCGCTCGGGCGTCGTCCCTCCGACGTTCAGCGCATCGTGCTGACCCACGCGCATGAAGACCACGCGGGTGGGGCGGCAGCAATGGTGGAACGCGCGGCTGCGCGCGGCGTCACCGTCCACGCGGAGGAGGCCCAGTTTGCCCGCAACGGGTCGCGCCCACCGGTTCCCCGCACCCTCTTCTCGCGCCTACGCAGCGGCGGCTTCGCGCCGGTCCCCGTGGTGGGTGAGGTCACCGACGGCCAAGTCCTCGACATCGCGGGCGGCATCCAGGTGCTGCACACTCCCGGGCACACCCCGGGTCACATCAGCCTGCTGCATCCCGATTCCGGCGTGCTGATCACCGGGGATTCAATATTCAATATGAACGCGCGTATGCGATGGCCCATCGCCGCCTTCTGCACGAACACCGTCCAGAACGCCCAGACTGCGGCGCGACTCGCCGATGCTGAGTACACGACGGCAGCGTTCACCCATGGCCCGCACATCGCCCAGACCGGGCGCGAGGCGATCCGAACGTTCCTCCGACGCCAAGGCGCCATGTGACCGAACTGGAGCGTGAGCTCGATCGGATCCTCACCCGGCTCGCGGCTCTCCCGGAGAGACATCAGGTGCACGGCGCAGACCTCACGCATACCGCCGCTCAGCGAATTCGCGACCTCACCCCCGACACCCAGGCCCCGCGAGTTGTCCCGCGCATCGGTACCCATGCGGCCGGTGCACAACTCCGCGTGATCTGCGCCGAGTTCGCCTATAGCGGTGGTCATGAAACAGAAGCGGCGCAGATCCTCGCGGACCTGCGCCGTGCGCTTCCGTAGTGCTTACTCGCGACCGGAGAAGATCGACAGCAGGCGCAGGAACTCCAGGTAGAGCCACACGAGTGTGACCAAGAGGCCGAAGGCCATGCGCCAGGACTCGCGCTCGGGGAGTCCCATCGCGATGCCCTGCTTGATCGCCTCGAAGTCCAGGGCGAGGAACAGAGCAGCGAGAGCGACGCCGACGATCGAGATGATGATCCCGATGCCGTCAACCCCGTAGAAACCCCAGCCGCCACCGACGCCGAAGAACGAGGCGACCATTGAGGCGAGAGCGAGCACGAGGTAAGACACGCCCGCGACCAAGAGGATCTGGGTGAACCGCTTGGTCACCTTGATGACGCCGGTCATGTAGAGCAGGAGCATCACGCCGAACGTGGTCATCGTCGCGACCACGGCCTGCAACACGACACCGTCCCAGCCATTACCCGACGCGTATGCGTTGTAGAAGTTGCTGATTCCGCCGAGCATCAGGCCCTCGAAGACGGCGAAGATGATCATCAGGGCCGGGGAAACGTTCTTCTTGACCGCATTCACGATGCCGAGGACCGTCGCGACAATCAGCGCCGGAAGCATCATCACCGGCAGGGCGGAAATGAGGTTCCACCCGACGAAGGCGAACGCAACCACGATCGCGAACATGATGGCGCACTTGACGACCACGTCGTTCAGGGTCACGCGGAGGCCACCGGCCGCCGTGATCGTGGCGAAGTCCTCCGGGGTGGTGGGAGGAGCGCCCGCCGGCGTGGTGGTCTGGGGAGCCGAAGGTGCCTGGCCGCTCGCGGCAGCGAATGCGGATCGACCCTCCTCGTAGAACCCGGTGGGCTTCTTCTCGTAGCGAGTCAGAACGGGGTTATTGGATTGCATGCGTTCCACGGTAACCCATAAGTGCGCCCGCGCCAACTCACCCTGCCCACCACGTGCCCCCGATGGGATTCGAACCCATACTGGACCGGGTTTAAGCCGGGTGTCTCTGCCAGTTGGACTACAGGGGCCGCCCTCAGGGTAGGCCCCGGGACAACCCCGCGGCTGTCCCAAGGACCTCGTCGAGCATCTGCTCGGTGAGCCGGCCGGTGAAGGTGTTTTGCTGGCTGGGGTGATAGCTGCCAAGCAGGGTCACTCCCCCCGACTCCGCCCGCACACCATGGCCGAATCTCGGTCGGGGGCCGGACCCGAGCACCCGCCACATGGCCGCCCACGCCACCGACCCCAGAGCAATGCCCACCCGCAGGGAGGGACGCACCAGGGCGGCCTCCGCGGTCAACCACTCACCGCACCGGTGGATCTCGTCCGGCGTCGGCTTGTTGGCCGGGGGCGCACAGTGGACGGCCGCGGTGATCCGGACATGCTCCAGGTGCTGCCCATCCTCACGGTGGTGGGATGCGGGGATACGGGCGAGCCCGACCCGATGCAGGGAGCCGTAGAGCCAATCGCCGCTGCGATCACCGGTGAACATGCGTCCGGTGCGGTTCGCCCCGTGCGCACCGGGTGCCAGGCCGACGATCCAGATGCGCGGATGCACGGAACCGAAGCCGGGTACCGGTCCACCCCAGTACTCCTCCTCGCGATACGACGCGCGCTTCTCCAGTGCCACCTGAGCGCACCAGTCGATCAGTCGGGGGCAGCGACGGCAGCCACAGATCGCCGTGTCGAGTTCGGCGACGGCCCTCACCTGAGCGTCTGGTCGGCCAGCTCGGTGAGTTCCGCGCGCACGGTCCAGAGTTCGTCCATGATCGACTTATCGCGCAAATTGCGCACGATTTCCACAGGTGTTCCCTGGGTCCCCTCCACCGTTCCACCGATGGTGCGCTCGATCACCTTCGTATGAAGGGCCCGCCACTTCATGAGGCCCTCGTCGATCTCGACGAGTCGCTCCACAATGGCGAACATTTCCTCGTTCTGTTCGACCGCGAGATAGAGGTCACGCAGGGTCAAGCCATCGGACTCCAACTGGCGGCGCACTGCGGCGACGAGATTCGGGAGGGATGTTCGCAAACGGAGGAACCCTGGCGAGTCGAACCCCGATCCGTGACCGAGAGCGGTGCGCACGTGCTGGTAGTCCCACGGCGTCATGCGCTCCAACATGTGCAGGGGCGGTGTGATGATGTCGATGCACTCGATGACCCGGTCGAGGGACCGGGTGGCGGCGAGGCGCTTGCCCCTGTCGAGTTGCGTGATGGCTTGCTCGACTTCCGCGACGGCGAGCTTCAGCCACAACTCGGCCGACTGGTGGACCACGGTAAACAGCAATTCGTCACGGTGGGTCCAGGTTTCGGGACCCGGCTGCAACGCGAGGAGCGCGTCGGTCTTGAGGTAGTTCTCGTAATCGCTGGGCGCGGTGCCAGGCAGCACCTGATCTGCAGTGGGATGCATGGAACCTCCGACATCAGTGTGGCACTGGATCGGGCAGTTCGAGCCGAGGTAGCGCGACTCCTGTCAGGCGGAAGGACAATGCTCGCGCAGGAAGGCGAGTGACCGGTTCCAGGCGGTCTCGGCATTCCGTTCCTGAAACACCTCGGGACGATCACCATTGAAGAACGCATGGACCGACCCGGGGTAGTCGTGGATCAGCACGTGCCCCCCGGCGGCAGCGATTGCATCCGAGTACTCGGCGATCCGAGGTCCGGCCCACCCCTCGTCCGACTCGGCCTTGTGGATCAGCGCGGCCTTGCCCGCGTAGCGCGCCCAATCAGGGGCGTAGTCGGGCCAGGGCATGGCTGGGTAGAAGGCGACCGCTGCGGAGAGGGCGTCACTCACGGTCGGTGCGAGCAACGACAGCCCACCACCCATGCAGAAACCAAGCGTCCCCACGTGCACACTCGAGACCTCGGGGCGCGACAGCAGGCACGAGGCACCCGCGGCGATATCGGCAGCGGCATTGGGCACCTGGAGACCCATCATGAGTTTCTCCGCTTCATCGGGCTCCGTCGTCTCCACACCGCGATAGAAGTCGATGGCGAGTGCGACGAATCCGGCGTCGGCCAGCCGCCGGGTGACGTCTTCGATATGCGGCACCAGGCCCCACCACTCCTGGATGACCACCACTCCGGGACCGGATCCCGAGTCGGGCCGTGCGAGAACTCCGGGTGCTCCGGTTTCTGCGATCTCAATTGTCTCGGTTTCCATGAACCCTCCGCGATTGGCCGATCCCGCGAGTCTGCCGCAGAGGAGCACGTGTCGCTCCATCACCGATGTGGCGCGGTCGATCCACGAACGATCAGCTGCGTGGGCAGCCGAACCGGATCCCCGCCATCCCCCTGCGAGAGTGTTCGCATCTGCACGAGCAGCGACTCCGCGGCGATACGACCTAGGTCGTATACGGGTTGCACGACTGTGGTCAGGTCCAGGTGCTCCGACATGTCATGGCCGTCGATACCGACGATGGAAATATCCCGACCGGGGGCGAGTCCATGAGTGCGCAGGGCACGCATGGCGCCGAAAGCCATCTCGTCGCTGAGGGCGAAGACCGCGGTAGGGGGAGTGCGCTGGGTGAGGAGCGCGGTCATCGCCTGCTCACCCCCCTGGATGGTGAAGTATCCGAAGGCTTCGAGCGACGGGTCGATGTCGAGGCCGTTCTCCGCCATGACCTGGCGGAACCCCTGCTCCCTGTCGTACTCGGCGGTCAGCGGAGCTTCCGCAGACGAGCCGGTGATCAGGCCGATGCGCTCGTGGCCGAGGTTGACCAGGTGTTGGGTCGCCACCCTGGCGGCAAGGACGTCGTCGATCGTGACACTCGGAACCCCATCGGTGTTCACGCCGATGAGCGACGTGGGCATGCCCAGGTCGAGGATTTCCCGCAATTGCGGATCGGATGGCGGCATCGCGATCACCAGGACACCGTCGACGCGCCTTCGGAGCCGGGGTGCGGGTGGAAGTCGCTGGTGTCCAGCCAGGTAATCGCTGACGCTCATCAGGAGCAGGTCCATGCCCGCCGCCTGCAGCACACCCTCGACACCGGAGAGGACGGTGGAGAAGAACCAGCGCGCGATGAAGGGGGTGATCACGGCGACCGAGCCGGTGCGCCCAGATGCCAGACGCGACGCACTCGGGCTGATCACGTAATCCAGATCGACCGCCACCTGCTGGATCCGCGACCGAGTGGACTCGTCCACGTAGGGCAGTCCGCGCAGGGCTCGAGAGACCGTCGCCGTCGATACCCCCGCGGCCTCCGCGACATCCCGGATCGTGATGGCCATGACCGGGGAGTGTAGGTCGGCGGGGGGTGGGGTCCACAAGCGATTACATGGAAATGTGACCTAGGAATCACTCATCCATGAGAGAGAGCGTGCAAACGATGCCATCCAGAAGGTCGGTTTCACTGGCCGTGACCGAGTCGATCCCGAGGACCACCATGGACTCGCGAAGAACCAGCGCACCGCCCCCGATGACGTCGACCCGGCCGGGGTGCATGAAGGGGAGGGCCGCACGCTGACGATGGTTCATCGCGAGAAGTGCGTCGGTGACCTGCTCCACCTGGCTGCGCGTGATCGTCGCGCCGTGGATGACCCGGGGGTCGTAGCCAGGCAGGTCGAGCGCCATGGCGACGATCGTCGTGACGGTCCCGGCAACTCCGATGAACTGACGTGCCTCCCCGACGGGCACGACGTGGGGTACGTCCGCAAGTGCCCGTCGAATGTGCGCGCACGCCGCCTCGATCTCCTCGCGCGTGGGTGGGTCCGAGTGGAGCGAGCGCTCCGACATGCGAACACATCCGATCGGCGTGCTGATCGAGGCGCGGACACCAGCTGCGTCTCCAAAGACGAACTCCGTCGATCCACCCCCGATATCGGCGATCAGAACCGGCATGCGGATATCGCTCAGTCCCGCGACCGCACCGCGGAAGGAGAGTTTCGCTTCCTCGTCTCCCGAGATGACCTCGGGTTCGACGCCGAGTCGCACCCTCACACCTGAAACGAATTGCTCCCGATTAACGACATCCCGTGCCGCCGACGTTGCCACGAAACGCACGTTCCGCACCGGGTACTCACGCATGAGACGGGCATACTCGTCACACGCATCGAAGGTGCGCACCAGCGCCGCGGGGCTAAAGGATCCCGTCGCGTCGACGCCTTCACCCAAACGAACGGTGCGCATCTCTCGGACGACATCGTGGACGACTCCACCTGCGACCTCAGCGATCAGGAGGCGCAGGGCATTCGTTCCGCAATCGATCGCGGCGTATCGGTCAGACACAGGGTCCTCGCGTCCACCAGGATTCAATGCGGTCAAGCATCTCATCACCGACGGGATTAACACCGGGCCCACATGCGAGGGCTTGACCGACGTGGACGTGAAGGCATTTGACCCGAGTGGGCATCCCGCCGGCGCTGACACCCTCGATCTCGGGTACCTCGCCGAGTTCCGACCGGTCCGCGAGGTACCGCGCATGGGCGTGCTCATACTGCTCGCGCATGTCCGGGTCCTCACGAATTTGGTCTTCCATCTCCCGCATGACCCCCGTGGCCTCCAGGGTGCCGATGAGGGAGGTGAGTCGTGGGCAGGTGACGTAGTACGTCGTCGGGAAGGGGGTCCCGTCCGGTAGGCGCGGCTCGGTGCGTACGACCGCCGGAGCTCCGCACGCACACCGAAAGGCTACGGAGTGGATGGCGCGAGGTTCGCGACCCAACTGCGCGGCAACCACCGCAAGATCCGCCGACGCGCAGCCCATGTCCCGACCCTAGGAGGCGGTCTCCTCAGCTGCGTCGGCGGTGCGGACGGATTCCCCGACCGTGACGTACCACGGCACCGGCACCTGCGCGGACTCCATGAGGGTCTCCTCCGCAGGCCGCCCGTCGGCACCGAGAGCCACGTAGCCGATCTCGCCCGGGAACACGAAATGCAGACGACGCCGGGATTCCGCGGCGATGAACGCCGGATCGTTCCAGCGTTCCCGCTCGACCAGGAGCTCGGCGACCCGGGCCTTGGTCGCCTCGACATCCGACTGGAGTGCCGCGATCTGCGCCCGCTGACCGAACCAGTTGCGAATGGGCATGGCGACTGTGGCCACGAACATCCCGAGCGCGAGAACCAGCACGAGGGCGCGCAGTGTCAGCACGCCCGCTCGCCCGGACATCACGGGGGAAGCCACTCGGGAATAGTGGCACGCACCGAGCGCCGAATCGGGGCGCCGTGCCGGTCAGGCGGTGAAACGTGGGAAGGCCGCGCGGCCGGCATACCGGCCGGCATCGCCCAACTCCTCCTCGATCCGCAACAACTGGTTGTACTTCGCGACCCGCTCAGATCGCGCCGGGGCACCGGTCTTGATCTGGCCGCAGTTCACCGCGACCGCGAGATCGGCGATCGTGGTGTCCTCGGTCTCGCCCGAGCGATGCGACATCATTGACGCGTAGCCGGAACGGGTCGCGAGCGCAACGGCATCGAGGGTCTCCGTCAGCGACCCGATCTGATTGACCTTCACCAAGAGCGCATTGGCGGCTCCAAGCTCGATTCCGCGAGCAAGACGCACTGGATTCGTGACAAACAGATCATCACCGACGAGCTGGACTCGCTCACCGAGTTCCTCGGTCAGATGGACCCATCCATCCCAGTCATCCTCGGCCAGCGGGTCCTCGATGGACACCAAAGGGAAATCACGCACGAGGGTGTCGTAGTACGCCGTCATCCACTCTGCGGACCGTGGTGCACCTTCGAACGTGTAGCCCCCGTCACCGTGGAACTCCGTCGAGGCCACATCCAGAGCGAGTGCGATGTCGGAACCGATTGTGAGACCAGCCGCATCGATGGCCGTGCCGATCAGCTCGAGGGCCGCCCGGTTGTTCGGCAGATCAGGAGCGAAACCGCCCTCATCGCCGAGGCCGGTTGCGTAGCCGTTCTTCTTCAAGACACCCTTGAGCGCGTGGTAGACCTCTGCGCCCTGGCGTAGCCCCTCGGAGAAAGTGGCTGCGCCGATCGGCGCGATCATGAATTCCTGGATATCCACACCGGTGTCAGCGTGCGCACCACCATTGAGGATGTTCATCATTGGGATGGGCAGTACGTGCGCGTTGGGTCCACCGACATAACGGAAGAGGGGTAGTCCGGCGGAGAGTGCCGCAGCCTTGGCCACCGCGAGCGAGACGCCGAGGACAGCATTCGCGCCGAGTCTCTCCTTATTGGGCGTCCCGTCCACGTCGATCATCACCTGATCTACAAGACGCTGATCGGAGGCATCGAGACCGAGGACCTCGGGGGCGATCGCCTGCTCGACTGCCTCGACCGCGGCGCGCACGCCCTTGCCCAAGTACCTGTCTCCACCATCACGCCGTTCGACGGCCTCGAATGCGCCCGTCGAAGCTCCGGACGGGACCGCCGCCCGGGCGACGGTGTCGTCGTCAAGGAGGACCTCCACTTCCACCGTGGGATTCCCACGTGAATCGAGGATCTCGCGTGCGATCAGAGCATCGATATCGGCCACGCCCACACCCTAGCGGCGGAAGATCACCGATCCCGTGGGAGCGGTTGGCGATCCGAGAGTCGGATGACCGGGCGGTCACCCAGGGGTTGCGTCAAAATGACATCGACCCACGTACTGTCCCCTGCGATTCCCGTCTCAGGGCAGGCCACGTTGCGTGATTGCTCGACCTTCGCCTCGACCTCAATGCGTGGTCCGCGTTCGAACGCGGTCACCTGCACCTCGTCGTTCGGGCAGAGTCCCTTCGCTGGCAACGTGACAGCGATCGACACGACCATCTCATCCGTCGTGGGCCGGAAGGAGACTGGCTGGAGAGGTGACTCGACCTGACCCAGCGATCGCAGGGGGCCGGCTCCGGCCAGGAGGCCGAGGGCCAGGGTGAACAGCACCCCGATGAGGGCTCCGGCGAGCAGGATCCAGACGAACCTCGGAACCCCTCGCTTCGGGGCGTCGAACTCCTCGATGCCGGGGATCAGCGGACCACGCGGCATCACTCGCCCCTACTCCGTGCCGGCGGTCTCCATCGGGGGACTGTCGGGAAGCTCAGCCTTGGGAGTCGGGGTGAAGGTGAACTCACGCTCCGCATCCTCTCCCGTGACGTCGACGACGACGATGGATCCCGGCTGCAGATCGCCGAAGAGCATCTTCTCACTCAGCGGGTCCTCGATCTCGCGTTGAATCGTGCGACGCAGCGGACGCGCTCCCAGAACTGGGTCGTAGCCACGCTGGGCGAGCAGGGACTTCGCCGCTGGGGTCAACTCGATCGCCATATCGCGATCCGAGAGGCGGGACTCGAGTCCCGCGACCATCAGATCGACGATCTGGAAGATCTCCGCCTCGGTCAACTGGTGGAACACGATGACGTCGTCGATCCTGTTCAGGAATTCGGGTCGGAAATGCTGCTTAAGCTCAGACTGCACCTTCGACTTCATTACCTCGTAGGCGCTGATCTCGTTGTTGTCGGGTGCGAAGCCCAAGCCCTGACCTTTGGACACATCGCGGCTTCCGAGGTTGGTGGTCATGATGATCACGGTGTTCTTGAAGTCCACCGCGCGACCCTGGGCGTCGGTCAAACGACCTTCCTCCAGGACCTGCAGCAGCGAGTTGAAGATATCCGAGTGCGCCTTCTCCACTTCATCGAAAAGCACGACACTGAAGGGCTTGCGACGCACCTTCTCGGTGAGTTGGCCGCCCTCCTCGTATCCGACGTACCCGGGAGGCGATCCGAAGAGACGTGACGCCGTGTGACGCTCCGAGTACTCGCTCATATCGAGCGCGATGAGGGCATCCTCATCGCCGAAGAGGAACTCCGCAAGTGTCTTGCTCAACTCGGTCTTGCCGACGCCCGAGGGCCCAGCGAAGATGAACGAACCACTCGGACGCTTCGGATCCTTCAGTCCTGCACGCGTGCGGCGGATCGCGCGGGACAGCGCCTTGATGGCCTGCTCCTGACCGATGACCCGCTTGTGGAGCTCGTCCTCCATGCGACGCAACTTCTCGATGTCATCCTCAGTGAGGTCGGACACCGGGATACCGGTCATGAGAGCCAGCACCTCGCCGATCAGCCGCTCGTCCACCTCGGCGACGACGTCAAGGTCACCGGCCTTCCACTCGCGCTCACGCTCGGCCTTCTCAGCCAGCAGGTTCTTCTCGACATCGCGCAACGAGGCTGCCTTCTCGAAGTCCTGCGCGTCGATCGCGGACTCCTTCTCCTTGCGGGTCTCGGCGATGCGCTCGTCGAACTCACGGAGATCCGGGGGTGCCGTCATCCGCCGGATGCGCAACCGAGAACCAGCCTCATCGATCAGGTCGATCGCCTTGTCCGGGAGCTGACGGTCGGAGATGTAACGATCTGAGAGGCGCGCTGCCGCATCCAGGGCTCCATCCGTGATGGACACGCGATGGTGGGACTCATAGCGGTCCCGGAGGCCGCGGAGGATCTCGACAGTGTGCGGCACATCCGGCGCATCGACCTGTACCGGGGCGAAGCGGCGCTCGAGCGCGGCGTCCTTCTCGACGTACTTGCGGTACTCATCGAGGGTGGTCGCTCCAATGGTCTGGAGTTCACCTCGCGCCAGCATCGGCTTCAGGATGCTCGCGGCATCGATCGCACCTTCGGCGGCGCCGGCACCGACGAGTGTGTGCATCTCATCGATGAACAGGATGATGTCGCCGCGCGTCTTGATCTCCTTGAGCACCTTCTTCAAGCGCTCCTCGAAGTCACCGCGGTAACGGCTTCCCGCGACGAGAGCACCGAGATCGAGCGAGTACAACTGCTTGTCCTTGAGCGTCTCGGGAACCTCACCCTTGACGATGTTCTGAGCCAAACCTTCGACGATGGCGGTCTTGCCCACACCGGGTTCGCCGATCAAGACGGGGTTGTTCTTGGTACGCCGGGACAGGACCTGCATCACGCGCTCGATCTCGCGGTCGCGCCCGATCACAGGGTCGAGCTTGCCTTCACGGGCGGCAGCCGTCAGGTTACGACCAAACTGATCGAGAACGAGCGACGTCGAGGGAGTCCCCTCCGCAGGCCCCCCAGACGTTGCCGGTTCCTTGCCCTGGTAGCCCGAGAGCAATTGGATGACCTGCTGGCGCACACGGTTCAGATCAGCTCCGAGCTTCACGAGGACCTGCGCAGCGACACCCTCGCCTTCGCGAATCAAGCCGAGCAGGATGTGTTCAGTTCCGATGTAGTTGTGTCCGAGTTGCAGTGCCTCGCGCAGGGAGAGTTCGAGCACTTTCTTCGCCCGCGGGGTGAAGGGGATGTGTCCGCTGGGAGCCTGCTGACCCTGACCGATGATCTCCTCGACCTGTTGGCGAACCGCCTCGAGTGAAATGCCCAGGGATTCGAGCGCCTTGGCAGCGACGCCCTCGCCTTCGTGGATGAGTCCGAGCAGGATGTGCTCGGTACCGATGTAGTTGTGGTTGAGCATGCGGGCCTCTTCCTGGGCCAGCACGACCACACGACGTGCCCTATCGGTGAATCTCTCGAACATCGCATCTCCTCGCCGGGGTATCTGATTCTCCCCTACGGGACTCCCAGATGAAACTCGGATCACCCTGGGATCGGTACGCCAACCGCGAAACCTGCCCGAAACGCCGGCCGGGACAATTGGGGCATGACCGCCGACGCCCGGCTGCGGCGCAATATCCGGACCCTGGGGGACCTCCTGGGTCACACCCTGGTGCGCCAGGAGGGCCAGGGCCTTCTCGACCTGGTGGAGCAGGTTCGAGGCCTCGTGCGCACCGATCCCCAGGCCGCGGCGGCCCTGCTCGACTCCACCGACCTGCACATGGCGACCCGTCTCGCCCGTGCGTTTTCCATCTACTTCGATTTGGCCAACGTGGCCGAGCAGGTGGAGCGTGCGCAGGATGCCGCGTCGTCACGACGCGAGCACCTGGGACCGCTCACCCGCGTCGTGGCGGAGATCAAGGACGCGAACATCGATCCGGAACTCGTCTCGAGACTCGCAGAGGTCATGTCCGTACGCCCGGTCTTCACCGCGCACCCGACGGAGGCTGCACGACGGTCGGTCCTGCTCAAGCTCCGCACCATCGCCGACGTTCTCCTCGACGAACAGGCATCCGAGATGGATCGCACCACCCGGCTCGCAGAACTCATCGACCTGCTCTGGCAGACAGACGAGTTGCGCCTGGAACGACCACACCCACTCGACGAGGCACGCAATGCGCTCTACTACCTGGATGACCTGACCCGAGGGCCCCTTGCGCAGGTGCTGACGGATCTCGCGCGTGCCTTCCAGGACCTCGGCGCCGAGCTCCCCCCGGATTCCCGGCCGGTGAGCTTCGGCTCGTGGATCGGTGGCGACCGTGACGGGAATCCCTACGTCACCCCCGATGTCACGACCTCGGTGGTTCGTTTCCAACGCGAGCATGCGGTGCTGGACCTCATGCCACACATCGATCGCCTCCTCGACGATCTCTCCGTTTCCGAACGCATCGCAGGCGCAACCGAGGAGCTACGTGCCTCCGTCGACCATGACCTGACATTCCTCCCCGACCTGGATCCGCGATTCCTCCGGATCAACGCGGAGGAGCCCATTCGGCTCAAGTTGACCATCATCCGCATGCGTCTGCGGCTGACTCTCGAGCGGGTTCGGGCGGGCGAGCCACATCGTGAGGGCCGCGACTACAACAGCACCCGGCAACTGCTCGACGATCTACTTCTCATCCGCGCGGACCTGCTTACGCACCGTGGGCAGTTAGCTGCGCACGGGATCCTCGACCGCGTCATCCGAGTTGCTGCATCGATCGGCCTCCCGCTCGCGACTCTCGACATTCGAGAGCACTCCGGGAAATACCAAGAGGTCATCGCGGAACTCCACGACCGGCTCGAGTCCACGCCATGGCGTGACCTCACGCGTGTCGAGCGCACCGCCTGGCTCGAGCGTGAACTCGCATCATCGCGACCCCTGGCACCCACCCCACCGCCCGTGAGTCCCTCCGCGGCGGTCACCTACGACACTTTCGTCACAGTGCGCGAGCTTCTCGACACCTACGGCACCCGACCCATCGAGTCGTGCATCGTCTCCATGACGAGGGGTGTCGATGACATGCTCGCCGCGATCACGGTTGCCCGCGAAGCGGGTCTGGTCGACACGTCGACGGGAACGGCGCGCGTCGGATTCGTTCCGCTCCTTGAAACGATCAGCGAACTCCGCGAGGCGGGTGTGATCGTCGACGATCTTCTGACCCATCCCACCTACCGCGCCCTCGTCGCTTCACGCGGAGACGTCCAGGAAGTCATGCTCGGGTATTCGGACTCCAACAAGGACGCCGGGATCACGACGTCGCAGTGGGAGATCCACCTAGCCCAGCGCCGACTCCGTGACGTCGCGCAGAAGCACGGGGTCCGGCTGCGGCTGTTCCACGGTCGCGGAGGGACTGTCGGACGCGGTGGCGGGCCCACCTACGCCGCGATCCTGGCCCAGCCCGCGGGAGTGCTCGATGGACAGATCAAGGTGACCGAGCAGGGTGAGGTGATCTCGGACAAGTACCTCTTGCCCGCGCTCGCGCGCGACAACCTCGAGCAGATGGTCGCCGCGGTCCTCGATGCCTCGCTGCTCCATCGGGAATCCAACCAGGATCAGGTGCTCCTGGATCGATGGGATCAGGTGATGGGGATCGCGTCGAGTAGTGCGATGACCGCCTACCGCGCGCTCGTCGATGATCGCGATCTCCCGGCCTACTTCGCCGCATCCACGCCCGTGGCCGAGTTCGGTTCGATGCACCTGGGGTCACGACCCGCGCAGCGACCGGATACCGCCGCCGGCATCGAAGGACTGCGGGCGATTCCCTGGGTCTTCGGGTGGACCCAATCCCGTCAGATCATCCCCGGCTGGTTCGGAGTCGGGAGCGGCCTGCAGGCGTCATCAGATGCCGGTTTCGCAGAGGAACTGCGCACTATGTACCGCGAGTGGAGTTTCTTCACCAACTTCATCTCCAATGTCGAGATGACGCTCATGAAGACCGATCTGGAGGTAGCGCGTCAATATGTCGCGACCCTGGTGCCCACGGATGTACGGTGGATTTTCCGCGAGATCGAAGCAGAGTACGCGCGCAGCGTCGAACAGGTCTTGGCAGTGACCGGCAGCGATCGGCTCCTGGCGGATAACCCTTCTCTGGCACGGACGTTGGCGACGCGCGACAGCTACCTGCTCCCGCTGCACTCACTGCAGGTGTCGGTACTGGATCGACTTCGCGGGAGTGCGGTCGAGCAAGATCGTGAACAACTCCGTCGGGCACTCTCGGTGACCATCAATGGAATCGCCACCGGCCTGCGCAACACGGGCTGATCGGCATTCCACTACTGTTGGAAGCACTGCTCAATTATCGCCATTAACCATTCCGCATACTGTCGTTGACCCGAATTCGTGCTCATACGACGCGCATCACGCGCATTCCGCATGTTCCCCAGTTCAACGATGACAGTGGGGACATCACTGAAATTCAGGGTTGACTGATCGCTCCGGATCATCAACTGGTCTCGAACGTAGTTCGCGGGTGGCGCACCTGCCTGCGTCATTCCGGAGACCATGTCTGCGGCCAAACGTCGGTCCTCTCGCACGACATCGTCCGTCCATCCAGGGATGAACGTCGGCGCAATCACGAAGAATCCGCGAGCCCTGGCTGGTGCTCCATCTGCGTGAATCGAGATCATGGCATCGGCACCGGCTTCCGTTCCGATGCGCGCGCGATCCCAGACGCACGGTCCCCAGGCTTCACGTGAGTTGCTATCCCGAGTAAGGACCACGGTCGCCCCCCGTTCCTCCAGCAAGGACGTCAACTCGCGGGCCACGCGCCATGTGAACGTCGCTTCGGGAAAACCAGAATTGGTCGCCGTTCCGGTGGTGTTGCAGCCCTTGAGGATCGTCCCATTGAATTTCTTCTGCGACATCTCCGCGGCGAATCGAGGATTGCTGTTTCCGAGTTGGTGCCCGGGGTCGAGGGCGATCACCTTCCCCATGAGCGGATCGTCGGCCGCCAAGGTTCCGGGTGCGCTGACGAGACCGACAAGTCCGGTCAGGACGAGTGCAGGGAGGAGTCTCACAGTACTGCGAGCATTCGCCTGTTTCCCAAGGTGTTGGGCTTCACCCGCTCCAGACCGAGGAACTCCGCGACTCCCTCGTCGTAGGACTGGAGGAGCTGCGCATAGACGTCCGGATCGACGGGAGCACCCTCGATCTCAACGAAGCCGTGCCGACCGAAGAACTCGGTGGCGAAGGTAAGGCAGAAGACCCGTCGTACACCGAGGCTGCGCGCACGAGCGAGCAGCGCTTCGAGGACCTGCGAGCCGATTCCCTGCCGTAGGTGCGAGGGGGCAACCGCCACCGTACGTACCTCGGCGAGGTCATCCCAGAGCACGTGCAGTGCGCCACATGCCACGAGCGCGTCAGCTTCCACGCCGACGACGAACTCCTGAACATCCTCGTAGAGCGTGACCAGCTTCTTCTCCAATAAACGCTGGCCGTCACCGGCGTAGAAGTCCACCAGGGTGCCGATCTGCTTCACATCGCCCGTGACAGCGGGACGGATCGTGGTCATTCCGGCTTCACCAGTGGGAACAGGATGGTTTCTCGAATGCCCAATCCGGTGAGTGTCATCAGCAGCCGATCGATGCCCATGCCAACCCCGCCCGAGGGGGGCATTCCGTGTTCGAGGGCACGGAGGAAATCCTCGTCGAGTCGCATCGCCTCGTGGTCCCCCTGGGCACCGAGCGCAGCCTGCTCGATGAGACGCTCGCGCTGGATGACTGGATCGACGAGCTCGGAGTACCCGGTGGCCTGCTCGACGCCATCGATGTAGAGGTCCCACTTCTCCACGACACCATCTTTGGTTCGGTGAGCGCGAGTGAGTGGGGACGTGTCGATCGGGAAGTCCATGACGAATGTCGGCCCGGTGAAGGTGGGGCTGACGTAGTGCTCGAAGAGTTCTTCGACGAGTTTGCCCGGGACCCAGGTGGGCGCCACCGAAATGCCAGCCTTCTCGCAGAGTGCGACGAGCTCGTCCCGTGATGTCCCCGGGGTGATCTGTTGGCCGACGGCGGTGGACGTCGAGTCGTAGAGATCGATCTGCGGCCATTCGCCGGAGAGATCGTGCACACTCCCATCTGCGTGCGTCACAACCAAGCCTCCGGTCACCGCGCGCGCAGATTCCTGGATCAGCTCCCGGGTCGTGCGTGCCATATCCCGGTAGTCGGCATACGCCTGGTAGTACTCGAGCATCGCGAACTCCGGTGAGTGACTCGAGTCCGAGCCCTCGTTGCGGAAGTTGCGGTTGATCTCGAAAACTCTCTCCAAACCGCCGACGACCGCGCGTTTCAGAAACAGCTCCGGTGCGATACGCAGGTACAACTCGAGATCAAAGGCGTTCGAATGGGTGACGAAAGGACGCGCAGCCGCGCCTCCGTGCATGGTCTGCAACATCGGTGTCTCGATCTCAAGGAATCCACGTGCACTCATGCTCTGGCGAAGTGCGGCGACGACATCGACGCGGAGCCGGGCCATTCGCTGCGCATCCGGTCTCATGATCAGATCCACGTAGCGCTGCCGAACCCGCGCTTCCTCGGTCATCGGTTTATGCGCCACCGGAAGGGGGCGGAGGGCCTTCGCGGCCATCAACCACTGGTCGGCCATCACCGACAGTTCACCGCGCTTGGACGTGATCACCTCACCGCGGACGAAGACAGTGTCGCCGAGGTCCACGAGGTCTTTCCAGGATTCGAGGGACTCCTCCCCCACACCCGCGAACGAGATCATCGCCTGGATCTCCGTGCCATCCCCGGAACGCAGGGTCGCGAAACACAGCTTCCCGGTGTTCCGGGAGAAGATCACTCGTCCGGCGATTCCCACGACATCACCGGTCTGTGTGTCAGGGTCGAGATCCGGGTGCGAGGCGCGCACCTGCGCGATGGTGTGGGATACGGGGACTGTCACCGGATACGGGTCGTGCCCCGAGGCGAGAAGGCGGTCGCGCTTGGCACGACGGATGCGCATTTGCTCGGGGAGATCAGGCTCGTCTGGTGCCTCCGTCACGTCGGCAGGCTAGTGGATGCGGTGTGGCCTAGCCTGCTGGTGTGTCCTTCCCACTAGAACCGCCGCAACCGATTCGGGGGGTCATCTTCGACCTGCATTCCACGCTGATTGATCAAGGTTCAGCGGATGAATGGCTAGATTCAGCCCTGGTACGCGCACCGGTGGACCTGGCACCCCAGGAACGCAACACCCTGGTCGACTTCCTCGATCTGGTCTGGGAGAACGCGCGGGTGCACGATCCGGATAGTCGACGTGATCTCGATCCGGTGCTGCACGAAGAGGTGTTCCACGCCCTCATCGATGACGGACCCGGGATCGATCAGGCCCTTGCCACGGCGCTCTACACCACCCTGCTCGACGCTTGGCATGCCTATACCGATGCGGTGCCTACCCTGATCGAGCTCCGTTCCTTGGACCTTCGCATCGGGATTATCTCCAATGTGGGAGTAAGTATCCGCCCGATTCTCGAGCGCGAGGGGCTGCTTGAGCATGTCGATGGGGTGACGCTCTCCTGCGAGATCGGGTGCGTGAAGCCCGATGCCCGGATATTCCACGAGGCGGCGAATGCCATCGGATGTGCGCCGGCGAGCGTCCTGATGGTGGGCGACAGCGGCAAGGACGACGCCGGTGCGGCCCATATCGGGATGCGGACTCTGATCCTGCCTCGCACGCGAGGCCCGGTGCATGGGTTGGGTGTGGTCCCCGCGCTCGTGCGCGCGACTCGCTAGTCCAGGTTTTTCGCGAACACCAAGCGCAGGCCGATCAGTGTCAAATCGGGCTCATGGTGGGTGATCGTCGTCGATTCACCGATCACAACGGGAGCAAGTCCCCCCGTTGCGATGACAGCAGTGGGTTCGCCGATCTCTTCGACGATGCGCGATACCAGGCCATCAACTTGGCCTGCGAAACCGTAGATCGCACCCGACTGCAGCGCCTCGACCGTGTTCTTCCCGATGACCGAGCGTGGCTTCACGAGTTCCACCTTGCGCAACTGCGCGGCACGGCTCGAGAGCGCTTCGAGGGAGATTTCGATACCCGGGGCGAGGGCTCCTCCTAGGAATTCCCCCGATGCAGACACGACATCGAGGTTGGTCGACGTTCCGAAGTCCACGACGATGCTGGGCCCGCCGTAAAGATGGTGGGCCGCCAACGTGTTGACAATCCTGTCCGCACCCACTTCCTTGGGATTGTCCGTCAGGATCGGGACACCGGTCTTGGTTCCTGGTTCGACGATGACGGTGGGCACCTCGGCGTAATAGTGGGAGAGCATGCTCCGCATCTCGCGAAGCACCGCGGGAACCGTGCTGCAGAGGGCTATTCCGGAGACCTCAGATCCACCGTCGAGGAGTCCGCGGAAGGTGAGGGCGATCTCGTCCGCAGTCGAACTCGCATTCGTGGTCACGCGCCAGGACCGGGTCAACGTGTCGCCATCGAAGAGACCGAGGACCGTATTCGTATTGCCCACGTCGATGGCCAACAGCATGGCTCTACCCCACCGTCTCCAGGTCTGCGCCGATATCCAGCACCGGCGCAGAGTGTGTCAGTGCTCCAACCGCAAGGTAGTCCACGCCTGTCGCAGCGACCTCCGCGGCGACATCCAGGGTGAGACCTCCCGAGGCCTCCAGGCGCACCCGGCCAGCCACCCGCTGCACCGCCTCCCGCATCTGATCGACGGTGAAGTTGTCCAAGAGCACGAGATCCGCCCCTGCCTCGACCACATCCGTGAGCTGATCGAGGGAATCCACCTCCACCTCGATCGGAATGTCCGGAGAGGATGCGCGTACTAGTCGGAATGCCTGCGCAATCCCTCCGGCTGCAGCGACATGGTTGTCCTTCACTAACGCGGCATCCGCCAGGGACATACGGTGATTCCGGCCACCTCCGCATCGCACCGCGTACTTCTCAAGGGCACGTAAGCCTGGCGTGGTCTTCCGGGTATCCCGGATCTGCGCGCGACTGCCCGCGATCGCATCGACCCACCGAGCGGTGAGGGTTGCGATTCCGCTGAGGTGGCCGAGGAGATTGAGCGCCGGACGTTCGGCACGAAGGAGGGCGTGGGTCGAACCGACGACGCTGAGAACGCGTGAGCCCGGTGTCACGCGTTCGCCATCCTCCGACTCCCACTCGAGGCGAACATCGTCGTCGCCCACCATCGCAAACACGGCCGCGGCCACGGGAACGCCGGCCAGGACCCCCGACGCCCTGCTCACGAGGGCGAGTCGTGACTGCTGTGACGAGGGAACCGTTGCCATCGTCGTGACATCGACACCTCCGTCGAGATCCTCGGCCAATGCCCGCGCGATGACACTCTCGACGTCGAAGGGCGCAAGTCCGGCAGCGGCGAGGCGATCGGAGACGTCCTTGGAGAGGCGGTACGTGGGATACGTCATGGAACAGGCTCCAGGGTCGAATCGAACGTACCCGCGGCATCCATATGCGTCACGAGACGCACCTGCCAGTCGACTTCCGACTCGGGGAAATCCTCGCGCCAGTGCGAGCCACGGGTCTCCTCGCGGAGGAGAGCGTGTCGAACCAAGACCTGGGCGATCGTCATGATGTTGGTCGTCTCCCAGTTCTCCGTCGTAGGTCGCACATCCTGCGGAGCAGATCGCACCACCTCGGCAAGCCATGCTGCCGCACGCCGCAGCGAGGTGGCACTTCGGAGAACTCCGGCATCCTCGTCCATGATGCGTTGCATGGGCCGGCGCAGCTGAACCGGGATGAGGACCCCCGGTGTTCCCTGCGGCATGGGCTCGGCTGGCAACAGTTCATCGGCGCTCACCGCCGCAGCGATGCGTCGGGAGAAGACCAACCCCTCCAGCAGCGAGTTCGATGCCAGTCGATTCGCACCGTGGACACCGGTGCAGGCCACTTCGCCACATGCGTAGAGGCCGCGTATCGATGAGCGCCCATCGATGTCCGTGCGCACTCCCCCGGACACGTAGTGCTGCGCGGGCGCAACCGGAATCAGATCCGTCACCGGATCGATACCGCGCAGTCGGCAGGACTCCAGGATCGTGGGAAAGCGACGAACCCACACGTCAGCTCCGAGATGTCGCCCGTCGAGCCATACGTGCTCGGTGCCGGTTGCGCGCATCCGTCGCATGATGGCCTTCGCCACGATGTCTCGCGGCGCCAGATCCGCCAGCGGGTGCTCATCAGCCATGAACGCGACACCCGCGTCGTCACGCAGAACCGCGCCTTCCCCGCGCACCGCTTCGGAGACGAGCGGTTGCTGCCCCTGGGCATGCGGGCCGAGCCACAGCACCGTGGGATGGAACTGAACGAATTCGATGTCTGCGACCGATGCACCCGCACGCACCGCGAGGGCGACACCGTCGCCCGTGGACACGTAGGGGTTCGTGGTCTGGCCGAATACCTGCCCGATCCCGCCTGTCGCGAGGATCACTGCTGGTGCCAGTGCGGCGCCGACTCCGTCCCGTTGGCCCGTGCCGATGACATGCAGGGTCACCCCTTGGGCGGCTCCGTCTGCGGAACGCAGCAAGTCCAAAACGAGTGCGTTCTCGATCACCTCGATCTCAGGTGACGCATGAACGGCAGCGACCAGGGCCCGGCTCACCTCGCGCCCTGTCGCATCACCTCCCGCGTGCGCGATCCGGTCCCGGTGGTGTCCGCCTTCGCGGGTGAGCGCGATCGAACCGGATGGGTCGGTGTCGAAGCGCGCCCCCCACTCCATGAGTTCGCGCATCGCGTGGGGACCCTCGGTGACCAGGATCGTGACACCATCGGGATCGCAGAGGCCTGCACCGGCGACCATCGTGTCGGTCATGTGATCCTCGGGTGAGTCCTCCTCGCTCAACGCCGCAGCGATGCCCCCCTGCGCCCATCGAGTGGATCCCTCATCGATCTGCGCCTTCGTGACGAGGAGCACGCGCAGTCCCAGATCGCGCAGATGCAATGCGGAGGTGAGGCCCGCAACACCGGAACCGACGACGATCGCGTCAGCGCGTGCGGTCCACCCGGGAGCAGGCGCGCGCAAGGGACCGCAGATGAGAGCGTGCTCAGACTGCACGGACGTCGACCTCCCAGTTGTCAAGGAGTCGAGTAGTACCCACGTGCCCGGCGAAGAGCAAACGACCGGGACCCGGTCCGACCGTCTCGAGTAATTCAGGACTCCGCACTACGACGTAGTCCACCGCCACGTGGGGATCGAGGCACTCCTTGGTCGTGGCGATCATGGATGCGACCGTCGACTCTTTCGTTCCCGCTTCGAGAGCACGGGGGATGCTCGCGGCCCACGCGCGCTCGTCGGGGCTGAGGTACCGATTGCGACTGCTCATCGCAAGACCATCCGGTTCGCGCACCGTGGGGACACCGATCACCTCGACCGGGAAATTCAGGTCGGCGACCATCTGCCGCACGATGACCAATTGCTGGTAGTCCTTCTCACCGAAGAACGCCACATCGGGACTGGTGATCTGCATCAACTTCCCCACCACGGTCGCCATACCCGTGAAGTGACCCGGCCTGGACGCGCCCTCAAGAATCTCCGCCAACGGTCCGGGCTGGATGATGGTGCACTCACCATCCGGATAGACATCGGTGACCTCGGGCGCGTATACGCCGCTCACGCCGGCCACTTCGCAGGTTCGAAGGTCGGAGTCGAGTGTTCGGGGGTAGACGGCAAGATCTTCGTTGGCGCCGAACTGCAGCGGGTTGACGAAGATGGTCGCGACCACCTCACCGCTAGGACCAACGCACTCACGCGCGACGCGCATCAACTGCGCATGGCCATCGTGGAGAGCACCCATCGTCATCACGACGGCTCGACGCCCCATCGACGGAGGGATCTCCGTGCGGCTCCGCCAGACATCCATCATTCGTCCTGAACCGCAAGAACACTGAGCAACGCGGCTGCCTGATCGACCGTGATCAGACCCGCGCCGAGTGCTCGGTCGGCAGCCAGCCGCCCCATGGCGCGGTAGCTCGCAGCGACCGCAGGTTCGTCCAGGACCTCGAGATGCAAAGCGACACTCTCCGCGTCGCCACGCGCGATCGGTCCGGTCAACGCCCGATCACGGAGTCGCAGGGCGTTATCGAGTGAGGCCTGCAACAACGGGGCGAGGATTCGGGTGGGATCGGACATGCCGGCCTTCTCGAGCAGATCCGCCGCCTGGGACACCAGGGTGTTCATGAAGTTCGATGCGTAACTGAGCGCGGCGTGGTACTCCACGCGCGCAGGCTCGGGTACCCAGATCCGCTCTCCACCGAGTTCGAGGGCGAGGGCTTCGGCGACCGAGCGGAACTCCTCCGACGCAGTCACACCGCAGGGGACGCCGCTCAATCTCTCGAGATCCAGCGACGTTCCGGTGAACGTCATGACCGGATGGATGGCCAAGGGAACGCATCCCTGGGCGGGTTCGAAGACGGCGAGGCCATGGCGGCCGGAGGGGTGGATCAGGAACACGCCCGGCCGGAGCACTCCAGTACTGGCCAAGCCGCGCACGAGATCGGGAAGGACGTCGTCGGGTACTGCGATCAGGATGGCTTCCGCGTCCGCGCAGATCTCCGGCACCGTGCGGATGGGCACACCAGGAAGAAGTGCCTCAGCACGGAGCCGTGACACGTCGGAGACCGCGGAGACGCCAATGATGTGGTGGCCGGCGCGACGCCATGCAGCTCCGAGCACCGCGCCAACGCGTCCCGCACCGATGATGCCGACGCGTAGCCGCGGTGGTGGCTCTGCCATGAGCGTGAGCCTACGGTGATCACATGATGCGGCCATTCCATACTGCCTGGGCAGAGACGGCCACCTTCTATCCACACCAGCGGCCGAGCGCACACTTTCGCACCAGCTCGCGATCCAGCGGCCGCATCGCGGACGCGCTCGCACGCATCGTGCTCGAGCAATGGAATCGACTCCGGAGACCGGAGGACTTCACCGTGACGGATGTCGGTGCCGATGACGGGCATCTACTCGATGCGATCCGGTCACGGATTCCCTCGCACGTGCGACCACGGATGCGGTGGCGTGCAGTCGACTTCGTCGAAGGAGAATGTGACGCCGACTGGATCGTCGCAGACATCCGCCGCGTCGAACTTCCGCACTCTCCAGGCGTCCTCGTTGCCCAAGAATTGCTCGACGACATCCCCTGCATGATCGTCGAGAACGACGAGCACGGTCGGCCCTGGGTCGTGGGTATCGAGGATGACGCCCTTCCGATACCCGTGGAACCTCTCCACTCGCACAATGATCTGACATGGCTGGACACGTGGTGGCCTGATGAGACTCCCTTTGCGACGCGCGAGGTCGGACTCAGCCGCGACCGCGTATGGCAGCGGCTGCGCGCGAGCGTCACCGCCGGTGTTGCAATTGCCATCGACTACGGACATGTGCGTGAGGAGCGCCGGTGCGGTCGCTGGGCCGGGGGCACCGTGCGTGGATTCCGATCGGGACGAGTGGTGCGGCCGATTCCCGATGGTCGATGCAACATCACGGCGCATGTGGCGATGGACTCCCTCGCTGCCGCCCCCCTCCTGCGACAGTCCGAGGTGACCGGGATCGGCGGAGCGGAAGGCGACCTGCTCTGGCTGATCGAGGATCGGGGGGCTTCGTGCGCCAGCTGATCGCCGGACTCGGGGTCACGCGCGACCTCGATTGCGATATCGCCATCGATCTGGGACACCACCATCCCAGCGCCCATGGTGGTTTCCAACTTGCGTTGACCGTCGATGGAGACACGATCGTTGCCGCGGAACCGCGGATCGGATTCCTCCATCGGAGTGCGGAGAAGTTGTTCGAGGCCCGCGACTACCGCCAGATCCTGATGCTGGCGAACCGGCACGACTGGCTTTCGGCGTTCTCCTCGGAACTGACCGTCGCGCTCGCCGTCGAAGAGGCAACCGGGATCACGGCACCCGAGAGAGCGATATGGCTGCGGATGATCTTGGCGGAGGCCAATCGCATCGCCGCCCACCTGCTGATGCTGTCCTATGTGGACCCGTCTCTCCTGAGATTGCGGGAGGACTGGGCCCGGTGGCAGGAACGCGCCACCGGTGGACGGGTGCACCCGATGATCACCCGCATCGGTGGCCTGATGAGCGACATTCCGAAACAGACATTGACCGAGGCTTGGGATCTCGCTGGGCGGAGCCGCGATGCGGCAACACGCGTGCTGATTCCCGAGCACTGGGAAACGCTCGCCATCGTCACGGAGGAGGCGGCGAACGCGGGCGCATCCGGGCCTGTGGGGTGGGCATCAGGAGTCACCGACGACCTGCGTCGCGATGAGCCGTATCTGCGCTACCGCGGGATCGACATTCGCGTGATCACCGGGCAGGGATCCGCAGCAGATCGTTATCGCATGCTGGTGGCTCAGATCCAGATGAGTGCCCAGTTGATCGACGTGTGTATCCGAGCGTGCGCGGACTCCTCTGGCGAGCCCGTGAATGTTCCTTTGCCCAAGACACTTCGGGTTCCCGAGGGCATCACCTACCTGGCGACGGAAAATCCCTTCGGACATCATGGCGTACTACTGGTGAGTAGCGGCGATAAGGTGCCGTGGCGAATGAAGTTGCGCACGCCCTCGTTCACGCATGTGCAACTGCTCTCGCATGCCCTCCCAGGGACGAGCCTGGGCGATCTCGCTGACGCCGTGGCGTCGTTCTTCCTGGTCAGCGGAGATATCGACCGCTAGTGCTCGCGGATGTAGGTCGCGAAGCGGGCGCGGAGGAGCGCCTCCGTCGTGGGATCGAGGTCAGCGGAGCCGAACATCTCGCGGACGGCACGCACGGTTTCGATGAAGGTTCCCCCCATCGATCCAAGATCGCCACCCTCCCCTTCGATCGCAACCATACCTGGCATGTGTGAGAAGAGGTCGGTGAAGAAGCCGATGTCCAGGTGCTTCTCGGCGATGTGGAATGCGCGGTGACGCAGTTCGTCGAATGGGAGATCCTCGAGCACCTCATCTGTCATGGTCCGACCCTACCGGCGTCGTTGTCACCCTCATCATCCTCGGGAATGCGGCACAGTCCCTCGAGCCAGAGGGCCGCACCCGCGAGCACGATCGACCCGGTGCCGGCCAGGACGGCGGAGCTGAAGGCCGATGCGCCCGCCGGGGTCGCGAGGGCGGTGACTGTCGCCACCGCGATGCCGGTGTAGATCCCCACGACCACTGCGCCCGTCCGCGACGCGGCCATCGCGAACGCCGCAGTGCGCGCAGCGGCGATCGGGGGAACCGGAATGGATCCAGGATCCTTGCGCAACCGCGGGCGCAGGAAGAAGGTCCACGCAGCCAGGGCGATCGCCAGGAGCCAGATGGCCGTCCCCGCCAGAAGCGGTACCGGAATCGAGCGACCGGTCTGACCCGACACGATCTCGACAAGGCCCCACCCCACCGCAACACCGACGACCGCGATGGCGATGAGGAACGGGATTCGGGTCGGCTTCATGACTCGCCCACGCGCGGTCCCTCGAGCACTGTGCACCCGGCCGTATCCAGGCCTGCAACGAGGTCACGGATCGGACCGACTCCGGGAAAGACTGCATCGGACTCCGCATCGCACCACGGCACAAGGACGAAGGCACGCTCGTGGGCGCGGGGATGGGGAACCTGCAACTCGGGATCGACGGAGCGGAAGTCGTCGTAGGCGATCAAGTCGAGATCAAGCGTGCGCGGGCCCCAGTGCACATCGCGGATACGACCGTGCTCTGCCTCGATCGAGTGCAGGTCGGCGAGCAGGGTGTGGGGATCGCGATCGGTCTCCACGATGATGACCGCGTTGACGTAGTCGGGTTGCTCGGGTCCCCCGATGGGTGCGGTGCGGAACAGGTGCGATCTCCCGACGATGCGAACCCCCGGAGTGCGATCAATGCGGTGCGCGGCGTCATGCAGATGGTGCGCTGGATCATCAAGATTTGCACCGAGCGCGATCACGGCCCTACTCATGGTCGAAGGATCCGCACGATCACATCGTCGAAGGGCACCGGAATGGGTGCCGAGGGCTTGTGCACGGCCACCTCGATCCAGTCGATCACCTCATGTGCGAGGACATCACCCGCGATGCGTTCGGCCACAGTCTCGATCAGATCGCAGGGATCCCCGGTGATGTGCGCATGGACCCGCTCAGCAACCGACGCGTAGTTCACGGTCTTTGCCAGATCATCACTTTCCGCAGCCGGGCGGGTAGAAACGCCGAGCACTACGTCGACGACGAACTCCTGTCCGTCTGCACGCTCGGAAGCGAGGACCCCGTGATGACCGAACCCACGAATGCCCCGGATCTCAATGGTGTCGGTCACGTCTCCCCATCCCACCTCGCGGCAACCGCGAGGGCATCGCGCGTTGTACGCACATCATGGACCCGTACCCCCCAGACACCCGCGCGGGCGCAGAGGGCGCTGATCACCGCCGAGGCTGCATCGCGGCCCCGCATATCCCGCGGAGTCCCTTCGGAATCGGCGAGGAGCGCACCCAGGAATTTCTTGCGCGACGCACCGACGAGCACTCGAAAGCCCGTCGTGACCCACCGATCGAGATCCCGCAGCACGGTCCAGTTCTGCTCGATCGTCTTCGCGAACCCGATACCGGGATCGATGATGATCGAGGATTCACGGATGCCAGCGATCGCCGCCGCACGGGCGCAGGTCAGTGTTTCCGCGCGGACTTCTTCCGCCACGGAGGTGTAGCGGGTGAGCTCATCCATGTGTGCACTGTGCCCACGCCAGTGCATCACCACGTAGTCGCACCCGAGCTCTGCCACCGTCGCATACATCGCCTCATCGGCCTGGCCGCCTGAGACGTCATTCACCATCGACGCACCCGCCTCGACCGCTCGCCGGGCCACCTCCGCACGCATGGTGTCGATGCTCACCCGGACTCCCGCAGCCGTCAGGGCTGTCACGACGGGGATGACGCGATCCAACTCCTCGGATTCGGGTATGCGCTGCGCACCCGGCCGCGTGGATTCGCCGCCGACGTCGACAACGTCGGCTCCCATCGCGTGCATCGCGAGTCCGTGGGCAATCGCCGTCTCGCGGTTGGCGTGCTCGCCACCATCGGAGAAGGAGTCGGGGGTGACGTTCAGGACGCCGAGCACGAGAGGCGTGGCCGGCACGGCTACCTCCCGATGATGAGTGACATCGCCTCGGAACGCGATGCAGCAGAACTGAGCACTCCCCGAACCGCGCTCGTCACGGTCGTCGCACCGGGCTGACGGACACCGCGCACCGACATGCACATGTGCTCGGCCTCGATCACCACGATCGCACCCATCGGGTCGAGGATCGACGTCAGGGACTCGGCGATCTGTGTGGTCAAACGCTCCTGGACCTGCGGCCGACGAGCGAAGACGTCGACGAGCCTGGCGAGCTTCGATAAACCGGTGATCCGTCCATTCGCGTTGGGGATGTACCCGACGTGCGCGACACCGAAGAAGGGCAGAAGGTGGTGCTCACAGGTCGAGTACAGGGCGATGTCCTTGACCAAGACGAGTTCGTTGTGACCGAGATCGAAGGTGGTGGTGAGCACCTCCTCGGGACGTTGATGCAATCCACGGAACATCTCCGAATACCCCCGGGCCACCCGGGCCGGTGTGTCGCGTAGTCCGTCGCGCTCGGGGTCCTCGCCGATGGCGATCAATAGATCACGGACAGCGCGCTCCACTGCGGCTGCATCGAAGGGACCCACGGCCCGGTCTGCGGGCAGTGAGACCGCGGTGATGTCCCCCATGGCTAGTCGGCGACCTCGGACGCCGCGTGCCCGTTCGAGGAACTCAGCTTGGCGGGGGTAGGGATCGGCCCGCGATGGTCCGGTGCACGACGGGCGGAGCCAGTCCACGCAGGTCGCGGCTGACGGAGCCGCAATGCAGTGAAGATCTCCTCGATCTCCTCTTTATCGAGGGTCTCCCGTTCGAGGAGGGCGAGGACCATGGCGTCGAGCACATCCCGGTTCTCGACCAGAACGTCGTAGGCCTCCTGGTGCGCCGCCTCGATGAATCCCCGAACCTCCGCATCGATGGCGGCGGCGACCTCCTCGGAGTAATCCCGGCTATGTCCCATGTCACGTCCGAGGAACACCTCGCCCTGCTCTTGGCCGTACTTCACCGCACCGAGTCGCTCGGTCATGCCGTACTGGGTCACCATCGCGCGGGCGACGGCCGTTGCCTTCTCGATGTCGTTGGCCGCCCCGGTGGTGGGATCGTGGAAGATCAATTCCTCTGCAGCCCGGCCACCGAGCATGTAGGCGATTTGGTTCAGCATCTGACTGCGGGTGGTGGAGTACTTGTCCTGGTCCGGCAACACCATCGTGTAACCGAGCGCACGACCGCGCGGCATGATCGTGATCTTGTGGACCGGATCGTTTCCGGGGAGAGCTGCCGCGACCAACGCATGCCCAGCCTCGTGGTAGGCGGTGATCTTCTTCTCCTGCTCGTCCATCACCCGCGTGCGCTTCTGCGGGCCGGCAATGACACGGTCGATCGCCTCGTCCATCGCCTCATCGTTGATGACGTCGAAGCCGGAACGAGCAGTAAGCAGCGCTGCCTCATTGAGCACGTTCGCAAGGTCGGCGCCCGTGAATCCCGGCGTGCGACGCGCAACGGCCATGAGATCAACGTCGTCGCTGATGGGTTTGCCCTTGGCGTGCACCTGGAGGATTTGGGATCGACCGTTCAGATCCGGCCGCTCCACGGCGATCTGACGATCGAAGCGTCCGGGACGCAGCAGCGCGGGATCGAGGATGTCGGGGCGGTTCGTGGCAGCGATCATGATCACGCCACCGCTGACGTCGAAGCCATCCATCTCGACGAGCATCTGGTTCAGCGTCTGCTCGCGCTCATCATGACCACCGCCGAGCCCGGCACCGCGGTGGCGTCCCACCGCATCAATCTCGTCAACGAAGATGATCGCCGGCGCGTTCTGCTTGGCTTGCTCGAAGAGATCGCGCACTCGGCTCGCGCCCACGCCGACGAACATCTCGACGAAGTCGGAACCGGAAATGCTGTAGAAGGGAACGCCCGCCTCACCCGCCACTGCGCGCGCCAGCAGCGTCTTGCCGGTGCCGGGGGGGCCGTAGAGCAATACGCCCTTGGGGATCTTCGCCCCCACAGCCTTAAAGCGATCAGGATCGGCCAGGAAGTCCTTGATCTCCGCAAGTTCCTCGACTGCCTCCTCCGCCCCCGCGACGTCGGCAAACGTGGTCTGCGGCATGTCCTTGGTGATCACCTTCGCCTTCGACTTGCCGAAGCTCATCAGGCGGCTACCTCCGCCTTGCATCTGGCTGAAGATGAAGACCATCAAGAGGATGAGCAGAGCGAAGGGTAGGAGTGAGACGAAAAGAGAAACGAGCAGGTTCTCGGACGGTACGACGACGTTGTATCCCCCGGGCAACTGTCCGGAGTCCGCCCGTGCCTGGAGCAGCGACTGGAGCTCGACGCCCTGGCCGGTGACGTAGGTGGCCCGAACCTGGGACCCGTCCTTCAGAGTCAACTCGAGGATCTGGTCACGATCGATGATGGTGGCGGTGTCGACCTCACTGGACGTGATCGCGGCGACGGCCTTGCTGGTGTCGATCTCCTCGGGAGCACCAATCCCCGAGACGAAGCTCGATCCGATCAGCACGAAACCCACGGCCAGGGCGATCCAGAAGATCGGCCCACGCAGGATGCGCTTCATATCCACCGTACGACGGTACTACGGTGACCGGTCCCACTCATCCGCGGCCGAAGGGGCTGTGGTCCGCCCTGCGCGAACGATCAGGAGTAGACGTGCGGTGCGAGAGTCCCCACGCAGCGCAGGTTCCGGTAGCGCTGGGCATAGTCGAGGCCGTACCCGACCACGAATTGATTGGGGATGTCGAAGCCCACGTATCGAGGGAGCACCTCGACGCGCATTGCCTCGGGCTTGCGCAATAGCGTGAACACTTCCAGTGACGCGGGCCCGCGCGCGGACAGATTCTTGAGCAGCCAACTCAGCGTGAGACCGGAATCGACGATGTCCTCCACAATCAACACGTCGTGACCGGTGAGGTCGCGGTCGAGGTCCTTCAGGATGCGCACGACACCACTCGACGTGGTGCCCGATCCGTACGACGATACAGCCATCCAGTCCATGTCCGCGTGGATGGTCAGGGCTCGGGCCAAATCGGCCATGACCATGATCGCGCCCTTCAGGACTCCGACGAGCAGCAGGTCCCTGCCCGCATAGTCGCGATCGATCTGGGCGGCCAGCTCCGCGATTCGTGACCGAATTTCCTCCTCCGTGAGCAACACATGGTCGAGATCGGATGCGACGTGCGACTGATCCACGGATCACTCCTGGTGGGTAGCGGTGCGAAGGAGTACCAGCCTTCCATAGTCGACCCGTGCCGTCACACCACCGGGAAGATCGCAGTCACCCTGTCCATGCCAATCGGAGACGTAGGTGTCCAGCGTGCGGACGTGATCGAAGGTCAGTTCGCCTTCCCCGGATACATGCTGGTGCATCGTGCGCAGCACCCGGGTCCGGATGGCCCGCGGCAATTCCGCGAGTGCGGCGAGCTCCGCAGAGACCACGCCCCCCTCGTCCTCGACGATGCGCGCAGCCTCCTGCTCCGTCCAGGCATCCAGCACATCGGCGTCGTCAGCGAGCAAAGCCGCACTGCGCGAGAGACCCTGCACCACACCGGGTCCGAGCTCGTCCGTGAGTTCGTCAAGCCAACGACGCGCCCGAACACGGCCGAAGCGTGGATCGCTGTTATGCGGATCCCTCCAGGGAGTGATGCCGATCGGGTCGCACACCTCCGCAGCGACCGCGTGGACATCCGCACGCGACAGGTCCAAGAAGGGCCGATGCCACGGGGGTGCGCAGGCACGCATCGCGGCCAGGCTCCGGGCACCCGCGCCCCGACTCAGCCGCAACAGGACGGTCTCCGCCTGATCCTCGCGGGTGTGGGCGAGCAGGATCTGCTCGCTCCCCCGACGCTGTGCCAGGTCGAGGAGTGCCGACCGCCGCGCGTCACGTGCCGCCGCCTCCGGTCCACCTTCGGCAACGACATCGACCGTGAGGACTTCGACATCCGAAGCATCCAGCGCCCGGCAGGCCCGGGCAGCCTCGGCCGCGATGTCCGCGGACCCCGTCTGCAACTGGTGATCGACGATCCCCACCGTCAGGGGCACACCCGCGTGGCGCGCGAGCCAGACCGCGGCAGCCACCAGTGCGAGGGAGTCGGGACCACCAGAGCATCCGACGATGATCGATCCCGGTGCGATGCAACGCTTCACGGCATTCCGTGCGGCGAGCAATTCCCCCGACGCCTCACTCATGCCGCGGTGCGCTCCGACCATTGAGCCGGTGCAGCGATCTCCTCGAGGGTGGGGAGCGCATCGGGTCCACTCCAGAGCGCGTTGACCCGCGCCATGCCTCCGGCATCCACAAGGCTTCGGATGAACGAGGCGCCATCGCGGTACTGGCGCATCTTGGCCTCAACACCCAGCAGCGTGCGGATGATCCGATCCATCCCGTGCGCGGAGTCGCGACGCACCTCGAACCGCTCCCGGATCAGTGCGACCGAGGGGATCACCTCCGGACCCGCGAGGTCCATGACCACATCCGCATGGCCCTCGAGGACGGTCATGAGTGCCATCAATTCGCGCAGTGCGGTGCGCTGTTCCTCCGTGGGCGCAAGGTCGGTGACGGCCAGATCCGAACGTCCACGAAGTGCGCGCGCGACGGTCGTGACGACAGCGGTGAGCCACGCGAGCGAATCCCGCAATCCGAGCTCCGGCGGCTCGAGGAGGATCTGCACCCGCTTGATGAAGTAGTCGCGCAACCACGGCACCGCACCGAATTGGACACGGTGCGTCTCCTCGTGCAGACATACCCAGAGCCGGAAATCGGCAGCGGGAACGTCGAGGGTGCGCTCCGTTGCCGCGATCGTCGGAGCCACGAGAAGGAGCGATCCGGGTTCGGCCACCACTTCGTACTGACCCAGAACGCGACCGGACATCCACCCGAGGGTTGCACCGATCTGAAGTGCGGTGGCCCGGGAACCGAACGCGTGCACAGCACCGGCGCCGACGCGCGAGTCGAGGTGCTCCGTCAGAGCGGCGAGTGCATCGATATTGGAGCGGATCCAGCGCTGCCGGTCGGCCACGATCGTGCGATGACCGGGGACCGCCACCAACCCGGTGATCGCGTGCACCTCCGAGGCGGCCTGCTCCGCGAATTCCGCCAACTGGTGGGTCATGGCGCGCACCTCGCTCGCGCCCACCTCCGGTCCCGTCGGTGCGAGTCCGGAGGCGACCGCGCTGGCCAACTCCCAGTCGACGACGGACACCCTTATCGGGCCCCCGCTGGCGCATCAGGGGCGGGCGGGCGGCACACCATCACCGTGCACACACCGTGCACCGACCATGGGCCCACGGCGTAGGGAATGAGGAGTGCATCGCCCTTGGCGATCTCAAGCGCGCCGGCAGCGGCCGTGAGCACACCGGAGCCTTCGGTGACGAGCGCGATTGCGAATCCAGCCGCGACATCGACGGCGTTTCCGGTGGAGCTGAGTCGATGGAGGCGGAAGTACTGCTCCGCTTCGGCGGGCATCGCGGTGTGGAGTCCGGCCTGCTCGATGCTCTCGCGACTGAGGACAAGAGCGTCGAGATCGGATGCGTTCACCGCGGAGTAGTCCACGGCGTCAAGTGCCGTATCGAAGCCGAGATCCAAGTGCCCATCGGCGAAGCCGTCGACGGCGAATCCCTGCCACTCGAGCAGGATCGACAGATCGGTGGGTTCCTGGAGTTCCAAGACGAAGACACCCTCCTGCACGGTGTGCGGTAGCCCCGAGGGCACGAGCATCGCGTCACCCGGACGTACCTCACGCGTTTGCAGCGACTCGAGCAATGCATCGCTGTCACGATTCATCACCCAGTCGCGGACACGAGCACGATCCATGGTTTCCCGGAATCCGACACCGACCCGCGCACCGGCGGGAGCGTCGAGGACGTACCAGGCCTCGGTCTTTCCATGGGCCAGGCCGAGATGGGTGCGGGAGAACTCACGATTGGGATGCAGGTGCACCGGGAGGCGTTGGCCGAGATCGAGAAGCTTCACCAGCACCTCGGCGCTGGTCCCGTAGCGGGCCACGTGATCCGGGCCAAGCCAGGCGTCTGGGTCACGGTGCATGTGCTCGAGCAGCAGGGTGCCGTCGGGGAGAACGGTCAGCCCCGCGGGCGCCTGCCCGAAGCGCACCGTGGTGGATCCGATCCACTCCTCAGGTCGTTGCGGTCCACCCGGTCCATGACGTAATGCACCGATCCGGTCCCCGCCTCGGTAGAAGTGGTCGAACTGATTGACCGGAAGCCGGATTGGCATGGTCACGTTGCTCATCGGCACCCACATTCAACGAGTCGTACGGCGATGCGGTCCATTGTGTCGCGCGCACGCAGGGGGCTGCGCACGTCATTGCCCACAATGGCGAAAACCAGGAGGCGCTGGTCGCGGTCGATGACCCATCCGGCCAACGACCCGACCCCGGTGAGCGTGCCGGTCTTGGCGAAGACCGCACCCCGCCCCGCCTTCGTGCCGCGGGTATCGAAGCGGTCCGCGAGGGTTCCGGTCACCCCGGCCACCGGGAGGCCCGCGGCCACCGGGGCCCAGCTGGGCTCCTCCCCGCGCGCGATTACGGTCAACACATCGGTCAAGGTCTCCGCCGGGAGCCGATTCCGGGGTGACAGACCGCTCGCGTCGGAAAGTTGAACCCCGGTGAGGTCGATGCCCGCTTCACCCACGATCTTCTCGGTGGCGCGTGCACCGCCGGTGAAGCTCCCTTCGCCGAGCACCTCCTCACCGACGAGGTGACCCAGGGCCTCTGCGTAGTCGTTATCCGAGTCGGAGAGCATGCGCTGCACGATTGCGGAGATCGGCGCAGACTCCACGCGCGCGAGTTCCTCGGCTCCGCCGGGCGTGATGCCACGCCGTACCGACTTCACCGTGATACCGAATCCACGTAGGTATCCCGCGAGAACCTGCGCCGCCTCGCGTGCGGGATCCGATACCCGTGAACGTGCTCCCGGGCGCACGCGTCCACTGTCGACGACGAGCGCGGATACCGGGGCCGCCACACCGGCCTGCGGTAAGCTGCGCTTCCACCCCGGACCCAACGTTGGTCCCGTGAAGAGTGAATCGTCGAAGACCAATCGCACGGTCGTGTCCGTTCCCAACGACACAGAAATCTGCCGCGCCAACTCCCGCATCGATGCGGCTCCACCCGAGTCCGGGTCGGTGGACTTAGCCCGACGCAGCGTCGGGTCACCGCCACCCCGCACGTAGACCCGCTGGCCATCCCGGTAGGCGACCGTGGCCAGCCGTGCGGAGGGTCCCAATGCCTCGAGTGCCGCCACCGCGGTGAGGATCTTCTGGGTCGATGCCGGAATGAGTGGTTGCGCGCCACGTCGATCGAGCAACGTCGTCTCCGTCGCCGGATCGACGACGACGATCGCGGACGATCCCAACACCTTTGACCGTGCAAGTGGCCCCAACGCCTCGACCACCCCCGCAGCCGTCGGTGCGGGTGCGGTGGAGCCGACAACGGGAAGTGGAACACCGACCGCGGGAGCGGGAACGGGCGGGAGCGGGTTCGCCTGGGCAGAGACGGGCCACACCAGTCCGACGGCGACGACCGCGGTGATCCATCGTGCCCGCACCAGCGTTCCCTTCGTCGGAAGCCCCGCTAGCCTACGGAGGAGAGCCATTTCGAAGACGAGGTGTCATGGAACCACTCGAGTTCGACGTCACCATCGAGATTCCCGCGGGAAGCCGGAACAAATACGAGATGGATCACACAACCGGGCGCATACGTCTCGATCGCATGCTCTTCACTTCGACGCGCTACCCGCACGACCACGGATTCATCGAGGACACCCTCGGCCAGGACGGCGATCCCCTCGACGCGCTCGTGCTCGTCGCGGAGCCGACCTTTCCCGGCGTCGTCATCCGATGCCGGGCCGTCGGCATGTTCCGCATGACCGACGAGGCCGGCGGTGATGACAAAGTGCTCTGTGTCCCAGCCCGGGATCCGCGCGTCGAGCACATCCGGGACATCCACCATGTTCCCGAGTTCGACCGCCTCGAGATCCAGCACTTCTTCGAGGTCTACAAGGACCTCGAGCCCGGGAAGTCAGTGGAAGGCGCCACCTGGGTGAGCCGCACCGAGGCGGAGCATGAGATCAGCGAATCCTGGGCCCGGCAGCGGGCTCGCTGATCTGACTACGGCGTGGCTGTCGCCGACGGGTCAACCGGTGCGTCGGTATTGATCGTGACCTTGAGCGGTGTGAAGGTCTGGAATCGCACGGGTTCAGGCAGCGGCACGAACCCGAATCCCTCCAATGAGCCCTGGCCCGCCAGACGCACCAGGAACTGACCGAAGGACAGCGGCAGCGGATCCCCGGGGGTGTCGCAAATGAGAGCGTGTGCAATGGCGACCACCGGCCAACCCGCGAGCGGCTGACCTTCCTGAAGCACCACCTTCGAGGCTGCGAGGTCGAAGGACTCGGGGGTCGGGATGCCTCCGAGGGCGGGGCTTGCCGTCATGTTGCCCGCGTCGTCGAAGGTCACCACGGTGGCGCCGGCACCGACCTTGGCCAGTTGTGTGTCGTCTGGTGAGATCGTCACCAACTCACCCTTCTCACCGCCCTCTGTCGGAAGATATGCGGGAAGACTCGCGGGCGCTAAGCCCGCGGAGATCACGGTCGTCGTGGGCAGGATCGCCACGGTCGCATCGGCCAGCAGCATCGCGTCGAGGAGCTCCTGGGTCGTCGCGAACGTCTGGGCGCCATCGATCGTCCCCACGACACCCTTCGTCCACTGGTCGGGGACCTGCTGGGTCAGCCACGCGGTCATGGCCTCAACGGAGCCTTGGGGGGTGTCCAATGCCAATACGGTGATCTCAGGAAGTCCGGAGAGGTCATAGCCTTCATTGGGATCCGCGATCAGTGGATCCTCGAACGACGTCACGGTGCCATTCAGAACTCCCGCCACGGCCTCCGGGGTGAAGAGCAGACCCTCGAGTCCGATCACGTTGAAGCCCACCGTCACCTGGTAGCCAAACGCGGGAATTTGGATCACGGAGCCCGAACTGCACTGGGTCGAGGTGAACGCGGAAATCTCATCTGGACTGGGGGTGCCGCTGGTGATGTAGACGGGGGCTGGGTCACCGACCGGGACCTCCGTGACGGTCTGCTCGGGGCAGACCCCACCGAGTCCAGCCCCCACGGCGGCGATGCTGCCGAGGAATTGCTCTGGAACCGCCACCGCGACGTCACCGCTTTGGCAGGTGATCTGCGACTCCGCCACCGCTGCCAGAACATCGGGCGGCATCGGCGGCGTGCACGAGGTCACCAGAAGGGAGACGGCTCCAGCACATGCGGCGAGGGCGATGCCTCGGTTGACCTTTCGGACCCGAGGCATCGCCCCTACCTTTCGCGTGTACTGAGGTGGGTGAGAGCTACTTGACGAGCTGGACCAGTTCGCGCGACTTCGCCAGAACCTTGCCCGCGACGGGAACGTAGCCGAGGCTCGCTGCCTTCGAGGGGCCGCACTTCTGGATCGTGTAATCGAGGAACTGACGGACACCGAGGCCATTCGGGCCACGACCATCCGTACGTGCCAGGGCGTAGGAGAAGATCGACACCGGGTAGGCGCCCGGAACCTTCAGGTTGTAGTCGAGCTGGACCAAACCCTTCGCATTGATGTTGGTCTGCGACGCGAGGTTCTTCGCTGCCGAGGCGGACGACGGTGCCACGAACTCACCGTTCGCATTCTGGATGCGCGCGGCGGGGTAGCCCTTGGCGTCACCAAGATCCACGTAGCCGATGGCACCCGGGGTAGCGGCCACAGAGGACATCACGCCGGCGTTGCCCCGACCCGAGAGCGAGTTGGCGATCGGCTTTCCACCGGGGAATGCCGTGCCGAAATCGTTCTGCACCTTCGACCAGATGGTCGGTGTCCAGGCGTTCAGGTGCTGCAGGGTGTTGTTCGAAGTTCCCGAGCCATCGCTGCGGTAGACCACCGTGATGTTTTGCTCCGGGATCGAGGCAGCGATGCGCGAGTTATCCTTGAGGATCTCCGGATCCCTCCAGGAGGTAATCACCCCGCCGAGGATCTTCGCCAGCGTCGTCTGCTTCAACTGAATCGAGGACCCAAGAGTCTTACCATTCTTGGCGTTGACCAGGTTGATCGGGAAGGTCACTGCCCCGCCGATGACCGGGATGTACTCCCACTCGAAGGTCGGCTCACCGCTTGCGTAGGCGCTGTCGGACATGGCGAACACGAACTGGCCATTGGTGAAGTTGCGCTGGCCTGTGCCGGAGCCGGTCCCCTGATAGGAGACGGTGAAGTTGCTCTGGGAAGCGTTGAAGTCACCCAGGCACGCCCGGATGAAGACCTCGGGGAAGGTTGCCCCACCAGCTGGGATGGTCTGATTTGCAGAAGCGGGGGATGCAAACGCGATGGTCGAAGCCGCGACTGCCATGCCCGCGAGGATCGCAAGTGAGCGACGCACGTGGAACTCCTTTGTCGACGATACGGACTGTTGAAATGACCGTAGGTTTCCCGCGTGACGTGGAGTCATCCGAATATCAACCTTCTACTGACGTCTGGGTGAACAGTGGGTGTCCACGTGAACGGACGATTAACCGAATCGCCCGTTTACGTAATCGAGGGTCCGTTGATCGCGCGGATTCCCAAAGATGTCCGTGGTGGGACCCTGCTCCACGACATACCCGGGCTCGTTCTCCGCAGCAAGGAAAAATGCCGTGTAATCGGAGACGCGGACGGCCTGCTGCATGTTGTGCGTCACGATGATGATGGTGATTTCCTTGGAGAGCTCCCGGATCGTCTCTTCGATCTTGAGGGTCGACGCGGGGTCGAGGGCCGAGCAGGGCTCATCCATCAGGAGCACATGCGGCTGCACGGCCAGGGCACGTGCGATCACCAGGCGCTGCTGCTGACCACCAGACAACTCACCCGCCGCTGCATTGAGACGGTCCTTCACTTCGTTCCACAGACCAGCAGCGCGCAGGGTTTCTTCGACGATGTCGTCGTGATTGGGTCGCTTCATCCCCGACAACTTCAACCCGGAGAGCACATTGCCACGAATGGTCATGCTGGGGAAAGGATTCGGCTTCTGGAACACCATGCCGATCTTCAACCGAATGTGCGTGGGATCGACATCGGGAGAGTAGATGTCCTTGCCTTCGTAAAGGACTTCACCGGCAAGAGCGGCGCCAGGAATCAACTCATGGAGACGATTCAGGGTGCGGATGAAGGTGGACTTACCGCAGCCGGAGGGGCCGATGAGCGCGGTGACCGTCTTCTTGGGGAACGGGATACTCACGCCCTCGAGCACCTTGCGCTTACCGAACCACACGGAGATGTCACGAGCATCCATCTCGATGGGCAAGCCAGCTCGACTATCGCTCAGCTCGACCTCGAGGCCCTCGATGCTCTTCTCGAACTCTGCAGTGGACATCTCTTCCTTCTCTCTACTTGACCTTGCCTCGCCCGATGATGCGGGCGATGACGAACAGGATTGCGACGATGATGATCAAGACCAGGGCTGCACCCCACGCACGGGTGACCGCGTCGGGGAAAGGCTGGGCTACGTTGCCGAAGATGTAGGTGGGTAGCGCCGCGATGGGAGAGTTGAACGGGTTATAGACCGTCGCATCGCTCGTCCCGGTGACCAGGACCAAGGGTGCCGTTTCTCCCACGACTCGCGCCATTCCCAGGACGATGGCCGTCACGATACCGGTCTTCGCCGCAGGGAGGACCACCTGCAACACGGTGCGAGCCCGCGTGGAACCCAACGCAAGTGCTCCGGTACGAAGGTCTTCCGGAATGAGTCTCAGGACTTCCTCTGCCGTACGTGCCACTGTGGGGAGCATCAGAATCGCGTAGGCGAGACCACCCGCAAACGCACTCGGCCCCATGGCCCCGGTGAGAATCAATACCGTGAGAATGAAGAGGCCCGCGACAACCGAGGGGACCCCGGACATCGCTTGCACGAAGAAGCGCACGTACGGCACCGCACGTCCACGAACTTCCGTGACGTAGATAGCGGTAGCAATTCCGACGGGGATGGCGACGAGCATGGAAATGAACACGATGAGGAGCGTTCCAAGGACCGCGTGGGCCACGCCTCCGTACTCGAGGGAAGTGCTCGGACTGATGTAGAAGTTGTTCTGCGTCAGGAATGACACACTGACGGCCTTCAACCCGTTGATGAACAGGGTGACGATGAGCGAGATGAGGATGACCAGGCTGAAGATGCTTCCGCCGATCGCCAACACATAGATGAAGGCGTCCGCAACACCGTTCTTGCCCTTGGAGACCGCTGCCGCCACCCCAGCCGCCAGCAGTTGCAGTGGGAGGTAGATGATGATTATGACGATCGGGTCGGGTATCGCCGTGGCGAAGAGGAAGTAGCCCGCTATCAGCGCGGGAATGACGACGGCGAGCGCCACGCTCCACGTGAATTTCGGTGTGCGGCGCCTCCAGGGGTGCTGAGGTTCCTGGGTCCGCAGGGATTGGATCTTTTCGCTATCGAACAACATCGTGGTCATCGCTGAAGCCGCCCAGTCCTGCTGACAATGAGATTGGCGATTACGTTGACGATCAGGGTGAGCACGAAGAGGAAGAAGCCTGCTGCGAGCAACAACTGAATCTCAAGTCCTGCACTGGCCTCACCGAACTTCGACACGATGAGGGATGCAACGGAACCGCCACCGGACTCGATGATCTGGTACCAGTTCGTGTCGAAGACGATCTTAAGCACGAAGAAGATCGCGATCGTCTCACCGAGTGCACGCCCGAGCCCGAGCATGATTCCGCCGACGATGCCACCGCGCCCATACGGGAGTGCGACGTAGCGCAACATGGTCCAGAGGGATCCGCCCAGAGATTCCGAGGCGTTGATCAGTTCCGGTGGCGTTCGGGCGAGGACCTCACGGGAAACCGCGGTGATGATCGGAATCATCATGATGGCCAGCACGAATCCGGCGATGAACGGTGTGCCGAGGAAGTTGCCCGAGTTGTTCTGGAAGATCGGGATGAACCCGAGGTACTGGTTGAGCAGGATCTCCCATTCCTCAGCGACCGGATTGAGGATGTAGAAGGCCCACAAGCCGATGATCACCGAGGGGATGGCCGCCATCAGGTCGACGACATTGGTGAGCACCTTGGCCAACGCGGGTGGAGCGAGGAACACCATGAAGATGGCGAGCAGCAGAGCGGCGGGAATAGCAATCACCAGACCGATGACCGAAAGCAGCACCGATCCGTAGAGCATGCCGAAGATGCCGGCCTGGGGCGGAGTCGTCGTCAAGTCCCATGCGGTTGTGGTCAGGTAACTGATCCCCAGCGTCTGGAAGACGGGCACGGCTTGGGCTCCGAGGAACACCGTGATGCCTGCCAGAACCGCGAGGGCCGTGAAAGCCAGTGCCGTAATGGTGCGGTTGAAGATGCGGTCACCGCGATGGGAGGTGGCGGCCGATTGGAGGTCGCGCATGACCTCTGTGCCCGCCATATCCGTACCCAATCGCCTCCCGGTATCCGAAAGAGCATCAGAAGGGGTACCGGGTCAAAACAACAGGTGAACGAACGGTGAACGAGCTAGGGGCGCGGGTGGTCCCCGCCATGGATCTGGTCGAGGGCGTGGCCCAGCACTGGTCCCAGAGCGGCGAGCCCATCCCGGCAGCCCCCCGGCGATCCGGGCAGGTTGATGATCAGGCAGTTCCCGGCGATACCGGCGATCCCCCGGGACAGCACGGCGGTGGGTACTCCGTGGGCTGCCCCGTAGGAACGCACCGCCTCGGCGAGCCCGGGTGACTCACGTTGGATCACCCGACGGGTCATCTCGGGAGTGAGGTCGCGCGGTGTGTGCCCGGTTCCCCCAGTGGTCACGATGAGGTCGAATCCCGCCTCCGCCGCGCCCCGCAGCGCCTCGGTGACTTCATCGCCGTCGGGCACCACCTGAGGTCCGTAGACGTCGAGACCCAGCTCACGCAGGCCGGCGATCAGGATCGGGCCCGAAGCGTCCTCGTAGACACCCGACGCCGCGCGGGTGGAGACGCAGAGCACTAGGGCTCGGTAGGTCATGGTCGGGTCCAGGTGCCCGAGCGACCCCCGGTCTTCTCGAGGAGTTCCACTCGATCGATGGCCGCCATCCGATCGACCCCCTTGACCATGTCGATGATGGCCAGGGCTCCCACACTGGCACCGGTCAGCGCCTCCATCTCCACGCCGGTCCGGTCGGCGGTGCGGACGGTGACGGTGATCTCGACCCCCGTATCCATCACCTCTATATGCACGTCCACCCCATGCACCCCGATGGGGTGACAAAGGGGGATGAGGTCTGGTGTGCGCTTGGTGCCCGCGATCGCGGCGATTCGAGCGACGGCGAGAGCGTCGCCCTTGGGCACCCCCGCCCCGCGGAGGAGCTCCACCACCTCGGCACTGACCGTGACCACGGCGCGCGCCGTGGCACTGCGCTCGGTGATCTGCTTACCGGTGACGTCGACCATGCGTGCGGCCCCGCTGGCATCCAGGTGCGTGAAATCACTCACGGTGTGTCTCCTCTCAGGTCCACGACGTCAACCAGCTCCCCTGCCGCGACCGACGCAACCCCCTCGGGAATCACGATGAGGCAGTCCGACGCAGCGAGTCCGCCGACGATATGGGACCCCTGTCCGCCTCCGACAGGCGTAACCGTGGTCGCGTTCACGAACCGCCCGCGCGCGAATTGCCGTTTGTTCTCCGACGAGGTCATCGCGACGTCGACACTCATGCGCACCGTCGGACGCGGTTCGGGAGAAAGTCCCCGCATACGTTGGATGGCGGGGCGGACGAAGTTCTGGAACGAGATATACGAACTCACCGGGTTTCCCGGCAGTGTGATGACCGGGATGCGGTCCTCCCCCACATGGCCGTGCCCCTGCGGCATCCCCGGGTGCATCGCCACCTTTATGAAGTCCACGGTGCCCATGTCGGTGAACACGGCCTTGACGGTGTCGTAGGCACCCATACTTACTCCGCCACTCGTCAGGATCAGATCCGCACGATGCAATTGGTCGTAGATCGCGGTGCGGAATGCCTCGGCGTCATCGACGACCGGTGGGACGCGATAGGCCTGAGCACCGGCCTCCCGCGCCGCCGCCACAAGGAGGAAGGAGTTGGAGTCTGAGATCAGCCCGCGACTCAGCTCGGTGCCCGGCTCGACGAGCTCACTGCCGGTGGAGATCACCGCGACTCGGGGCCGCGGATGGACGCGCAGAGTTCCGCGACCCACCGCAGCAAGGACCGCCAGGTGGCGGGACGAGAGGAGAGTTCCCGACGCCATGACGCGATCTCCGACGATGACGTCCTCACCTGCCTTGCGGATGCATGCCCCGACGTCGGCGCGAGCCCGGATCTGGACGACCTCGGTGCCCGCGTCGGTCGCCTCCACCGGGACGACCGCATCGCCACCATCAGGCATGGGGGCACCGGTCATGATGCGCACGCACGTGCCCTCACTCACGGGAACGCTCGGCCGATACCCCGCGGGAACGTCATCAACGACACGCAGGGTCACGGGGGTCGACTCCGTCGCGGACGCCACATCCCCGGCACGCACCGCGTACCCGTCCATCGACGAGTTGTCGAACGACGGCAGTGGCCACGTGGCGATCACGTCTTCGGCAAGCACGCATCCATGGCAGTCGGCCAAGGGAAGCTCGAGTGGCTCCAGAGCCTGCACGCTGGCGACCACGCGTTCGCGATACTCATCGACGGAGAGCACGTCGGCAGCCTACGGTCAGGCCGCATCTACGGCTCGGGACACGGAGCGATGACCTGCGGCATGGATGGCGGCCATGACGTCCTCGAGGGCGGCGAGGCTGTGGCCGGACACGAAGGTACCCACATATGGAAGTGCGGCTGCCATCCCACCCACGAGAGGGGAGTACCCGTCGGCGGCCTTGCGCGGGTTCACCCAGATGACATGGTGGGCGAGACGGGAGAGTCTTTCCATCGCGGTTCCGATTACTGAAGGGTCGTCGACCTCCCATCCATCGCTGACGATGACCACGACCGCGCCCCGCGCCATCCCGCGCCGGCCGAAACGGTCGAGAAAATCATGCAGAGCACGTCCGATCCGCGTCCCGCCTGACCAATCGGTGGCGGCCTCCGCGGCCTTGCGGTAGGCGACATCCGCCTGGGCGACATCGAGGGCGGTAGTCATGCGCGTCAGATGCGTGGCGAAGACGAAGCACTCAGCATGCAAGGCTCGGACGGCACCGCGCATCAAGTGCAGGTAGACCCGCGCGTAGGGCTCCATGGAGCCCGAGACATCGGCGATCAACACGATGCGTCGGGGCTTCAGTGTCTTCTCTCGCATGACGCGGTGCACCGGATCACCGCCAGTGCGGTGCGCCCGGCGCAGCGTTGCACGCACATCCCATTCACGACCGGCGCTGCTGCGGCGGGTGCGCCGCCCGGTGCGTGGCGGCGGGATCACGGGAAGCTTCTCCACCAGGTGCTGAATCAAGGCGAGTTCCTGCGGGGTCAGCATGGAGAAATCCCGTTCGTTGATCCTCTCCTCAATGCTGGCAGCAGCGAGCACCGACGGGTCGTCACGTGATTCATCGGACGCTTCTCCAGGAGTGGCCGACGTCCCACGTGGTCCGGAAGGTGGTCGCTCCCGACCTCCCTCGGGTCCGCGTTCCGATGTCGGAGTAGGACCCGACGCGTTGGGCTCGTCCACCGGGTGGGGAACCGACGCATCCGTCAGGTCCATGATCCCGCGGAAGACCCACGCGAAGATCCGATCGAAGATCGGTGTCTGGTCGCGATCAGTAAGAAAGACCACCTTCGCGATCCAGTACAGCTGCTCGATCGTGGTAGGTGTCACCATGGCCACGGACGCAACGAAGCGGGAACTGCGCTCCGGCGTCACCGCGATCCCCGCGTGCCGTAGTCGCTCGCCGAATGAGGTGGCGATCGACGCCAGATCCAAAGCCACCGATCCAGGGTAGGTCCTGCGGTATTCCTCCTACACTCGCGCCGTGGGGGTCCCCGGCCGATCGACCGGTATTCGCGGGTCCCTGCAGCTCGGCCGTCTCGTCGTAGCGATCGTGCTCATGGGCGTCATCGGCCTGTCGACCCTCGTGGCGGTTGTGTCCAAGTACTTCGATGGGAATCCTTTCAACCCGGAACCACTGGTATTCCCGGCCGGCCCGCAGCAGATTGTCGTGGGCAGCGATATCCAGCATATCGATCTGCTTGTGGTATCTGTGATCGGTTTCGTGTTGGTCATACTGCTTTCGACCGCTGCAGATGTCATCGCCACGACCCGAACGCGCCATCCCGAATGGTCTCTCCTCCGACCCCTACTACCGCCCCCTCGTCCCGAACTCGCACATGCACCCCTGCGCATGATCACCCTCATTCCCGCGCATAACGAGGAATCCAGCATCGCCACCACCCTGGCGTCACTGCAGGCTCAGCAACCTCCCCCGACCGGATCATCGTGGTCGCCGACAACTGCACGGGCAAAACGGAAGTGATTGCCGCCGAGATGGGCGCGGAGGTGTTCGTCACCCAGGGGAACACCGATCGCAAGGCAGGGGCGCTCAATCAGGCACTCCGAATGCTGCTGCCGACCTGCACGGAACTTGATGTGATTCTGGTGATGGATGCCGACACGGTCCTCTCCACCACGTATACGGGGACCGCACTCGATGCGCTTCAGCGCTTCCCGCTGCTCGACGCCGTCGGCGGTCTCTTTTACGGGGATCCCGGTGGGGGACTACTGGGGCAACTGCAACGCAATGAGTATCTGCGCTATCAGGGGCAGATCATCCATCGCCGTGGTCGCGTCTTCGTGTTGACAGGTACGGCCACTGTGTTCCGGGCCGAAGCCCTTGCCGAAGTGGCCGCCGCGCGCGGGGTATTGATCCCGGGGCGCCCGGGCGATGTCTACGACTCGACCGCACTCACGGAGGACAATGAACTCACGATTGCGCTGAAGTCCCTCGGGTCGCGCATGGTTTCTCCACCGCCCAGGCCGCGCATTCCCGATGACACCGTTCCGCTCATGAGCCAGAAATGCTCTAGCCGGCGGCAACCCACTCAAGACCTTTTTCCAGAACCAGGTCCTGGTCCTCGCGGTACTTGAGAACAGCCCCTAGGGTCCGCTCGACCCCGGCTGCGTCCAACGACGTGAGGCCCAACATTGCGGCCGCGTGCACCCAGTTGATCGCCTCGGCGATTCCTGGCGGCTTCTGCACATCGAGTCCGCGAAGACGCTGCACCGCTCCCGCAACTTCCGCGGCCAACGTGGGTGACACCTCTGGTGCCCGCATACGCACGATGGCGGTCGCGTGCTCGAGATCCGGATAGTCGATCCAGTCGTAGAGGCATCGGCGCTTCAGGGCATCGTGCAAGTCCCGCGTGCGGTTGGAAGTCAGGATCACGATGGGTGCCCGCGCGGCGCGGAGAGTTCCAATCTCGGGCACGGTCACCGAGTTCTCTCCGAGCGTCTCGAATAGGAAAGCTTCGAACTCCTCGTCGGCGCGGTCCACCTCGTCGATGAGGAGCACCGCCGGATTCGGCCCGTCATGGGTGATCGCCTGGAGGAGGGGTCGCTCGATGAGGTAGTCCGACCCGAAGAGGGAGTCCTCATCGAGGGGTGCGCCCGCTGCTTCTGCGACGCGGATCGACAGCAACTGACGGGGGTAGTTCCACTCGTAGATCGCCTCGGAGGCATCGATCCCCTCGTAGCACTGGAGCCGGATCAGCGGGGTGTCGAGTAACTGCGCCAGCGACTTGGCCGCCTGGGTCTTGCCCACCCCCGCCTCGCCCTCCAGCAGCAGCGGTTGGGGCAGTCGCATGCACAGGAACAGGGCAGTGGCCAGCCCTGGATCGGCAAGGTAGCCCTGGTGCGCGAGTGCTTCAGCCAACCCCTCTGGGGTGCTGAATTCCTCGACACCTGACATCAGCGACTCGCAATGAACCAGATCAGACCGATGATGACGACGAGGCCGATGACGACTGGCAGTACTCGCTTCAAGACCGGCGCCGCCGCGACCGACCCGAGATCTAGCGCCTCAGCCTGCTGCGCCGGGGCGGGCATCGCCTCAGTGGTCGTATCCGTTGCGGCGCGGGAGGCGATCACCGTTCCGAGGTTTCCCGCGAACTGAGTCACCAGGCGCCCGGCCACGTCCTGCATGACACCGCGTCCGAACTGCGCCGCTTTGCCGGTGATGGTCAGGTCCGTGGTCACATCGACTCGGGTCTCGTGCGGGGACTCCTGGCTCAACGTGCAGGTGACGATCGCACGTGCGGTACCCGTGCCTCGGGTTTCCTTGCCATTGCCTTCGATCACCGCTGTGTGCGCGGCATCGTCTTTGGAGAGGAATCGCGCTTCCCCGCCGTAGGTCATCGACACCGGGCCGAGCTTGACCTTGACATTGCCGGTGAACTCATCACCGTTCACGGTCTCCAACGTGGCACCGGGCATGCAGGGAGCGATTGCCTCGACGTCGAGGAGGGTGCTCCACGCGGTGGCGATATCCGCCGGAACGGTGAACGAGTTCCGCAATTCCACGAAGGCTCCCCAGGTCGGACCGACCCCACGTTAGGCCCCGCCGTCGTCCACCGCCACCGGATTCGCTCGGAAGACGCGCGTACCCTCACATCATGGTCACGGTTCGGCTCTTTGCTGCGGCACGGGCAGCCGCGGGGCATGACCGAGTCGATGCGACCGCCGGGACACTTGCCGAGGTCTTGGCCGAACTCATCGAGCGCTACCCCGGCCTCGGCCCCGTGCTGCCTCGGTGCAGCTACCTCCTCGATGAAATGGCGGTGCACGGCGACCACCGAGAAATCACACTCGACGATGGAAGTGCCCTCGACATCCTGCCGCCCTTCGCCGGCGGCTAACCGCCGATCGCGGACATAGGACGCGCGGGCTGGATGAACGTCGGGTCATTGATTCCGTGTCCAGGGAGTTTGGCCCGCGTCACCGAGCGCAGGATGTCGGCAATCGCCTCGCGTGTGGCCGGCTCATCCAATGACAGGTCGCGGATCACACCGCGCGCATCGGTTTCATCACGGGCGAAGAGACAGTTGCGGAACTGGCCATCCGCAGTCAGGCGCAGTCGATCGCACGCTGCGCAGAATGGCCGGGACACACTCGCGATGATGCCCACTGTCTCAGGCCCCCCATCGACGTAAAACTCCTCGGCGGGCGCAGACCCTCGGGTGGGAACCGGCGTGAGATCGAATTCGGCGGTGAGCATCTGCATGATCTCGTCGGCGGTGACCATGGCCGGCCGAGCCCATAGCCCTCCGGCATCGAGTGGCATCTGCTCGATGAATCGGAGGTGCCATCCGTTGGCGAGCGCATGTCGTAGGAGGGGAACGGCTTCGTCGTCATTCACCCCGCGCATCAACACCGCGTTGACCTTGACGGGCAGCAGACCCGCATTCTTCGCCGCCTCGATTCCCGCGAGGACGTCGTCCAAACGATCACGGTGGGTCATTGCCGCGAAGCGTTCACGATCGAGGGTGTCAAGACTGACATTCACGCGCTCGAGGCCAGCATCCGCGAGCGGCTGCGCGAGTTTCTCGAGCCGGAGGCCGTTGGTTGTGAGGGAGATCTTCGGCGCATGCGGGAGTGCGTAGATCCGGCGAACCACGTCGACAGCATCCGGACGTAGCAGCGGTTCTCCACCCGTGAGCCGCACCTGATTGATACCCATCTCCGTTGCAACGTCGAGGATGAGCATGAGCTCATCCGTGGTAAGCAGATGATCGCCGGGAATCCAGTCCGCAAAGTCGGGTGGCATGCAGTACGTGCAACGCAGTGAGCACCGATCGGTTAAGGACACGCGCATATCCCGGTGCACACGACCGTAAGTGTCGATGAGTTCGGAGCTCACGCGCAATTCACCCACTCATCGGTGCCATCGGCAAACACTTGGTGCTTCCAGATCGGGATGCGTTCCTTAGTCAGATCCACGAGCGCAATGCACGCGGCGAACGCCTCCTCCCGGTGACGCGCACTGACGGCGGCGACCAGAGCGGCTTCGCCGACAGGAATCGGGCCGTGACGATGCGCCACCGCGACCGCGATCACGTCGAATCGCTCCGCGATCTCCTGCGCCACCTCGGACAGTACGTCCTTGGCGCTCGGGTGGGCCTCGTAGGACAGGGAGACCACCGGCCGCCCGTGGTCGTTGTCCCGGACATCTCCGGTGAACAGGGCCGTGGCCCCCGCGGATGCATCGGCCACCACTGAACGCAGGATTTCGGGGTCGAGTCGCCCCTCACGCACGTCCACGTGCCGGACCTGTGACATCGTTCCATTATTGGGCCTACTGGGACGGGCTGCCCACGGGACCGGGAATCAGGAGGTGGGCCGTGCGCGAGGTCATCTCGGAACTCCTCACCGAGTTCCAGGCCGGAAGGCCCGTGGCCATGGCCACTGTCGTGCGGACCTGGAAGTCCGCACCGCGCCCAGCCGGGGCGTCGATGCTGGTCACGGGGGCCGGCGAGGCCGTCGGCTCCGTGAGCGGTGGCTGCGTGGAGGGTGCCCTCTACGACGTCGGCCAGGAAGTGCTGGAAAGTGGCTCCCACCAATTCCCGACGTACGGTGTCAGCGACGATGACGCATTCGCGGTGGGCCTCACATGCGGGGGCATTCTCAAAGTCTTCGTCGAGCGGGTCGACGCGCAGTCGTGGCCGGAGCTTCCCGGGATCGCGGCCAGCATCGCTGCGGAGGAGCCCGTGGCGGTCGCCACAGTTGTCCGTGGTCCGGACCATGTCGGGCGGCACATCGTCGTGCGCCCACACTCGGCCGAGGGCAGCCTCGGAACCCAGCGTCTCGACGACACCGTGCGCGAGGACGTGCGCGGCATGCTCGCTGGCGGCTTGACCGGTTTCCTGCATTACGGACCCCAGGGTGAACGCATGGGTGAGGGTCTCGATGTCTTCGTAGCGAGCTTCGCACCTCCTGCGCAGATGTTCATCTTTGGCGCGATCGACTTCTCGGCGGCCCTCGTCAAGGCGGGCAAACTCCTCGGGTACCGCGTCACGGTCTGCGATGCGCGGCCGATCTTCGCGACTACCAAGCGCTTCCCGGATGCCGACGAGGTTGTGGTCGACTGGCCGCACCGGTGGCTCGAGAAGCAAGCGGTGGATCGCCGCACAGTCATCGCCGTTCTCACCCATGATCCGAAATTTGACGTTCCCGCACTCAAGGTCGCCATCACAACCGATGCGGGCTTCATCGGGGCGATGGGGTCACGCCGTACACATGACAATCGCGTCATCCGACTCAAGGAAGCTGGTCTCACCGACGACGAGATCGCCCGAATCCACTCCCCCATCGGCTTGGACCTCGGGGCCCGTACTCCCGAGGAGACGGCGATCTCCATCGCCGCGGAGATCGTGCAGTCACGGTGGGGAGGAAGCGGCAGGCATCTGACACAGACGTCGGGACCTATTCACCCAGGAGTGGCGCGATGACGGTGTGCGGAATCGTCCTCGCCGCCGGTGCGGGAACCCGATTCGGCGGCCCGAAGGCGCCGTATGAATGGGACGGGGAGAGACTCGTCGATCGTGCGGTGCGCACCCTCCGCGAAGCCGGATGCGAACCCGTGTACACGATCCTCGGTGCCTGGGAGGGATCCGTCGAGAACTGCCTGGTCATCGTGAATCACGGGTGGGAGGAAGGAATGGGCTCATCCCTCCGCATCGGCCTGAAGTGGGCACGGGCAGCATCGGATGCCGACAGTGCGGTGGTGATCCTCGTGGACCAACCCGGAATCACTCCCGAGGGAGTACGCAGGGTGATCGACACTCCGGGGTCGCTGGTGCAAGCCGTCTACGGGGATAGACCGGGCCACCCTGTCCGAATCGGCAAGGAGCACTGGCAATCACTCATGGACGTCGTCGCAGACGACTCTGGAGCCCGTGACTACCTCGCCACCCATGACCGAGTGTTGGTGGATGTCAACGACGTGTGCGACGACACCGATCTCGACGTCCGTCCGACTTAACCGTGAAGGTGCGTTCCGGGCGCAAGCACCATGATCGCCGCACCAAGGACGATGAAGGCAATTCCCAGGCCTCGAATGGCAGTCGCCGACGCTAGCCGCGATTTCTCCCACAGCATCACTGCGGCGGCGATGATCATGAGACCCACGGAAGCGAGGGCCGGCATCAGGCTCGCGGTTGCAACAGTGGCGACCATGAGCAGCCAGCAGGAACGCACACACCAGATGCCCTGACGCACGCCCGCGCCCCATGGACCATCCGTGCGTCGCAGCCCGCGACAGGCGTGCAGTGCTCGGGCCGTGCTCGGGAGCACCTGCACAACGCCCGCAAGCATCCAGACGCCGCCGATCATGAAGGAGCCGAGGCTGGTGATGGGGAGGAGCGCGAGTGGTGCGGCCGCCAACACCCAGACGATCGAGTAACCCGCGAGAAATACCGTTGCACGTGACACACGATCATCAGCGACCTTCCGCATAGGGCGCAACACCGTCGGAATCATCATCGCGATCACCATCACGAACCACCCGGGAATCAGCGAATGGTGGAGTGTCGGCATGAGCAGCATCGCGATCCACGCAGCGGCCACAGTCCCGAGTGGGACAACGCGCGCCAGGATGCCCGCGGGATGGGTAGCAAAGAGGAAGCGCATCATGGTGTCATCGCTCGATGATGTCTCGGATGCCCTTCGCACCCAGGTACACCGTCAGCAGACGCACCGGCTCCGTTCCCTTGTTCATCCCGTTGTAATCGGTCTTGAGCGCCTGGATGAACGCGGTCCCCGGTGGGAAGTCGCGGGTCACGGCCGATTCGTACTCGACGGTGTATGTCCCTTCGAGAACGTAGACGTACACCGGAACTCGATGCCGGCGCCAACCCGTCTCCTGACCCGGTTCCAGCACCGTGACATCACTCGTGATGCGCGCTGGCTTCTTGGTTGGGTAGGCAATACGCTGATCGAGGATCGTGGTTTCCTGCGCATCGAGTAACAGCACGGGGCCTTGACCCGCTGCTGCCGCAGTGGGAGAGACGGCAGCATCGGTTGCGCTCTCGTCGCTTCCGCCGCAGGCGGTCAACAGTGCAGCGCACACGATGACGAGAACACCGCGACGTCCGGGGGAAACGCGCATGCGGCTACGGTAACCCAGAGGCCGATAGGAGATCAGAGCTTTAGGAAGGACGACGTGAATCTCCCCATTCCCGCCGTGCTGCGGCCCTCGCGTTCGGTGCCTGTCACTCGATGGCGGGCGGATTCCCGGTGGCGGGCACGACCGATGACGTACGTGGTGCTTGTCGCCGGATTGTGGCTCTTCGGAACCGGCGAGGCCTTGATCGTGGACGCAGGATTGGGGAATGGGCCCTGGACGGTCCTCGCGCAAGGCCTCGCCGTGCGCACTGAACTCAGTATCGGGGTTACGACATTCATCATCAGCATCCTGGTCCTGCTTCTCTGGATTCCACTGCGCGTGAAACCTGGACTCGGCACCCTGGCGAACGCAGTCGTCATCGCCACTGCACTCCAGGTGATGATGGTCGTACTGCCGCAACCCCGCGGATTCGTCTGGCAACTCGTCATGGTGCTTGGCGGGATCGCCGCGATAGGAATCGGGAGCGGCCTCTACCTGACCACGAATCTCGGTCCTGGTCCACGCGACGGTTGGATGACCGGACTCCACCTGCGCACCGGGTGGCCCATTCCCGGGGTTCGATTGGGCATCGAAGTCACAGTCCTTGCACTCGGCTGGCTCCTTGGGGGTGTGATCGGGCTCGGAACCGTGCTCTTTGCAGTGCTCATCGGACCATTCGTCGGATACGGACTCGCCCTTGTTGGTGCCGTGGCCGGAGCGAAGACCACAGTCGCGCAGGATGCGGAACCCGAGCTCGAAGCATGAGCACTCCCACGCCGCAGAAACCCAAGAGCCGCACTCGCACGATCATCACGGCGATCATCGGCCTCGTCATCATGGTGGCGGTCTTCGCGTTCCTCTTCCCATCGTTCGGGAGTTACGCGACGGCTTTCCAGAGCATCCTCGCCATGCCCTGGTACTGGGCACTCATCCTGCTTGCCGCTGGACTCCTCAACATCGTCATCTACCCACTCACGGCGATGGCCGTGATTCCAGGCCTGGGGTACCGAGCAGCATTCGTGGATCGGCAGGCGGGATTCCTGGTCAGCAACGTGATCCCCGGTGGCGGAGCGATCGCGGTCGGAACGCAGTACGCGATCTTGAGCAGGTACGGAGTGCCACCTACGAAGTCAGCTGCGGCGGTCAGCGCCGACGCGATCTGGACGTATCTGATGGTGCTGGGGACACCTGCGCTCGCGGTGATCCTCCTCGTGATGGAGGGACGCTCGACAGCAGGATTCCTGACCGCCGCGATCGTGGGCGCCATCATCGTGGTTGCCTCGGTCATCGGGATCTGGCTCATGTTGCGCAGCACGGAGAGCGCCCAGAATCTGGGGAGGCGGCTCCAGCCGCTCGTCACCTGGGCTTACCGCCTCATTCGCAAGCAGGCCCCCGACATCACTCCGACTCTGGTGAGCTTCAGCACCGAAGCGGGTGACCTCATGAAGTCCCGCTGGCTGCCTTTGACGATCACCAATGCTGCTGCGCAGATCACGCCATTCTTCGTTCTCATCGCGGCTCTCGCAGCCCTCGAAGTCTTCCCGCATCCGATCACGCCCATCGAAGCCTTCGCTGCTTTCTCCTTGGCGCTCCTGCTCACGAGCTTTCCGATCACTCCCGGTGGGCTCGGAACGGTCGATGCAGCTCTCGTCCTCCTACTCACCGGATTCGGAATACCCAATTCGACGGCCGTGGCCGCCGACCTCATCTGGCGCTTGGTCTGGTTCCTTCCACAGATCCTCGTCGGCCTCGGGGCCTTCGGTCTCTACTCGTTCGACGCACGTCGGCAGCGACGCAGGGAGAGTTCAGAGCCGCAGGGTTAGGCGAGGGCCAGTGATGCCGCAGCAACAAGTGCTGCCACCACGCCCGTGATCTGGAGGCGGTTGAGCCGCTCCTGCAGGAAGATGCGGGCGAGCATCACGGTGGCCGCCGGATAGAGCGAACCAATCACCGCGACGATCGCGAGAAGTCCTCGCTGCGTTGCCAACTGGAAGATCCCGTTGGCGGCTGCATCGAGAATTCCTGAGATGACTGCGAGTTTCCAGGGGAATCCGGTGCGGGGGAACGACCGCACGACGACGAGAAGTGTTACGACCATCGCGACCGTCGACACCCATCGACCCAAGGTGGCAACCCAGACACCCGAATCCGAGGGAGCCAAGCCGATCGCCGTCAGGTAGAGGCCGATCGCCGCTCCGCTGGCTATGGCCAGGAGCAACGCGTTGATCGGGGTGCGTTGGTGGGCGTGACCACTCTCTCGACTGACGAGGACAACGGCGAAGATGGCAAGCACCATGCCGGCGATGGCGAGCCCGCTCAACGACTCGCCCCTGAGAACGCCAGCAACCACGGGGACGGCGCCTGACATAACCGCAGTGATCGGTGACACCACTCCCATAGGTCCGCGCGTCAACGCGGCGTAGAGAAGACCGATGGCGAGGGCGCCGATGGAGCCGGCTATGAGTGCGTAGGGGATCACCGCGGGGGTGAGGTTCCCCGGAATCACGAAGATCGCCACGAGCGTGAGGACCACGGCCCCGGCGGGGTAGGACACGGCCAGGACCTGCACCGTCCCTGCTCGGCGCGCAGCGAGTCCCCCGATGAAGTCCGCCACACCCCACGAGAGGCTTGAGATGAGAGCGAGCAGTGCCCCCATAGCACTCCCTTCGTCCGTGGCGCACGCACGGTAGCCGACCGCGCCCATTAGCGTGCAGATATGGGTGAACCCCGCATCACCTCAGGTCCCTGGGACTCGGAAGCGATCATGGACTTCCTGGAGTCGACGCACATACCGATGCGCCTAGCGTCGAACGGTGCCTCCGGCCCGCTCGTGCAATCGCTGTGGTTCCTCGTAGAGGGCGGCAACCTATGGTGTGCAACACAGGAGACCTCCCTTCTTGCCCAACGGATTACCCGCGATGCCAGGGTCGGATTCGAGATCGCCGGGGATCATCCGCCATATAGAGGTGTGCGAGGAACGGGCATCGCAACCATCCTTCCCGAGGACGCCCGACGGGTACTTCCCACTCTGATCGAGCGGTATCAGGGTGCGGAGCGAACCCACCTCAGCGAGTGGCTTCTGAGTCGCCTCGAACGTGAGGTCGCGATTCGCATTGCTCCCTCAACGTTCACGTCGTGGGACTACTCAGGGCGCATGCGCTCCTGACCCCTGCGCATTGGCACAATCCCGATGGTGGACAGCATCCTGACCGGATTGAGCATCGGGATCGCGTCGGGAATCGCACCAGGCCCTCTCACCATCCTGGCGATCGCCGCGACGCTCCGGCGAGGACGCGGCGCCGGGTTCACGATCGCGATCGCACCACTTCTCTCCGACACCCTTATCATCATTGCTTCATTCACGGTCGTGAGCAGGTTGCCCGAAAGCGTCATCACGTGGCTTGGCTTGGCTGGGGGGATCGTCGTGGCCATCTTCGGGATGGAAATCCTCCGCGCCGCTCGCACAGCGGATCCCGATGCGCTCGTGGGATCCGCCGAGTCGGATCGACCCAGGTTTTCGGTCCCCCTGGTCCTCCAGGGCTTCCTCACCAACCTGCTGAATCCGGCTCCGTGGATCTTTTGGATCACTGCGGGATCCGCACTGCTCGTCACCACGGGGCGATCATCACCCCGCGATGCGGTCGCCTTTCTCGTCGCCTTCTACGTCACCCTCGTCGGCAGCAAGATCGCCCTTGTCCTCCTGGTCGGTGCTACACGCCATCGGATGACCCGAAACGCGTACCGCTCGCTCCTCCTGGGCTCCGGTGTGCTCCTCCTCATCGTGGCGGCCTGGTTCATCGTCACCGCAGTCACGACGCTCATGGAATAGTGCGCCCGGTGCGGAACCTCGTCTGCCTCGGAGACTCCTTCACGGAGGGAGTCCACGACGATCTCCGCCCCGATGGCCGATTTGTCGGCTGGTCGGATCGAGTTGCGTATGGATTGGCCGAAGTCGCCGCGCCACAGCCCTTCGCGTACGCCAACCTCGCGGTACGCGGCAAGCTCCTCGACCAGATCATCGAACTCCAGATTCCTGCCGCACTGAAACTTAACCCCGAGGTCGTGACCATCCACGCGGGCGCCAACGACGTACTGCGTCCCGGCACCGATATCGATGCGCTGGTGGCTCGGTACGACTCCGCCGTGGGGACTCTGACCACAACCCCGCGGACCGTGGTGATGTTCACCTCCATCGGTCGCGCGGGGGGAAGCGGGCGCCTGGCCAATGCGCTCGCCGAGCGTTTCGGTCGATACAACGAGGGGATCCGTGGGATCGCACGGAACCACGGAACATTGTTGGTCGATCTAGAGCACATTCCCGTCCTCTCCGATCGCCGCATGTGGCACGAGGACCGGCTGCATCTCAACGCGGAGGGTCATCGTCGTGTCGCTGCAGCCACCCTCGCGGTCCTCGGCGTCGACGATCCCACAGTGCTCGGGGGTTTACCCGGCTGGTGGACCGAATCGCTATCGCGTGACACGCAGGGTCGGCTGAGCAAAGCCGGCTCGGACGCCTCCTGGATCGTGCAGCACCTCGCACCGTGGGTGATGCGTCGACTCTGCGGCGTGAGTAGTGGTGACACGGTCGTGGCGAAGGACTCCGCGCTGGAAGTCGTCACACTCCGCTGACACTCACTCACGGGACGATTACCCTGACGATGTGGGGAACCGGAACCTATTTCCGAAGAAGGTCTACGACGAGGAGCTCTACCGACTCCAGGCCCAACTCGTCGATCTCCAAGAATGGATCCGGGTCAAGAAGAAGCGACTCGTCGTGATCTTCGAGGGACGGGACGCAGCCGGGAAGGGCTCGACCATCAAGCGGGTGGCCGAGTACCTCAACCCGCGCTCGGTACGGATCGTGGCTCTCCCGACACCGACGGAGCGGGAGAAAACGCAGTGGTACTTCCAGCGCTACGTCGAGCACCTGCCTGCAGGCGGAGAAGTCCGCCTCTTTGATCGCTCTTGGTACAACCGTGCAGGCGTGGAGCGAGTCATGGGGTTCTGCACCGAAGCCGAGTATCAGTTGTTCCTCAGTCAGACGCCCACCTTTGAGCGCATGCTCATCGACGACGGGATCATGCTCCGCAAGTACTGGTTCAGCATTAGTGACGAAGAGCAGGAGCGTCGCTTCCGATCCCGACTCGAAGACCCGATGCGACGCTGGAAGTTGTCTCCCATGGACCTGGAGTCCATCTCACGATGGGAGGACTACTCCAAGGCGAAGGACGAGATGCTCGACCACACGGATAGTCCGGAATCTCCGTGGTTCATCGTCGAAGCCGACGACAAGCGCAAGGCGCGCCTGAACATGATCCACCACCTGCTCGGGACGATCGATTACTCGCCGCCCCCGCCCCCGCATCTCACGATTCCGCACCGACCATCGCCATCGCACTACCAACGTCCCCCACGCGACCTCGATTCCTATGTGCCCGACTACGCCGCCTCGCTCATCACGGTTGACTGACCTGCTAGACATCTGCCATGGGATCGCTCTCCTACGAGACAACGATGCTCACGGTGGCCCAGTTCTTCGAGGTCACGGCTGCCGTGGTGATCTTGGTAGGACTCTTCTGGTCCGTCTTCCTGGCGTTGAGGGTCTATCTCAACACCAAGAGTGGTTCGGCCTGCTACAAGATCATGCGTCAGGCATTCGGGGGCGCGATCCTCCTCGGCCTGGAGATCCTGGTGGCTGGGGACCTCATTCGCACCGTGGCTGTCGAACCAACCCTGGACAACGTCCTCGTCCTGGGGATCATCGTGCTCATCCGCACGTTCCTGAGCTTCAGCCTCGAGATCGAGATCAACGGCGAGGTCCCGTGGCGCCGCGCCCTCACGAGCGGTGCGACCGTGATGAACGAGGCGCGGAAACAGGCACGCTCGTCCACAACAGAGAACTCAGGGAGCTAAGACGCCCGTACCGTGACCAGAAGATTCTCGTAGCCGCGGATGACGTGTGACGGATAACGGTGAGGCTGTCCGGCCAGGCCGAAGTCCGGCATTGCCGAGATCAACTCCGCCATACCGGCCCGTGCCTCGAGTCGAGCGAGCGGCATTCCCAAGCAGAAGTGCACTCCCTCACCGAACGCGAGGTTGCGGCTGCCATCGCGGGTGAGAATCAATCGGTCGGCGTTATCGAATTCACGCGGGTCCCGATTGGCCGAAGCGAAGATCATTAACACCCGGGAGCCAACGGGGAGGGTGACTCCATGGATTTCCGTTTCGCGTGTCGTGACGCGTGACAACCACTGCGCCGGCGCATCGAACCGAAGAAACTCATCGATGGCTCCCGCAGGAAGATCGCCGTGGATATCGCGGAGTTCCTCGCGCCTGACCTGCCCGGTGGCGAGGCTGTGCACGATCGTCCCCATGAGGCTGGTCGTGGTCTCCATTCCCGCCGCGATCAACAGAAGTGTCAACCCCTGAATCTCGTGAACCTGCATGATTCCCGCGTCGATGGCTTGCGCGATGTCGCCGAACACATCATCGGGATAGTCACCACCGCGACGACCCTGCACCTGGTCGACCATGTAGTCGACGAGCTCCGACCGAAGTTCGTGGGCCCGAGGCGATGGGCCAGACTCCCCCGGAGGTCGATTCAGCATCTCAAGACCTGTCTGCATGGTCCATGGAATATCCGACTCCGGAATTCCCAGGATGCGGAAGATGGTCAGAATCGGCAGCTTCTGGGTGAATTGGCGCGCGAGATCCACTTCCGTCTCACCTTGAAATTCCCTAATCAACTCGCGCGCGGACGATCGGACCATTCCTTCGTATTCCTTGATACGTCGGTTTAGGAATCGCGGAGCGAGGACCTTGCGCAAGACATCGTGATGTGGTGGATCGAGTTCCTGGATACTCCCCGGTCCGAAGAACTGAACATAGGTTCCCAGTTCGACCCCCTGGGCACTGGAGAACAGGTCCCAATCGCGAAGGCCCTGCTTGACATCGGCGTACCGCGACAGTGCCCACACGTCGTGGGCTTCGACGTAGTAGAGAGGGAACTCATCCCTCAGTCGCTCGTAGGCGGGGTACGGATTTTCATGTGACTCGGGTGACACCGGGTCGTACACAGGATCCGTGGGCACCGGGTGAGCCTAAGCCAGGTCCCCATCAATGACGGGAGACTGCGTCCGATTACGGCGGCCGTTACGGAACGCACGTCCGAGTTCGATGAAGATCGGAATTGCTGAGATCGCCACGATGGCGATGAGGATGATTTCGATGTACTTCTGGACGAATTCGAAACCCCCGAGCCAATACCCCAGAAGGGTCACGCCCACTCCCCACAGGAGCGCCCCGATGAAGTTGTAGGTGACGAAGGTTCGGTACGGCATCCGCGCAACTCCGGCGACAACCGGTGCGAAAGTGCGGACGATCGGAATGAAGCGGGCGATGATGATGGTGCGGCCGCCGAAGCGTTCGAAGTATGCGTGGGTCTTGTCCACGTACTCCCTGCGGAAGAAGCGGGAGTCGGGCTTGTTGAAGACCCGCGGCCCGGAGGCCTTGCCGATCTGATAGCCCACTTGGTCGCCGATGAACGCTGCCAGGCCGATGACCGGAGCCGCGATCCATATGGGGGTGGTGATCACACCCGTGGCCATTAAAAGTCCTGCCGTGAAGAGGAGCGAGTCACCGGGAAGGAAGAATCCCACGAGGAGTCCCGTCTCGATGAACACGATGATGCAGACACCGAGGATGGCGAAGGCTCCGAAGAGGCCAATCAAGTTTTCGGGGGAGAGCCACTCGGGTCCGAGGGCCATCACACCGGGGAGCACGCCTTCCACACTATCTGGATTCCACCAATCGGCCGAGAACCCCACACATGTGAGAGTCCTGACACGAAGTGACGTGCGTAGGATCCGGCCATGCAGGCGTGCATCTACGACGGACGGACCTGGAAGCCGTGCACCGTCGACGCCGCCGCTGCGGCGAATCAGGACTCGAAACTTTCGTGGATCGACATCCGCCTGGATTCAGTCGACGACACAAGCGGGTCATCCATCTTGCAGGCACTCGGAGTGGATCCTACGAAGGTGCAGGCCTCCTTGCAGACGGGGCTGGGAACGGACTTCACCCTGACGCCGACCGAGATCACCGGGGCCGCATGGCTCGCAGGCGATGACGAGGGTGCGCCGGAGCACGCCCGCTTCGCCTCAGACTCGCGCCGGCTAGTCACGGTTCGGGTCGGAGGAGATGCCGCCTTCGCCCAAGTTCAATCCGCATTGGAGTCACGTGCCAGTCTCGCTGTCGATCAGCCGAGCAGGCTCCTGGGCTTCGTCCTCCAAGCGATGCAGGCCACCTTGCAGCAATCGCTGACCGACATCAGCATCAGGGTGAGCGTTCTGGACATGGAGATCATCACCACCGCAGACCCAAGCGCGCCACAGAGTCAAAAACTCGTTGGTTTCCGTCAGAGTTTCCAGCCCTTTGCTACGCGCTTTCCCGCATACGTGATCAACGTGAACTCCGCTCTCCTCGACCCCGACACGATCACCGGAATCGATCAAGCAGGGGTCACGGAATTGCAGAGTTTCGCGACCGTGTCGGCCAGCACCGAGGGCATGATCGACAGCCTCGTCGAGGCGATCAAAGGAGCCGTCCAGGACCTGCAGGGCCAGATTGCCAACTGGCAGGGTCAGCGCATCAACCAACTCACGGTCGTCACGATCGTCTTCCTGCCGATCACGTTCCTCACCGGCTACTTCGGGATGAACTTCCAGTGGCTCGACAATCTACTTGTGGGTGAGGCCGCGTACCTGATTCTCGGCGTCGGCCTCCCCATCTCACTGCTCGCATTCAGCATCTTCTGGCTCGTCAAGCGTGGCTACCAAGTCTCTTTCCGCCCTCAGAAGTCGCCATCTGTTACTCCGACCCCTCCTCCTTGAGTTCGTCGACCAACTCATAGCGCTTGACGTAGATCTCGAGCAACGCGAGCAACATCGCGGTGACCGGGATAGCGAGGAAGGCTCCGGCGACTCCGAAGAGTGCCGCGCCGAGGAGAACTGCGCCGAACGCCACCGCAGGGTTCACATCGACCGCCTTGGCGCTGATGCGCGGTTCGATCGTCAGGTTCTCCACCTGCTGATAGATGATCGCCCAGGCGAGAGCCATGACGCCCACCCAGGGATTTGGGCTGAGGAGCCCGACGAGCACTGGCAGGATGATGGATATGTAGGTCCCAATGGTCGGGACGAATTGCGCAACGATCCCGGTCCACAGGGCCAAGGGAAGCCAATAGGGCATATCGATGATGACGAACACGATCGCCGTCGTTATCGAGTTGATGGCGGCGAGGATCACGCGCGCACCAATGTAGCTACCGGTCTTCTGTGAGGTCAGGCGCCAGACGTCCATAGCGAACTTCTGACCGCGGGCTGGGAACAAACTGGCGACCCAGCGTTGGAGACGAGGCAGGTCCGCCGAGAAATAAAACAAGAACAGGCCGAAAACGAAGAGCCCGAAGAAGCTGCCGACGAGCGAGAAGACAAAGCTGACGATGTTCAGGGCCACCTGGCCGGCATAGACCGCGAGGTCCGCGGTTTCGAGGTTGAGTGCCCCGAGCACGTCCTGGACCTCGTAGGTGGTCCCCAACTGGGTATTGGCCCAGGCCAGCGCCTGCTCCGCTACGGTCGGGACGGCGAGAGCGAGTTGCACCAACTGGCTCACAAGCAGGTTTCCGAAGGCCAGGATGAAGAGCACGATGAAGAGTGCGAACGCGAGTATCACGAGGAGGGTGGCAGCTCCTCGACGCATCCACCGGGACAGGTAGGCGACCACCGGCGCCATTGCCAGGGCGGCAAACCAGGCCATGATGATGGTGAACAGGACACCACCGCCGTCCTCGACGACGAAGCGGATGAAGAGGAATAAGAAGACCAGGCCGATGACTACCAGGCCGATCCGCCAAACATTGCGCGGTTCAAGTCGGATCACCTGGGACCCGTCCGCGCCTCCGCTCATGATGTAGGTATAGCAGTGCCTGGGGCCACGGGGGCCCATAAGTCCCAACCCGGTCGACTCGCACGGGTGCTACCGTCCGCCAATGGTCCGCGTGACTCCCCTGGAACCCGCGAGCGCACCTACGATCGTGATGTTCATCCGTCACGGCGAGAAGCCCAGCGACCACGGGGCGCCCCGGGGAATTAACGATGCCGGTGAGCACGACAACCACTCTCTTTCCGTCCGTGGCTGGATGCGGGCCGGGGCATTGGCTGGTCTGATGGCTCACGCCCCCCTGCCTTCGCATCCGGAGGTCCAACCACCCCAGCGGATCGTCGCGACCAAACCCTCCGAGTCCGCCAAGAGCCGCCGTGAACTCGACACCGCGGATCCGATTGCCCGACGCCTCCAGGTCGTCATCGATAGTGATCTCGAGCACGGGAATGAGGCGGAGGTTCGCGAGAACATTCTCAGCGACCCTCGCGTGACCCTCGTGGTCTGGCACCACGGAACCATGGGTCACCTCGTCCGCGGGTTCCCGATCACGAACGCCGACGACGTCCCCCACCATTGGCCGGACGACCGATTCGACCTCATCTGGATTTTGACCCGCGATCCGGGCGATTCCGAGTTCACCTTCCTATCCGTTGATCAGAGATTGCTCGACGGGGACGTGGACCCCTCGACGTGAGCTCTCCCGAGACTGCGCCACCGGGGGGGACACACGAGCACGCGAAAGCGAAAGCGGCGCAACACCGGCGCGCGATCGCGTCGATCGCAATCGCCGTCTTTGTCTGCTGGCTCGGAAGCACCGCGTTCCTGTCTTCCGGACAGGCGGTCGCCACCACTCTCGATGCCACTCGAACGGAGGTATCTCTCGCACTCAGCGCCTACGCGGTGGCCCTGATTCTGGTGTGCGTGGCGGGTGGCCGGCTCGCGGACATCGCGGGTCGCAAGAGGCTGTTTCTCTGGGCCGCCATCATCTTCTCGATCGTCGGTCTCATCGCCCCCTTCGTCCAGTCCCTCCTCGGACTGTTCGCTCTCCGGGCCACTATGGGGGCCGCTGCGGGCATCATCCTTTCGGCAACGGGCGGTGTCCTCGTCACCACCATGCACGGCGCAGCTCGACACAACGCGTGGCTGTGGTGGCGCGGGGCGGGCATGGCCGGAGTTGTGCTCGGTCCGGTGCTCGGACCGCTCATCACGGACACCATCACGTGGCGTTGGATCGAGCCGCTGAGCTCGCTCGCGATGATCCTGGCGGTCATCCTCGGTGCAATGAACATGAAGGAGTCCCACGACGACGAGGCCGCCTTCTCACCGGCGATGATCCTGCCCACTCTCCTCCTCGGCGTCGGACTCCTCGCCCCGTATCTCCTCATCGTCTTCGCGCGCGAATCCGTGGGGAACATCGTCCTATGGGCGGCAGTGATCGTGATGGGAATCGTCGCAGTCGCCGGATTCATAGTGCTCAACCGCCGCCTGGTGAACCCCGTGTTCAATCAGAACATCGCAAGCCACAACCCCCGCCTCTGGTTGACCGACTCGTTCAGCGCGATACACATCTGCGGGCTCTTCGTCGCGCTCGCGGCATATTCGGTCGCTCTCGAAATCGGCGCCGGACTCACGACGGGTGAGACCGCACTCGTCATGCTGTTGATGGCGGTGCCAACGATCGGCTTTCATCTCAGCGCCCACCACGTCCGGGAACGCTGGGCCTTCACTCGGCAGGCACAAACCGAAATCGGTTGTGTGCTCTTGGTGCTGTCAGTCGTGTTCTTCTACGTGCTGAACCGTGGAGAAATCACCGTCTGGACGATGGTGCCTACCCTCGTTCTCGCTGGATCCGGATTCGGCATGCTCCGACTCTTCGGGCACATGGGCGTCATCAAGACCACGGGAGTCCGTTGGGCTGCGACTCTGTTTGGAACTCGCACATTTGGCAACCATTCGGGCACGGCACTCGGTGGACTCGTGGTGGGTGTTGTGCTCGCCTCGACGAGCACAACACTCGTTGCTCAGGATCCGAAACTGGCGATGCAAGCGGCCACGATCGCGAACATTGCGATCATCACCGTCGTTGTTGTCACTGGGATTTTTATTCTCCTGAAGCACCAGGTACTCGGCTTCGAGGATGTGCACTGGCATGGTGGCGAGCCCGATATCGTGGAGGACACTTCGGTGGCATCCGCTCCCACCCGCCCCGAGAATCCGTCTAGTTGACGACGGAAAGCGGCCTCACGCGAACGTCACGCTGTCAATTCGCGGGCCGGAAGGTGCAGTCAGATTCAAGATCGTTGACCATCACCAGCCGCAATCGTGCTCGGCAGTTCACGAACGTGATGACGTCGCCAGTGTCGTTCACTTCTGCCCGCACGTTCCCCGCTGACCGATCGAAAGATCCCGACAGGGGCACGAGGAGCATGGCTTCCCCGTTCGTGGTTGCCCGTAGGCGAACAGTGTCCCCGCGGCGACCATCCTGATATCGGAACATCAGTGTGCCCCGGTAGGAATTGGCATCTCCTGGCACAGGCGTCAGGTTCAGGTAGTAGCCAATTCCATTGTCCCGGAGTGAATCGGAATCCCATCTGCCAGAGACATCGGTGGCAGCGGTCGCAGGCCCCGTCACTATGAGCGCACCCACAAGTGCGAGTACCACTGCTGCCGCGTGGCGCATACTCGAGTATGGCATTGCCAGTGACCTAGAGATCCGGCCGCGCGATCCCCATGTCGGATGGCAGACTTTCCGCGTGCCCTCTTCGACCGACGATCCCCAGGTGGTGTGTGCCGGGATCCTGGTCTCTGATCTCTTCGTCCCACCACTCCCCGAGGTTCCTCGTCCGGGGCAACTCGTATCCGTCGGTCCCCCGCTCTACCAGTCCGGGGGTTGTGCCGCGAACACTGGCATCGACCTGGCAAACCTCGGCATCCGGGTCCGTGTGAGTGGGCGCGTCGGCAGCGATGCGCTCGGCCAGCAGATCATCGACGAACTCGCGTCCGCCGGTGTGGACACGACGGGGATCGTGCGCAGCACGACCAGCACCACCTCGCAGACCGTCGTCCTCTCCGTCACCGGGGATGATCGGCGCTTCATGCACTGCGTCGGCGCCAACGCCGAGTACACCGCAGCGGAGATCGACGCCGCGGCTGAAGGTGCGGAGATCCTGGTCATCGGTGGGTTCCTCGTGCTCCCCAATGTTGACCCCGCGGACTTGATCGAGGTCATGGACCGTGCACGTGCTTCAGGGGCCCGGGTGCTACTCGACGTCGCCGTACCTCTGGGTGAGAGCAATGTTGGAGACCGGGTAAAGCCCCTGCTGACCCACATCGACGGGTTCCTCCCCAATGAAGACGAGGCCGCCGTCATCACGGGTGAGTCCGATCCGATCGCCCAAGCGACAACGCTCCTGAGCTGGGGCTGTCCGTGGGTGGCCATCACCTGCGGTACCGACGGAGCGATCTACGCCGACCCCACGCAGATCATCCAGCTGCGCCCGCTAGCCATCGACTACGTCGATGGTTCCGGGGCCGGAGACGCATTCACGGCGGGAATCGTGATCGGAATGCTGCGTGAGTGGCCGATCGAGGACACCCTGCGCTACGCCGCGGCCCTCGGTGCATCCGTCTGTCGCGGTCTAGGCTGTCATTCCACCCTGTTCACGGAAGAGGAAGCGCGCGAACACATGGCGCAGGTCGAACTTCACTGGATCCAGCGACCACACTAGGAACTGTCTGATGCCACTTCTTCCACTCCCCGTCCTGCTCTCCCACGCCCGAGACAACGGGTACGCGGTTGGCTACTTCGAGAGTTGGGATAGCTACTCCTTCGAGGCGGTACTCGATGCCGCCCGCGCCGAGAAGGCCCCCGTCATCGTCGGCTTCGGCGCCACCATGCTCGCGGATCCGTGGCTCGACGATCGCGGAATCCCCTTCCTCGGCGCCATGGGGCGGACGATCCTCGAGGGCTGCGATGTTCCAGTCTCCTTTCTCCTCAACGAGACCCACACCCTCGAGCAGGCGATCCGGGGCATCGAGTGCGGCTTCAACGCAGTGATGATCGACAGTCACCGCTGGCCGGTGGACAAGGCGCGCGACGCGGTCGCGACGCTCGTGCAGGTGGCACACGCCTCCGGAGTCGCCGTCGAGGCGGAGTTCGGCAGCCTGCCGGACTATGTGGGTGGCCGTATCGCCGACGAATACTCGTACATGACGGACCCCGATGAGGCACGTCAGTTCGTCGCGGATACCGACGTCGACTGCCTAGCCGTCGCCGTCGGGAACGTGCACCTCCTCACTGCCGGCACCGCATCGATCGACCTGACCCGCCTGCAACAGATCGACGCCGCGGTTGATGTCCCGCTGGCGATCCACGGCGGCACGGGGTTCCCTCCCGAGGACGTTGCCGCTGCCATCGGTTCGGGAGTGGCCAAATTCAACGTCGGAACCCGGTTGAAGAAGGCGTTCCTGGAAGCAGTCATGGCCAACGCCGGGAGTTGGTCGGGTCAGGAGTCCGTGCACGATCTCGTCGGCTCGCACAAGGACACGGACTTCCTCGAGGCGGGTAAGGCCGCGGTCACCGATTCGGTGCGCGCACTCATCCGTCTCTATGGCGGAAGCAACCGCGCGGCAGACCTCCGAACGGGTGCACGAGCATGAGCACACCGATTGATCTCACCGGGGTGGACCGGGAGACAGCACTGCGCCTCTACCGGCAGGTGGTGCGTTTGCGTCGCTTCGAGGACAAGGTCTACCAACTGTTTCTCAAGGGCGAACTCCCCGGCACCGTCCACCAGTATCAGGGGCAGGAAGCGGTGGCCGTCGGAGTCTGCGAGGCGCTCGCGGCCGACGACTGGATCACCTCCACGCATCGACCCCACGGTCACGCCATCGCCAAGGGTGTGAGCATGCGCGCGGCGATGGCCGAGCTCTATGGCAAGGCGACCGGTTGCTGCGGCGGTAAGGGCGGGTCGATGCACCTCGGCGACCCGGACGTAGGCATGGTTCCCGCAATCGCAATCGTCGCCGGCGGGGTCAGCGTCGTCAGCGGCATGGGCCTTGCCTTCAAACTCCAGAAGTCGGGGCAGGTGGCCGCCTGCTTCTTCGGGGAGGGTGCCACCAATGAGGGGGCTTTCCACGAGGGGCTGAACTTCTCCGCGGTGCAGAAACTCCCGATCGTGTATGTGTGCGAGAACAACCTCTACGGAGCATCCACCGCGTACCACCTCACCACCCTCGTCCCCGAGGTCACGGAGCGCGTCAAGGCCTACGGGATCCCCGCGATCAGTGTGGACGGGATGGACCCAGTGGCTGTGCGCGCGGCGATGCAGCAGGCGCGTGAGCACGCGGCCTCGGGTCACGGTCCGATGCTCATCGAAGCGAAGACCTACCGCTTCGCCGGTCACAGTCGCGGTGACGCGCGCAAGTACCGGGGACGCGAAGAGGAGGACACCTGGAAGGAGCTCGATCCGATCACGCGGATGAGGGACGCGATCCTGGCCCGCGACCCTGCCGATGAGCAGGCGATCACCCAGATCGATGCGGAGATCGAGACCGAACTCGATGATGCGGTCGAATTCGCCCGCCAGTCACCTCTCCCCGACGCCACGCTGGCTTTCACCGACGTCTACGCCGATCCATTCCCGATCCCTTCTGTCGTGGGTGAGCGGTCATGAGCACGGACTCGACGGAACGCCGGCTATCCATCGGTGAAGCGATCCGTGAGGCCATTGCTGAGGAGATGGAGCGCGACGAGCGTGTATTTCTCATCGGGGAGGACATAGGGATCCCCGGTGGATTCGGCGGTGCCTTCGGCGTCTACCTCGGGCTCCCGGAGAAGTTCGGGCACGAACGCATCATCGACACCCCGATCAGCGAGAAGGCGATCGCGGGCGCGGCCGTGGGCGCGGCGATGATGGGCATGCGTCCCATCCCCGACCTCCAGTACTCGGACTTCATCTTCGAATGCATGGACGAGATCGTGAACCAGGCAGCGAAGATGCGCTACATGTCCGGAGGCAAGCTCAAGGTTCCGCTGGTGCTGCGACTCCCCGTCGGAGCATCCAACCGCGGTGCGCAGCACGGCCAGTCCCCGGAGAGCTACTTCATCCACGTCCCCGGCCTGAAAGTCGTGTGCCCCTCGGACGCGTACCACGCCAAAGGGATCATGAAGACCGCGATTCGCGACGATGATCCCGTTCTCGTCTTCGAACACAAGTTGCTGTACGGGAGCAAGGGTCGTGAGAGTGCGGGCGGCATGGATCTCACCGCGCACGTTCCCACGGAGGAGTAGCTCGTTCCCATCGGGAAAGCCGTGGTGAAACGCTCCGGCACCGACGTCACCGTCGTCGCGACTCACCTGACGCTCTATCGCTGCCTGGCCGCTGCCGAGATCCTGGCCGGGGAAGAAATCGAGTGCGAGGTGATCGACCCGCTCTCTCTCCTCCCCTTCGACGTCGAGACCGTCTACACCTCGCTCGACAAGACCGGTCGACTCGTGATCGCCCATGAGGACACCTTCACCGGTGGTTGGGGTGCGGAACTTGCCGCACGTGTCGCGGGTGAGCGATTCGGATCCTTGCGTGCGCCAATTCGTCGCATTGCCGGTCACGATGTCCCCTTGCCGGTGTCCCCGGTGCTCGAGGATGTGGTGGTGCCGGACGTCGCGCGCATCACCGATCAGATTCGATCCGTCGTGAAGGGAAGGGGTGGGAACGATGGCGCATGAGATCCGCCTTCCGTCACTGGGGCAGACGTCGGACGAGATGGACATCGTGAGCTGGTACAAGCAGGTCGGCGACCGGGTCGAGGTCGCCGAACCCCTGCTCGTGGTGGAGACGGACAAGGCGCAGGTCGATGTGGAGTCGGCCGAAGAGGGCGTGCTCCTCCGGATCATCGCTCAACCAGGTGAGACGTATACGACCGGTGATCTCGTGGCGATCATCGGTGATCCCGGTGAGGAACTCCCACCCGACGAGTAGCCACCCGCAAGGAGGATCAGATGTCACTGACACGCGCACAGATCGCGGCATCCAAGGAATGGACTGCGCGGCAGTTGGCCGAAGCGGGTATCGCGCTCACCGACGAGGAGAAGGAGCGCATCGAAGTCTCCGACTTCGGGCTGAATGAACTCGAGAAGACCGGCCTGCAGCTTCTCGTGTACGTCAACACAGAGCGCGTCTGCGCCAAGGAACTTGTGATGCTCCCCTTCCAAACCTGCCCCGAGCATCGGCATGTGTCCGTGGGTAGCGAGCAGGGCAAGGAGGAGACCTTCCGCTGCCGTCGGGGAACTGTCTACCTGTATGTCGAGGGGGAACCCACACCGAATCCGAAGGCCACACCGAGTCGTCAGGAACTCGGGGTATTCACGGCCTGTCACGAGGTCGTTCTACATCCCGGTGACCAGCACACCATCTACCCGGACACCCTGCACTGGTTCCAGGCGGGTCCCGAAGGCGCCATCGTGTCCGAGTTCTCCACCCGGAGCACCGACGAATACGACGTTTTCACGGACTCGGACATCAGGCGCATCACAACCATTTCGGACTGAAAAACTGTATGTCCCCGCGATGAACTTCGGTTCAGACGTCGTATTCGGCGCGATTCGACGAGCGCGTACAGGCACCTGCCGATACTGTCTCAATACCTGGGTACAAGGCAGGAGCCACGGATGCAGCGGCCGAACTGGTTTACAAGGATCGCGCTCATGTTCTACGGGCCAGCCCAAAACAGCCCGATTAACGAACCAAGGACCAGCCCTGAGGTCGCATCTGGCCCGTGTCCCCGCTGCGGCCAGCCGCTTGAGGAACACACGATTCGGCGGTCGGAATCCAAAAGTTTCACTCAATGTCCACGCCAGTGAGTAAGTAGAGGTGGAAGCCAACCCCCTCAACCGCTACTGGACATCACTTACGTGACCTTCAGAGGCGTCGGACGCGTGCACCCACGCGCGCACGCGCGGGGTCGCCACTGCTAGCGCAAGGGGCATCAGGACGAGGATCGCGATCGTTCCGGCTCCCCACGCACCACCCACCAGGAATGCCAGGATCAGGATGACCGCGTCGAACGTCAGGCGTGAGACCCACAATGGCCACCCGAAGCGTTCGTGGAACGAACGCGTGATGTGGTCGTAGGGATTCGCCCCCAGGTCGAAGGCGAGTGTTCCGACGACAACGAGGGCGAAGAGTGCGAACCCAACGGCCCACAATGCGATGCGGGCGATGATCACCCACTCGGCAGGCGACCACCCGAGTAGATCGAGGACGAGCACATTCCACACGTCGACGATGACCCCGACGCCGACGAATGCGATGAGCGTCCCCCAGCCCGGACGTGATCTGAGCAGGAAGATCCCGGCCAGGAAAACACTCGACATGAGGATGATCACCGTTCCCACGGTCAGTCCGGTGCGTTCGGCCACTCCTGCGATGAACGCGTCGAGCGGGGCGACCCCCCATGCGGCGGCCAACATCCAGGCCAAACCGGTTCCGAGGGCAACTGCAC
>Ga0194116_10000222_pt1 | contig 112498 bp, 159 predicted proteins | sample TA2MahsurfametaG_4_FD_148617 | JGI IMG/M metagenome (GOLD analysis project Ga0194116, IMG submission 148617) | Freshwater microbial communities from Lake Tanganyika, Tanzania - TA2015008 Mahale S9 surface | ecosystem: Environmental > Aquatic > Freshwater > Lake | place: Tanzania: Lake...
CCAGCTGTTGTTCTAGCGTTGATTTTTTGTTTTAATATTTCGAATTCTTTTGGCAATTCGGTTTTCATCTCTACTTTTTTTGCCTGCGATATTGGAAGTTTGTCTATAATTTTTCCTATATTTGGCTTCATTTGGTCTATAACTTTTATAATACTTGGCCCTAATTTGTTTAGGGCAGCCTGCTCTACTCTTGTTATTTCCAGTCCTTTTCTAATTTTTTTAAGTATTCCTGCAAGGACTTTACCTCCAAATCCAATTGGAAGTCTTTTTTTATCTCTAGTTACTACCGAGTACAATAAAAATGCGTCTGCAGTTATAATAAGTGAAGAAATAGCTATTTTAGAATAGCTTGGATTTTCTTTCTGTATTTCTTTTATTATTTCGTATACGGCTATGCCACCTCCGACTATTGGTATGTATGAAAGAAATCCCTTTAAAAAATCTGTTCCAGTTCCAGAAAACTGACCTGTTGGGCTGGTTAGGCCCTTTTCTACATTTTCTCTTCTTGTTTCAACTACATCTCTACCTAGCGTTCCAAGTACTCCCACATCTTTTATTAAATTCAGATATTGGGCTTGTTTAATTACTGTGTCTGCAAAACTGTCAAATTTTTCTAATCCCTCGTTGTCCATAGCTAGTTTTACTAGGGCTTTATTTTTGGTTTTTAAATTAGAAAATTTATCTAAAGAATCTATTGAAGCTATTGCTATAATTAAATTTTTATTTTTATCTAATTTTCTTTCTTCACAAATAGATGATATTATTTCAAAATAAAGATTTGCATTTTCTAGTTCGTTATACATAAATTATCTTTCTATTTTTTCTATCGTATATTTTTACGATTTAACATGAAAAAGACCTTTTCTATAGACCTTGGTTTTTCCAAAAGAACCTGGGATGATATTAGGTGCATTGTTTCTGAAATATCTCATCCCAAAAAGCATATATCTGTTGTTTTAGAAAAAAATCAAGTAGTATCAATAGGTGCAAATACTCATCACACTAAGCCCATAGCCACTAAGTATGGATATCAATTCGGAGAGTATCATTCTGAGCTTGATGCTATAATTAAAATGAGCAAAAGAAGTTCGTACAGAGAGCTAACTTTAATAAATTTTAGATTTAACAGAATGGGTGAAATAAGGATGGCGAGGCCATGCATCAAGTGCATGAGGTGGTGCAAGTCTTATTTTGATAGGATAGTTTATTCTCATGAAAATTGCTCTATGATGTATGAGCTTGATCTTGATTCATACAACATTGATGATCATGCTAGAAATTTTATACCCGAATTTGAGCTTATGTCGGTTGACAATGGTTTCCGAAATGAGATAATGTCTATGTTCAAGTCTAGGGACATTCTTAAAAATGAAAGACCTATTAAAATTAAGAAGATCAAAGCTGATCTCTTGCCTGCATGAATCGGTTGTCAAAAAAGGCTTTAAGAGTCCTCTTGTAGCATTTTCTGGTGGACCAGATTCATGCCTTTTGCTTTCCGGTCTTAGTGTTCTTTCAAAAAGAAAATCAACTCCAGCAGATTTTTCTTTTTTTGCTTTTCATGTCAATCACAATTTAAGAGAATCGGCAAAACACGACGAAGATTTTTGTGTTGATTTCTGCAAAAAAATTAACGTTCCTATTGGTACCGCTAAACTTAATTTTTCTTCTTTAGAGAATATATATCACAGGGCACGTCAGGCAAGATACGACGCCTTGTTTGACTTTGCAAATTTAAACAGATGTGACTGTATTTTGACCGCTCATCATGGTGATGATTTTGTTGAAACTGTTATTTTACAGTCTTTAAGGGGTGTAGATAAATCAAAAATTGGTATTAAGGAAATTTCCAACTGGAAGGGTCTTCCTTTAATTAGACCCATGTTTGATTTTACAAAAATTGAAATTGAAAGTATTTTAAAAAATCATAACATCCCTTTTGTTGTTGATCCTTCTAATTATTCAGATAGAGCTAGATCAAAAATTAGAAGAGAAATTCTTCCTGTTTTAAAATCAATTAATCCTAGTGTTCATGCAACTATGAGAAGGATTTTTTCTGTAGATTAATTGATGTCTTATTGAAAATAACTTTAATGAAGATTCTTCCAGAAGAAGAAAAGTTAAAAGAATTGACAATAGAGTAATTTTTGATTTTGTTTTTGGTCGATCATGATTAGCCATGATAGTCGATACAAATCCAAAATTAGATTTCTGTGACGTTTTGATAGTTCCAACGGAATCGGACCTCGAGAGCAGGAAACAGGTTTCACTCTCGAGGTCTTTTTCTTTTCGTTGGTCTCCTTATAAAATTACTACTACTCCTATTGTTGCTGCAAACATGCACAAGGTGGGTACTCTTAAATTAGCTCATAAAATGTATGAATTAAACATGATGACCTGTTTGTCTAAGCACATAGACACCGATAGGATTAACAGGTTTTTAGATTCCATAGAAGACTTTAATGACTCTAGTAGATTATGTAAATTCATGAGTTCAATAGGATTTTCTTTAGGCACACGCGGAGAGGACATTGATAGAGTTTTTTCTTTAATGAAAAATTTTCCACAAGTTAACACAATATGTATTGATGTTGCGAACGGCTATTGTAGATCTTTTAAGAAGTTTATAAACGATTTCAGAAAAGATTTTAAGGATAAAGTGATAATCGCGGGGAATGTGGTAACCGCTGACGAAGCATGCAAAATAATAGATGCCGGTGCTGATATTGTAAAAATAGGCATAGGATCTGGATCAGTTTGCACAACCAGAAAAATAACAGGAATAGGCTATCCTCAATTTTCTGCAATTATGGAAATTCAAAATAAGGTTCACTCAATAGGTGGATTTTTAATGAGTGATGGTGGCTGTCAGGTTCCTGGTGATATATGTAAGGCTTTTTCTGCTGGTGCGGATTTTGTTATGCTTGGGGGTATGCTTGCAGGTCATGAGGAATGTGTCCATTCCGAAGAAGATTGTCATATGACTTTTTATGGAATGAGTAGTGAACATGCCATGAGGAATCACTATGGTCAAATAGCAGAATATAGGGCCTCTGAAGGCAAGGTTGTAAAGGTTCAGTCTAGGGGTAGTGTTGTAGAGACAGTAAAAGAGATAATGGGTGGAATACGTAGTTGCTGTACTTATTTAAACTGCGAAGAAATTGAAAAAATGCCTCAAAATGCTAAATTTGTTGTTGTTAATAGACAGCTAAACGGAATGTTTTCATAAATGTATAAAGTTAAAATGAGTTTTGTGATTAGTATTCCAGATGATGGTTTGGAAAATCCGTCTAGGAATGATTTAATTAATAAAACTAAGCAGATATTTGATACCCTAAAAGATATATCTCTTGATATTAAAATAAAAAAAAGTATTTTTAAAAATTACTGTGATTCTGTTGAAGAAGATGAGATATCTAACGATTTAATAAAGAAAAAATCACAAGAGTTCTTAAATTTACAATTAAAAGAAAAAATGATTGATGGTTTTATTAAGTCTTTGGAGGACAGGACTGGCAAAATTGAGATTGGTCGATGAATATGTGATTGGGGGCTCGTAAAATTTGTAAAAGGAGAATTTTATGGATAAAAGAGAAGAAGAGTTTTTTGGAGAAGACATTATTCCAGATAATATTTTTAATTCAGATGTTGATTTTTTAAATTTCATTTACGAAGAAGATCAAAAAAGGGAAAAGGCCAAAAGCTTTACTCCTTCATCATATCTTTTTAAAACTTACGTTGAATCAAGAAATGATTATAACGAGATGATGGAAAAAAATGGTGGAGACATGTCGGGCATAGAAACGGTCTATGGCTACGACGTTTATGTCGTAGTTGACTCCATATACATGTCTGTTGGCATCTATCCTACAATTAAAGAGGCAAGAAGGGCAGAAACAGCTGTGAGGCTTCGTCTTGAAAAGGATGTCAAGGACTATATCAGGGCAAAACTTTCTGTTTAATGTCCGTCATGATCAAGACAATAGATAACAGCGCCGAAAAAATAGGCGAATTGTGCGGTCTTGAAGAATATGATGTTGAAAAAATCAGAAGAACTTGTTCTTCAAATTTCAAAGACAATGGGTTTTATCAGAATTTTTCTCTCAAAAAAATTGGCACTAAATGTGAAATAAAAATTTCATCTTCTGGCAACAATGTCTGGTATTTTATGCTTGACTTTATAGATCCAGTTACTCATGCCAGTTTTTTTATTGATAATAGCATGATGAGTGCCCCCAAAACTATAAACAGAAAAAAGCTAAAAGATCTTGTCAGTTTTTTCATTTACAAAGATGTAAGTGAAAGCAATGTAAGGTGTTTTGTTTCATCATTTTAAAGGAGATTGAAAAAATGAATAAGGCAGGCAGATTAGTTAAGATAAAGCACAGAAAAAGAAAAAAAAGAATAAAGGCCAAGAAAAATGCGGCTATCACAGAAGCCTTAGCTGCAAAAGAAGCTAGGAGAAGAAGGAGAATGGGTATTAAACAGAATTCTCCGACTTCAATTCAGTAACTGGTCTTAAATATTTTTGTGGTATGAACCAGGCAGGCTCTCTACCTGCCTGGTTTTCTTTATTGTACTTAAGCGCTTCTTCTCCTTTTGTGTATCCAACAATGTCGCAATAATTAAATCCCACCTCTACAAGAATGTATATCTTTTCTTTATCATCTTTTTCTCTTATTATCAATCTGTAGCCGGGTTTCGTGACAGACCTAACTTCATATTCTCCTACATCTGGTATATTTTTAAAAGTATTAATTGTTATTTCTTGTTTTATGCCTAGATATTTTATAACTGCAAATTCTCCCTTGCATCCTATAATGTCCATGGTCAGTCCATCTTTTTCTTCCAAACCGTATTTGTGTTTAAGTCCCATTTCTCTTGATTGACTGTTTCTTTTTTTTGCCATTTGTATGCATTTTTCTATTTCTTTATTTTCTAAAAAAATTCTTATCTTTTTGGTATTTTCTGTGTTTTTTTTATTTTCCATGTATATACTTCGACACATATGGAAAATTCAAATACTCTAAAGCAAATGCTAAGATCCAGTGGTCAGGTTTGGGTTAGGCACAAAAGGAAGGACTCTAGCTTTACTCATTGGGCTCGTTGTAGGCTAATTGATGTAGTATCGGAACACGAGGCTCTTATCAAACCAATCAAGCATGGCGGGAGGCTTGAAAAAGTTCCAATTAGTTCTCTCAAATTGTGGAATTCCATGAATAAAAAAAATACACATTGACGATATAAATTATTATGATTAAACCAAACTTATACATGTTTCAATGGATATCGGATTTAGGTGGTGCGGATACAAGACTAAAAGAATTAATTGTTCTCTTGAAGAATGATTTTAGTATAACTTGTGTTCCAAACGATGATTTTAGGTTAAAGGAAAAAGAAAACACTGATTTTCTTGACTCTCATGGCGTTAAGTATTCCTTGATGTCTGATTTACCTGCAAAGCTAGAGGGCTTTGCTTACGCAAATTGTAATTTTAGATTATTTTCAGAAAAGCATAGGATAGATTTTATAAATAAATCTGGTTTGAAATTTTTATGGTCTAATGACATGATGTGGACTGACAGGGAGGAGTTGGCTGCTATATCAGCAGGTAAGGTTGATTGCGTGCTATTTACTTCCCCTTTCCATCAGAGTGTTTTAGAGAACTCTATTCTGCGTGCTAATGTCTCTCAAAAAATGGCAATTCTTGAGAACTTCTTTGACTCTTCTACTTGGCCCTACGTAAAAAGACAAAAGCGAGATTTTGTTGCATGTGGAAAAGTAAGCAGACCAGATATAATGAAATTCTCCGAGGATTTCCCAGTTTTCTATGAAAGTGTCACACAGGGTATGCCTGTACATTTCCATGTAATGGGATGGAGTGACGAATTAAAAGAGAAATATAATTGGTTTAATTTCTCTCCAGATAAATGGAAGCTATTGAATTCCAATAGTATACCAACTCAAAATTGGTTTAGTTTTCTTGATATATTCCTTTATAATTGCAACTTTAGGTTTATAGAGAATCAGAGCAGGGCAATTATAGAGGCTCAGTTGACAGGTTGTCCTGTGGTCGCTCCTGATAAATGGAATTTTCCAAATATGATTTGGGATCAAAGAACCGGTTTCTTATGGAGAAATTCATCAGAACTTAGAGATATAATGAAAGACCTCATGGATTACGATTTTAGGAATAAATATGGTAAGCTTGCTAGCGAGTGCACTAGGGATCTCTGGTGTGATGTAGGCGCAGCCAAGAGAAAATGGTATAAAGTTTTGGACTACGTGTTGAATTAAAGGAGAAAATAAATGAAAACATTGATTTGGTCGGTAGCTTGGGGTGAATATAGGTATATGCTGCAGAGTCTTATGTCATCTATAAGATCTGTTGGTATTGAGCATGATATATTGACTTTTTCTGATCAGCCGCTTTCTCAGGTAATATCTTGCGAAATGGACAAGAGCATTCATCTTGACGGCACTCAGTATTGGAAGTTTGAATATCTTAATAAGGTAGCTCAATTGGATTACGATGTTCTTGTTTTCATAGACAGCGATCATTATTTTGTGCGTAAGCCAAGACTGGATTTCCACGAAATGCTGGCAGGAGATCCTTGGCATTCTTTCCTTGAGTCTCCCCTTAACAGTCCAATTACTTCAAGGGCTGATTGGTGGCAGGTTAAAAACGAAGACATGGTTAAAATGTGGAGAGATTTCGGAGTTCATCAAAAGACAGTTTATAACACAAATGGAGGTTTCTGGGTTTGCAAAAGAGAATTTGCAAGACAGGCTAAGGACACTGTTTATCTTTTCAGAGATATGCAGTCAAAAAAGGGTTTAAATTTACCAGAAGAAGTTCCTATCGGTGTTCTTTCTCATATGTTTAGTATGGATTATAACAAGAGACTTCATCAAAATTTATATGACATATGGGCAAGCGAATGGACTGGTGCATTAAAAGATAGATTGCCCGATGGAAATCAATGGGAATTTAATGAATACATGACTGGTAAGAAATTTATGGTCAACCCATCTATTGTCCATGCAATGAGAAGCAAAAACGCTTTGGTTCAAAATGGAAGGCAAATTTTTGAAAAAACCAAAGATGAAAGAAAGTTTATGACATGGGAGGAAATAAAATCTATGGTAAATTCTAATGTTGCTATGAGGTCTAATGTTCCTGCTGGTTCTGTAGTAATAGAAGATCAAACAAAGAAGCCATCTAGTAGTTCCTCTAAGGACTGCGGTTGTGGCAGGAAGAAGAAGTCTTCAAATAAGTTTAAGAACCAAGAGGTTTCTGCAGCTAATACTGATGTTGTTGTGAGTGATTCACTGCAAAGTATGCATGAGTCTATCCCAGTAGAAGGGGTCGTAGTTGATCCTATAGTGTCTCCAGCTATGACAGAAAAAAAAATGGCCAACAGCGTAGTTTAACGCTTAGTCAAGAAAATATCTCATATAGAAAGAACAAATGCGCCCTTTGTCGCTTAAACGACAGGGGCGTTTGTTCTTTAAACAAACAAGTATTGATTAAATTTGTTCATCAGTATGATAGCAAATGCCCAATGAACATTTGGTAATTATGTTCTTATAAGTCTGTGCATCATGTTGTCAGATAAAAGAAACTTTCCTTCAAACTTATTGTCATTTACCTTTTTGAGTATACTTGTTGGTTTCTTTTCTTTATTATATATGTAGATGGAATTTTCTTTGTATTCCCAAAATCTTTCATTATCATTTGAGTATATCCCTATTGTCCCGTCTGCATTCAATCTCATCATGCCGTATGTCTTTCCATTTCCAGAGAACTTCCATGTGTTGCCGGATAGACTTTCTGCGCTTTCTTCCCTGTTTGTGTTTATATTACCAGAAAGATATTTTTTTGTTTCCTCTTCATTGCTAAAAACAATATTTTCTTTCATAGCTTTTTTGAATGGCTCAAAATTTTTCCACTTGTCAGTTACATAGTGTATATGGGAATATCTACCGTTTTTATTTATACAGCTGTATGATTGAGCCCATTCAAAAGGACATAAAAAATAAGCCTCTACAATTGGTACTTTTGCTAGTCTTGCTGCCACATATGGTGTCTGATCAGTAAAAATTGGTTTAGTGTTTTTGCAAAGTTTGTAATACTCTTCTATTCTTTTCCAATTTTTTATTCTTTTTATCCCAGATTTTGATATTATTGTTGGCTCCCATGCATGTGTAAAGTATGGTATTCCTTCAAAATTTGTTATATCATTTGACTCAAAAAAGAAATTATCTATTTTCATAGATTTCAAAATTCTTTGTTGTCCACTTTCTAAATCTGTATTTCTTCCACCCATAAGCATCATTGGATCATTAAAGTCGTAATATTGATTTAGTATCTCAACTGTTTTGTCTATATCCGTACTTGAGTCGTCATCAACCTGCATTACCCAGCTTGAGTTATTGTCAAAATCTTTTAGATATTTTAAAAACCTCATACTCATGGGTATGCCAGGACAATTATACCATATGTCTTTTTGTGGTATAAAATCCGGTCTTGGCTCGTCTTCTACAAGATAAACGAATCTTGTCTTTATTAATTTGTCCTTTTGCTTATATCCATAGGAAGATACGTATTCCCTAAGCCTTGCTGCATATTTTTCTTTTTTTGTACAAGCAACAATACATAGTGTAAAATCAAATATATTCTCATTCATATTAAATAACTTTCCGATAAAATTCATATAAATTTATCGTCATAGATTTTTAAAATGAAATTCAATAAAAGAATAAAAATAAATAAATCAAAAATTGATAGCAAGAAGAAAAAAGATGCTTCTGCTTATTTTGATAATTTAAGAAAAAATATAAAAAAAAATAAGCCAGTTAAAAATAAAAGCATAAACAAAAAAAATAATTTATTTACAAAAAGTGAAAAATCAAGGGCAAATGCTGTTTGTTTGATAGGCTTTCCGGAATATGCCTGTTCCTCTTTTGACTCTATATATGAAAATATAATAAAACCCAATAAGGCTGTCGTTTTCGCACATATTTGGACTAACGGATATGAAGCTAAATTACCTAAGGTTGAAAGTTTGTTAAAATCTGTAAAAGCGATTTATCACATGCAGCCTCAAAATAGAGAAATATATGATACTTCTTTTGTAAAGGGATGCTGGTATAACAAAAGAAAAACAGGTCCTCTTTCTTTTCCTCCAAACGTGTTTGGGCAATTTGACAGCGCAAACAGGGTAATGAATCTAATAAAAAAATATGAAAAATCCAATAATAAATTCGATTGGATATTTAAGAGTAGATTTGATATGCATTTTCTTCATTCTATTATAATGAAAAATTATGAAAAAAATAATAATAAAATTGAAGAAATTCATGCAAGGCCAAATCCATATCCGTGGATGTTTCAAGATTTTGCTTTTTTTGGAACATCAAAAGCCATGCATTTGTGGGGAAAGTCTATTGTAAATATTAAAAAAATATACACAAAACACGATGCTGCTTTTAATCAAGAATCTCTTTGGAGTAAAAACTGGGAGTTAAATGGAATAAAAATAGTTCCACATTCAGAATGGAATTTTCACGCTACTAAAAGATCAGATACATGCCATTTATGTAGAGGTATAGAACACGAGCCCAAGCCGTATAATGCAAAAAATCCAAGTAACCATACATGGGAGCTTAAATAGTGAAGGTTTTATGGTTTATTTATGGTATAAATTTATATGTTTCGCAAGTTTAATTTATTCAAATTTTCTGCAATAAAGCCAAGTCTTATATTTTTACCTGCGAATCTTTCGCCAATAAAAGTTGACACATACGCAGTAATTGGTCAAACATTTTCTATAAAAGAAAAAATAAAATCTTTGGGTTTCTCTTGGTCTGGGAACCTTCAAGTTTCTGTTGATGGAGAAGATGTTTCTGGTGGATGGATTCAGGGCGCAAGCAGAATATCTTCTATAGATTTAATAAAAAAATCTCTTTCAGATATTTCAGTTGATGTAAACTTGGTCAACACTCATAAAATTGAGTCTATAGCTTTATCAAATGATGGCATAACCGGATTCTTTGATTCATCCTCAAATTCTACTGTTATTTCAGGAGAAACTAAGCCAATAAAAGATACACTTTCTGCCATGGGTTTTGGATTTAAAAAAACAATTTATCCTGGTCCTGACAACAAAAAGTATTCACCTGTTTGGGCTAAAAGATTTAAATTAAATAAAGAAGAGTTTGAAAAATTAGTTGGTCTTGGTGTAAATTTTATAAATGAAGTTATTGAGGAAGTTAATGAGGACACTGATGTCAAGCAGGCATCTCAAATAAGAGGTGAAATACTTTCAAATAATACTACTTTTGGCATTTCTTCTATGATAGAAAATTTTGTCAATGAAATATCAGAAAAGATTTTCTCAAAAGATACTGATGCAAAAGTAGAGGCATTGAAAAAATTCCTAAATTTTCAAGCTGTTTTTAATCACTTTAGTTTCAATAATCAAATACTTATGTATCTTCAGGATCCTGAAGCTAGTGAGGTTGCAACGGCATCTCAATGGGATTCTGATTTTGGAAGAAAGCTAAAGCCAGGTGCTATTCCTGTTGTGCTTATTAGGCCTGTTGGTACTGTAATTAAGCTAACAGATAAAGAAAAGGCTTCTTTACGAGCTCAGGGTGTTCCTGAGCCTGTAATAAAAAGAAAAGACAATAGAGTTATAAATGTATCTAAATTTACAGATTATGTTGTATATGACGTTCGTTTCACTGAGCCAATACCTGGAAGGGACCACTACGATCCTTCTAAAAATCAAGAAATTTACGGAACTAATGATACTTCTGAGTATGTAGATAAAATGACAGAGGCAGTGATTGATGTGGCAGAGGAAGATTACAAAATAAAAGTTAATTTTGCTGGTCAGGGTAAGTCTATGGGTACTTCTCATTCTGATGGCAACATAAATATAAATTCAAACTCTTCTGGAGTAAGGGCTCTTTCAACAATAATACATGAAATGACACATGAAATAGTGCATACTCAAGAATACAGAAAAAAAAGAGACATAAAATCATATGCAGCTGGTGAGATACAGGCAGAGGGTATATCTTATATGGTTTTGAAATATTTTAAAATTCCTTTTGATTTTGAGCAGTCTTGCATTCTTTATATGAGGATGTGGTCAAAAATGGAAAAAGAAGAGGTTGTTAACTCTCTTAAAAGTGTAAGAAATGAAGCAAACGAAATAATAGAAAAAATAAAAATCAGGATGTCAAAACAGGGTATTATGTAAAAGTTTTTATATATAATATAAATAATAAATTTTGGAGATTAAAAATGGCCACAAAAATTTGGAAACCTTGCAATGCAGTTACTTCAAGTTCTAGCTACAGCGGAAACACATCTGGATGTACTAATTTTCAATGGCAAGAAGCATCCAACTGGAGTGATGGTTCTGTACCTCAGCAGGGTGATGATATAGTTTTTTCTCCTAATTACAATTATCCTTGCGTGGGAGGACCAGGCGATGATCGTCCTTTTAAAACCATAACAATTCAAAAAGGTTTTAATAGGCCAATAGGTCAGCTAAAAAGTCCTAACGAACCATTGAGTTTAACTGCTTTGCAGGTTAACTTCGGTGATCTTATAATATATAGGCCAAATGCAAGCGAAGCTAAGCAGATATCTGCTCCAATAGTTATTGATAGGCTGTGTTCTAGTGTTCCTTCTGATTACCCTGGAGGTAGCAATAACCCACCAAATTTGTATGGCCCAATAACTGGAGGAAGAATCTATGTTTACGATGAGAATGAAGATAATGTAAGTTCTTATTATTTTTCTGGGCATTCTAGATTGATTCTCTTTGTTTGTAAAGATAATAAAAATTTGTCAAATAAAACTTTTGTATATGATGACCCAAACGGTAGGGTTAGTCAAATTTCTACTGCTTATAGCATAAGCTCTACTGGTCCGGAACCAGTAGTTAACAATACTCGCCATAGAAACAAAATTTCTGTTACCGCAGATTACATAGGAAACCTTAGTTTTAATACTCTTTCCTATGCTAATGTAAGAGCTTCTTATATAGAGCAAATTTGGCTTTTGGGGTCGTCGCATGCTTCATGGGGGGTTAAAGACAGAAAGCCATTTACTAGTTATTTGCAGCTTGATGGCATACCAGAACAGGTTGATTCTGCTTTAACTCCTGGAGATATAACCGTAGCATATAGTAAGGAACTTTTTGTAGGTAATATAAATATTGGCAAACCTACTGGGGGTGCTTCTTTAATAGGAAATCCAGCGACTCAGGGTTGGGATTGGACAAAGCCAGAAAATTGGGAGTGGACACACGGTATTGAGTTACGCAGTGGCATTAAGGCGATCAAAATGATCATGTCCTATCATCCTGTTGGAAGGATTAGTGCTGAAAGCTACTCCAAACCTGTTGGTTTCAGAATTGGCAGGTTGCAGTTTATCAGGAGCAATTTAAATTTTGGATCATCTAGTCAGTTTAATATGACTAATTCCAGGCAGACTATGAATTTTGTAGGTGTAAATGGAGTGGGCGCAATAATTGATCAGATTTATTTTCAGGTTACTACTCCTGATATACAATATAATGGCAGGTATTTAGACATAAACGTTCCGGCAACATCTCAATTTAAATTGTGGCACCATACTCCAGTGCAGGGTGATACCCTGCAAGATTTGGCTCCACACGGATCTATATACAACGAAACTACTGGAACATATTCAGACGGAGTATCAGATTATAGTTCAAGTTCTTCTATATCGCCGTGTCTCTGGTCAAGTAGTTCTAGTTCTTCAAGTAGCCGTAGTTCTTCTAGCAGTAGTAGTAGTTCTGGATCAAGCAGCAGTAGCTTATCAAGCAGTAGTAGTAGCTCAAGCAGTAGAGCTAGCAGCAGCAGCAGCAGCAGCCGTTCCAGTAGTAGTAGTAGTGTCACATTTATTCCTGGAGAAACCGTAGATATCGCTCCGCCATTCAGGAGAAGTAGTAGCTCGTCTTCCAGTAGCAGTAGTAGTCAGTCCAGCAGTAGTAGTAGCAGTAGTAGCAATTCCAGCAGTAGTAGTCAGTCCAGCAGTAGTAGTAGCAGTAGTAGTCATTCCAGCAGTAGCAGCATGTCAAGTAGTTCAAGTAATGGATAATGTTTAATTAAGGAGAAAAAATGTCAAATATAACAAGAAATTGGACAGGTTTAGGATACAACGGAAATATAAACGATCCAGATAATTGGACTTCTTCTAGCGACAGTAGCGGCAACGTGTGTTATTACGGAGACACATGGGGAGATACTTTAATAATAGGAGAGTATGAAGGCTTTCATGCGCCAAATTATTTAGATTTAAATATTTATGGCCAATTGTCAGTTCCCATAAGAAAACTTGAAATTAAAAGAACTTTTAGAGGAGATTTAGGTTACGTGGGACAGCCTCTTATTGTCAATCTTACCGGTACAACCATGCCACCTGGTTCAGAATATGCAACTAGTTGCAGTAACTCAATATTTGAAATACCTGATTTTAAAACATTTGTTCAAACAAACCAGGAAAGTTATGATTATGCTAACACTAATGATTTTGACTCAATTATTTATTATGAATTTTGGAAGAATGCTCTTGTAGATGATCAGATATCAAGTTTGTATAAATACTATTTAGCAAGTGTTGATATAGATATTGGAAATCCTCACTTTGATTACCCGGGCGTTACTTCTGGTCAGGGTAGTCCGACATTAGCAACATTACCTTCTTCTTCTTCTTCTTCTTCTTCTTCTTTTCCGATCAATAGGGAAAGAAAAATCTATATAAAGGTATTGGATAGTGTTGGTAATGGCTACTGGAATTGTAAGAATAGGAGTATAAAGTCTTTAAATTATGTTACTATCAGAGGATTGGGACTGGGAGAACATGCACCTTCCGGTTTGTTATGGAATACACTTGTCAATTTTGAGGGAGATATATTTTATCTAAATACATCAAAATATGCTGGTTTTATAAATATTAATAATTGTGAGGTATTTAATATTCTTCACGATCCGGATCCTTCTGCTATTTGGCACCCAACTCAATCTAACTATGAAACTCAATTGATTTTAAGTTTGAGAAATATGTCTGTTAATTCAACTCAGCCAGTCAGTGACTCGGATCCATATGATGCATATGGTACAGGTTGTGTTTTAAATGAGATTTTAGAAAGCAATAATGAGCTAACTGATAATGGTAATTCAGTGGGCTATATGCTTGGAACTAATAAAACACAATTTGTGTCACATAATTTTCAGAGTACCCATCTTCCAGAATGCTATTTATGTGGTCACTTTTACAATATTTTTGCTGTGGGACTCAATCACAGATATCAAATTGGTAATAGTCAAATAAATGGTTTGTTGGGATTTTCTAATCAAATTAAAGTGGACAAAATTTATTGGGAATCTCATCACCATTTATATGACACCAGCGCATATCCTTGGGAACGTGATGGTGGATTTGAATTTACCACAAGAGCAACAGTAGATTCTATTCATTTGTTAGGCGGGGCTCTTAAGGATTATCCTATGGTTGGATATCCAACTCTTAATATTTCTAGAGAGTACGAAACAACAATAAAGTCACTTTTATTGGATGGAGGTGGTTTAAACCTGCAATCCGATTCCATAAGCCCCAAAGGCATAAATGTGGATAAAATTTTGTTTTCTCCAGCATTAACTCAGGCAAATGGTGTAAAATTATTGAGTTTTACTTCTATAAATAACTCATCGGGCACTAACACTTGGTATTGGCTTATAGGAGACGACAGGCCAGCAGTTGATTCTTGGAGCAATTATCATAATGGATAATAAATACTACTTGTTAAGCTTGCTCACATAGTCGTACATAACTATAGCAGATGCGCATCCGACATTTAGGCTTCTAACTGATCCGTACTGCTTTATGTAAAGAACTTTTGAGCTTATTTTTCTGAGCTCTTCGTCAACTCCAAGATTCTCTTCTCCAAAAACGAATGCATAGTGCATTTCTTTTTGGAAAGAGAATTCTTCTATTGGGCTTGCATCAGGAGTGTTATCTATGGATATTACACAGCATCCATCAAGTTCTTTTTTAAGTTCATCAATTGATTTTGTGTATTTCATTCTTTCATAATGGTGCGTCCCTACGGCCCCTCTTCTGTCCCACCTTCTACTACCATGAATAATGACATTTTTTGCTAGAAATGCATTTGCGTTTCTTATAACAGAGCCGATATTGAAATCATGCTGTAGGTTTTGGCAGACTACAGAAAAGTTATGCCTTCTTTCATCAAGATATGCCTTTATGGCATCTTCTTCCCAGTATTTGAAAGGATTAATTACATTTCTTCTAAGAAGAACTTCGCTCATAACATATGTTACTTTTTTAAAAAATTGAGGATATTTTTTAATCTGTTTTTTTAACAGAAATTTGAACTAGTTTTTCAAATTTATTTGCATCGTCTATGTAACCTTCTAGTCTTTCATCCTTGGAATCATTTGTGTATTGATATGACCAAAAAAGCCTATCATCTATTTTAAAACCAAAATATTTCATATTTTTCTTTTGAAGTTCTATTGTTTCTTTCCCATTAAAGTTGTGCCCACAACTTATTACTCCAGCGTATTTTTCAGAAACTATATTTTCTTCTTTTAAACTTGTATGTCTATTTTCTATCCAACTTAATCTCTCAAGTAATTTTTGGTATACACTATTGGTTTGCCCCCATCTTATGGATGTAAAAAATACTATTGCATCACTATCCATCATGGGCTTATGTATTTTCCAAAGTTCATCATCTTTATGGTTGAATGAGCACCAGCATCTTAAATTTCCATCTGGATTTTTGTCTTTATCTTTTAAGGATGCTTCTTTTACCCCGCAATTATTTCCCTCTGCTTTAGATATATTGCCCTCGCATATATATATTTTTAGCTTAGATACATCTATTATTGATGCTTCGCATCTTTTTAGTTTATGTGATATTACATGCGCAAGTTGAGATGATTTGGGCATTTCCGTATCAACATCATTATGAACAACCCTATTACTTGTAGTAATAAAAAGGCATTTTTTAAATCTGTCTAAAAAAGCGCATGTTTCTTCTATTCCTGGTATTACCATGGATTCTGAAGCATATTTGTTGAATAATATTCTATTGTACATTTTAATTATCTTTAAGGTCTGTTATTACAAGTTTTGCTATATTGTATTTATTTTCTACTAAATCTAAAAGAGCTTTATTTTCAACTGTACCAGTTATATTAACAAGTGGTTTTTTGTTTATGAAGTATATCATAGCTTGCTCTGTTGATATGCACAGATCATAAAAACTTTTTATTATATTTATGGTTCTATTTTTTTGTTTTTCGTCTGTTATTGGAGAAATCAAAGAACCATACTCTTTTTTCATTTCTTCTAAGTAAATAATGTTTTTATTTATTTTATTAAAATTATCCATTACATTTTTGTCTATCATCTGGCTGTACTTGTCTGTTAATATCTTTATTAATGATGATATGTATGCCAATTCTGATTCAAACATAAACACAAGATAGTCTCTTACGCTTGTGTCATTTGTATAGTGTTTAATAAATTTTGAATTTACAGATGAAGATATTTTAAATTTTAATTCTTCTATAATTTTATTATATACTACATATATTTTATTATAAAATTTTTCATATCCGTTTACAATCATACTTTTTTCAAATAAATTATAATATTCATCAAAATACATGTTTATATACTGATTAAGTTTTTTCCATGAGTCAACGAAATGTTCACCTGAGTGATACGCATCTTTTATATTTATTTTTGTATATTCGTGTTTAATTATTTCATCCATTACATTAATTATTTTTTGTGTTGATATTATGCATTCATTTGCTATGATAATAGATGATTTTATGTCGTGGTCTTCATATTTTTTAGAAACTGTGTCAAAAGTATTGAGCAAAAGAGTAGACATACGCATGGTGTAATTTTTTAATTTTAAAGCCATGTCTGATATTTCATTGTCCTTTATGGGGACTTTTTTATCATTATTTATGGCTATAGATATTTTTTCCATAATAAAAAATTACTAAATAAACAGCAAATCAACCTTTATTTTACAAGGGCTATATATATCAATTATTTTCTTGTTTTTTGACAGCAGATTCGCTTTTTGCCCAATCCCAGTTTTTTCTTACTTTCTTGTTCTGCTGCCAAACGGATTTCATTACAATTGGTTCTATTTCATTATTTTCCATAGTTTTAATAAATGCATTTATGTCTTTGGGGAAACATGTTCCTCCAAATCCTTTGTCTCCATCATGCCCTGGTACATTTGCATGAGACTGAGATATTCTTCCGTCGCTAAGTATTCCTTGCATTATTATTTCCCATTCCAGATTCATTTTATCCGCTAATAACTTTATTTCATTAAAGTACATTACCTTTGTTGCAAAAAAACAGTTGCAAGCGTATTTTACAAATTCAGACTCATCTGAGTCCATAATTATTATTTGTGATCCTGGGAACCTATTTTCGTATAAAGAGTATAGATTTTTATAAATTGTATCATTTTGTTCTTTTTTATTTGGTATTCCTATAATATGTCTAGATGCACTTATAAAATCAACTCTTGCACTTCTTGCTGTTAAAAATTCTGGAGAATGAACAATATTTAAATTGCTATACTTATTTTTTAACTTTTTTGTCGTACCAATCGGTACTGTTGATTTTATTACGAATATATTGTCGCTTCTTGTATTTTTTTGGGTTATAGACTCTAGGGTTTCTTCAATTATTGATAGATTGCATTCTCCGCCTTCTGCATCTACCATGGGAGTTGGAACACAAACAAATACTATATCTTGATTTATGGTCTCTTTTTCTTCGTTAAGAGATCTCATTTTATTTTTGTCGTATACTTTTACTTCCCAGTCATTGCAGAATGCACTTAGTACAGCGCCTCCAACAAAACCGTGACCCAATACACCTATGCTATTTTTGTTTTTCATTTTTTCCTTTTTTAGTATAAAAATTTTTGAACCAGATTTCCCATTTATCCCAAGTATCCCATCTATGCTTATACCATTATCAGTAAAAATTTTTTCTAGCTCTTTTTCTGTAACTCTTAAAGGATCTGATTCTATGCATATATTTATGTTTTCATCTGGACACCACTCAATGTACATAGTTCCTTTTTCTGAAAGTTGATCTCTCCATGCTGATATGCTTTTATTTGGATCGTATGAGTGATCAAATGAATTAGAATAGACTATATCAAATTTTCCTATCCAGTCCTTGTTTACTTCGTGAAAATCCCATTGAACTGTCATGGGAAAATCTTTTGCTGTTTCGGATATTTCTGTACCAATTACATTGCATTCTTCACAGTTTTCCTTAAAGAATTTTTGTTCAGTGGCATTTCTTGTGCCGTGGCAAATAATGTTACTGGGTGTCCCACAGTAGTTTTTAATAATTTCTTTAATTACATTCTCTCTTACCCATACATGTCCTATTTTTCTTTTGTTTGCTTTAGTCTGAGCCTCTACATACTCTTCATAAGATTTATATTTATAAATTTCCATTATTTTTAATCTTTTTTATTATTTTTAAAGCTTGAGCTTTAGGTGAAAATACATCAGACCAGCATTTTTTCATTTTTTTATTTATTTCTTGCCACCTTTTTTTATCGTCAAGTATTTTTTTAATTTGATAAATTGATGTGTCCCATTTTTTATTATTTATATATATTGCTGGTGCTTGTTCATAGCATATTGTATTTGGTTGTTCGCAAGATACAATCGCTGACCCGCTGGCAACTCCCTCTGAAAAACGTATACATTCTGACCTATGGTGTCCATGTGGAGAAAGTACTATTTTTGTTCTTGACATTTTTTCAGAATATTCTTCTATTGAAAGTCCAGTATTCCATTTTTTTGTTAAAGATATTTCTATATTGTAACTTTTAAGTTCTTTTTCTATTTTTCTTGCCGATTCTACAAAATTTTTTCTTGTTGCTATGGGCTTATTATTTGCATCAAGACAGTGCCCAGAAAAAAACACATCTATGTCTCTCTGCTCCCATGTATTGTCTTGCTTTGGCTTGTAGCCCTTCATGACAGGCAATGGTATATGAGTGGCATTTTCTACCTCCTCGTAATCTAAATGGTGTTTAAATACATATCTGACGTTTTTGCTGTAGGATGGCAGCTTACCTCTTTCGTCTCCTGCTGTGAGTACCGCCACTACTTTATTTCCATATTCCGGTAGATTTTTATAATTATTAGTAAAATAAAAATTATAATTATCGCAATCCTTGTCGCTTTTAATAATTTTTATCATTTCATCAAAAAAATCATGTTCAAAATAATTTTCTGGTAGTATTTTGTAAATCATTTGTGCTGTATGTATGCCCCTTGATTATTAAAACTTCTAAATTTATTGTGCAAAGGAAAGCCACTAAGTATTTTCCACTTTTTTGAATTGAGCATATAATTGAAAACTGCCATATTTGAATTTATTTCTTCTGGACAGTTTGACATCATTCTTGTCATTTCTTCAAAAAAATTCACAAGTTTAATTCTATATCCACCAATTATGCCAGCATTGTATGGTTTTTTTATTTTTATTTTTAAATTGCATTTTGTCATCTTCTCCTCAATCCATTTCTTGCCTTTTTCGTTGTCTTCACCAGCGCATATGTCAAATTTTTTATCTATTAAATGAAATGGATTTTTGTGTATTTGCACATCAAAACAATCCGTGCATATTACTTTATCTATTTCTTTTTCATGTATTTTTAAATATTGCAAATAACAAAAAAATCTCTCGTCATTGTAACTTTTTCTATTACTTATAATTTGGTGTTGAAACTTTATTTTTTCATTTGAGTATTTATTTACAAATTGATCAGACAATTCATTATGAAATATTATGCAATTTAAATTGTTTTTTTTTATTGAATTATAGAATTTTTCTATTAAACTAAAATCGTCTTTTTTGCATTTTTCCGTATGGTCGTGCTGAGCAAAGCCGTTGTCTCCAGAAAACCATGATGTAAAAATAAAGTCTTTCATTTTATAAGTAAAAAAGTTATTTTTTCAGAGTGTTCAGAAATTTTTTCATTTTTTATTATTTTATATTTTACGGTGTTTAGTCCGTCTTTTCTGAAATCATGTTCTCCGTTTCTCATCATGTGCATTAGTTTTCTGTTTTTATCAAGTAGGGATTTGTCAAAAGGCTTACTGGTATGCCATTTGTGCTTTTCGTGTTTTAATGAGTCATATCTCCCGTTTCTTCTGTATATTTTGTATTTGCATTTTTGCAATCTGACACCGAAATCTATATCTTCTTTGCCCCAGCCAGTGTACAGATTAGAGAATCCATTTGCTTTTTCAAACATTTGGTTTGTGCACATTATTACTCCTCCCCAGTAGTTTTTGGAGTGTAGTTTGTATCCGAACTGCTGAACTCGTGAGGCAAGATGTATTGGGCTTTTACTATAAGAATAATTGCAATCTTTTTTTGACGAAGGAATCATGTCAACGTCGTGGATACACACGTAGTCTGATTTCTCTTTTATTTCAGTAAACCCGCAATTTATTATGGATCCTTTGTTGAACCACTCTCCGTCATCTGACTGTTCAGATATAAGTATAGAAAAATTTATATTTTGTTCTTTAATCCATTTCTCCATATGCGGTATGAATAAAGAAAGGTTTTCTTTTCTATTTCTATATGGAACAATAATTAATAATTTTTCTTTTTGCATATATTATATATTTCGTATTTTGACGAAAAATTAAATTCCCATGGAAAGAAAATCTATTAAAAACAAAAGTGAAAACAAAGTTGCCTTATTGGTGTTTTATGGTAGAAAAAAGTACTCTAAAATGCTATTTAGATACATTTTTAGAGATCTGAGGTGCAATGGGGGAATTGTAGATAAAATATTTATTTTTAGGAACACTTATGACCAATCTGATTTGGACTTTTTATCTTCTTTGCAAAAGGGTAAATTTGGTAAATACATAGAAATTATATCAGGAGTAAGAATGGGTGTATCTGGTTATTCAGAAAGTTTTGACTGGGTCAATAACAAATGTGGAAAAGATTGGTTTATAGTAAAAATAGATGACGATATTGTTTATATAAAAAACGGATCTTTAGAAAATTTAGTAAATTTTACCGCAAAACATAAAACATTTTGCTCTGGAAACGTAGTAAACAGCTCTCATTGTAATTTTATACATGAAAGAATAGGTGCTTTGCCGGTTAGAGATTTGCAATTTCATCCAGAAAAAGATTACGCTGCCGGTCCTCTCCCGCGTTCAAATTATAATTCCTATGTGCATAATAATTTTTTAAGACTATATGATAAAAAGTTATTATCATCTTATTGTTTTGATAAATTTGTTTTGCCTGATACCAGGTGGAGTATAAATGTAATTTGTTGGAATTCGTCATACTTAAATAACTTCAAGTTCTGTTTAAATGCACCTGGTGGTGATGAAGTCGGCGTTAGCTACCATTGGCCTAAATATTCTAGAAAACTTTGTTTAACTTGTGGCGGTGGATTGTTTGTTCATTGGGCTTTTGGATTTCAAAGACCAGATCTTGATAGAACCTCTGAAGGTCAGAAAATTTATGATAATTATATAAAAATATGCAAGAAAGAAACTGATGAGTACTACAAAATATGATTATTTAATAGTTGGATCTGGTTTATTCGGCGCTGTTTTTGCAAATCAATTAACCAAAAATGGCAAATCCTGTCTTATAATAGATAAAAGAAAAAAACTTGGCGGTAATGCTAGAACAGATGAAGTAGAGGGTATACATGTTCATTCTTATGGTCCTCATATTTTTCATTGTAATGATGACAAAATATGGAATTTTGTTAATTCATACTCAAAGTTTAATTCTTTTGTAAACAGGCCAAAAGTTTGTTACAAGGGCAAGATATATTCTTTTCCAATAAATCTTATGACTTTATATCAAATGTGGGGCGTCAAAAATCCTGAAGAGGCGCAAAAGAAAATAGATAGTGTAAAGATTAATATAGCTAATCCTTCCAATTTGGAAGAGTGGGTTCTGTCCCAGGTTGGAGAAGAAATTTACCAAACATTTGTTTACGGATACACTAAGAAGCAATGGGGAAGAGATCCTAAAAATTTGCCATCTTTTATAATAAAAAGACTGCCAATAAGACTTAATTTTGATGACAATTATTATACAGACAAATATCAGGGTATACCAATTGGTGGATATACAAAGATGATTGAAAATATAATAGGTAATGTTCCAGTGGAGTTAGAAGTAGATTTTTTATCTGATCGTGATTATTTGTCAAAAAAAGCAAATAAGGTTGTTTATACGGGCATGATAGATAGATACTTTGAAGACTGTTATGGCAGTCTTGAGTACAGGGGTTTAAAATTTGAAACTGATATTTTAAATTGTAGGGACTATCAGGGTAATGCTCTTATTAATTTTACAGAAGAAAATATTCCCTACACTAGAATATGTGAACATAAACATTTTGATTTCGGCAAGCAAGACAAAACAGTTGTCACTAAAGAATATCCTTCAAATTGGAAGCCTGGTGATGAGGCATATTACCCTGTTAATGATGAAAAAAATAATAATATCTATTCCATGTATAAGGATTTATGCTTAAAGGAAAATAATGTAATATTTGGAGGCAGACTTGCTGATTATAAATATTATGACATGCATCAGGTAATAGGCTCTGCTATGGTAAGAGCTAAAGGAGAAATAATTGAAAAATAAAAGATACCTAATGAATTATAATGAGTTCATAAAAGATTTAGTCAATATTCCAGATATAAAGATGAACCCCTTAAATTATGTACTAGAAAATAAAGATATTTTAGAGGTGAATAAGGATTCCATTGTCATGGAACTGGGAGTTTTTAGCGGGATGACAATCAATATGATTGCAAATGGATTCAAAAATCATAAAATTTATGGATTTGATAGTTGGCAAGGGTTGCCTGAGAAATGGGATAGAAATGATATGCTTTTTGACAAGGGTTCTTTTTCCACAAATGGCAAATACCCAAATGTATCAGAAAACGTGATTTTGATAGACGGGTGGTTTTCTGAAACTTTGCCTAATTTTATATCTAATCATAACAAACCAATAAAATTTATGCACGTTGATTGTGATATATATAGCTCTACAAAAGATGTATTTGACAACTTAAAATTTAATATAAAAAATGGTTGTGTAGTTGTATTCGATGAATTAGTCAACTATGAGGGTTATCAGAGAAATGGAGAATTAAAGGCTTTTTACGAATTTATTAAAAATAATAAAGTAGAATTTGAATATATAGGAATGAACGGCAAGATGGGAGATGTGGGGTGTGGTCATGAAAGGGTTGCTGTAAAGATAATAAATAATCCAACATATAAAAAATGAAAGAAATAAAAGTAAAATACATAACAGGTAAGAAAATAGTTTTTTGGTTTGATGGAACAAGTCCTAGAGCGTGTCGTTTTAATTATGAAAATTATACAGATGTATGTGGATTCAGCGGCACTTGTGCTGTTACTTTAGAGTTAGCTAGGAAATTAGCTGAAAGTAAAAATACAGTATATATTTCTCATCCTGATTATGGTTTAAAAAACACATTTATACCAGGAAATTCTGAGTTTAACGGATATCTTAATTATACTTATGTGACGCCTGACGAGGATTTATTAAAAGATTGCGATGTATTTGTTTTTTCTTTTGGTTTTTTTTGTAAAGATTCCTATGATATATTATCTAAACTAAAAGAGGGTACAATAGTTTGTGCCTTTTCTCATATGTACTGGTCTCATAGTGCTATTTTTGATATACATAATTATTGCAAATCAAAAAAATTAAATTTTTATTATATAGTAAATTCTAAAACTTCAAAAAAACATTTTATATCTAACCCCTCTGAGGTAAAGTATATTCATGTAAATAATAGTATATCAAAACCATTATTTTATGAAGAAATAAACAAGCATGAAAATTTAGAAAGAAAAAATCAAATTATTTTTACATCTTCTTTTCAAAGAGGCGGTGAAATGGCAAGCTTAATAGCTAGTCATTTAGGCAAAAATTATGTAAATTTTTCTTATTTACCTGGTCCTCATGGCAGTGGATCTGTAGGGAAAAAAGAATTAATTAAAAATTTATGTGAATCAGATTATTTTGTGTATACAGCATCTGATATGGAGGGAAATTTTCCAACAGACACTTATTGTAATGCAGTTCACGAGGCCTTAGCTTGTGGAGTAATTGTTTTAACCTGGGACATTTCTTGTTTTAAAGATGTGTATGGAGATAATATTGTTATACTAGATTTTCCTATACTAGATTTTCCTTTTGATCCAAAGTCTTTGGGCGTAGGCCTTCATACTATAAAAAAACTGATAGATCCATTTGAGTATCTAAAATTTGCAGAAAAAATTAAAGAAATAGATATCAATACATCTCTTAAAAACACCTTAAGAGATAAGGGAAAAAAATGGGCTTTATCAAATACTTATGATATAGAATATAAAAACTTTTTAAGGATTTTTGAAAATTAAAATATAGATTGTTTATATTGAAATAATTCATATATATGAATAAAAAATGTGCAATATTATTAAGGGGTCACACAAAAAGAATAAGAGGATCTAATGTGATTTTTGAGGATCCTATAAATTTTGATTTTTCTAGAGGCGCTCTAAAATCTTTTATAGATTCTGTCTATATGCCTTTCAGTAATATGTATGATGTGGATTGTTATTTTTCTGTTTCTGATGATTATAATATAGATTTAATCAAAAGTAATTTCCCTAATTGCAAATACTCTTTATGTGTTCACTATGATTGGTCTGCACAAAGATTGAATATGTTAAATGGTTTGCATAATATCTATCAAAGTGAAATTATTTATGATAAAATTTTTATATCTAGATTTGATTTAATATATAAAAAAAATATAAATTGTTTTATAAATGACATGAATAGCAATATTGTTTATCAGTGGGCTGAATATCCAGTTACTCCCAACAGAGTTCCTGACGCAATACACTGGATAAACAATGATAAAAGTAATGATGTATTTAGTAAATTTATAAAATCTATTGAATATCATGAACCTAATGGAAGTTTTCATGATCTAAAAAATATAACAGATCAATTGGGCATGAGTAGCTCTTTTATGATTGACGGATATTATGATGCTAACACCTCCAGACATCCTGATAATCATGGAAAAGGATTAAATTTATCCAAAAATCCTATATATGTGATGAGTGGTAGGAGATATTTTTTTGATGATTTTACGCATGATAGTTTATATGAAGGTGATTGGTCATGTTAATTTTATAGAAAGTTATAACAATGTCAATTGAAATATATTTAGTAAGATTTAATGAGGATAAATTATGAAAAAAATAGCTGTAATTTGTCCTTCTAGGTCAAGACCTAATAACATAAAAGAAGTCATTATTAGTTTTAATGATTGTAAAAGTTCTTTGTCGGATATTTATTTTGTTATTGATAGTGATGATACTAGTAATTATGAAAAATACACAAGCAATATTGGTATAATAAAATATGAAAAAAATAATGATTCTAGAGGAGTAGTTGCGCCCATGAATTATGCTGCATGTAAATTGTCAAAACAGTATGAATATTTATATTTCATGGGAGACGATCATAGATTTAGGACTAAGGATTGGGATAATATTTTTGTTGAAAACATGAATGCAATGGACAATATTGGAGTGATATATCCCAATGACCTAATGCATGGGTCTATGTTAGCAAGTTCACATTTAATTTCTTCCAATATAGTAAAAATTTTAGGTCATTTTTATAATCCTATTTTTACGCATTTGTGTAGTGACAATTCAATAATGAGCATAGGACACGGACTTAATAGAATCAAATATTTGGAAAATGTTGTTATAGAGCATTTGCATCCTTTTTCTGGTAAGAGTCAGTGGGATGATCTGTACAGAACTGTTAATTCAGAAAATATGAATAAAAAGGATAGAGAGGCTTGGCACAATTGGTCTCAAAATATTTATCCTCATGAAATAGAGAAATTAAAAAAAGAGTTAAAAATATGAAAAAAATAATATCTTTTAGCTTGTGGGGCTATGATCCCAAGTATTGTGTAGGCGCTATTAAAAATTTAGAATTAGCTAAGTCTATATATAGTGATTGGATATGTAGATTCTATTATGGTAAAAAAACAGATCAAGATTGTATAGGTGTTTTGAGAAATAAAGAAAATGTAGAATTAATACCAGTTAATGAGGATGGAGATTGGTCTGGAATGTTTTGGAGGTTTTTTGCAGGAGATAGTAATGATATAGTTATATTTAGGGATACAGATTCCAGGTTAAATACTAGAGAGAAAGAAGCTGTTGACGACTGGTTAAATTCTGAATATGATTTTCATGTTATGAGAGATCATCCTTGGCACCAGACTGAGATTTTAGGAGGCATGTGGGGATGCAGAAATGGGGTATTAAAAGGAATTTCTAATACGATTGAAAAATATCAAAAAGGTAATTTTTATCAAGTTGATCAAAACTTTTTGCGCTCTCATGTTCACCATTTAACATTAAATAATTGTAAAATACATGATGAATTTTTTAATATTAATCATTTTCCTTCAAAAAGAAAAGGAAGAGAGTTTGTGGGACAACCCTTTAATGCTGATGATACAGAATGTGACAGAATACATGGAGATTTAGTAGTAGGAAGGTAGTTTTTATATGGCATTTGCAATTGAACAACATCACAACAAATTAGAAGTGTACTTTGACGGGAACAGCATTTATTGTCATGAGTATTGGTGTTACGAGAGTAGGGGTAGAATGAGTTCTTATTTGATAAATGAGGCTTTTAGCAATTTAAATAATGATGAAAAAAACAGAATGAATGTAGGATCTGTATTTTTGTTTATGGGCGATTATTTAGATTATCCATTATCTTTTTCTGGTCCTTCATATAATGATTTTATGATACCTGATTATATCTTTGCGGGTTGGCCAGAGACAGGAATTCATGATTATGATGATATGTGCAAAAGAATTCGTTTAAAATCTATTGAAAATTATATTGATGATCGTTTATTTTGGATAGGAAATATAAATACACATCATACTAGAAGAAAATTTTATGAAAATTTTAATAAAAATTTAAAAGTCAAATGCATAGATATAATTCAGTGGGTAAAACAGTCTGGAACAATTGAACTGAAAACAGAAAATGGCAATTTTATTTCTCTTCCTGATCATACTAATTATAAATTTTTGATAGATATACAGGGTGCTGGTTATTCAGGTAGAACTAAACTACTTTTGCATTCTAATAGGCCATTGTTTTATCAATTGAGAAAATGCAATGAATATTGGTTTTATGATTTGAGGCCTTTTGAACATTATATCCCTGTAAATGAAGATTTCTCTGATTTTGAAGATAAATTAAACTGGGCACATAAAAATGAAAATAAATGTAAAGAAATATCCAAAAATGCATTTGATTATGCTGATAAAAACTTAAGAAAATCGAATGCAGTTGATAGGTATAAAAAAGTTTTAATTAAAGCATTTTCTATTAAAGATAATTTAATTAGTCCTAGTGAATATATGTTAAAAAGATTAAAATGAAAATATTATTCTTAATCATTTCATGTGAAAATCACATTAATACCAGACAAAATTGGTTAAAAAACACGTGGCTTAATAATTTGGACTATATTTTTTTATCTGACATTGATAGTACTGACAATGTTTGTGTAACTAGGACAAAGGGTCATATTAGCGGTGAGGAAAAACAAATTATGGGTATTGATTACGCAAATAAGTCAAATAATTATGATTGGTATTTTTTTTGTGATGATGATACATATGTTAATACTAAAAATCTTATTAGTCATATCGGATGTTTAGATAATAGTTGCAATAGTTGTGGTCTTGTTTTTTCTGAAGAAACTCATCCTGATAATCCTATATGGCCTTACGTTGAAAAGGGGCATAGGTACTATTCTGGTGGTTCTGGATTTGCATTAAGAAAAGACTTGATAAATCGAATTAATAGTAAAATAAATATTCCCAAGACTAATTACGGAGATGTTACATTAGGATATTATCTTAAGGGAGAAAAGCTGTATAGCTCTAATAGATTTAATCAAAATAATTATTTACACTTGAAACATGATTTACATCAAATTAAACATAATATAAGTTATCATTATATGAATGAAAAAATGATGAAAGAAATTAATAGCATATGCAAAGAAAAATAAAGATTTTATTTTTAGTCAAATATATGGAGATAATATGAAATATTATAGTCAATACGGAGAAGAATTATTTTTTACAATCATATTTTAATAATAAAAAAGATGGTTTTTGTGTTGAAAGAGCGTTTATAAAATGCGATAATGAGATTGTGGTATGGGGCTTAGGTCAAGCTTTTAATTATGAAGATAGCTAATTTGAACCAAAACATGGAGATATGCTAATATGAAAATAGTACAGATAGGTACTAATACGGGTAATGATGATTTGAGTAAGTTGATTCAAGATAATCAGCCAGACTTGTTACTTCTTGTAGAACCAATGAAAATTCATAATGAAAAAATTGAAGACCAATATAAATGGGTCAAGAACAAAGTTATAGAAAACATAGCCATAACTACAGAAAGCAGTAGTGAACAAGAAACTTCATTCTTTTATCACAAAAACGATGGCCCATTATATGAGGTTGCATCTATAGACCGATACCATATCTTGAAACATGGTTATCATCCAGAAGGAATAGTGGAAATTAGGGTTGAATGTAAAACTATTAATGCTCTTTTTGAAAAATATAATCTTCAACAAATAAATATTTTATTTATAGATGCAGAGGGACTTGACGATCAGATCATCAAGTCTATAGATTTTTCAAAGTTTAAAATTAATGAGATTTACTTTGAAAACTTGCATTTAAAAAATCAAGATATTTATGAATATTTGAACAAACTTGGCTATTTCATTATTGAAAAAGTAGGTATGAATGGGTGGAGTTCTTTAGCAAAGAAAAATAATACGAGATGACAATCAAAATACTTCTAATACAAGAAAATGGTAGACACGAAGCAAATAGGTCATTTAGAGAATGTTTTTCTCTTGAAAGAGCGTTTATAAAATGCGATAATGAGGTTGTGGTATGGGGATTAGGTCATGCTAATTATAATTCAAATATCAACTTTAATGAATATGATATGATATTTAACTTAGAAAATTATGGGGATGGGTGGATGCCCAATCTAAGTAATGTAGATGGTCCATTGAAGATTTTGTGGAGTATAGACGCTCACTGTAGAGGAGTATCTCCTTATGAAAATATATTTTCTAATGGTAAATATGATTTAATGCTTCATTCTACTAAAGATTACGTAAAACATTCCTATCATATGTGGTTTCCTAATTCATTTGATAATAGCCTAATTAAACCAAATGAAACAGCTAAAAAACATAAATTTGGATTTTGTGGCAACATAGTTAATAGGGGTCATATATTAGAAATTCTAAAAAATTCATATGGTTTGCACACAGATATATTTGTAATAGGTGAAGATATGGTTAATGCAATAAATTCATATGTATGTCATTTTAATATGAATATAGCTAATGATATAAACTACAGATCCTTTGAAACTATAGGATGTAAAACATTATTAATAACAAACAAAAATTACCAATATGATGAGTTGGGTTTTGTGCATAATGAAAATTGCTTAATCTATGATTCTTTTGATCACTTGTATGAAATAATAAAAAATATTGATAAATATAACATAGATCAAATTTCACAAAATGGTTATGAATTATCAAAAAACCATACTTACGATGTAAGAGTAAAAAATTTAGTCACTCAATTAAAAAATAAAGGTTATATTTAGCATTTGTAGGCATGGATGCTAAGAATTTTTCCATTTTTTACTTTGATTATATCGCATACTTCTATTGTATTATTTTCCTCTAGTGATATATTTATTTGGCATGCATAGTAGTCATGTTCATCTTTTATTATATTTTCTATGTGTATGCGTAATTGGGGGAACTGTTTAAATATATTCATATTTGCTTCTATTACATTTTCTTTACCTTCAACATATATATTCCAGTCCTTTAGAACTACATCTTCAGAATACAAGTTTCTAAGATCTTCTATGTTTTGACTTGAAAAACTCTCAAAATACTCTTTTATTATCCATAAATATTCAGATTTCATATATCTCCTTTTGTTATTTTAGATCGACAAATAAAGGTAACTTATGTATTTTTTATTAAAATATAATTATGAAAAATTTATTTAAATTATCACAGGTTGATTTAAAAGGCATGCCTGGTTCTATGGGGGACGCTGTTTCTATAAATATAGATGTTCCTAAATTTATTCAGCAAATGGGTCTTCAAAATCTTAATAATCTAGAAAATATTGGTAATGGTTTTGATCAATTGGCTGGTCAGCTTGAACAAATAAAAGATCCAAGGTCAACACAAGCAAGAGCAATAATTACTCAGGTTAGAAACCTTCAAAATAGCATAAAATCATTTAAATAATATGAAGTGCAGCCCAGCTAATGTTTATAAGCTTTTGAACGCTTCCAATACGGGGAATGCTAATAATATAAATTTAGGTGAATATCAGCATGTTATTGAAGATATCATAAGAAGGATAGGTGAAAAAAAATATAAACTTTCATTTATTCTATCTGCATTTGGTGGCATGCGTAATGCTCTTGAGGACGAAAATTGGGATTTTGAAGTTGATTATGATAAAATTTATGAATGGCTAGATAATGATGACTACTGGATGGAATCATATGATGATTACTGGGATGAAAGTGATAATTTCTTTCATTATATAGGCTCTGTAGCCAATGAGGATGAAATTAAACAAACTATAATATCAAATTTCTATGATGGCAACTTTAGTGCAAGTATGTCTTCTCTTTTGGAAAGTTGTTCTGGATCCTACGCTGAAAATTACAATCCTGATATTATACCAGTACAAACAATAATACAAGGCATCCTGGAAGACAATTTTCTGAATGCTTTAATTTCTGACATAGAATACGTTAAAATAATCCCTGATCACCGTCATCCATCTAATAGGGCAAAAAAGCATAACATAAATCCATCTAGTTTTTTTTCTCAAAAATTCTATGAAAAAATAGGCATGCCATTCAATAGCAGGCCATCTCTTTCTCAGGAAGAGCTGGAAACATTTTTTGAACATTTAATTGATTATCTTGCCGGTATATATGCTGATGAAGTAGAACATATGAATTCAGATAGTGAAATTATAGATGTTTTAAAATCAAATTATGAAGATAGCGCAAAAAAGAGGTGGATAGATGACAATAAAAGAGATTGGCTTAGGAGCGAAGCTGAAAACCACGCAGACAGTAGTGCTCAAGAGTTCCATAGTTACAATGCAAGATTGTCAAGGTTGTATCTTGGTAGTGATGCTAATTTGACTGGATTTGCTCATCATCATTTTCAACCTATTACTAAAAGAATTGTCAAAGACAGGTGGATTTATTTTACAGGAGAAGATTCAGGCACAATATCCGTAGATGAATCTCAGCCTGTTTCCAAGATTGGTATTGACGAATGGACTGATATAGCAGAAGAATTGAGGGAGCATGCAGATAGCTTTTATATAGATGAAAAGCATAGTGAATTTATTGAAACTATAAAAAAATATTCAGATGCCATCAAGTTTGTAATATCTTCAGATCCAGTTTTAAAAGAAGTTTTCTCTGAAGAATCATCTGCTTACACTTCTTCTCTTGATGAAAGCGCAATAGTTCAGCAAGATGAAATATTTGCAGAAGCTTCTCATTACATGAGTCCTGAAGATTCACAAAAATTTATGAGAGATGTTGCTGGCAACTCTCCAGAAAGAATTAGGTTAATAGAGGAGGCCAGAGAGAGAAGGAGAGCACAGGACGAACAAGACAGAATCCTTAGACAAAGGGCCGAGGAACAAAGACAGAGAGAATTTGAAGAAGAATCTAAAGCAATAGTTGAAAAAGAATCTTTAAGAAAAAAAATAACAGAAGAAAAGCAAAAATATCTTTCTAATCCAGAATTGATTTATAAAGATTTTGGAGATGATGGTGTCCGTATAGCCAAGGAAATGGGTCTTTTTGATAAAGGTTTTAATTTTAAGTCTTTTATTAATCTTGGTAGATCCTTCCCTGGTCAGCACGCTACAAACGTTGTTGTTTCAGATGCTGCAAATCACTCATCTAAAATAAGGCATTATTCGGAAATTTTAGAGCCATTTAATATAGTCATACATCCTAAACATAGTGAAAAAGATCCCAAGGGAATGAATGTTGTTTTTGATAATGGGGATAGTGACGGCGGCATAAATTATCATCATAGAGGTCTCACTAGAGACCAGACGCCAGAAGGATATTATAATTTTCTTGGTTGGGTTGGCGGAGGAATAGACTGGTTAAATAAAACTATGTATGTCACGGAAATACAGAGTGATGTTGTTCAAAAGACTTATAGAATGAGAGATTTTCAAGCTAGTATGTCTGGGCTTGAACAGGAAAAAAATAAATTGATTGATGAAATATCTTCTTTAAGCTCAAAGATTGAATCTTTTGATAATAAAAGTTATTTTGAAAATAAAATAAAAGAATTAGAAAATAAAATAAACTCTTCCTCAGACGAGCAAATGAAGCAAAGATTAAGGGTCGCAATAGATGCAATACGTAATCAAATGGTTAGCGGGATAGACCCGAATCAGCAAGATAAACAAAAATTAGAAAAGCTTAAGGCAAATCTTGCTGAAATAGAAAAGCAGATTTCTTCAATATCGGATAGAAAATCAGAAGACAAATCTCCTCAATTAAATAGGCCTCATTTGTCTCAGTTTAAGTCAAGAATAGAAAATAGATTCGAAGACTGGCTAGAAATATTTTACAATGAGATATTTAGATATTGCAATAACCTTGAGATCAAAGCTCTTTATCTGGTAGGTGCTTCAACTTTGCATAAGTTGTGGACAGGGTGGTCAACTCAAGAAACTTTTGAGATGTTTAAGAAGGTTTATGACGATCAGGCTTTGAAACATCAAATGGAGAAAGTAAAATTTAACAATAGTGTATGGTGGAAATTAGATTTAGGAAATAGAATGCCAAAATACGCAAAATCATGGTATAAAACAATAAAACTTGCTCAAAATGACTTTTCTAATGTCAATATATCTGATTTACTTGATCAGTTCAGAAGAGGAGCAATAAGTCAAAGTGATCTTGAACAAAAGATAAGAGAGAGGTATGCTGAATTTATAAAAAGCGGGCCTGTTAACAAAAATATATATGTTGAAAAGCTGAAGGCTTTTTTTAAGACACACTCCCAAATTATGGGAGGATCTGAAGAATTTGACTCTGCAGATGATGACTCTGCAGATGGTGAATACTCTAAGTTGGAGAGAATTAGATCTGCAATATCTGCTTTTATGAGCACGACGGGAAAAGAATATATGGATGAAAACGGAGAGGAACTAAAGGAGCCATTCAAGTCAATACTCCATAGATTCCTTATCCAAAATTATAATTATGATTTAGAGCTAGATGAGCTTATAGATTAAAATTTGTCTATAAGATCTCTTTGTATTCTTGTTCGGTAGAACCATGGAGTTGACATAACTTCACGTACAGAAGAAAAATTCTTTTCTATTTCTTTAATTTGCATCCTTAAAGAATCATTACTGTTCTCAAGATCTTTTATCTTTTCTCCATATTCTTTTTCCAATGCTTGTCTCGCACTATCTTTTGTTTCTTGTAGCTCTTTTTCTAGTTTGTTTATTTTGTCTAGGGATTCAGTCAGCAGTTTGCGACAATTGTCATTTATGCCGCTCCATGAATTTTCTATAAGTTTTTCTAATTCGCTTTTTACGGAATCTTTTTTTGTCTTCTTCATTCTGAAATTTCCATTTCTTTTTTGATAAAAATCATGGCATGTTTTATCTCGTCTAGTTCTTGGAGAGCTTTTCCATATACGGTGTCTCCTGGAGTCATTTTGTGTTCATCTTCATCATTAAATTTATTTGATTCTATAATGGAATATTTTTTTAATAGGTTTCTTACCTCATTGCTAAATAAGTTGCTTATACCTTCTGGTAGTGACTGATCTCTCATTGATTTCTCCATTTATTAATAAGTAATAGTGTTGTTATTGAAAGAAGGGACAAAAGAAATATGCATAAGAATTTATATATATATAATTTTTTGTTTATTTTTTTTATTGCCGCTTCTTTTCTTATGATTATATCCGCTGCCTCACTGTATATTGTCGGATATTCTCTTTCGATTTCTGAATTTTCTTTAATTATATTTGATATCATTTTATGTTTTTTGTTTAATTTGTTTATTATTTCAGTGTTCATAAATATATATCGTCTTTGATCTTATGATATTTGACGATAAAAATCCGCAGGATTAATTATCAATATTCAATAATATACATTGTAATTTAGGAGATATCCATAATGGGCAAATTTAATTTTAAAAAATATTCTAGTTTCGTTTCTCAACAGGAAAATTCACTTATTAAAGTCGCTGCTGTTGAAGATTATTTTATAAAAAATTTAGAGGTTCCCGGTACTGGCAAGACATTTAAAGAACTTTTTCAGGAAAAAGTACCTAATGAAACAGAGGAACAAAGAAACCTCAGGATGGATGGGCTTAAAAATAATGTCTCAGTTATAAAGAATAACAAAATATTTATAAGAGCTTTGACTGTAGCGGAACAAGAGTTAAAAGGTCAGTCTGGAAATATCTATAGACACATACAGGACATAAATAATAAATTATTTTCCATGGCTATGGAAAAATATTTTGTTGATTTTGAAAATGGCGCTATGAAAATGAAGTTTGACAATAATTGGTCTTCTCAGCAACAAAATTCAGCTATTTTAGAATGGAAGAATGGTCTTACTGAGGGTATGCGAGGTGGTGGCTTTGCAGGAAGAGGAGACTTTGTTTATTTGCTTGTTAGGTCAATGATTGGAGCCGTAAAAGGAAAAGAACAGTGGTATATTAAGGATGTTAGAAAATTTGATATGGGCAGAGTTGAGCTTTTTTTCCATGAGTGTGAAAATGACACATCTAAACTTAATAAATTCTCTAATTATGAGCAGTCCGGTGCTCAAGCGGTAGAAGGAGTTGTGCATTCTGATGAGATTCAAAATGAATCCGGTGGTATTTGTGGTTTTGTGAAAACTTCGTCCCCTGGCTGGTTTTATTTGTATGGCAAAGCAAGTAATCGTTGGTGCAACGAAAAATTTACAAAAGAAAATGGGCCTTTTCAGGGAGCTGAAAACCAGTCTTCTAAAAATCATGCACTTCTGTTTGCTGCCAGTCAAAGTACTGGATGGTGCACGGGTAACACATCAGCAGAACACTATTTATCTTTATCAATAAAATTTTATTTGTATTTTCCTCAGGGCCAAGCTTTAGATCAGTCTGGTCGTGTGAATCAGGCAGTTGTTGCTATAGTTCAGAAACCAAACGGTTCTTATCAAGAATGTGTGGGTCATCAAAATTCTCCTCCATGGGGTTATTTATCTCAAATTATTGATATTATGAGCAAAGATAACATAAAAGTTGAACCAGGATCAAAGTTTGGATACAGCGGCGGTGTAAATGGAGATGCGCCTTTCCAATGGTATAGAGACAACAAAGATAAAAGCCCTGGAGAAATATTTCCCAAAGTAGATTTTGTTTTAGATGCAGTTAAAAAGAAGATTGACTCATTTGACAATATAGTAGATCTTGCTTCTTCAGTAACATCTGGAGGATTTAAAGAAGATATTGTTAGAAGTAAAAGTGGAATGGAGTCAGCTGCAACTATTGGTATAATTCCAGAAATTCTAAAAAAACCTGGTGCAAAAGAAGATTATGCAGCTAGAGTTGAGTCTTATATCGAGGACATTGACCCAAAACTTCATGGTATTTTTAAAGATATATTAAGTAATATTTTTCCAGGTCTTGGTTCAATGTCGTCTGCAAAAGACAAGATTACTCAAAATTTTAGATCTTTGATTACTCAAAAGATACTTCCAGCAGAAGAGGAAGAATTGCTTTTTAGAGATGATAAAGAATCTACTCTTCGAGAGATAGTGGATCATTTTATATATAAGTGATTATTCATCTACCTAGAATATTTATACGATAGTTTGGCAAATAATGTTATCGTGCCACTAAGAATAACTGAAAAGCTAGTAGTCGATTCCAATTGCCCATCCATCGCTAAACCTTCCAGCTGTGATTGGATTTCCACCTATGTATATTTTTGCGGTTTCCAATGGAGATCCAGATTTTTCTAAAACTAATATTCTATTTGAGTTGTCTAGATCTATAAAAAGATTTCCAAAAAGAATCTTTTTTTCAGTGTCTGGAGAAGCTGAATTGAATGTTGTTGGTTCTTTTGCTGTATTTAAATAATAGTCAGTGTTGTTTGTTGTGCTTGTTTGTATGGGTATGCCTTTATATGTAGTTCTTATCCCTTGTCTTGATATATCATTGCTTTGTGAATTTTTATACACATGTATAGCCCTAAAATTATTGTACATTGAAGTAAGTATTGGCACTCCCGAGATAAAAGTTGGCGCATCCTCTGTTGGGCTTCCACTTACAGTCCTTATTATAGGCATATGGTTGTCTTCTTGATTTTTGGCAAACTTTATTTGTCCTAGTCCTCCAAAATTCGATATCTCTTCTGTTGCTCCATCTAGTGTATTGTTTATTTCATAGCTATAGGATATGTATGGACTCAAGGTTGACGATGCGGATTCCAATGAGTGTATGCTTCTTAGATTTGTCGATTGCACTTCTGATCTTTTTACTAAAAAAAACTGTATGTAGTTGCCGTAAACTTCTCTGTTTTGACAGTATTCATTGAATTTTGAAAGTACAGATGAAGATGTTGTAGTGTTTGTCACAGCAGATAATATTAAATCTCCTATGTCTGTTCCATTTAGAAGTTGATCGGCGTTGCCAATACCTCCAGACCATCCTACTCCAGCACATTCTCCTATTATTTCAGGGTCCGCCAGCGTACACACAGATGTCATTGATGTGTAGCTTAATTCTGCCTGATTGTACTCCCATATGTACAAATCAGTTGTCATTTGTGTGCCTGTTCCAGAAGTTGTTACATTTAATGAAGCCGATGTTACAGTTGCATATTTTGGCACAGAACTTATATCAAATTTGAAAAATGGTCTTCTGTAAGTGGTAGAACCCTTATTAAAACCATATCCTACGAGTAAAGTAATGGAAGTATTTCCTACCGGTGCAATAGCAAGTCCATCTAAAAAGGCATCATCATAGGCATAAAGATTAGGAGCAGTTGGCATTACTTTTTCTTTTTCTTACTTGATGTTGTTCTCCATCCTCCGCCATGCTGCTTGTACCATCTTGCAGCCCAGCCATTTGCGTAGGCACTAGGATATACATCAAACTTTTTTCTGGCAAGAGACTTTGCTCTTGACCACAAAGATGGATTTGTTGGTTTTGCTTTTTGCTTACCCCTTGGTTTTTTTGATCCCTTTTTTGCTGCTTCTTTTTCCATAAAGGACTCGTAATTAAGAGCGTATTTCTCTACATCGTGCATAGGAGTTTTTGTATACATGTCATGGTATGGACAGTAGTACTCTCCTTGTTTAGGATCATAGTAATAAGCCATTCCGCTTTTTCCCACGAATGGGCCCTCAAGTCCTGACCTTGGTCTGAATTCTTGGCCTTTGGAATCAATTACAAGTTTCGGATTTCCTTGTGAGTCAAATTGTCCCATTTCTTTTTTGGGGTCTTCAGTTTGGGCGGTCTTTTTCATTCCGCCCATTTTTTCCATAAAAGATTTCCAATTTATTAGGTTTGGTGTGTTATTTTGCATTTTTTCCTTTTATTTTTTCTTTTTCTTTGTAAACGTTCTGACAAAATTAGGAGATCTTGCCTTACCGGAATTATCTGATTTATTTTCGACTTTTCTTTTTCTGGAGCATGCAGATTGCCTTTGGCTTTCCGACATGGACTTTGCACTGGATCTCGGTCTGCATTTTGGGTAAGCTCCTGAGTCAGCGTTAGATCTTCCACACGGAGGGAATGAGCCGTCTTTGTTTTTGCGGCATATGTTCACCCAGTCTCCTTTTTTTCCCTTGCCAAACCATTCATTTAAAGATGCTGTTTTGTACCAGTTCATAATATTTAATTATTAATCCTAGGGAAATATCCTGTATTGCTATTTTTATTTTTTAAAGAGAGGATATGCTGGCTAAAATAAAATAATCAAAACATTAGAGTAGTTTGGAATATAGACGATATAGACTCGGATCTTGTTCGTATGATGAATGTGAATGATTTTCAAATTGACAAGTTAATACAAGGGCTCGAAAAGGTATCGATTGGAGGTTGAAACTTAAGATTGCACGCCGTGGTTGGTCGAATGGCCACGAAAAAAATCGATCAAAAAGTAACTGACAACTATCAGTTCAATTCATACAGAATTGGGTTTACCCAGTTCCGTCTCGCAGCCTAATTCGCTGCAAAGCATCTCCTGACTCCTGCTGGTGGCAGATGCACATAATAGCAGGATATTCAAACGAGTGTGTTACGAGCGAGTTTGAAGAAATATTCGTAAGAGCTGCCCGTATCTTGCTTGTGAGTATCGGGTTGCATTAATCACAGGATAAGCGTGTAGACATCTGAGCGTATGCCTAACAACACGGGGGTTCGACTCCCCCCGAGTCCACATGAGGATGTAACTCAATGGCAGAGTTCTACCCTTCCAAGGTAGATGTTGCGGGTTCGACTCCCGTCATCCTCTTTTGCGTAGTTAAGTATCACGTCTACTTCCGTGAAGACTTATATGGATTAGGCTTTCTAGAGGCTGGAATTGAGAATGGGTGCAAGTCCCTCGCTACGCTTTTCGCTCCCTTAACTCAGCGGCTAGAGTGTCGCCTTTACACGGCGGAAGTCACTGGTTCGAATCCAGTAGGGTGCATTGCCACTTTAGCTCAACGGCAGAGCAGTGCTTTTGTAAAGCACAGGTTGCGGGTTCGAATCCAGTAAGTGGCTTTTGGTCGGGTACTCAAATGGCTAAGAGAATGGATTGCAAATCCATTATGTGCTGGTTCGAATCCAGTCCCGATCTTTAGGCGAGAATACTCAAGCGGCCAACGAGGGCAGACTGTAAATCTGCTGACTTTAGTCTACGGGGGTTCGAATCCCTCTTCTCGCATTGCCGATATATGATAGATTCCTCTGTAGCTCAGCTGGTAGAGCAGGGAGCTGTTAACTCCCGGGTCACTGGTTCAAATCCAGTCGGAGGAGTTTTGGCACTGTAGCCCAATGGCAGAGGCGTTTGATTCAAAATCAAAATAGTGTCGGTTCGAGTCCGACCAGTGCTACTAAAATGCCGATATAGATTGGTGTATAACGTGTTGAGGACAATATGAGTGATAGAATTAAACTTTACAATTGGGATCTTTTAACGGCCATAAGGCCAAGGAGAATAAAAATGTTTAGATCTTTAAATTATATTGAGCTGTCTGTTGGTCTTGCGGTTATTTCGCTTGTTGCTTGGTTTTCAACTGGTAATGCTGAGGTATTTTTAACTATTTTTGGACTTGCCTATTTTCTTTCTATGGCTCACGCTTGGAAGGTTTCAATGGATAGTGTCAAGGATTCCAATCACAGAGATCATTCCGAAGTAATTAATAGGTTATGGGATCTTGAAGATAAGTACGAAAAGTGCTCAGGCAGTAAATGCATGGAGACTAGAGAGAAAGTTACTATCACAAGCAAGGCAGATTTCTGAAAAATGGAAGAAATCATTTCTGAAGGTCTTACGATAAGATCTGAGGATGCATGTGAAGGAGCATCCGTCAACGATGTAGAGGAGATAATCGGTGACGGATGCTTTCTTCATATGCATTTTGTTTCAGATCAACAGATAGATATGGTTCTTGCTGATTCTGCAAATACAAATCAGTATTCTTTTTCAATAAAACCAAAATTTGACGAAGATAAATGTAGAATATTTTTGTCATGTGACGGTTCTGTCGATAAGTCTTGTGATCATTTGATAAGAGAAATAGGAAAAGATGTAATAGAAGAGAATAAGTCATTGAAAAAAAGAATTGAGTATCTTGAAAAAAGCATGAAAAGCATAGATATTGAATTGAGGCTTGAGCGTGCAACAAAAACACTTAAAATTAATGAGCTTCTTGACAAGATAAATTCGCTTGAGAAACATAAGATTGTAAACAGTTAAAAAGGATAGATGGCCGAGTGGTTTAAGGCTGCGGTTTACTAAACCGCCGTAGGCTCCAGAAGCTTACCGGGGGTTCGAATCCCTCTCTATCCGTTAATGGACAGGTGTCCGAGTGGTTGAAGGAGCAGCATTGGAAATGCTGTTTACGGGAAACCGTAACGTGGGTTCGAATCCCACCTTGTCCGTTTATTGGAGGTTTGATATGTCAGTTTATGAATCAGAAGAATGGAAATTACATCTTCAAAAATTTGTCAATCTAATTAAAAATGAAAGATTTGACGTTGATTCATATATTATGGACATAGTAACATGGCTAAGCAATCCCAAATTAAAAAGATTTGAGCCTTATTGTGCTCTTTATAGAAATGCATTGGATGCTGACAAGGATGGCAAATTTGCTAAACCATCATTATGGGAAGATAGATTTATAAAGATAGAAAAGATACATGATGCTTGCATGTATTATGGTAGTCCGTGGGCTCGTGTAATTAGCTCTGAGACTATCGCTCACAGATGGTTTGATTTTGATTTTCATCTTGGTATGAGTGAATATAGAAATAAGTGGATTCTTGGATATGATACTTCTTATGATATTTCATTGAAGCTTTTCCCATATGATAAGAGGTATTTAAAATTTTTAGACTCATCACTTTATTGGAAAGCAAATGCTTTTTATAAAATTGGAGATCAAGAAAAAGCTAAGAAAATATTTTGTAAAATTGCAAATCGTGAGGGAAAGAGATATGGTCTGAGCGCTGCATTTTTGCGCAAAATAAAAGTTTCAGACGAAATATGTAGGGGTGTGAGAGATATATTTCATATAAATAAGGACGGTAATGATCATGAACTATGAAGATTTTGATGACGATGATTTTTATAATTTTTATTATGAAGAAAAGCGCAGCTTTGATGGTAGTAAAATTTTAAAATATTTTATACTATTTATGTATTTTGTTGGGATATTGTTTTTATTATATATTGGTATTTTGGCTGCAGGATACCAGTTATCTTAATTCGTAATTATTTATACAATGTATATTACACAATTGTTACAAATACACAATCAAATAAAGATACTTCACTGGCAGACATCTTCTTATGCAGAGCATAAAGCTCTTGGAAATCTTTACGGGGACATGGATGACCTTATTGATAATTTTGTAGAGGTCAGAAGTGGGCAATATGGAATAAGTAAAGCTAAAAATAATTTTAGTATTTCTATGGAAAACATAGAAAAATGCAATCCTAAAAAATGCATAGAAGAAGGCATATCAGTTCTTAAACAGATATATAATTCTGTATCAGAAGAAGATACAGAATTGAAGAACATACTGGATGAAATGATTGCTGCTATGAGAAAAACTAGATATCTTCTTGAGCTTAAATAGAGTCGTAACTATTGGGTTTTATTCCCCATTTTTTCAAATCTTTTTCATATTTTTGATTTGCGGAAAAAACTGTTGGAAAGTGCTTAACAATGCGCCTAGCTTCTAGGCGTATTTTCTTTGGAACTCTAGGAGATTTCTTTGGGTCCATAAGATCATAAAGAAATCTTCTTGCCGAGTTTATGCTGTTATACTCTTCATGTGGCATGGTCATGTTGGTAGTCTCCAGATTTTTGACATCAGCAACTTTATATTGTATATCTTCCTAGTCAAATAAAATTTTTTAATTTTTAGCCATTTTTTTATGCTGTTGTTCACCATAGTATTGATTCATGTATTTTCTGCTTGAAGCTTTTATTGTTCTTAGGTCAACTTCGACATTATGTTTTTTAAGTAATCTTACTGCTGTATATTCAGCTGCTTTTTCGTGCTGATATTCCGATGCATGTAACCAAAATTTTCTTCTTTTTAACCATTGAAGGAAATGAGCGTATTCGTGTGCTAGTGTGTGCACCCATACAGTTTCTCCTGATCCTTTTGCTACTTTTATTTCTCCATCTCTAAAACTGTAGCCGCTTCCCTTTGTTTTTTTTCTCCATGGTTCCCAAAAATATCCAAAGCATCTCTCTCCATCATTAGCATTTAATTTTTTTCCTGAAGTAAATGTCACCGTTACTCCATATTCGGAGCAGTGATCTCTTATATGATTTACGAATTTTTTTATTGATTCTTTACTGGTTAATCTGTAGTTTACTTTTGCCATTCATCACCCTCCAACTACATATTTCTCGGCATGATGACTTTCCCCTTTTAAAATTGTGAATAATATAAATCTTTATTTATTAAGGATATATAAAATAATATTGGTAGATAAATATAGTATGAATTGGTTTAAAATATCTCAATCACAACAATCTGAAATAACATATGTTGTTCAAAAGGGAGATACTCTATCTGGTATTTCTAAAAAATTATTAAATAATGTTAACAGGTGGCCAGAGATACAGGCTTTAAACAACATTAAAGATCCCAGCATAATTAAACCTGGTCAAATACTAAAAATACCTTCCGTCAATTTGGAAGAGATATCAAAGCCCGTTCAGAAAACCCCAATTGTTTCTCAATCTGGGGTCCTTGAGGCTCTTAAAAAAGAAATATCAAGAACAGAGGGTAACTATGGTGCTTATAACAGGGGCAAAGCTGGAGACACAACTGTCCCCCAAATAGACATAACTAAACTTACAATTGGTCAAATTATGCAAATGCAGGCAAATCGAAAAATGTTCGCTGTGGGAAAATATCAGATGATACCTGCTACCTTAAAAGAAGCCATAAATAATAAAAAAATAGGACTAAAAGAAAGCGATGTATTTAGTCCTCAAAACCAAGAAAAGCTATTCATGTATTTGCTGTACAAGAGACCCTCTCTGATGTCTTATATTGAAGGCAAAAGCGACGATATTGATGCCGCAGTGAACGATTTGGCTAAAGAATTCGCTTCTCTACCCACAACTTCAGGAAAAGGTTACTATGATGGAGACAGTGCTGGCAATAAGGCATCTGGTGGTAAAGAAAGAGTAGATAAAATAAAAGAAATATTAAAAAATTTAAGGTCATCTTTATCTAGTTCTGGAGGTGTACAGAATGCAGGCAAGACCAAATAAAAATAGAAGAGGCAGGCAGTCTGAAAAATACATATATGTGCCTTATTTGAACGATTCTAACTGCGTTACCAAGTTGCTCCTTACCGAAAAAGAATTTTTGAACGCAAAATCAAGAGCAGAAAAAAATCCCGAAGACACTTACGGAGATGTTATTGCTTTTCAGGTAATAGAAAATATAGTATCTGAAAAAATAACAGAAGTTAAAAAAGAAAATTTTGAATAACTTATAAAAATATAGCAATAGATCCTCCATTTAAGTAAATATATTTTGCCATGCAAGTGTGTGCTATGTCATTTAAAAAAAATCTAGATCAAGAAAATAAAACCGATAAATATTTGGTTTTTAAAGGAGAAAAATATGGCAAGCACAAGCAAGGGTTTTAATTCTAAAACAAAGAGACACAAAAAATACGAAGCTATGATAAAAAAATCAAGAAGAGTAATGGATATGAAGAGGAAGCAAAAAAAATAATAAAAAAGACCGGTTTATCCGGTCTTTTTTATTTGTCAATTATTTGGTGTTTCTTTTTTTGGTTTTTGAGGCTCTAGCGTTCCGTCGTCATCGTAACCATCATCATCTTTGTCCTCTTCGCATTCAGCTGGTTTTTTCACCAGATGCCTCCAGGCTGCCATCATTGCTATGATGGCAATTGGAATATACCATATTACCCATCCGTATGATGGCTGCATTGGTCCAGGTTGAGATATGTGGTCCTTTAATTGTAGCATTACAACATTGTCGCTAGTATTGTCCGGAACTATTATTGGCTCGGTAGTATTGCATCCAGCAATAAGTAGAAGGGACATTATAAATAATTTTGCTTTCATTTTTCGCTCCTCATTATGACTTGTTGCTGGCTGCTGCTGTTCCGAAGTAGAAGCCTACTATACTGAGTAGTATTTGTCTGTTTTCAGATGCCCAGAAAAATCCGTTAATTTCAACGAAAGCTTTCTTGCTAGTCTCTGGTATTAATCCAAAAATTCCCTCTGGATTTTTCACATCTACTTCTATAAAAGTTGGTACTCCAAAGAATGGAAGTATAAATGGTGCAGCAAAAGCACCAAACAAAACAGTTAAAACAATTACCTGTCTAACTGTTCTTCCTGAATCTATAGAAACTCTTTGTACAGCTTTGTCTTGATTGTCAGTGGTCTGTTTGTTTGCCTGTATGAGTTGCTGAAACATTTCTTTTTGGTCTTGGCTTTTTTGAGCCATGTACTTAAAAAGAAACCCAGTCACTCCTCCACCGATCATGCTAATTAGTTCTGTTGGTATCATTGTAACCTCGCTTTGTCTTTTGGACCTTAATTTAATTAATCTTAAAGACATGAAATACCTTTTTATAAAAATAATCATGTTTTTAATATTTTTTTAACAATACTGGCTTGTTTTTGGCGTTTTTGAGCATACAATACGGATATGCCAAATCCAAAAGGATCAACTTATGAAGTGGGCAAGAAGCTTCCCTTTAATATTTTTGCCTTCCGTGTATCGGTTTCACTTGAAAGATCAAGTGAACTTGAATCTATTGTTAAAAAAATACATCATAGTAGAAGAAACTGCATGAAATCTTTTGTTTCCGACGATAATTATTCGCATCTTCATTTTAGATGTTGTGGTTCTGAAAAAAGAAAGCGCATTATTGAAGAGATTTCCATTGCAGGACTTAAGAATTTTTTTATTACAAATTCTTTTGATGGTATTATTTTTGATGATATTCAATAAAGGTTTGACTTTTTTTTCATAATATAAATTAATATGTTTTTCAATTGGTATAAGACTGCACAGATAAAGTCTACAATGATTCATTCTTTGGATCCGGCAGATTTTCCTGTTAGAATATTTTTTTCACATAAAGCCAACAAAGATTTGGAATCTATGGATAAAACAAGAAAACAAGCTATTATGGATTCTATTAAAAACTGGCCTCACAATGTAGGTTCATTTACTCTGACAAAAAATCTTCACAAGTTAGAAGTTTCATATCTCAATAAGCCAAGAGTGATGTATTTTCAGTGCAAAGAAAATGAAGACATCGTAATGTATATTTACAGATGCTTCCCAACTCATGCAGAGTACAACAAGGCTCTTCCTTCTCTGGCCAATATTCCAAATTTTTGCGTTGATAAAAACGGAGAAAAAAATCCTCAACTTTTGTCTTTGTTTGACAGGACACCTTGGTATGAAAACAAAAAAGATAAAAAACAAAAGATAAACATACAGATATATCCTGTGTTTGATTTTGCCTTAATTTGTTATCATAAATTCAAACTTGGTGGACAAAAAGGTCTAGAAGAAGTTTTGGAAGAATTAAAAAATTTAGACGAAAACAAAATTTATGATTTGATAAATGAGATTGAAAAAATTAATTCTAGCGATAAGTCTTTTGAAAATTTTATAAAAAATATACTGAAAAATAAAATATTCAAAATATGGGACAGTAAAATGTCTAATTTGTGAACCAGCAATGGTATTCTGTTTTGTTCTTGACGATATAGTCTGGGATAAAACACATGAGAAAAGAACTTCAAGATCGTCTTTACGTAAATTATCCTGAAATATTTCAGGATAGGGATGGGGACATGAAAGATACTCTTATGTGTTGGGGCATCTGCTGTGGAGACGGTTGGTATTTTTTGATTAACAATCTTTGCAAGTCAATAAAAAAATATGTTGACTGGAAAAAAAGAATTGCGAAACCAGGAGAAGATCAAAGCAATCTCTCTGTCGTCGCAGAACAAGTTAAGGAAAAATATGGTTCTTTACGATTTTACATTCGTGGAGGTGATGATTATGTTAATGGTCTTATTGCTATGGCTGAATCTATTAGTAAAAACACATGTGAATATACTGGAAACTTTGGTGTAATTAGAGGAAGTACATGGCTGTCTTGTACTTCTTTTGATAACATGAAAAGAAAAGCCACTCAGGAAGAGATTGATTTTGTTTACAACCAGGTTTTGGAAATGGAAAAGACATCTAAAGAAGAAATTTTGCCATAAGGAGCAAAAATGCTTGAATCTTTTTGGAAAAAAATTAATCTTGGACCAAGAGTTAAGAAGACACCAAGAATTCTCACAAGAGATCAGCTATTTGCTATATCTAGAGAATTTCAAATTAGAGAAATAATTAGAAAAAATGAAACAATAAACGAAAACGATAATTTTAATAGCAAAATATGGAAAAACAAGATATAAAAAAAATAGAAGAGCTTTTCTATATTTTTGGAGATGTCTCTAAAAATATTGGAAGAATAGAGACTGACGGCAAAGAAGGCAACATGAAAAAGTATGAAAGACTATGCAAAGATAGAGAGTCTGTAATTTCAGAATTTTCTCAAATAATAAAAAAAAGCATTTAAATGAAAACAATAATAGCTGGATCAAGAACAATCAAGGATGGAGATCTTATAGATCAGGCTGTTAGCGAATCCGGTTTTACTATTTCAAAGGTCCTGTGCGGTGGAGCAAAGGGTGCTGACATTCTTGGTAGAAACTATGCAAAATCAAAAGGCATACCAGTGCTCGAGTTTCCCGCCGACTGGGGAAAGTTTGGTAATGCTGCTGGTATTATAAGAAATGTTGCTATGGCGAACAATGCAGATGCTCTTGTGGCCATATGGGATGGAAAGTCAAGAGGAACTCGTCACATGATAGACGAGGCAAAAAAAAGAAATCTAAAAGTGTATGTGAAAATTATAGAAAAGGAGGTTGTTAATTGAAAAAGATATCCAAAAAAGAAGATAAGGTCAACGGTTTTGTTCTTGCTTTTTTAATTGCTTCATTGGTTTTCCTTTCATTTACTGTCGGAAGGTTTTACGAATACGAATATCACACCAAGACCTGGATGGTAAAATATAGAATGGCAAAAATTACGCCTAATTTTGATCAGGATTCCAAATGAATTCTGATGATATAAAAAAAAGCAAAGAGTTTACTTCTCTTATTAAAGAGAATCAGAGGATGAGGGAGTCTATTGCCAACGCAGTAGTCCTAATGTTTGATTATGACGGTCATTACAACGAAAAAACAGGTAAGGGCAGCATACAGGGCCTTGCTTCTCTAATGAATGAAATTGCATCAAATTTAAAATGCCTTCTTGAGTCTCCATCCGAATTTAAAAAGAGCGGATGGAATTATAGAATTATGAAAAGAAAAGTAGGTGATGAAGAAGTGTATTCAATACACGAGGTATACTACGATGAAGTCGGTGATGACAGTACAATAACTAATTTTACTGAGTCTCCAGTAAATATTGAATCTGATTCATTTTTAGGAATAAGAAACACAATATCTGCACTTTCTATGGCCACAGACGAAAAGTATGTTCTTGATTACGATAAGCTTGTAAAAAGATTGAGAGCTAAGAAAAATGTCAGAAGAAGAAAATAATAAAAAAGACAATTTATTAAAAATTCTTACGGAAATAGGTGAAATTCAGCAGGGTGTAATGGAGCAATATGCCAATGACGCTGATAATTATTGGAATTCTCTTACGTATGAACAAAAGTTAATGTGCTTTTTTGCTGTTACAAAGAAGATACACCAGGGTGATTGCTTGGAGAATCGTTCTTACAGGGGTGTCATATATGATATTTTTGGATTCGATATGGACGCATATGGACTAGGTATGTATTCAGGTTATTTTGAAATTCACAATAGAATTCTTTCAAAGGAAGATATGTTAAAGTTTGAAAAAATAGAATCCATGATGGATTCGGATTGTTTTAAAAATTTTATGGATTTCATTTCGGATGTAGGGAAAAAAGACAATTAAAATTAAAATAATTATTTTATAATTTATTGTTTGAAATTGGGCGACGAATAGTTAGCCCAATTATTTTTTATAAAGGTAAGTTTTATTTATTTACAGTATTTATTATTATGAATTTAATGGTTCACAACTGGCTAAAAAGAGCTATGGCTGGACAATTGAGTATGGAGGCATACGCAAAAACAGTCAAAGACAAAGATCATCAAATGATGATTATTCATGGCGACAAGCACATAGGCAAAGAAGTTGGTCTTGTGTTGGCGGCACAGAATCCATACCTTCATGAAGAAGTTCAGGAGTATGTGTACGAAATAACTAAGCCTTACATCAAAAGCGACACTTACTCAGGTTACACTGTTTCTTGTAAGGAAGAAAGCAGTATTGGCATTTTAACTGCCATGTCAGATAATCCCATTATGTCTAAAGAAATTATTTCTAAATTGGTTGATGATTTGGAGTTGATATTTGATGAGGTAAATAAAACTCCCCTAAGATCATATAACTATGACAGGCATGATTTAATATTGAAAATTTATTCAAAATATGGTGAATTTTTAAAAAATGCTTCCTCCAAGCATAATGTTACAAAAAAATCACAAAATAAAATAATAAATATTGCATCTTCCTTTAGTCAAATTTCAGGCTCACAACATTATTACGGATATGATTATCAGAGAAAGGAAATTGCTACTATTGGTGATGATTTGATGTCTTCTTTAGTAAGTAATCGTTTTATAAATGTTGATGAAAGACTTGAAATTACAAACCAGCACTTGAATCCTCAGGTTGTATCAAGTTTTGTCAAAAGTGAGGGTGTTGGAGCCAGTCATGTTGCTGGTATTATTTCAGGAAGTATTTCAAAAACCGATGGTATCAATGATGCTCAAATTGATAATCGCTTAAAAGCAATGATAGGAATGGTTGAATCGGTAAATTTTGAGGACGAAAAGATAGAAAAGCTTTTTTTCTCTCAACAATTTATTGATTTTTTTAATAAAATAAATTCTCTTCGTCAATACCATAGTTCTCCTGGACACAGGGATTATGAAGAATTTCAAGGGTATAAATATTATGTTTTAAACGCAATGGCAAAAAGAGCCAAAACCGAGGAAGCAAGAGTTAATTTTTTCAAAATTATTTTAAATGATGCAGGTGATAATATTTATAAATACCGTTTAATTCACGATCTTTTAAAATTAGTCATGGATACAGGGAGAATATCAGAAGAGTTTGTGGATTTGCTTTTTAAAAGTATGGGTAAATTAAGTGCGTTTCAGCATTTGCATACAGCATGCAGCAACAATTTTCATTTATTTAAATACGTATTTGATAAATATGTTATTAAAGAAGAAATATTTGAAACATCAACACTTTCTATGAACATTAATAGGTGGATTAAATGTTGCATAGATAGAGGAATAAACTGTGAATCCCAGTCTTCTCTTTTAGATTCCTGGATATTGAAGCACAGAGAATTACTTAATAATGAGTCCCGTAGTTGGAATATTCAGAATATTTTGTTTTTTCCTTCAGACAACAATTATCCGCTTTTGTTTCTTGATTCAAAAAATAAAAAATGTCCTGAAGTAGTTAGAAAAATAATTTCAATTGGTGGAGGCTCTTTTAGAAATAGATTCATTATTAAAAGACTGAGTGAAGTGAGATCAATGATTTCTCGTGGCACATGGCAAAAGGATTCTTTATGAGAAAGCCCAAACCCACTAACTGGATCAAAAGGGCAAATCGTTTTGTGCCTTTTGAGTTTTTTAGTGCAAATCCTGATGACTACAAGAAGTACATAAAAAATCCAGACTGTCCTCCTCCTATGCTTACCGCCGCGTGGGAAGATGTTAAGTCAGGAATGGAAGATATTAAAATCAATATGGCCAGTATAGCTGCTGATGGCGAACTTGGCAGTCGTTGCAAGAGCATAGAAGATACTATTATTAGTATTACTATTAATCCCAACACTCCCGAAGATATCATCTTTGAAATGACAGAAATTAACTGGCAAGCTTTCAAGTTTAGATGTCAAAACATGGAATGGAAGAAAATTACTCGCGAACTTATTAATACAAATTCATACGAAAATTTAGTAAAAATTTTTGAAAATGCTAATAAAAAATTGAGTAGTTATGATGAAAAATCAAATTTTACTGCTTATATTCATGATTCTATTTACGCATTAAATGTAATTAGAATGATCATGCATAGAACGACATATTATTCTCGCACAGACGCAGTAGACAGAATGTATGATTGGGAACCGGTTAACACTTTTATCGAATATGTTAAAGACAAACAATTAAATATAATTAAAAATTTTGTTGATTTTTTTGAAAGAACTTTTATTTCACACGATAAGGAAATTCAAAAAGAATTATATAATATTGCTATTTTGGGTGCGGGAGAGGATTATTCTTCAAAAGCTTTTGTTTCCCAAATATGGGAAATTATGTTTATGATGCATGCTAGGGCTGAGAGTGGTACTGCTTATGGTTATGGAATTAATTATAAAACTACTAAAAAGTGCGCTGAGTTAACCAGAAAAATGGCGTCCGCTGGTATTATTGATAATTCCTCTACTTTTTCGATGTATAGGCATCGATTATATGATGTGAAGAATATTCTTGGCATGCCACTTGTGCACAAGTACAATGATCCTTATTAGCACTCTCCATTCATGGATAAACCATAATAATAATTACCATATTACCATATTATATTATTATATTATTATATTATTATATTGTCATGCCGTATGTCGTATGGGGCCGTTTTTGGTCCTCTCCCCCTGCCTCTCCCCCCCCTAGGTGTGTCTCCCCTCATTTTGACGGATCTTTTGTTTTGAGGGCGTGTAGAAGTTGCATCCCGGGAATAGACTAGTACGGGTGTCTGCGCTTTTTTGTCGATAGAGTGTTGTTGTGGGTTGTATGGTGTTTTCGGGGTGTACCTGTACCTGAGGAGTGTCGATCCATGAGTGGAGAGTGCGATGTATGCGGTGGCAGGGGTTGCGTGGATAGGAGTCACTGCGCGTGGGCTGACCGTATGCGTTCTTTGGAGTCTCGTGTTGACGTGCTGAGCGAGGGGATGTGGAGGGCGTTACGTGAGCGTGACGAGGCTAGGCGTGAGTACTGTGCGTTGTACTCGGACTTTTACCGTGGTGAGGGTGAGCCGCCCCATCCCCGTGAGGTTGCGGACGGCAAGGGTTGGGACTGTTTTAGGGATGCCAATTCATGAGCCACGATCCGATTCCTTTTGTGGGCGACAATATGAAGGAAACTACGAATGATTGAACCAACAGAAGGTGAAATTGTTGATGTACTGAACAACTACCTCAACAGCGGTAACCGAGATACATTTCATCAGATTTTGATTGGTCGTGCCATCAAGGAGATCGAACGGCTTCGCAAGGAGCGTGACGAAGCATTGTTGGAGAAGGGTCGCATTATGAATGAAATTGATTGTCGTATCGAACATGGTGCAGATAGTAACCGTCATCTTGAAGCAATTCGTAATCTGTTTTCAAAGAAAGCAAAGATGGCCAGACTGGATGAATTGAGAGAGATGGGACTACTATGAATATTTACAATGGAATTTTAACTCTATGTGTTTCTTCGTGCTTTGCAAACGCAAGCGTCACTCTTGTTGATTTTGAAATTGATCCTAATGCAGACGCTCCATATTATGATGATGTAGGATTTCTTGAGGATTATCAAGGTCTTCGATTTCAATGTTTGGAAAATGGTGTACCTGATGTTCATTCCCCCTCACAATGGAATAGTTCTGGGTGGGGTTACTATGAACGGGGGGCATGGGGGTCTATTCCCGGTGGTCCTATCCCCGGAGCGGGTGTTGGTGTGATTGGAGATAGAGCAGCATTTACTCCCTTTTACTCTAACTGGTGGCACAATCCAGTGAATACCAGATGGTCAATCAGTAGAGTTAATGGTGGAGATTGGCATTTCTTTGGTGCTTGGTTCACAGCCATGTGGAATCCGGGAAACATTCGTGTTCAAGGAATCAAGGACGGTCAAACTGTATTTGATTATTCACAAAGCATTTCAAGCGAGTATCGTTCTTGGCTAAGTTATGGAGCAGGGTATGAAATTGATACTCTGTTGATTTGGAATAATATTTCAGGTCAATTTGATGATCGCAAGCATTTCATAATGGACAATTTCTACTACATGGAAGCTGTTCCTGCTCCCGGAGCATTTGCGCTTGGGATGGTTAGTTTTGTGTTTGGAACAAGTCGTAGGAGAAAGTAATGACCGAATATTTACTATTTGTTTCTGTGTTTGAACTTCTAGTTATTGTTTGGTTGTTAATTGACAATTACAAAATGTTTTGCGAATTGAGGAAGAATGGACAGAAAGATGCTTGACAAACTTGAGGAGTTGTTCTATAATTTCGGTGAAACATCTAAACACATTGGTCGTGTGTAGACTGATGGTGTCGCACAGAGCAAGGGGTGGGACTGCTTCAAGGAGACACTCTCATGATGACTGAGATTACACCTGGTTCTGAAGACGATACGAAAGGCGAGTTTTACCATATTCTTCTTGATGCACGCAGTTTGCGTACCGCTGCGGACGCGGTTGACGTTACGATGCCCAAGTGGATGGGGGAGGCCATGCGTCGGACAGCAACTGAAGTTGAGAGGATGGTTGGCATGATTCAACTTATGCGCATTGAGCATGAATTTAGACCGGAGGGGCCTTCGGCCCCTCCGGAAAACAGTGCGAAGTAGGCCTGTCTCTTGCCCCCGAAAAAATTAATTCTTTTTGCCCCTCTCCGGAGGGGTTTTTTATTACAATTTGAGTAGACGATAAAGATATTTTACAGGATAGTTCCTTTAAATTATTTAATTATTTCTATGAAATCCAATTGGTACAAGAAGTCTGGGAGTGGTTTTTGGGGCAAATTGTTCCGGGGGGATAAGCGGGTTATGTCCTCGGAGGAGCGCATTGCATTTCTCCGTAGCATTAGTGGTAAATTTGACGAGTTCCGTGGTGGGCATGATCCTGTTGCTTATGAAAAAGCCAAGGCTTTGGTAGAGGACCCGCAGACAGGCGTTGATGTCCTTGAGCTTATTTTAGAAGATGGTAGACTTCCTGAAACCATAAAGTTATTTATTTTTGGTAACCCGAACATGGACGAAGATCTTCTCGAGAAATTGATTGATAGTCCTCATCAAGTATTTTATACTCGTGCAGCCTTTTCACCAAAGGCTACCGACAAAATTTTCAATAAAATAATGCATCGTTGGATGAGAAGTCCTACCTCCGAGGACTTTGACTCAAATTACTGGAGAATTAAGTATGCAGTAATGAATCCTGTTGCTCCAACTTGGTTTTTGGCATTTGTGGCAAGATCAGTAAAATTGGTCCACCTTCTGGTTGAAGCTGTTAAAGATAATCATCTTAGATTAGAAAACATGTCTTATGATGTATTGTTTGGTGTGGTAACGAATAGAGATCGAAAATTTGTAGAGGAATCAAAAGAATTTAAAGACCGTTGCCTTTCTTTGATTAAAGATCGGGCCATTGAAGGGATAAGTAAAGGTACGGTTTCTTATGACAATGCTGACTTTAACCGTATCAACAAGATGATGAATGAAACGGCTGAGCATGGGGGTAATGTTAGGCATTCTCTTATGGGAGTCCGGGCAGAAAATACCAAAGAAAGAGAAGAGTATTTGTCTGAATTGACTTCAGTTGCCGTAAATCCAAACACTCCTGAAAAAGTGCTTCTTATGATGATAGAAAACTCTTTACATCGTAATATAATTACTTCACATACATATTTTCCTAAATTGATTGGGATGAATAACGGTGCTTCTCCTGCAGTTTTAAAATCATTAATTACTTTTGATGAACGGGGCCCCGTGATAAATGGATTAGATGCCATAGAAGAAAATGCAGATTTGAAAAGATTGGTTTTTAGCCATCCTAATTTTACACGTGAATTATACGATGTGGCGCTTAAATCAATTTTTGAAAATCCTAGAACACAAATTCCGCATGTTGTGGCACGCTTATTGGCTGACTCTAAGTTTACAACTAAAAAAGAAATAGAATATATTTTGTATAAGTTAGAAGAAATGATATCCGGAGATTATATTTACTCCAACGACGTAATGGTACAAGGGGTGGCAACGCCTTTTGTAAACAAATTTATTCATGATTCTAAGCTTATGGGTATTTTTAATGATTTATTTAAAAAAGGTATGGATAGGCATGTAAGGTGGGGGGCATACAGTGAATCCCTTATTGTAAAAAGATTACGATGGGTTAAGAGTAAGTTTTCAGGAACTCCCAAGGCAGCAATGGTTGTAGAGTGGGATATGAAATTATGAAGATTAACTGGTACAAGACATCACAGAGTCAAGGGAATTGCAAAATGACACTTGACCATTTTAAGCAATTGGGCGAACAGTTGGGCAGACAAAATAGTTTTCTTTTTAATACTAAGGGATACCAGGAATCTCTACTTGAATGGTCGCGCTGCATGCGCTCTGCCCTTGATCCAAGCACAACAGGCGAATATAGAGTGCCAAATCCAGGAGACATGGAAGGGTTGATGATAAGTATTGCTAAGGGTGAAAAAGTCGTGGATATACCTGAGACTCTCCAGAACATATCCAGATGGTATGGCTCTGCTTGTATGGCTTACCTTTCTGGGGTGTTAAAATTATTTAAGGGGCGGTTTCCAATGGAAAATTTAAAATCACTGAGGAGCGGAATGTGGGCTGAAAGGTTACCATTCTGGCTTGCTGACAAGGAATCTTTGGAGCGGGTCCTTGAATTTACAAAAACTTCTGAATATAATTCTGCCATAGTTGCTGGGTCTTGGGTCTACGGTGTCATGAACAATCCCAACTCTCCGCATGAGTTGCAGAAAAAAATATTTGATGACATGGTAAAAAATAAAAATTTGATTATGGCGACAAGCACACAAGACTCTCATTCGGCTGAAGTTGCGGTTGGATTAATGTGCAACCCAAATGGGAACCAAGATGTGATGAAATCCATGTTATCCGGTGGCATAATTCACTTAAACTCCACTTTGGTAAAAATGATAAATGCCAACAATGGAATTTTTAACAAGATGTGGAGTTGGAGATCTGCGCATACTGGGAAAGTGACTCCGAATGAATCTGTTCTTCAAGTTGTTTCTGAGTACATAAACAAGATTGTCAGCCAGTGGCATTCGTCAATGTTCGACTCCATGAGGGCAATGGACTCAGCACCTCTGTATCCGATGATGGAATTGGTAATGTGGATGAATGTTTACAGTAAGAATCCAGAGACTATAAGGAGGAATTACGACACCTACCTGAAGGCAACGTTGATAAAGGCAAGACCTAATGAAGAACAATCGCCAGTGTCAAAAATTGGCAAGGGAGGATTAATTCTTCCTGCATCTTATCTGACCCACAACTTGATTATGAGTTTTGTCATGAGGCAGTCAGCACTGAAAGACGAAGACGTGCAGCAGTTAATGGAGATTCTGATAAAGCATCACTTTGAGCAGCATGCGTTCGGAATGGATCCTAGTGGTTCCTCTGCTGGAATTCCTATAGCTCCAATTATACTTAGCCTGACTAGTTTTGATACACGCGCTGGGATAGAAGGTTCACATCAAGCGGAGATAAGCGGAAATTTCACGAACAAAAAACTAAAGGAGTCTTTTGATGGAGCTTTAAGAAGATTTGATTTTAAAACATTTATGAAAAAGATTAAGGATAATCCGAATGAATTCATAGATGTTCGTGGCAGTACAATAGGTAGCTTTAATTTGTATTCAATTAGACTTACTATTGTCAAAAGCCTGGAAATGCACAAGGGGGCAAGTTTATGACGTGGTACAAATCTGCGCAGACTGGATCGCCCGAATGTGAAATGTCAAATGATGAGCTACTCGCATACTCAAAATTTGTCATTAACCTAAGAAAAAAATCAGGTTACCAAGATTTTTTTCCTGAAGATATATTGAAAAACTATCCGTCAGTGGTTGAACTTATTCGATCTGGATACGCTCCTCTTGCATTCTCTAGGTGTATGAGAAAGGAAGCTAAGCCATGGGGAATACAAGGAAGCTGGGGACCATACTGGGCACTTGAGAAACTTTTGCTCGATGACCTTGGCATAGACTCGATGTACTCTCGTCATTCAATAATCGATGAGACAAGAGCAAATCTTGCTCATTGGTTCATGGAGACCTACATGCCATTAGCGGTAGATAGCCCAAATAGATCAAGGGATTCTCAGGTCGTGTTAATTTCAAGCAAATACATAAGCACTGAGATGATAGATGCATTTTGGGAATTGGACAGAAATGAAAGGGAGAAAGCGAGTGGTTCACGAAACGAAATGTCATGGATGATCAGAGAGGAAACCTACGCAACATTATTTAAAAACCAAAACACCTCAAGCAAAATTCAGCTAGAAATAGCTAAGCTTACGGGGTACAGGAACGATTCTTTCCACTGGCTTATCAAAAATCCGAATGGCAGTGGCGATGCCATGAATTGGATGCTTAGCAATGATAAAAAGAATACTTTTACCTCTTACGGCAGAAACGGCGTGAATGCCCTGTTCTTCGACATGTCACCGGGAGCAACAATAAATGACTCAATTGCAGAAGTATTGAGTCATCATATGCTTAAAATTTTTGATAGTAAAAAATATGATATTCACGGGAAAGGCCTACCCGATCCCGGTAGAACTGGCGAGTTCAGCTACGAAGAAAAATCTACGCTGATGGAATATCTTATTAAAATTTGCACGAAAACCAAGAGCAAAACAGCAATGCAAAACCTTTTTTCACTTGCCCTTGCGATGGGAGGAATACAGAAAAAAGAACACAGTTTGGAGCCACTGAAAAGCAGGCATATTTTTAATGCCTATAGCCCCCAAAGTGCCACACTTATGATTTTGCGTTTGCTTTCTCCATTCGTGGTAAATCATGAAAAAATGGACAAAGAATCAGTGCAAAAGATACTTATATACATCTCTAGTATAGACAATCTCTACATGGAAGAAGTGATGGAAAGTAAAGGAATGACATTGATTGGTTTCGACACGCTTGGCATCATATGGTCTTCCTACAGAAGTATTGCTGGAACGAAATCCTTCGTGACCGAGCAATCGTATGAAAGACATGGACAGGAATTTACAGAATTTATGACTGACAGCAAAAAAAAGATACTAGATGCGGTCAAAAGCTTAGACATAAAAAAATTCTTTGCTCATGCATATAGCATAGGAATGCCCAAGTTGAATATGTACAAGGTTGCCATAAGTCAAGCTAAAATAAAAATGGGTAAAATGGATTCATGGGCCAGTCGCTTATGAATTATTAAATTATTTACTTTTTGAGAAGCGAACAAAGATTGACGATATAGTCCTGTTGATATTCAGTTGTTAAACTGCAGTCAATTATAAAACAAGAGGGCTTAAATAATGTGTTACCTCAAAAGAGAAACTTCTCGCACTGAAAAGCAGTCTTAAGAAAATGATAGAAAAAATCTGTCCCAAAATACCTCACACATTCAAAGCCAGGTACGGCCTAGTCAGGCACCTCCACAAGATATGCGAAGGAACATACATAATTGAGGGTTCTTCCCGCTTCTCAAGGGGAGCAGAGGGCATGGTTGATTTTGAAGGCGGTCCATTTATTGCGGTGGGCATGCCGATGGCGGCTTGCTGTGATGTCAGCGCAGACAAGGAGTGCGGCGTAACCATTCCTGAAAACGAGACCGTTGACGGCGTCAAATTTATAAGGCATGAAGAGGCTTGCGCACTGAAGGGGATATCGCCTGATGATGCTGCACCGGAATACTATTGTTACGTTAAAATAACAACAAAAAAATGACCTAAGCCATGGCACTGAAGAAGATAACGAAAAAGCCGAAAAATAAGCAAAAAATAAAGCCTTTTGACACAGTTGATGCGGCCAAGCTTATTGAAAAAATTCGCAAAGAACTTCGCATGGTGGGGATGATCCCAGGCGTAAGCACCGAACCAAAAAAATGAAGGTTGGGTTTTTTATTTTTCCCTTCTGCCGATAAATCAGTAGGCGGATTTTGCCGCATCAAAAAATGATAACCATAAGTGTAAAAACACCAGCAAAACCAGCAACTCCTGAATCTTATGAAGAGTGGACATCAGAGAAGATCAGGATTAAGTTTGGTAACGATCCTGAAGGTATCCTCATGAAGCTTCTTGATCTATGCGAAAGGCAAGCAACCGAGATAGTGGCACTGAATAGCATGATTCGTGAGTGTGAAAAAGATTTCCTAAATTACTCTCGCAACAGCGAGAGAAGCACTGAAGAGATCTTAAAGCTTCAAAAGCAAATCGACGACTGCAACGAATACAATAAAAACACAAGAGATAAAATACTTGGAGCAATAGGAATACATGAAATCAAGAATCAATGACAGGAAAATAAACAAGAAATCAATCCTAATTCGGCCAGCACCGAAAATAATCACGAAAGTGATAAGCAGGGCCAAGTCTGATCAGAGAATTGCATCGCTCAACACCCTTAAACTGATGGTAGTTGTAGGAGCACTGATACTAAGTTTTGCAATGTATTCAATCTCTATTTTTTACTGGCTATGGAAATAAAAAGAAAGGTAAACAATGAAATCCATTTATAAGAAATCGTTTTTTTCGTCCCTAAATTATTCACTCATGATGTTACTTTCGAATCATGCCTGCAAGCTGAGTATATCTCTGCTGTGGGTTGCCTTATTCTTAGCACTCACATCGGAAAACAAATACGTTGTAGCAACAGCACTGACTCTGTCTTTGCCCCTTGCCACGTACTTTTTGATTAATTTCCATAAGTATTGTGTCTCGCCGCAGCGCCCGTGGTTCTCGTTTCGAGATGTACGAGATGTACTTACCCATCCGGGTTACGACATGACGAGAATGCAAAGTAATGATTTTTCATTTGGTAACGACCGCAAGAGTTCGTGCTACGGTGGCTGCGCCAAAGGTGAAGCCGAGATGAGAGCCGCCCTACTTCAGGGAGAGGGATAATTGACCATGAGCCCTGAAGATTACGAATATGTGTACAGGAACTCAAGCTTGTTTTCTCGTCGCCTAAGAGTTGCCAATTGGGTGTGGGATCACACAGCATTGGTGTCAGCGTCTCTGGCAATACCTTCTTACCTAATCGCAATTTGGATATACATAAAAGTAACTTGATCCATTCACGCTTCCACACGCTCCATCCCGCTCTGTGGGAAACCTGAGCGCAACGACTCCTCTGTAAAGCGTTCACTCCTCAGCGTAGCCCTATCCTGTGAAATTAATTGGTTGAAAAATCAGATCCGTGCCGTTTAAAAAGCAAAATCTGCAATTATCCAAGCATATCTCTCTCTGCAGCTCTGAATCTTTCTATCGCCTCCCGTTATAGGGACAGGATATCCAAAAGTTGCATCGGGTGAATATACTAGAAGGGTGAGCCATCATCCCATGTTTCTCGTCACCCGTCCCGGAGATCGACACGAAGACCATGTTCCAGAGTCTTTCGTGACCTTCTCCCAATTGAAACAGTTCTTTCCTTTCTCTCCCTTCATGAAGTGCGCCAAGAGCGGAGAGGAAGTCCCTGCAACGGAAGAAAACATGGTCAATTCTGATTGGCGCGAGATCAGATGCCTGAATGTGGACGAGTACAATTTCACACCCGATGAAATCTTGCACTATACATCACATGGCAATCTGCCCGATGGCAAGGCTACCCAAGGCGAAGAAGAGATCCTGCGATTCATCATTCACGTTCGACCGACCAGAAGCATCACCATACTTTAAGAAAGAGGAACCCGCAATGACCACCAAAACAAAATCAGTCTGCCTCAAGCAAAAAGCCAGAAATCTCAAGCGAGTTAAAGGCATCAAGTTTCCAAACGTTAAGTTTGACATGACTATTTCTTTTGATCTTCAGGACAAGCATGGTATCCACGAACCCGAGGACTGGTTCCTAGAAAATGCTAAAGGGATCAAATCAGTCAAGAGGCCCGGAAGCATTATTTCTGGAACAGGTTTCTCTTTGCTTGACGGTCTGCGCGATCTCCACTTTACTGGTTCGCGTGAACAGATGGAGGAGACTGCCAACATCTTTGCAAAGAGTCCGTTCCGAATCGAAAAAATCAGTGTCTACGTTAACAGCGATGACTAAGAGAACTGAGAACACCAATGGCTAAGATGACAATTGAAATCACCACAAGCGACGATTTTACCGACGACGATCTCCGCAATTATGTCAAGCATTTGGCAGAAGAGTTTCTAAATGACTCAACTGGAACCGGACTCCCTGCGTGGGAAATCCATATCAAGTAGAACACCAATGGCTAAGAAGAAGAAAGCAAAGACCGACTCTGAGTAAGATGGTAGCCCCATCCCCCCAACCGTAGCCTTATAAACCTTACAAAATCTGCCCGTACCCTACCATCCGCAAACCCCCGAACCAATTAATTTTCGGGCATCAAAAAACATCTCCCAAACTCCCCTAGAGCCAAACCCCCAAAGGGAATGGCTCTTTTTTTACAAATTCACATAGGTACAAATAGTAACACAATAGTAATAAAAGGACACCGAACCGAAAGGAAACTAATTAAACATGAAAACAAAAATTACAAAAGATCAATGGCTCACTATAGGAAACTCCGCAGGATGGCTCACCAAGCAGGCCGTATTTCTCGGTACCCATCTTCTTGAGGAACGCCGCGAAGACCCACTAAACAACCCAACATTCCAAACCCGTAAACTACCAACATTACTTGAAATTGGAGAACCCATACTCCCCGCAGAGTACAGCAAACTTTTCAATGCCGTCAACAGTCATGACTACGGGCAAGTAAGGGATTATTTGGGCAAAATGACACCCGATGAACGAAAGAAGCTTGTACAAAAACTCGCAAATACATGCAAGGCCTCCATACTCATTATGCACGAATGCTCAACACTCGGTGACATACCGAGTAGTAAACAAAGTTCACCCGAAGGATTCCCTATGAAGACACCCAAGACCCCCAGGAAACCCAGGAAACCCAAAGGATCAGGCGAAAATATAATGGGAAGTCCAGGAATGACGGGAGACACCGAAGTCCCAGGTATCTAAAACACCACCAGAACTCATGAAGTTCAACCTGTCACGGTACAACCGGACCAAAGAGGCGTCACTCCGAAAGGAAATCTCTCTGCTCGATCTATACCCCGAAGGAGAGAGAGAAGCACTAGAGGAGTACGGTCCCGTAAACCCCGCTGAAGCAGCCGCAGAAACTAAGCTTTTTCCCGAAGGTGACGAAATCCCAGATAGCCTCTCCGAACTCGCACAAAAAATACACGAAGAGATCCGCAAAGAGCAGGAGACCGGAACACAAAGAATATCCGAAATCCTCCAAATACAGGGAACCGAAGCCGAAGATAAATTAAGATCCGCAAAGGGTGACGGACCACGATTCGGCAGACTGCTTGTACTCACCGCATTCCACCCAAACCCGTATGTACGATGGACAGGAATACACGATTTCGGGACGGAAATATCCGCTCTACACCTAAAATACCTACTCAAGGACCCACACGCAGGAATTCAGTCACAAGCACAATGGGAGTCCGAACGCAGAGCCACCAACTCAAGATCCTGAAGACTTGCGCAACTCCTCCAAATCAGACAGGTCTTTGACTTTGGTTCCGCTGTCATATGACCATGCATAGCCAAGCTTCACCATTATGTCATTAATTGCCTCTCCGTCCGATTCCCTTATGACCCCAAGCAGTCTGCCATATTTGTCGTCCTTGAATGTATTGATGACCAAGTTGTTTTTGTTCTTTTGGAGCCAAGATTCCAGAAATTCTTTGGATTCTTTGCCCATGGACTTTTCTTTCAGATTTTTTGTGTGAGTTTCAGGAGCGTCAATCCCGTATAGCCTGATTCTCTGCTTACAAAATATGCCAAATCCCAGATCTAGGGTGCAGTCAACGGTGTCTCCATCCACAACTTTTTCTATAGACGCAATTTTATATTCGTACATGCATCCTATTACTAGCTTCTGCTTAGCAAATCCTCCTAATACAGAGAGCGTGTGAAGCCGAAGATAAATTAAGATCCGCTCTGAAAACCCTCTAATACATCGCTAGGAAGCCTATCCTCCATCGCTAGGGGACTATCCTCCATCGCTAGGGGAATGTATCGGTTCCCCTCTCCTCCATCGCTAGGAGCCTCTCCTCCATCGCTAGGAGCCTCTAATACATCGCTAGGGAGTTACGCACTGCGTCTCCATTAGTAAATTATTTTGTTTTCCTGATTCCTAAATAATCCCCACTTTGCCCCACATTGCGACACTTTTCTACACTCTTCGACACTGCTGTTTTTATAACATGCCGATGCTGGCACTGAGTTATTAATTTTGTAACATGCTAATTGGGCGTGCTGTTCTGCATGCCAAAAAAGAAACCCGCCCTTTTTTGAGGACGGGTTCTTTTGGAAATCAAGCGTACCCTGGCGTGTACGCAAGCCCCTTTGTGGGGAGTTTTTTAGAACTTTAGTTGGGCACTGAATCCGACGATGAGTTCGAGTTCGGGTGCATTATTGTTACTGAATGGGATATCGCAATTGAACCCGAGTGATGCGTTGCTGCATGGTGTCCACTGGAGTGCTGGTCCTATTGTGTTGACGTTGCTGCCGTTGTCGAGGTACCAGAAGTTATAGTTGGCTCCGACTTCGATAGTTTTCGAGAGGTTGTAGGCGAGTCCACCCTTTACGTTGGCGATATCTTCTGTGGTGAAGCCACCGAAGACTGGGATATAGTCTCCATTGGTATTGAACTCCCAGTTCATTCCTGCGTTCCAGTGTAGTGCTTCGACGGGTGTACTGCCGTCCATCCAGGCACCGAGGACGGGGTTAACGCCGTTTCCACCGAATCCTGCGGAGTCTGTGGGTAGTTTGAGGTCAAGTGCGAGAGAGAGGGTATCTACGAAGGATACTGGCTTGTGTAGTGCGACCCAGGAGAGTCCGAGATCAAGCATGCCTGTGCCTGTGGATCCGTCCGTATAGACGGGGAGTGTGAGGCTGGCACTGAGGTCTTGTATTGGTGTTTGCCAGTCTATTGTGGACAGGAACTGTGTGACGTTAGTGTTCTGCAGGTTGAAGAAGTTGATTTCTTCGGAGAACGAGAACTTTGCGAGGCTGAGGGCGTCGCATGCTGGTGTTGCTGGTGTTTCGTCCCCTGCGATGGCGGGTGGGCAGCAGCCGTCCCCTGCGATGGCGGCTGTTGAGAGTGCAGCTACGAGGGTTGCTGAAATTGTGTAACTATTCATTATATGAATCTCCTTGCCCCTGTGGGGCCTGTAAAGTGTATGAGGGTTATTATCGACAGAGCTGGATATAATCCTTTTTGGTGTACGCTCTGGTATAAAGGGGCTTCTCCGCACTCTTAAGCAAACCTTACCTTAAAAAATGTGTATTATGAGTTATTAATAATTTGGAGTGGCTGGAGAAGCCCCCTAACCAGTGTCTCTGTACAGGGTTCTGGAGTTCTGGCTCTGGAGGGTGTGTATCCTGAGTTTTTGTTATCCAGATGTGTCAGAGATATACTGTTCTCGGCCATTTTCTTTTTCCCTATAGAGTTCAGGTGTAATATTTTCGGTTTTTTATTTTTGTTCCTTCTGGTATTATTTTTGTTTCTGTGATTAAAAAAAGTCCCTCTGCACGCAGAAGGGGTCTGCGGCAGAGGGTTTGGAAACCGGAGAGTTCTGGACTCTCTGGAATGTTCTATGGGGGTTTATTATTTGGTTTTGGGATATTTTTCCTGCCCCGAAATATTATTTACGGCCTTTTTTCTTGTATTTTTGAGGTAGGTCCAGTCTTTGTTCCGGAGAGCTGACCAGGAGATGTGGAGGGCCCATGTTGCGTACAGGTAGTCGTCAATGGCGTCTGGGTGGAGCGGTGGGATTTCCCGAATGGCGTTGTCGAGTTCGGTTTCCAGGAGTTCAAGAAGTGATTCTGCTTCGGGCAGATCTGTGTCTACGGCGAGGGCACTGTTTCCGATATCGATGAATTTTTGTGAAGACATGAAAGTTTTCATAATGATTATTTTCTAGTGTTAGCGGTTGCGTCGGAGTTGTTGGCGGATTTCGGGTCCTTGAGAGAGGAGGGTCACGGCTCGTTTTGAAGCATCGGATGCTGCGGTCATGCACGCACTAAACTGGTCCTGTAGTCCCAGGCCCTGAGCTTCGTAGATCATGGCAATCGCTTCATTCGCACAGATTCCTGTCTGTTCGATCTTCAGGTGGATGGTTTCGGGTTCATCCCAGAGATCCATTGACCGATCAATTGAATTGATAGTGGATTTGATGTAGAGAAGTTGATCCTCCGCAGCACTGCGCAGGGGGATGAAGGTGTCTACGTAGGCAAGGGTCCCTTCCCCTTGGGCGATGCGGAGTCTCCTGAGAAGTTCGTCTCTCTCGTGAGGCGAGAAATCCCATTCGTAGATGTCTCGTCTGATCCCTAGGCGTACACTGCGTGCCCAATCGTCTTTAAGAGTTAACTCTTTGTAATTAGGGCACTTACGCATCTCATCCAGGAGCGTAGAGTGGAATCTGAACCAGGTTTCCATTCGGCTCTCCGGAGAGCCCTGAACGGAGGATCGTTCTGCCTGAGAGTCGGATACAGTCGCGCAGGCTGTCTGGAACAGGAGGGATACAGGAAGGATCAAGACGGCTAATGCATTTTTCATATTGTCTCCAGCCCTGACGCGCACCCTTGTAGTGCTCATTTTCGATGATTTTTGAAAGATGAGATCTGAATATGGAGGCACTGAGGGCCTTGGGGCCCAGCAGCGCTTCGGGTGAAGCGGGACGCACTGAACCGTCCCTACGGTCATATTTTTTGCCATCAGGATGGTTTGCGTACCTGCGTGCTCGGGTAAAGCCCATCTGGATAAACTTTCTGGCCATGTCGGCACCAGGGAAGTCTCCGTCCAGTGAGTATCTGCAGTAGAGAGACAGGATGCTGGACGCACTGAGCTGAGCTTCGGCAGGAGCCCGGAATCTCCAGTGAGGCAAGATCTCTGACTTGTAGGGTTGAACTAAAAGAACCCCCTGCTCTCCTCTTCCGACTCTGTACAGATGCGGTGTCTCCCGCATGTTCAGCTCTCCGTAGGGAAGGTTGTAATTAAAAGGAGCCATTCTTTTCGAATCTGATGATTGGTGACTCTGGCACCACTTGGTGGCGGAGTCACGGTACGAACGGAGGGTCTCGGTTGGGTAATTTTATTTTGCATAATTTTTTTGGTAAAAGAAATGTCCCGCTTTGACGAAAGAATTCTCTAGGTTCTATTTTTGCCCGAATAATTTAAAAAAGGAGTCCAAGCATGGATAGCAAAGCAAGAGAGATAGACGGAAGCCAGTTCAGAGAGGTTGTTCTAGAGAACCCAAAGCCAGTCATGGTCGATTTTTACGCCCAATGGTGCGGACCTTGTCGTCTCATGTCACCGGTCGTTGACCGGTTAGCAGGTGAGTGGAGTGACCGCGTGGAGATCGTGAAGGTAGACACAGACAAGGCAGGAGAGATCTGTCGTGAGCTGGGGGTGCAGGCGCTGCCCACGGTCATGATTTTTTGGGCAGGAGAGACGATTGCCCGATTAGTTGGTTTCCGTGGCGAAGACGGGTTGCGCAGAGAGCTGAAGCGGGCAGAAGAGATCTGTGCGGAATATTCCCGGAGCTCGGACAGTCCCGACTCGGGGCACCGAGAAGGGGCGGACTAGAGAGACGTGCCTATTAGGGTCTCTTCTCTTTGGGTCAAGGGTGGGTAAAAGTCAGGGTTCTGCCACAATCCATGGTGTAGCCAGTACTTTGAATACATATTACGAGTATTCCAGATCTCCCCACGTGTCCATCCATACAGGTGGAATGGCAGCCCCCAATGCATGCGCAATAGCAGGAAGATCATTATCCCAGTCTCAAAATTTCTGCTTAGGTAGGGCGCACTGAATGCAAAACGGAAAGGAAGCAACCAAGCAAACTCCGCCTGCTGGAGGGCTCGAGCTGACTCGAGAGCCCGTATGTGCTCAATTGCCTTTATTATAAAGGCCTCACCACTTTCCCTAGACAGACAACCAGTAGGTATGGGGTCTGCAGGTACACGCAGAGGGGGCGTCTTGGTTCTACGAATCTCCCAGTCAGATCCAGAACGGGCGTCCACAGAGGCCTGAACAAGTGATGCGACGGAGCTCACGTGTTCCGTTTTTAGGGTACCCATATCCGTTACCTCTCCGTACAGTGCATAGACTTTATTAATCAGCAACATTGTCCCCCGAATGGCAGGATCTGTTTGCTCCATTCGATTGTGGGTGTGCTCAATAATTGAAAAATCGCTACGTTCCACCCCCGAAATATGGAGGAAGTTTTTCACAAATGTGGAAAGGTAGACAGGTTCAACCCGAGGAAAAGGACGCATAGGCTTTAAAAAAATAACGAATGGATTTGTTAAAAACGTACCCTTTTCTCGTCCAAATTAAGAGAATCAAAAAATGACAAGTTTAGTAAAAGAAAATTATTCACACGTCAGGAAAATGACGGATCGCTCAAAATCAGGAAGCACTGAACTTCTTAAACTGAGGAAACACCATCTCAGCTCATGTGAGCTCTCGTGTGTGAGTAGAGCTTGGTCAGACGGCGTATGGGTAGCACCGTACCGCAAAGGCATACGTTCCTGCTTCGTAGGCGCACTCTGGGAACTTGGCAAGGACACTCCACACAGGACAGAGAATGTTTGCGAAAAATTCATCGATATCGCTGCCCTGACGGAACTTAAAGGGGGTACGGTTCTTGACTCCTATAGGAAGAGAAGAGCTGGATCAGAGAACCCGAAGAACATGATCGACATCGGTCGGGAGCTCCAGAGACTCTCCGGCATGCATCCCTATGGCCTCAAACTGGCACAGATAGGACATTCTGTGGATATATTGAGCATTGGTGGGGATATCCATATCCGCTTGGCTTCACACGTCCAGGGGAAGGTCGTCATCCCCCGGAATGACCTGGTCACCCCGTACCGCAAGAACACAGTGCTGGCGACGGTGGAACTGACATCAGATCTGCAGAATTCGGGAAGATGGACAACAATCCGCGAAATCCGTGACTGCGACTGTGATAGCAAAAATTAATCGGATGAAAGTTTCCGGGAAGCGGTTCTGAAAATTACATCGGCGGATCGAAGCACGCACCACTTGACAGAGGGGTGCGCTGTGGTATATTACGACACTTTGGTGAGTTGTTTAAGACCGGGGCAAAAGTTTCATCGTGAGAATACGCTAGTAGGGTTCGCCACATTTCTGATTCAGAGGAGAAAAATAATTATGGCTCGTACAAAGGGGACTGTGGAGGGAATTGTCGGCAAGGTTTCTCTCGGCAGACAGGTTGAGTTCTTTGTCCAACTGTTCGGTTGGGACGAGGAACGGATTGTGGCTGCTCTCGTTGCCACCGATCCGACCGTTTCCGATCCTGATAAGATGAAGAATCTCAGGAATCTTATCCGTGTAACAAAAAGCAAGTTCAAGTTTGAAACTCAGGAGAGTGACATGATTGATGGCATTGTCGGCAAAGGCGAAATGGTTGGTTTTGACAATATCAAGGCTCAACCAGTTGACCGGATTGCCTGTGGAATAAGCCAAATTGACGAATTGTTTGGTTATTCCGATGAGTTCAAGCGTTGGGGATTTCCGCGTGGTCAGGTGAGCCTTATCGCGGGAAGTCCGGGTGTCGGAAAGACCCGACTCATGGTTGCCGTCTGTGGCTCCATGACGGAACCCATAGCCAAAAAGAAGTCCACGGCTGTCTACTTTCAGAACGAGTTTGCCCTAAGCCAGTTCAAAGTCATGTCTAGCCGCGTAATCAAGGAAGGCAGTCGCTTCATCTGCGGCGATCTACACAGGTTGAAGGATCAGTTGGACTGGATTACGGAGCAAAAACTTTGTCCCGACCTTGTTGTCGTTGATTCGATTCAGATGCTTGCAGAGGCAAAGAACAGATCAGGCATTGAGCGATGTATTGCTGCCTACAAGTGTGCTGCAATGGAGCGCGGTTTCCATGTCTGCTTCATCGGTCAGTTGAACAAGCAGGGTGAAGTTGCGGGTAGCCGAAGCGTGGAACACCTTGTGGATCAGGTATTTACGGCGAAAACTGCCTTTCTTCCAAACCAGTTCTCTCTCCATGTCACGAAGAACCGTTGGGGTCGTTCAGGTATCTCTGCCCGGTTTGAACACCACGGGTTCGGAGTCCGCTGCGTCAGCGAAGGGTTGAGTTTGGCGGAAAAATAATTAATCGTTTGAAAAGTCTCAAACTTCTTTCCCCAAAATTACATCAGGGGAATACACTAATGGAGTGACCAACAAGAACTCTCAGCGTTGAGAGTCAGGATTGGTCAATAACAAGTAAGGATACAGTAATGTTTAATCCCATTGTTCGTCCGTCCGCTGTCTACAACGAGTCCACCGGGGAATACGATTGCTCGGTCACGAAGGATCAGGCGATCCTCGCCGCAGCCATCTCCTCCTGCTTTGGTTCAGGCGAGGCTGACAAGGCAATCATCGCCGCTTGCAAGCGTTCGTTTGAGCCGAATCAGCAGTACCACTTCGATGCCAACATCCGCATCCGTGGGACGCTCAAGACGCAGAAGCCCCGCGTCTGCGCGGTCAAGGCGAAGGACAACTACAAGGCGGCTCTCATCGAACTCCTCAGCGATGCAGCCGTTCCTCAGTCGGTCAAGGACCGCATCCGCATCAAGTTCACCGCTGAGTCCGCTCGGCGTGATGGCTTCGACACCAAGACCATCCTCACATCGGTTGATCCCGCCGTGCGCGAGACAATCGAAGGCATGGACCGTTCGCTCCCCGAAGAGGTGACTTATCCGCCGTCCGTCAGCGGGACCGTCACTTGGGAGACTGTTGAAGTCCCCGTTGCCCGTTCGGAGCCTGAGCGCATCCCGGTCGGCACGGGAGGAAAGGCGATCACCAAGCGGAGCGATGAGGGCAAGACCTCGCCGCGCAAGAGCGTGAATGGTCGCTGAGACAGACACCGCAAACCCTCCCGGCATGGTTTTCTTTCGCCATGTCGGGAGGGAATCTTTCATCCCGTGAATAGGCTAATCGTGACACAAGGAGAACCCGATGACTACCAAGACAATCGCCCGAATGCCGCTTGCATCAATGGTCAAGGTCGATGAACTCATCTCCAAGTTGGAGAAGCGTGACCGTGACCGCGAGGACTTTATGATCCTTGACCCTAAGGATGTGGACTTGCGCTACGAGATCGGAGACAAGGAGCAGGGAGAGAAGGACAAGTTCCTGATGACCTTCAACGACAGGGACATTGAACTGTCTGACTCCGCGATCTCATCCGCTTGCAGGATGCTCAAGACAACTCCGCAGTATTTCCGCGAGAACTTCTCTGATTGGCAGCGGAAGTTCTGCTCCGACTTTTCGTCAGCAATGAGGCACAACGAGCGGGGCTGCTACGCCCGTACCGACTGCCTCCGCGATGGAATCAGCCGAAGGGTTGAGAGTTTCGTTGGAGGAAACTGGCAACTGAATGTCGGTGAAAGCACCATCGTCCGTGGAGTCGCGGAAAGACTGAACGCTCAGTACGGCGACAGCATCCTCGGTGTGCAAGTCGTGACCGAAGGCGGTCGCAACAGCGTGTACCGATTCGTGTTCGGCAACACGATCATGGGCAACGACAACCATGTGAAGATGTATCCCATGATCTCGCTGATCCACAGCCCGTATGGATTCAGCACTACGGAACTCTCGCTCGGCATCTACCGCGTGATCTGCGAGAACGGTGCGTTGCGCCGTGACTTCTCTGCGGGAACCGCCAAGTGGAATCAGCGCAGCAACCCCGACACATTCTTCTCCAAGATGAACGGTGCGATTGACGCTGCGGGAGACTTCTCAAACGAGTGCAAGCGTCACTTTGAGCGAATGGTTGAAAAGAGAATCAACCACCACCCGCTCATCGTTCTTAAGAGCCTGTTCAACGGGAAGGCGATCACCAACTCCCATCTTGAGAGCGCAACGATGTTCCTGACGGAGCGTGACATCAGAACGGAGTACGATATGCTCAATGTCCTGACGGACTCTGCAAAGACGCTTCACCCGCTTCAGAAGCGTCAGGAAGCAGAAAGCAACGCCCTCCGCATTGCCATGCATGGGGACGGGTTTGGCGGGTTCGTCACGGAATCCCGTCTTGCCGAAATGGAACTTCTTGAGTCCTGATAACAACAAAAATTACATCGCAGAAATAAAGTAATATAAACAGGAAAGCGTTTGACTATTCTTGGCAAATGGCTATCCTAAATTGAAGTTAGGCGTTCCTAACAGATCCTTACCCCGGAGATTCAACACAATGGCTAGAACTGCTACTCCCACCGTGACCGATTTCTCGGTCGAAACCATCCGCAAGTTCGCTCTGTCGAACAAGTCGTTCATCTCTGCCATCAACAAGCGGCGCAGGGAACTGACGAGCCAACTCAGCGAGATCGACACGATGCTCGGCAACGAGGAAGAGGCTCCTAAAGGCAAGCCCGGTCGCAAGCCCGGTCGCAAGCCGGGTCGAAAGCCCGGTCGCAAGCCCGGTCGCCCCGCTGCGGTCAAGCGCGGTCGCCCTGCCAAGAAGAAGGCAGGAAAGGTTGGTCGCCCCCCGATGAAGAAGAAGCGGGCTTCGGCTACCGCTGCTCCGGCAACAGGTCGCGGTCGCGGTCGCCCGTCGAAGGGCAAGCACTCGCTCCGTGATGCCGTCCTGACCGTGATCCGCAACAACGGCGGTCGCGTGGATGTCAGCGATATCATCAGCCACCTCAAGAGCGCGGGTTACGATGTGTCTGCCAAGACCATCAATGTGATGATCCAACACGCTCTCAGCGCACTCGCTAAGGACGGCATGATTGACCGTTCGGAGCGTGGCGTGGCGAAGGTCACCGCGAAGGGTTCCACCGCTACCGTGGTGGTCGAAGCGGCTGATAACGCTGAGGAGTCCTCGGAAGTTGCCGCGTAAAAATCCCAAATAGTGGGTGACGGACAGGAGAGCAGAGCCGTATACTCTCCTGTCCCCACCCTCTAAAGGGAACACCAAGCCCCCGGAAGGCGGTAGAGGTTGACTGCAAAGTCCCTCTACCGCTTTTTTATTAACCACCTTTTACCGATACAGACTTTGTGTTCGTAATCTTTAATGCGGGACTGTGGCGGAATCGGCATACGCAGCAGACTTAAAATCTGCCGACCTCAAAAGTCTTGTGGGTTCAAGTCCCACCAGTCTCACTAATGACCAATCAGTCAAAAACTTGGATAGCAATGGTTCAGCAGCAAGAGGATGAAGTATTCATCCCTCTGCCTGATGAATTAGTTAATCAATTGGGTTGGAGCGATGGAGACAACCTCAATTTTCAAATAAAGGATGGCTCCCTGATTTTGAGTAATCAGTCAATCCTAAAGTCGGAGTGATTGTTCTCAAATCAAGGGAAAGGAGACACTATGTTTTGGTCGGTTGTTTTTTCTATAGGAGTAGGATCGTTTGGTTATTGGATAGGCTTCAAGCAAGGCAAGAAAGACGGATTTGCCTTAGGCGAATCCACAGGCTACAATAAGGCGAAGTCCAAGTATGACATACCTTTACGCAAGAGCGTGAACCATCAGGTCAAGCCAAGCGTAAGAGCAAAGTCAGGACCAGTTGATACCGTATGGATGGGCTAGTGCCATTCAAGTCTTGCAAGGAAGCAATTTTAAGTCCCGTTTTTAGGAGTTGTTAACAATGAGTATGAGTGAACACGCCGTTAGCATGAGACTGAGCCCCACTTTCTCCGAGATTGAAAGCAGAGTTTCGTCATCAAGAGTTCCGCGTCCGAAGAGTTTCATCTTCCCCCAAGCACCATTCGCTGCGGGTAGCATCTTCATGTGCGTGAACCAGGAAATGGCGAAGGAACTGATCGCTTTGATCAAGGACACTTGCTGCGATGATCGTGGCAATGTCGTTGAAGACGGTTGCAACGAGGAACTCGTTGGGCTTGCCGAAAAGTTGCAGAACAACATGGACTTCAGCGACTTCCACCGGGAGCGCAGACGAAGGTTCTACAACGCGAACCACGGAAACGACTGAGAAACTTGCTCAGTCAATTAAAAGGACCGCACCGAAAGGTGTGGTCTTTTTTGTCCAAATGTAATCCCCAACCGTATGTTTGTCTTGCTTGAAGGTTGAAGGGAGATTAGCTTAGCGGCCTAAAGCCTTCGACTCATAATCGAAATACCACTGGTTCGAATCCAGTATCTCCCACTCGTTGATATTTAAGAATCTCGCTAATAAAGGAAACAGAAATGGCAAGAACATCTCGCAATTCTCATAATGGCCTTAAATCAATCAGCATCCGTGACGAAGAGAGCGCATCCCGTTACATTGACGCTTTCGCTGGCACGATTAATTCTTCTCCCGCAGCAAACGGTGCTTATTCCAAAGCCGTGAACAATGGCGGCTGGACTAACCCATCCGGTCCTTTTGGACTGACCAATCAGGGACTCATCAAGAGTATCGTATGGTCAGTCTCGATTCTCTCGTCCCGCGCAAAGAACGGAGATGCAGAAGCAAGAGAGATCATCGCGTCTATTGAGCCGATCATCAACGGAGCGCAGGACCGCCCGGTGTCTGCTCCGGCTGTTGCCATCGCCAGTAACAGCCAACCCGCTGAGGTGGCCTGAGGGCGGAGTGAGGGAATCTGGGAGAACGCTCACCTTCGGGTGGGCGTTTTTACATCCGGGGAATAAACTAATGGCGGAGACTCAAGAATGACCAATCAACAAGAACGAATGGCTTGGGAACTTCACAAGAACAACAGGATCAACAGCAGACCTGCGCCACCGGACATGAACCGAACCTGCTACGAAGTGTTTGATTCGTTCGATGAGTTCGTGGCCAACGGCAGCCCGTATCACCTTAACGGGTGCGGAGGTCTGCCACCGCAATTCGTGCAAACGGCATCTTCTTCTGTGCCGATGGTTGAGTACCATGAACAGGACAGGGGACAGGTAGGCGAATCCGTCACCATCAATCAGGATTCAGGCATCAGTCCTCAAACCGATGCAGCCCTGTGGTCACAGGCCACCGGAATCCCTTTTACTCCCTACTTCGGAACCATCGGCGCGGAACACATGAGGCTCCTGCGCGAGATGAATCAAGGATACAGGTGGTAATAAAGTGATTCGTCATTTCGGGTATGCCTGTCAGAACATGACATTGAGTGAGTTGGTCAAACCCAAGAGCAAGAGGGTTTTCACAGACCGCACTCTCAGGCTTGCCAATTTCAGCATCCGAAGAGTAGATGAACTGATCCTTCAAAATGTGAAGGACTTGCTCAAGATCGTCCATTGGAACAAGGATCACGGAATCCACTTCTTCCGGGTAGGCAGCAATGTGTTTCCATTCATGGATCACCCGGAACTGAAGTACGGAATTGACGATCTTGCACACGCATCAGACATCAAGGCAATCATCGCAAGGGCAGGAGAAGTGGCGCACTCAGCAGGGATGAGACTCAGTTCTCATCCGGGTCCGTACACCTGTCTTGCATCTACTGATGAAGCGATTGTCCAAAAGTCAATCGACTCTCTCAATATGCACTCGCTCATGGGCGATCTGCTCGGTCACGATGAGTTCGTCATCAACATCCATGTTGGTGGCTCATACGGTGGAGATTTCAATGGGACCGCAGACAGGTTCATCGCCAACTGGAACAAATTGTCTGATCGGGTAAAATCTCGCCTTACCATCGAAAACGATGACAAGAAGAATATGTGGACCGTTGACAAAATCAACGACCTCATCTGTAAAAGAATTAATCTGCCAATCGTGATGGACATTCATCATCACAGGCTCAACCCCGGAACTCTGTCCGTGGAGGATGCGCTTATGACTTCCTTGATTACTTGGAAGAGTGGAAGGGTTCCGAAGATTCATTATTCGGACCCGCGTGACGAAGAGTATCCTCAAGCCCACCATGACTTCGTTGATGGATGGAAAGACCTTCCCGATGTCGGAATGGAGTTCGACTGTATGCTTGAGGCGAAGCATAAAGAGTTGGCATTGCTCAGGTTACGCGAACGAATCTGAGAAACTTTCATCCGGTGAATAAAATAGTCCTGCCCGTGTGGGCGGGACTTGTCTTTTTCGGGACAGTCAGAACTTTCATCGAAGAAATAAACTAGCGTCACTAAGGAGAAATCACCATGTCACCCATTACTGCTGCAATCAACAAGTTCAACGGCGTTTTCGTTCCCCCGGTCAATGACACCTACTTCATCACCGCAGAGGTTGAGAGTCTTTTCAACCGACTGAACATCCTGTCTAAGAACAAGACACAGAAGGTTCTTCTGCAAGGCGCACATGGCGCAGGCAAGACTGAGATGGCAATGCAGTACGCAGCCCGTGCGAACAGACCCATGCTCATCATGGACTGCGCGAATCTCAAGGAGCCGCGTGATTGGTTCGGATACAAGACAATCGTGAACGGAGAGATTGTGTGGCACGAATCTCAGTTCGACCGTGCAATCAGCACGGGTGGTCATGTCATCCTGCTTGACGAAATCAACCGTGTTCATCCCTCTGTCCTCAACACTCTTATCCCGCTGCTTGACGGTCGTGGATTTACCTACCTTGAGGAAAAGGGAGACTGCATCCGTGTCGGCAACGAGACTGTGATCTTTGCTACCATGAACGAGGGCGCGGGTTACACGGGTACAAGCGCGACCGACATCGCTCTGCGCGACCGCTTCTCTCGCATCGTTGAGGTTCAGTATCTTGTGAAGGCAAAGGAGATCGAACTGCTCTGCAAGCGCACGGGCATCAGCAAGTCTGACGCTACTAAGTTGGTGGACATTGCCAATCAGATTCGCAAGAAGAGCATGGGTGTTGGATCGTCCTTCTCTATGGCTTTCTCAACCCGTCAGTTGATCGCTGTCGCGGAGGACTTCGTTATTGACGGCTCTGATTCACTTCAGTTCACCATGACCAATCTGTTCTCTGCCGAAGGTGGGACGAACAGCGAACGAGCCTCCGTGCTTCAGTTGATTCAAGGCAAGTTCGGCAGCGGCGAGGACGCCGCCAAGAGCAAGATCAAGGGCGAGTGAAAGTTACATCCGCTGAATAAAGTAGTCGCACAAGGAGACTTCCCATGAGCAAGAGAAACGACAAAGAAGGTCAATCCGAAAGCGGTTGGTGGTTTGACCGCTACGACTACGATTACCGTGATTACTCGTATAGCCGCGAGAGTGGTTCCCGTGGTTGGATGAGCAAACTCGGTGGCTACGATGACTGCGGCTATTCGGGATGGTACGGTTATCAAAAGGATGATCCGAAGCGGGTCTTTCAGAATCTACTCAATCAGTTGCAGAACAGCGCGAACATCATCGGTGATAACGATGATGGTGTCCTCAAGGTAAAGTGGTCGAATGGCGAGAATTGCAATGACACGACAGGTGTTGTCTACCTGTCTCCCGACAACCTCACCAACCAAGAAGGATGTGTCGAAGAAGAGACTGTTGATGCCATGACGGGCAAGGTCTACCTCGCATCAGCCATGCGCGATACGGTCGATGAAGATTCGTACCGTGCTGCTCAAGTTGCCCGTGATATGTCGGCAAAAAGCCATATTCATCGTGGTGCTGTGAAGATTTGGGAAGCAATCGAAACCTCCATCGCCCGTCACAAGGTGATTGGGGATTGGGTTGGGTTTGCTCCCTATATCTGCAAGGATTCGGAACGCTCCTCTGCGACAAAGGATGACATTCAGAAGTTCATTGATGCCTCTTCTGAAAATCCAAACATTGATGCTGCGGTATTGGCTATCTCTTGGAATCTCTTGAACCCAAGTGACCGCATCAGGATTCCCGACTGCTATGACTCCTGTGTTGATGCCGCAGCAGAAATCCTAAGCGAGGAGATCAAGTCGAAGGATCGTTTCCGTACCGCGTTCTCTCTGTCATCGAAGATCGCGTCTATGCTCCCTAGTCCTCCGAAGGAAGAGGACAGCAGCGAAAGTGGGGTCGATAGCAAGGATGACGATGATGGTTGCAACTGTGCGGAATGTCGCAAGAGGAGAGCAGAAGCAAAGAAGAAGGGAAGCAAGAGTAAGGATCATACCCCGAAGGTATTGGATAGTTCTCTTCTTGGTGATCGCGTGACAAACAATACCGATGAAAGTCTCGCCAATCAAGAGGGCGAGAGCGATGATGAATCCGATACCGACAAGAGAGTTGACATTCAGTTGGACGGCGATGATGATTTCTCAAGACAACATGAGTTCTTGATTGCGAAAGAGGGCAACAAGAGTCAGTTTGATTCCATACTGAAGAAGCACTCGTCTGCCATTCGTGCGATTCGCAACGGTCTTTCGTTCCGCAACAACTCCATGAAGATGCCCTCGTATGGTCATCGTTCAGGGGATATTGACGAGAACGCTCTGTTCAAGATCAAGATGAATGATGACAGGATCATGCTTCGCAGCGAAACCATCTCTGAAAAGAGCATCGCCGTGTGCCTTCTCGTTGACGAGAGTGGTTCAATGGGTGGCGACAGAGTTCGCAATGCGCGTGATGTCGCAATCACTCTTGCCTCTGCATTGGGTGGCGTTGGTGGGATTACCACTTCTGTTTATGGTCACACAGCAGAGGAGAATGTTTCGGGTTGTACCATCAGAGAGTATTTCACTCCTCGCAATCCGAATCTCTCATCCTGCATGGGAATGTTGGGTCGCATGGAAAACCACGATGGATTTGCGATTCAGCACACCGCCAATGCGTTTTACCGCGACTATGGAACCTATGATCGCAAGATCATGTTCGTCATCTCTGATGGTCAACCCGCAGGGAGTAACTATGGCGGATCGACAGCCCGTAAGCACATGAAGAAGGTTGCCGATGCCTGTCGCAGAAAACTTGGCGTGGAGGTCTACGGCATCGGCATTGACAAAGCATACGAGAACAGGCATGGCAATGAAATGTATGGTCAGGACAACTTCGTGGTCTTGGAAGATGTTTCCTCGTCACTCCCGATCATGTCTCGCTTCATCCGTCAGATTGCGATGTCAATGAAGAAGTGAAAAATACAAAAATCTTGGAAGGATAATTAACCGTATGTCGATAAACATAATCCACATCGGCAGACCCAACCTTACCGTAATTCAAATAATCGGTATAAATGGGAATCATGGTAGTCCCCCATCCTCACGGGTGGGGGATTTTACATCCGGGAAATAAAATAGTGGTGTCCGAATGCATCTGTCAGCCGTATCATAAAAAAAGAAAGGGGCGGGTCGAAACCCACCCCAATCTCCACAAGAATGAAATAACTAATCAAACCTTCTTGTTCCAAGGGAAAAACTTATTGACCCACGCCCAAAGGGGTGCGCCAATCAAGGCTCCTGCAACGAACACGACAACGCTGTAGAAAACCGTACCAAGCGTACTATTAAGAATCTCCTGCATAGTTACCTCCTTAAAAAAGATTAATGGTATTTCGACCAAATGGACAACTTTCCTCTTTATCTGCGTCAGTTGGAAAGGGTCATGGAATGGTGGATAAGTACCGTGCCAACTTGGATGCAGCCCAAGTGGTTTTGGGACTTTTATTACTATCTCATCGACTAAGACGAGTCAAAGTTGCATCAGATGAATAAAGTAACTTTGGATGACACCCATGAGCGAAGAAAAATCACAGTCCATTTCCCTGTGGCTCGTCAATGAGAACGCTTGGGAATACAATGACGAATATCACTATCCGACTGAGGGCTATCATACTTTTGGAATCTTTTCTGATTCTGAAGTCGCTCAGAAAGTCGTGAATGAAATTAACCTTCGCTATTGGAGCAAAGGAGTTGGAGACTTCATCAGCGTAGACCACGAAGAGGAGTTTAAGACTTTTTGCGAAAAGCGTTCCATCGTTTGCGATGAAGATAGCGGAAATACTTGGAATGACTTTATTGAAGGATCAGCGACAAACATGACGGAAACTGATATTTTATCTTTTCTGTCTAGGATTGGATTGTCATTTGCTCATGTTGGTCAGCAAGTAACTCAAGTTTGCTTGAGTGAAACGGAAATCAACGGAGGCTTCTGTGCTACGCTTGGGGGTGGCATGGAGAGCGTAGTTCGTGACGCTATGAAAGGTCGTCCCAAGTCTGATATCGTCAAAATCGGGAAGATTGCAGTTGGTGCTTGCAAGTGTGACGGATGCGGCTACATTAACCCTGCGGGGGTTGCTACTTGCCGCCTGTGTAATCGTGAAATCGAAAAAGAAGGATAACAAATGTCTATTGACAAGAACATCAACTCTCACTTTGACGGCATCAACAAGGATACTGCCGAAGTAATCAACGATGCGATCAACGCTCCCGCCCCTACCGCAATGTGCGGCATCATTGGTTTCGACAATCTTGAGTGGGGAGAGAAGGCAAAGGCTCTTGCTGATGCGGTCAGCAATGAAGATGACTTTGACTTATGTGATCTTATTGATGACATCAAGAAGGATTGCATCCATCAGATCAAGGGTCAGAAAGATGAAGGCGAACAGTTTGAGTTCGTTCAGGCAATCGTTTTTGACAAGTTCCTAGCGGTCATCAAGCCGATGCAGTTCCGTGACAGCGATGACAAGGACATTTTCATGGAGGCTGTCGGGGTCATCGTTGAGAAGATCAAGGAGGACTTCGATGCGAAGCCGATCTTCACTTTCTCATACGGAGAGGCGTGGACTTGTGCGCTTCGCAAGACTTTCGCCGTTCGTCTTGGCAAGGCTGCGGACAATAGAGATACAATCAATCGTCTTGTGAAGTCAACTGTTGATGAGTTTGGTGGCATTGGTGCTATCCCTGAGAACCATCCCGCGCTCAAGCGTTTCGACATTATGATGTTCCTGTCGCAGTTCAACACGCAAAAAGGGTACGCATCAATCATCAGCACAGTCCCTATGGATGATTCTGTCATAGACGAACTGCACGAAGGACATCTTGCGATCCCACGGGCGCACTTGGTTGAGTCTGATGACTACGGCAAGATTGAAGGTCGAATGGTGATCGACACAGGGGGCTACGAGAAGATCAAGTTCGACATTTCCAAGTTCGATGGCGAACACACGGATATGTAATGAGACTCAAGATCAGCGAAACATTGTTCAAGGATGTATGCAAGAGTTCTGTCCTCAAGGGACATGGCAGAGTCATTGACCTTGATAGGGTTCGCCAATCTAAGGCTCATGCCTTCCGCGCTCAAATAATTCAACTAAACAGGATCAAGACATCTTTCGGTGAGACAAACAGATGCTTGGTTATTTTCTATGTTGACAGAGCATCAAGCGTCAAAGAGTTCATAGACATTGATGATGAGTTGATGAAGGAGATTGTCGTTGAGCAAGACTCTGTTTGCTGACGGGTTTGAGGATTGCGTGATTGGTTATTTCCGCAGATGCGGGCAACCAACGGTCATAGCCTATGATGCAGATAAGTGCATTCAGAAGATGGTCGCCCGTGATGGAATGACCGAAGAAGAAGCAATTGAGTATTTTGAGTTCAATGTGACAGGTGCTTGGGTTGGCGAAGGCACTCCTGCCTTCGTCTACAAAGTTACATCCCGTGAACTAAATAATATGGTAAAGGAAGGTTTTCTATGAATAAGCAAAAGAAGAAGTGGAGCGTCATCAACAACAAAAAAATCAATGACAAGGAATCATTGATTGAAACGGAAATCGTTTTCTCCAACGATGATGCAACCGAGGTGGTGACATTCGGTTTCATTCCTTATAGTAAGCATCCCTTGTTCTCAGGTGGACTTATGTCTGTTCCCGACTTTGAAAACATGAGGACAACTGACAGACTTGATGCCCGTAGGACATTCGCTGCAACCTACCACAAGTTTGAGTTCACCACATACTGCACGAAGAACTCCAAGCGCGATAAGATGTATGATTGCGTCAACATCATCACGGAGAACGGAGTTTGGTGGGGCATGGTCAGCAACACCAAGAATACGAGCGGAGTCGATTCAAACGGACTCATCAGCGCATCGAACTTTATTCTTGAGGAAGTTGAGGACGAGGACAGCGACAATCCTTTTTGTGTGATCTATAGTGGTCCTCTTGTTCGTGCAAACGAAGATAAGGACATCAAAAGAATGAAGATTATCTCTGACGAGTTTGGTGGAGTTCACAACATTCCGCACGACCATCCTTTTTTCTTGACCCGTCAGAGGGTTGCTTCAATCGCCTTTTTCCGTTCGGGAGACAAGGGCAAGGCTGTGATTGCAAGTATCAAAAAGTCCGAACTGAGTAAATTTTGTTCTAACAAGCCCGATCTAGCATCTTCCGTATCGCCTTCTATTGCTCTTGAAAATACCGAGGAAGGAGATGAAAGTTGGATTTCGCATCCAGTATTGAGCATCAAGAGACTTGCTATGGTGAGTCGGTGATCTACATGGTCCCGATGTTCCAAACGCCAAAATCACAACAACTTCTTTGGTTGCGAAGAAAAATCGCCCTTCAGAGGCTTCGGGAAAGTGTCGAGAAAGAAGAAGGCACTATTCGGCTGAAGGAAATAATTAATGAAGAATCAGAACAGAGATAAACTGATTGAGCATTTCTTCTTCAAAGGCGGATATGTCACCGTTGCCTTAGACTATTACGGCAATCGGTATGTGAGGGTTTGTATCAACGAGGCAGAGGATGAAAGTCTCTGCCCTGAACCTGAGTTTAACATTGACGCTTGGAGATATGCTTGGCGTTCGGTTTCTGTTAGCGTCAACACTCTGATGAACAGCACCGATTGTATCCTTACCGATAAAACAAAATCGGCAATCGAACAGATCAGAGAAAGAACACTTAATCAGTTTGTTCGTTCTTGTTCTTGAATGTCACTCCATGTATATGGAGTAGATAGAGAGACAACCGGATATTCGGTTCTGCCCCACCGAAAGCGAGATACATCCTCTTCCAATTTTTCATCCGGGGAATAAGATAGAGGCATGGATACCTCCTCCGTTGACAATCCCAAAGCACATGAAGTGATTGGTCAAGACCTAGATTCTCGTCCGCGTGGCAGACCCGCTAAAGTCAGGTTTGAACCCGGAGAGATCGCTGAAGGCAAGATCATCACCGCAGAGATCATCTCCCGCGTTACGGGAGTTCCGACTGATTGCATCGGAACTGACCGCTGGAGCATCGCTCGTGTGAAGTGTCGTGGTTATATCAAGACGGCTTTCAAGAGAGATTTCGGTCACGCCTGTTTCGTCAAGAACAGCGGTTCGGGTCTTGTTCCTGTTCGTGCAGTCGATACGCTGCGCGAGAGCGACAGGCGTTACCGCGAATCCATGCGAGACATCCGAGATAACGCGAGGGTGTGCTTGGAGACTGCGGCTCATAGCAACTCCATCAATCAGGCTGACAGGTCTAGTCTTACGAGTCGTGGTGCAGCCCTTGCTGCTATCGCATCATCGGTTGAGGCCCGTGAACTGAGCAAAAGACTGTGGATGGGCAAACGCGCTTTTGAAAAGCGAGATATTGCATCGGGTGAATAAACTAAACCTGAAAGGAATAATGCCCAATGGACGAGCATGAAAACTGCAAATGTGCATACTGTAGTGCGCCTGACAAGGCGGCGGAATGGGAAGCAAAGGCACTCATGGAATATGGGTTCTTTATGCACTATGTTACGGACCATGACCCGCAGAGTCCGAGCGGATTCAATTGCCATACTCACGGTCTTGACCTGATCGGAGGATTTGATCTTCAGATCACCCTTCCACTCAAGCCTGAGATCGCTTCTTCTATTTTCCATGATCTTGCCGCAAGAACGAAAAGTGGTCGCAAGTTCTCCGATGGAGAGATTCTTGACGATGTTCTGTCAGGCGGATACAAGTGCAGGTTGGTCTTGGCAGAGGAATGTGAACGGCCTGTACTGAGGATCATTCTGCCCGACCCGAAGGGCAGAATTATGCCAAATGACATGGACAAGGCATACCGAGATGCACAGTATAAGGATATTTCATCCCGGGAATAAAATAATAGTGCCATGCACGCAACATATGCATTCCTGATCTCCGTGCCAAGTTGTTTCTCTCTTAAGGGAAAGGCAGAACACGCAGCAAAAGTCTTTGAAAACGACTATGCATCATCCAGTCACATGGATGAAAACAACTGGTACGAGATTTGCGGAATCATTTCTGAAGATGGCGAATCTTTCAACTTGCTTGATGGCAAGGAAGATTACAGGGGTCGTGATTCCATCATTTCAAAGTTCATCAAGTCTAGTCCCGAGGAGACTTGGAACGGGCTAATTGATTTCAGTCACGAAACTGTCAAAGGTGAACTTATTTGGAAATTAGGTCTTTACAAGAAGGATGGGACAGTAGGAAACCCTCCACCAATATGCAAGAAGGATTTGGCTGCTTATTTGGACGCACACATTGTTGAAACGATCCAGTCAAACAAAGTTTGGTGGATGGATGGTGTGGACATAGAGACAAAATCAAATGGAGATGAACAGGTAGCCATAATGCTTCAACAGGAGGTTTCAAATCACATCCACAGGACAAGACTTATAAGAGATTGTATTCTTTCTTCCCGGTTTGGGTTGTTCAGTCGTACAATGGCTACGCCATATGACTACCCTTGCTTCGACCTTCGTGATGCTGCCGAGACTGAAGAGACACAAGATGTTGTCCTTTTGGTGGACATTCACACCTAAATGTCGAAAACAGAAATGACTGATTGAGCAAAAGGCTCTGTCGTCTAGTCTGGCTCAGGACTCAGCCCTTTCAAGGCTGCTACACGGGTTCGAATCCCGTCAGAGTCACTCATAAAAACGCCCTCATAGCTCAGTTGGTAGAGCAACCGGCTTTTAACCGGTTGGTCGTAGGTTCGAACCCTACTGAGGGCATTTGGAGATGTGTAACACCGATGTCGGAGTCGGTGTTCCGAACAAGCGTCTAAGGGTACTCAGGCGAAGTACGGCAAGCCTTGAACTTGCACGGCTAACACCGAGTCTTAAATCTCTTGCATTTCCTCAAGTTTTACAAAGGATTTTTTCTTTTCATATAGAAATGCTTAGTTCTATGTGTTTGAAGGATTGTCATGTCAAGAAAGAACAGATCATACATTTTGGTAGTTCGCTGCACCGTAGACGCGGTGGAATCTGTGCTTTCTGCGGAAAAAAGGTGTCCTTTTATTAGCAATCAGGTGGATTCCCGATATGCTTCGTCGTGGGGAAGTCAATACGAAATTGTTTATTCATGCAAACTAAAAAAAGACGCCTTTGCAATCAAGAGATGGTGGCTTGAAAATGGGCAACTGGACAATCCTGAGTTTTCAATAAATCAGTCATGCTCCACATATTCTACAACCCGTCAAACGATTCTTTTAGGGTACTGAAATACGACTACGAAGTAAGGGACTTCATCAATCGCCCAATTTACTCAGGCGGTCAATGGAAATACATTCAACTAAGTCCCGATGACTGCATCGCAAAGTTGATGCAATTCGTCAGAGATGAAACACCGAGCGATGAGTACCGCTCTGACGAACTTATTTGACACAACAGGGTCAGTTTAGGTTGGTTGAGGCTTGTTTAGATAAGGTATGATTTTTCATCGGGTGAATAAACTAATGGCATGAGTCACCCTTACCATCACGCTCTGTCAAGTGTCAAGCGTTTCGGAGGCACTTGGAGCGATTACATTGAGATTCACGAATGGTTCGATCAGACGAAGGCTCTTATCCCTGATGTTCGTCATCGGGCAATCCTTCATTCGTCTTTCGGAATCTTCCTGTGCCAACAGGTTTTCGGTGAGGTTCTTGTGCGGGATTCTGACGGAAAGCCCGTGCCTGTCCGTACCATTGCGGAGCAACACATTATTGAGGACATGGGATTTATCCCTACTCCTCAAGATTGGTTTGCGGGTATGCAGCCCGAGAAGTGGATGGCAAGAGGAGCAAAGCCTCTTTCCGCTGAAACAGAACAAGTTTTGGCTGACTAGACAATCTTAAGTTCCCGTGGCTCAGTTGGATAGAGCAGCCGCCTTCTAAGCGGCAGGTCGCTGGTTCGAGTCCAGCCGGGAACGCTTCTACGATACCCGGTTCATAGCCGGGTATTTTAACTAATCCGGGGAATCTGCATTATTTTGCTTGCCTATTTGGTCTATTGGGCTATAGTTCCACCTCTGAAGAGATGATTCAAGGTGCATAGACTACATAGGTGAAAGTTGCATCCCGAGAATAGACTAATGGGGTAATAGTGCCGCACCGAGTGGCACAACAAGTTGAGCATTCGCACAAGGATACAAATAATGCCTGTTGCAAGTCCTATTGATACCGGAACACGCACCTTGACTTTCATCATCAAGGGAATCGCACCGTTGATGATGCACAACGGTCTGTTGGCTTCGCCCTTCTATTCGTATACCAAGCGTCTGAAGGAGATCACCAAGAAGCGCGGCAAGACCGAAGAGGATCATATTGAGGTGGCTAAGATTGAGTGGGAAGGCGGTCTTTACATGAGTAGCCGCGATGCGGATACTGGTCTTTGGTCTGAGGACTCGCATCCCATCATTCCCGCTGAGTGTCTTTACGCGACCCTTCTCGCGGGAGCAAAGGCTTTCAAAGGCGGGATGTCTTTCAAGGCAGGAGTGTTCATTACTCAATCGGCTCGTCTGCGCTACAAGGGAGACAACAAGATCAAGACTCTTGCTGACCTTCGTGGCAAAGATATTTTCATCGACTCCCGCCTCGTTGATGTAAACGGCAGCAAGGTGACGCGAACCCGCCCGATCTTCCACGATTGGTCGTGCGAGTTCAATGTTGAGTATGATCCGTCCGTTGTTGATGAAGCAGACCTTATCCGTTGGGTTCAAACGGGCGGTAGGCTCAAGGGTCTTTGCGAACTGCGTCCAACGATGGGTCGGTTCACCATTGAGTCTTACAAGTGATGCTCTCCTCTCTCCGCAGAAATGCGTAGAGAGGCTTTCTTATGGTCTGCTTTGGCAGGATACGGTTCGTTGCGCTCAGGAGTGGTCTGCTTCTCGCCTTCTACCGGGGAAACCCGGTTTGGAGGCTTTCTTTAGGTCGGATGCCCTCAGATTGGGCTAGTTTAGGTAGGGTGTGATGCGATGTGTTCCGCTTCTCGCCTTCTACCGGGGAAACCCGGTTTGGAGGCTTTCTTTAGTCTTGTTGGGGCATGATACGGTCAGGTTCGGTAAGGTCAGAAGAGGTATGCTTCTCGCCTTCTACCGGGGAAACCCGGTTTGAAGGCTTTCGTGGGTACGGCAAAGTTGCATCCGTTGAATAAAGTAGTCTTGCCCAAGTGGGCAATCTCAATCATCTAGGAGCAGAACAACAATGGCACATGGAATTAAGAATCGTGATCGCGTCCTCATCGTTGGTGACCGTGGTTGGCACGGGTTGGGTCAGCAGATGGATTCGATCAGCATGACCGATCTCAAGGAGCAGTTCCCATACTCCTACGAGAAGGTTCCGATGTTCACCGCCGATGGCGTGGAAGTTGAAGGCTTCAAGGCTGTCATCACTACCGATGACAAGCAGAGCAACGGTGTCGTGGGTGACACCTACGAGATCATCAACCTTGACGAGATGTTTGGTCTTGCTAACGATCTTGTTGTTGCTCACGGGACGGGTCGTGTTGTCAGCGCAGGAAGCCTTCACAACCGCGAGGACTTTTTCGTTGATCTCGGCATCGACCGCGAGTTCCGCAGCGGTGAGGATGTCAACAAGCCATTCATCGGTATCACCAACAACTTCTGTGGTATGCGCCACTTCGTTGCGGGAGCGCACATGAACAGGATCGTCTGCGCCAATACTCTGAATCTCATGCTCCGCGAAGTCAAGGGTTCTCCTCGCGCCATCAAGATTCGTCACACTAAGGGTGCATGGAACCGACTCGCTGAGGCGAAGCGCATTCTCGGCATCACCCTTGCCGCGTTCGACAAGGCTGATGAGGAGATGCACCAAATGATCTCCAAGAAGATGACCGATGCAGAGATCGCTTCGTACTATGATGCCATCATGCCGATGACCAACATCCCGCCTCGCCGTGCAGACGAGAACGAGGAGCAGTATGAAGCCCGTGTTGAAACCATCGAACGCGCAAACCGCAAGGCTTCCCGTGTCCGTGCAGAGTGGAGCATGACGCTTGACAACGAGCGCGGCGTTCTTGGTCAGGAGCCGAACCTTTGGCTTGCGATGAACTCCGTGACCAAGTGGGTTCAGCATGAGAATCAGGTGAAGAACGAATCGACCAATCCCCTGATCCGTGGTTGGAGCAACCGTTTTGCAACGGGCTTCAAGATGACAAACGAAGCCCATGACGCAGCATTGTCTGTGCTTGGGTAAACCGAACTAAGGTTAGGTATGGCGAGTCTAGGTATGCCCTGCCATTGTATGGTCTGTCAAGTTCAGTCCCCTTCACCGGAGAAATCCGGTGGAGGGGTTTTGCCGATAAACATAATGACTGCCTTGTGGTGAAACGGTATCACGGGAGACTTTGGATCTCCTTTTCTTGGTTCAAATCCAAGCAGGGCAAATCTTTCATCCTGGAAATAAACTAATCGGACAAGGAGAACCGGATGCAGAACCCCGTTACCATCACCGAAAACTGCCGAATCACCGGAGAGGCTTACTCAGTCACGGTGGATTCAGGCGACCTTGAGCGTTACAAGAACGGCGAGGGTCTGATTCAGAACATCTTCCACTACCTTAACGCAGGGGATCGTGAGTTCATCAAGACAGGCATCTCGCCCAAGGGTTGGGAAATCATGTTTGCAAACGAAGAAGAGGACTAACAATGTCATTTGAACTACGCGCACGGATTATGATTGGAAGAGGGTACAAGTTTGCCCTCGCTCAGATTTCTGAGGACGGTGTTAATGAGTTCATCCCTGCATTTGCAAACCGTGGTGCTTTTCTTGTTCCCATATGGATCAAGTCTCAGGATGCCCACAATGTTGTCGCGGTTCTTGGTAGTGAACCAACAGACGATCAGAAGGAAGTGACCATCCCGCGTGGCTACATCCTCAGCATCGCAATGATGCCAAGTATGTAAGTGCCATCTCAATAATTGGCAATCTTTCATCGGGCAAATAAACTAATAGGACAAGGAGAACCGGATGCAGAACCCCTTTGACAACGAACCTGAGTGTTCCTGTGACGGCTGTGACGGCAAGTTTCCCGAATCATTGATGCGTCCTGCCACCTACCGTTATGTGGACGAATCTTGGGAGACTTTCCACTTCTGCCCGTCATGCATCGCTAGAGATAGAAAACTGGATGAAGAAGCGTACCTCCGGTCACCGCACCTGTGGTGATCGACAAATGAACTAACTGTGCAAAATGAGCAAGAAAGACGATTCTTCAAGAAAATCAAAGAGCCTTGGGGAACTGATTGACCGTTGTCCAAGATGCGGTCGTACAATCACTTGGTTCAACGACATTCCGCTCAGGGGTTTCTGTTGGGGAACGCCCGATAACGAACACGAAGAGTATTCCGTGATTGTCTGTCAGAAGAAGATCGAAGATTTTTCATCGCGGAAATAAAGTAGTTGCACAGGAAACAAGCAATGAGCGATGCATTTTCTAAAGAAATAAACTCTCATGTCTCCTCCATGAAGCAGGACATGAAAGATGTGGTTGACAAAGAACTTAAGTCTCTTGTCCTCTCCCTTGTTTCCGAGGGAATCGTCAATGCCAATTTTGACGACAAGGGCTATCTGAACGACATTTCGTTTACGGAAGGAGGCAAGGCTTTCATGGAAGTCTTGGCTTTCAATCTATCGCACCGAATCGAAAAGATTATTGAGAGCGATGGCATCAAGGAAAAGGAAAAGCAGGAACTTAAATCAGTCCTGAAGCACATGAAAAACTTGCCGCTCCCGTGATGGAGCCGTATAGTTTGGAAAGCCCTCGTAGTTCAGTTGGATAGAGCGACGGTTTCCTAAACCGTAGGTCACAGGTTCGAACCCTGTCGGGGGCGTTTCAAAGTTTCATCACAGGAATAAACTAGAAATATGAACACGAATTACGAAGATTTCCTCAGTCTCAGCGAAGTGACCGCTGCCGTTGCGCTTGCAGAAGGCGACAATACAACGGGAATGGAACTCATCCTGCTGAATGACGATGACGGCAATCTGACGGGAGCAGTTGCAGTCCATACGGACGGTACGCTTGTCGGTCTTGATACTTCCGACATTATGACTGCCGTAGGATATCACAAGAACAAGGATGCTTTCACAAATGACGGCGAAGGAGCCGTCACGGTGCGCCTTGAGGACGGATTCGTAACGGGGATTGATGTCGTTTTGAGAACCCACGAGTCTTGAGTTCATCTCACGGGTCGCACTCTCGTTATAAGTGCAAACACTACGACCATCTGTAGCCTAAATGCTCAGGTGGTCATTTTACATCCGGCAAACAGGATAATAGTATGAAGAAGCAAAGACAGAGCGAAATACGCAGGGCTTTGAGTCCAAACTCAGAATCCATCATGGCTTCATTTTGGTTTCTATGCGGATTCTTTGTGTTACTTTACATTTTCATAAAGACACCAATACTAAATGTCATTTCACAGTATGTTCTTCATCCTATCAGGGATGCCCTGATGCCGGGGCCGCCGCCATGAGAACGAGCACGAAAGTTTCATCCGTTGAATAAACTAATCGTACAAGGAGAGCATAAATGCCAAACTGGACTGGAAATCTTCTCAAGGTCAAGGGTAAGAAGGCCGACCGCGATCTGTTTGCATCCGAACTCAAGGCTTTCATCCGCAGCAAGTTCAAGCCTCTAATCAACAAGTGGGCGGAGGAAAACCCAGACGAGTGCCGCAACAAGTACGAGAAGCGAATCGTTCCGGTGTTCGACTTCAACTTCGTGATCCCAATGCCCGAGGAACTGGAAGGCACTACTTCTCCCCGTCCGATGACGCGAGAGCAAATCATTCATTTGGCGAAGGAGAATGAATGGCCGGAGGACACTCTGAAGTGGCGGCTTGAAAACGCTCTTACTGAAGATGATGCAAAGCGTCTTGATGAACTTAAGAGCCGCTATGGTTTCGATAACTGGTACGAATGGTGCTGTGCCCATTGGGGGACTAAGTGGAATGCCTGTAACTCTGAAGGTAACAGCCCCCAAGAAACAGCGACCATGACTATCTACAGTTTCGATACCGCTTGGTCACCGCCTGTCCCTGTCATTCACGCACTTGCCGCTGCCTACCCCAAACTGACTTTCCGCCTTGACTTTACCCTTGAGGGTGAGTCAGGAAAGTGGAACATTATTGGCGATTCCAAGCAATACGCAGGGTGCATCAAGGCACTTGCGAAACGCCAAGTGGAGTTGGAACAGACGATCTGTGCAATGTTCCGTGAAGGCACTATCGAAAGCAAATAATCTGCCGATAGAGGAGATATGGCTAACTTTCTCCGTTCCATCTTTGCTGCGCTAAAGGAGCCATTTCCGGCTGCGATATGCAACTGTATCCTTGATGCCTATGTCCATCCACGCGACATTCCTGTCGTGATCCAATACATGAAGGACTTTACTTATCAAGATATAAGTCTTTCTTTCGGAAACACGGACAGTCCAGATAGGACTCACATTGAGGTGAAATTCAGGGATTCGGAGTGGACTCCCAACGAGATCGTTGATTCTTTCTTTATTTATCAGGACGATCTTCAAAGACTCATCCCCAATGGGGAATTCGTTTTCTCCATCCAAGATCACCATGTTGTTCCGTCATTTAGGAACATCATAAGGGAGAAGTACCGCACCTTCTTGTCGCGGTGGACTAGACACCGGATGAAGGTAAGCAAGCGTTGGAGGTCAGGAGATGTCGAAGTTACATCATGTAAATAAACTAATTGGACAAGGAGAACACCCATGACATTCATTCCCGCCAACTTTGATGCCATGCTGACCGATCCCGGCAAAACCGTTGCGAAAGACCCATGCTTCCGTTCATGCCGAAACATGGGTTTTCAGATGACCTTCTCCAACGGATGGATGATCTCCGTACAGTTTGGAGCGTTCAACTACTGCTCCAACCGCGACTTGAACGCAGACTCAACCATGTTTCTTGATGGGCCGAAGGGGACTCTGGAGTGCGCCAACGCCGAGGTTGCCGTCTTCAACCCTGACGGCGATTTTGTTCGCCCCGATGGTTTTGACTTTAGTGAAGATGTGAAGGGTTTTGTTAACCCTGACGAGGTTTCTCTTTTGGTTAGGTGGGTTTCTAGCCGATAAAGGGTTCCTACAGAAAGGAACTCCTATGGGCAAGATCAAATCATTTACATTAAATATAGAACCGGAAATCGTCAGTCAGACCTACCCTGAACTTACCGAAGCACAGGTCGCCGCCGTCATGGAAGAACTGATTCAGTACGAAACTGACATCTTTGACTTCATATTCGAGAAAATTGAAGAGATTGTTGAGGATACAACCGATGGCGACGAAGAGGCGGATGATGATGACGAAGATGACGAAGATGACGACGACAATGACGAACCGTGGATGGATGAGGACGAAGACGAAGACGAAGACGAAGACGAAGACTTCTGAAAGTTTCATCCGCTGAATAAACTAATCGGACAAGGAGAACCCATGACGAAGAAGATGACCGTGCACGAATCGTTGGCTTGCAACAATTGCCTCATCGCAATTACGATGCTCGACCTGTCGCTGAACGATGTCTACGGTGGTGGTGGTGCGAAGTCGATGATCCGCGAACTCGCCCCTGAGTTTTGCGGGAGCCACTACAACTCCGAACACATCACCGACCGTTGGGATGATATCAAAGAGATTCTGATGAATCTTGACATTCCTGACGATCATCAGTCGAATCTCGCAGGGATGGCTGCGGAGGAGTCCATTCAGACTCTCCTGCTTGTCCGCGCTGTCGGTTAAGACTTTGGGTTCTCCTCCCCATTAGACGGGTAGGTTCTTCTTCGGAAGTTCCTACCCGTCAACTTTACATCCGGGGAATAAACTAACTGTACAAGGAGAACCCGATGAACTTCAGGTACAACGATGGAGGACGAGCCGCTGCCGGATACAAGGGACACACCGGAGACTGCGTGACTCGTTCGATTGCGATTATCACCGGGCTTCCGTATCAGGAGGTCTACGATGTCCTGTCGAACGGATGCCGCACTCAGCGCATCACCCGTGGAGGTCGCTACAAGTCATCTGCCAGTAACGGAGTGAACACCAAGCGCAAGTGGTTCCGCGATTACATGGAGGCACTTGGCTTCCAGTATGTCGCAACGATGGGAATTGGCAGCGGGTGCAAGACCCATTTGCGTTCGGATGAACTGCCGAAGGGCCGTCTTATTGTGCAGGTCAGCAAGCATTACACCGCCGTGATTGACGGAGTAATCAACGATACCTTTGACCCGTCCCGTGACGGCACTCGTTGCGTCTACGGTTACTGGATTCACAAACCCCTGTCCAAGATCACTGCCTGATACCTCTCACACTGGAGAACCTGACCATGCAAATCAAGATCACAATCAACCTCGCATGCAACAACGCCGCATTCGCCCCGGACGATGCTAGAGGATCGAGCGTTGCGGCATACGAGGAGGTCATGCGCATCATCAACGACGGCACGATGCCTTGGGTCATCGAAACGGCACTTGAGACGGCGACCGATACCGTCACCTCGCACATCGGGCGCATCCTGAAGGATGTGAACGGCAACACAGTCGGGCGCATCGATGCGGAGGTGCAGTCGGCGCGGATGCACCACGCGGCGGAGATCCCAGCACCGTGCAGGAACGACTCGACACCAACAACGAAGACCGCGATCAGTGGATGGACCGATTCCGATCTGACGATTGTGCTAGAAGCCGCCTATCAGGCTCTGTCCGATAGTCGCACTGGAGCGTCCATTGCAGAGCGCATGGACATCAGTGACGATGAACTCGATGCGACCATCTTGCGCCTCCGCGCAGTGCTGTGGACTGACTGACGGCTGAACAGAAGAAGGCGACCAAGTAAGCCGCCGCGTGAAAGAAAGTTTCATCCAATGAATAAACTAATCGGACAAGGAGAACACCCATGACATTCATTCCCGCCAACTTTGATGCCGACCAGTACGAACTGTATACCCCCGACAACGGAGACCGGAGTCAGTCAGAGGATGCGGCAGCGAAGATCAATAACATCATCAACTGTCAACTTCAGAACAACATCACGAATTGTCGCACCGCTGCGGTTGGTGCTGCCACGAAGATGCTCCGTGAGGTTGAGCGTCAGATCATCGCACTTGGATATGAAAAGAAGTTTGGTGCGCTAGACACCGAGCCTCGCTACATCATCCGCCTTGCAATCGCCCGTAACATCCGCAAGTGGGCGGATATGGAAGAATACGAGTTCAACACGGACTCATTCTGAAACTTTCATCGGGCAAATAAACTAACTAGGCAATGTTTCATCCTTCCCAACAGCACCGCAGAGGGACTCCCGTGATTCAACTCCATGAAACTGTAATGGGTCAAAGGCTGATTCTTCGTGACATTCCGACTTTGGTTGACCAACTGGCTCTCCTCAACCGTAACCTTGAGGCGTTGACAATTCAACTTTCCTCACTCCGTGCAGAACAGAAGCCTAACACCGAGGCTGAAGTTTCATCGGAGAAAATGAAATAATCAAACAAAGGAATCCAATGCACGAAGAACTCATGACACTTGACCAGTATATCGAAGCCCTCAACGCCATGAAAAAGACGCATGGTGGGGACAGCCTGATCTTCGTCTTTGATCGCTCGTTCAGCGATCTTGCTACTCAGGTTAAGAAGATGGGCAAGCGAGAGTTTGACCGTGAAATGTCGGACGATGATGTGGACAGCATCATCTTCTCCATCAACCCGAGTCCTGTTCACGATGCCATCAACGGCGCGATTGAGAGTGCCTTTGATTCGTATGTGAAGTAAACTTTCATCGCAGGAATAAACTAACTGCGGACTCGTCTGAGCGAGTATAAACAGGGTATTAGGCTCAGAGCGGCAGGGAAACCTGCTTTACCGCCTCCCACGCCATGCAGAAAGTCCGGACTTTCAGCACCGCGTTCCAACTGTGGTGAATGCGCAGCCGCAGGGGAGAAAGAGCGTCGGCATCCTTCCCTCGCTCAAGGTGTTAAAAAGGGTGCGAACGGAACCCACCGCAGCCCCACTAGACCCAAAGAGGAGAAATTCTCGCGGGAAAGGTGGGGCTGTGCGTTGGCAAACTTACATCAGTCGAATAAACTAATTTCAGCAAGGAGGCTAAAATGCTTGTAATCACCCGTAGAGAAGGCGAAGAGATCGTGATAGGTGAGCCACGCGCACCGCTTGGGATCATCCGTATTGTAGCCATCAAGGGAAGCCAAGTTAAAGTGGCACTTGAGTTCCCGAAGGAAGTCCCGGTGAACCGCCGCGAGATTGCGGAAGAGATCATCAGCGAAGAGGAGTGATCGAATGAAAACCTTTCATGTGTGTTGGAAACTGAAGACGAGCGTGGTCACCGTGGAGGTGATTACGATGACGGGACGCGAAGACAGCATGGTGGAAAAGACCGCCATGCACAATCTCAAGCGCGACGGGGTCTTCATTGACAAAACTCGTCTTGAAAAACCGACCATCACTCTTGTCTACAGCGGGGAGTCAACAGCCAAAACTTTCATCGGGCAAATAAACTAACCCGACAAGGACAGATATGCTTAGCATCACCCGTTCAGAAGGCCAAGAAGTTGTGGTCGGAAATCCTGCCGCACCGCTTGGAATTATTCGGATTGAAAAGATCAAGAGCGGGAAGGTAAGGATAACCTTTGACTTCCCAAGAGAGATGCCTGTGCATCGCGCTGAGGTTGCAGCCGAAATCTTGCGTGATCGGGAGGCTCAAGACAAGGAGTTCATGAAGAGGACTTTCGGGGAGTGAAACTTTCATCGGGCAAATAAACTAACTGCACAAGGAGAACCCAATGCGACTTGTGATTGACGCAGAAACAAACGCAATCGACTTCAATGCTTGGAACAAGGGAGACAGTTCTTCGCTCAAGAAGATTCATTGCCTTTGCGCGATTGACGCAGACACCGGAGAGGAATACTCTTACGAAAGCGACACGCTGAACATAGGTCTGATCCATGTTTACTCTGCTGATATGCTGATCGGACACAACCTTGCGTTTGATATCCGTGCAATGGAGGTGTGGAGTGGAACACCGCTTCCCTCCCGGATCAAGAAGAACTGCACTTACAAGTCCGTTAAGAAGATGTTTCCCCACGGCTTCCGCGAACACCGCATCACCAACCCTGATCGCAAGGGGTCGAACTCGCTTGAGGCTTGGGGATACCGCTTGGGAGTCCACAAGGAAAAGCCTCCGATTGATTGGAGCAAGCCGGATCCGTTGATGCTTGGTTACTGCTTGCAAGACTGCCGTGTGACGCTTGCGCTGCATCGCCTCATCGAACGCCGCAAGAGATGGGGAATGCTTTCCCCGCTCATTGAAACTTTCATCGGGTAAATAAACTAACTGGACAAGGAGAGTCTCATGTGCAAGTCAAAGACTGACATCAGCCCGAAGGTCGCAGAGAACCTCATCAGCGAGATCAACCGTCTGAAGGCGAAACTGGACATCGCACCGCGTGTCGCCGTGAAGGGAAACCCGGACTCGCAGATGGTTGAGGTTTCTCGTACCGGATTCGAGGACGCGCTTGACTGGATGGCGTTTATCATCCACCGTGCCTCTGAAACACCGGAGCAGCGCGAAGCCCGTGAGCAACTGGACGAACAGAACAGCGTCTACAATCGCGGACTGGGAATCTGAGCCATCCTGTGTGGCGGGGTGCGGCAGTCCGAGCGGGCTGTCCACCCCGTCACCTTACGAACTTGCATCGGGGAAATAAACTAACTGGACAAGGAGAACCCAGCCATGATCGTCCACTTCGTCAAGTCCAACCCCGAATACCCGAACATGATCGTCTTCGTCTACGAGGACACCATCAGCCTCTGCAAGGGCAGCACTGGCAACGCCATCGTGACCGCTTGGGCTAAGGCTGACCGCTCCGTCCCGAACGAGGACGAGGTTCACGACATCATCAGCGACTTCATTGAGCGTTGGCAGGACGAATACAGCCCGAGCGAGTGGAGCAAGTTCGCACCCGCCACCTGACGAGGATCAACCAATGAACACGACTCCGCTCCGCGTCTCGTTCACCTGCCCCTGCTGCAACAGCGGGGGCTTCTTCAGTCCTGAGTTGAAGTCTTTCGACCAAATCGCGGGTTCCACCACCGATTGTGGGAACTGCGATGCCCTCCTCATCGTGACCCTGGACGGGACTGTCGCACCGTTCCATGAGTGGGTTAACACGGGAGATTACCGTTGGCCGAAGGACGGCAAGGGGACGAGTTTCATTACCGTCTGAAACTTTCATCGGGCAAATAAACTAATCCGACAAGGAGAACCGAATGACTTACAAGAAGGAAGGCTACATCTCGGTCGATAGCGGTCAGATCATGATCATCGACCCGTGCTACATCAAGAAGGACTTTGAGAGCGAAAGCACCGACAAGGCGGGTCTGAACTACGCAGGTGCTTGCGCTGTCACCCTGTCGGAGAACCTCTGCGGTGAGTTCGGTGGCCTTGCGTTTGCCTCCTCCACCTATTCAGGTGACGGGGAATACCCTGTCTATGTCAAGCGTGACCGCTACGGCAAGATTCTCTCCGTCAAGATCAAGTTTGCCTAATGGGTGCATCATGGGGCGTGGCAGGGATTCTCTGACGAGATCCTGTGGCGGGTAGCCAACGGGTGCGTTCCTGACCACGCCCCTCCAATCTTTCATCGGGCAAATAAACTAATCGGGCAAAGAGAACCCATGAACACCCGAATCACCATCAAGGACTTGGATCGCGCTGTGATCGAACTGAACTCGCTCCTCGGCTACACGATGGGGCAGGAAGGATCGTTCTGCTTGCAGGGATCCTACGGCGGATGGCAACTTCAGCGCAAGTGTGGCATCGGAAACGAGGCCGTCACGAACGGATACATTCCGAAGCGCAAACTGTTTGACCGCATCACCGACATTCGACGGGGCGTACAGATCACCAAGAAGGTGCTGAATCTCAACGCCTACTACACGAACTAGCAACAATCTTTCATCGGGGAAATAAACTAATCCGACAAGGAGAACCCATGTCGAACCAAGCAATGTACCGCGAAGGCGCACCCTGCCCGTGGGGAAAGATTCTTGACACTCAGAAAGTGGCTGACGGAATCCACTTCCTCAGCACCGCAGGACACGGAGGCTACCTTCTGTCCCGTGAGCGTTTCAATCAGATGCCCGAGCACCTACGCAACCTTTCGTTCACCTCCGATCAATACTTTGAGGAAGATGTTTCGTGGTGTGCCGTTCCAATCGCCTTCCCTGAGGCGTTCAGCAAGGGAACCGTTGCAGCCGCCCAAGACTGCTACGACTCATGGCTTCACAACAATCTTTCATCGGGCAAATAAACTAATCCGACAAGGAGAACCCAATGAACCGGAACCTCAAGTACCTGACCGTTGCCCTGACTGGTGGAGCAGTCTCGTTTGCCGTGGCAATCGCATTGGACAGATCCATGCCCAAGGCATTGACCTTCATCGCTACTGGTGTGGCAGCATCGCTCGTCTCCCACATCGTGCTGTCGCTCATGGTCGCACGGAAGGTCAACCGTGTGAGCAAGACGAGCAAGAAGTTCGGTGACTTCCACCACGATCTCAACCACCTCAAGTATCCGGTTTACAACCGCAGCAAGGTGATTGAGAAGGAATCACCTGCCGCACCGAAGGGCAAGACCAAGCCGAAGCGGAAGAACCCGCCAAAGGGAAAGAAGCCAAACCCGCCCACCGATGCGGTGAATGACGCTTCAAGCCTCAACACCGACTGAAACTTGCATCAGGGAAATAAACTAACTGCACAAGGAGAACCCACCAATGAGCAGCACCAAGACGATGATCCTGATCAAGGTCGATGGAACCGTGAGCGAAATCCCTAACACCGGATACGAAAGCATCGTGGCCGCAATCGGCGGCGGTTACATTGAGGCAGTCCCGATGGGCGATGGTCACGCAGCCTACATCGACGAGGAGGGCAAGTTGAAGAACCTCCCCATCAATCCGGTCGCAACCTTCCTGTGGTACAAGCGTCTGCGACCAATGGGAGACTTCCTGTGCGGAGACTGCGTGGTTGTCCGCAGCGTCAACGACGAGGGCGAACTGGACGGCGAGGACTACACTCCCTGCCCCGAAATCCGCAAGACCGCAGATCAGATCACCGCGATGGACGACCTTGCACGGTGTCACTTCGTCACCCCCTGACACATTGGGTTCCGCGTGTGGGGCAGGGCAGGCAGCGTCTCGCCTCCCTGCCCCACCGCGTTTCTTGCATCCGGAGAATAAACTAATCGGGCAAGGAGAACCCACCACATGACCACCAAGCCACCCACCGGACACCGACCCGGAAAGTTCGTACACGACGCCTTCCGAGCAGGCATCCGACTCCGCGCCAAGACTTGGGGCAAGCGGAACACCGACCCCCGCACCGAACGCAGACGCGCCAAGAGCGAACTGCGGCGGGAAGTTGCATCAGGGAAATAAACTAATCAGGCAAGGGAATAGTTCCCCTGCAAGGAGAACCCAACCGTGAAGCAGATCAGCAGCGTCAGCAAGGATACCGCCACCGCACTCCGCGATGCCGTCAAGACCCACTTCGACATCACCCCCGGAAGCGCGATGAGCGGCGAGATCACCTTCGCCATCACCTTCGACATGAAGCGCGGCGAACCGTACACCAAGACCGTCCCCCAAGCCGCTTGCCCGTGGACGCTACTCTCTGTGGCACTCCACCTCGCAGGATTCGGTCGCGGTCGCATCACCGAGATCGTCAGTACCGTGCAGCAGATGACCGATGAGCAGCGCAAGGAGTACCGCGACTCCATGAGCGAATCCGTCAAGGAAGTCATGGAAGGGATCGGCGCAACCACCGTCCGCACCGTGCCAGGAACGCAGACCTTCAACACCTTCACCGTGCAGGTCACCTAAACGGGTGAACCCACGGTCAGGATGAACCAAGCAGGGCGTGGTGAGCCGTACACCGCGCCCTGTACCATTGTTGCATCGGGGAAACAAACTAACTAGACAAGAGGAACCCACCCATGCCCACCACTACCTACACCGCCGAAACCGTCCGCACCAAACTGATGACCGATGACGCTTGGCTCATTCGTGGCTTGCTTGCCATCTTCGCCCTACAGACCGAGGACGAACGCGCCGCAGGCAGCACAACCCATCACAACGGCGTAGGCTTCAACGGAGTGGATGCTTCGTTCTGCACCTCCCTTGTCGAGCAGTTCAAGGGGCGTGGCTCCCTGTCCCCCAAGCAGATCGCATCCCTCCGCAAGATCATGCCCAAGTACGCCGCGCAGTTGGCAGCCGTCGCCAACGCGAAGGCAGCCGCAGCCGCAGCCACAGCAGACGCAGACGCAGCCCGTGCAGCCGCAGCCGAAGCCGCTCACGAAGCCCGTCTGCAAGCCGAGTACGGCGAACCCTAGTAAGTCGAACCGGGCAGAGCAGCACGCCGCTACACTAGACCCTGCACAGACGGACTCAGCCACAGACCAACCGGAATCCGTGGGGTAACAAGTTGCATCCCGCGAATAGACTAACTGTGCAACCGAACCACGAAAAAACCACGGACAAACCAGCGTCAAACTGAGCCGACCGGAAAGTGCCTTGGCGGCTACCCCCTACCGTACCCCCCTATTACTTGGGGTAAAATCCCTCTGAGGGGATACCTTAGTGGGAAAATGGTAGTTTTTTAATTTTGGGTGGAAGGGATACCTTAGTGGGAGGTGGTATAGGTATAATATTATGAACTGGTTGAAATTTGCAAGGGACGAGCGAGATAATTTTTCGGGAAAGAAACCCAGGGTGCTTTCGGGAAAGAAACCCAGGGTGCTTATGGTGTCTCTTCCGGACATGTGGGGCATTACGGACGAAGATCTGAAGCCTTTGCGTGAGATTGCCCAGGTGGATTGGGTTCAGACGAAGCACATTACGGAGCGTGAGCTTGGTAAGCGTTGCGAGGGCTACGACTATCTGATGTTGAACATGGATCCGATGCCTTTTCCGGACCCGAACAAGTTGGACAAGCTTACGGAGGTATTTTATAAATTTCCGGGTGTTCGGGGTTTGAAGGGGATTAATGTTGACATGACTGACGCGGACTTCTTTAGTCCTGGTATTGCGAAGCGGCTTGGTATTGTGCTTCAGGATTCTCCTGACACTACGACAGAAAGTGTTGCTGAATCAGCACTTACGGAGATACTTTTGCATGCCAGGAACCGTCATCTTGCGTATGTTGACGTGGTGAAGGATCGTGACGTGGAGTGCAGGAAGTCTCTTGACCTGAAGGGCAAGGTTGCAGGGGTGATAGGTAAGGGACACATAGGTTCACGCGTGGGTTCATTCCTTGAGGCTTTGGGGATGCGTGTTATGTACAACGATGTGGATCCGAAGCGTGGCGGCGGGGATTCTCTGGAGGACATATTCAGGGAGGCTTGCGTGGTGAGCATCCACGTACCGTGCCACCAGCCTCATACGAACAAGAGCAATGAGGGTCTTATAGGGGAGAAGCTTTTGGGTATGTGTAAGGACCTGATACTGGTGAATCTTGCAACGGACATTATTGTTGACATTGGGGCGTTGAAGGATGCTCTGGACGGGGGCAGGATTCGCGGTTACTCTGTGGAGAGTGGCAGGCATGAGACCGAAAGTCTGCGTCGTTACGAGAACGTCCACATATCTCCGTGTTCATACGATTCAGATGAGTCGGTTGCGAACGTGAAGAGGGTGTGGATCCGCAACATGATCTCTGCGGTACGGGGTTCTCCCGAGAACGTTTGGATTTAATTTTCGGGCGTAGGGGATACCTTAGTGGGAGGTGGTATAGGTATAATATTATGAACTGGTTGAAAGAGGAACTTTACGAAGCGGTGGGGTAAAATGTAATCGTGAGAGACATCAATCGCAACATGGCGGCAAGAACGGTGGGCAACTGGTGGAAGCGTGCGGGCATCGTAGACAATCCATCCAAGGAGTTGAGCGATGTATTTGATCCGGGCTCCACCCGCATGAGCGATTATGTCGTTGAGATGATCAACAGGGGTCTTGCACAGATACAGGAATATCTTGATTCCACCCATCCCGGGGTCAAGATCACGCATCATGAAGTCATTGGAGCAGCAGTAACTTACCAATACACCCCCAAGAGCGACATAGACACCACCGTTTTCATCAACATGCCTAAAACAGATCGGAGGTTTTGGGTCATCAACGATTGGATTATAGAAAATCTTGACAAAACTATGTATTTTAAGGAGAGGCCAATCCAGTTCAAGATCGCACCAGATTCGTTAGTGGGGACCCAGAGTGCCAATGCTGATGCCATTTACGACCCCACCGAAAGGCGCTTTGTGAAGAAGCCCTCTCTGATAGGTGCCTCAGGTAGTTATCGCAAATTAGTTGAGTTAGGAAGTTCTGAGGAACGCAAAGAGTACCGTCGCCTTGAGGAGGAGTTGCGAGGGATGGCAAGGTCCTGGGCAAAGGTGGGCAGACAGGCACTTGAATCAGGTAAGCCAAGCGAGTTAGGGAAGTGGCTTTGGCCCCAAGCTCGTGAGATAGCTTCAGCAATTAAGCGGATAAGAAGTTTGAGAGGCGAGGCCTACAGCCAGCCTGCAGCTCCTGGAAGAATAAGCCAAAACTGGGGTCGGGGTAACATACTATTCAAAATGATGGAGAGGGATGGATACATTGAGCTGTTTTCACTCATCAAAAAAACCTTGGGTGATCGGCAAGTTTTACACCCTGAAAATCTTGCAGCATCTGTAGAAATGGCTGAAAAAATAATGAATCAGCGTGTTGGTTTCGATCCAACCACCGATCCAGCATAGTCTTGACAGCAGGGTGTTTGGATTTAATTTTCGGGCGTAGGGGATACCTTAGTGGGAGGTTATGGCATTATTATTTTTGGGCGTGGGGGATACCTTAGTGGGAGTTTATGATATTATTATTTATGTAAAGTCGATAGAAGCCTAAAGGAGCACGCACTATGGAAAGTTATAAAATAGAACATTTCAGCGTAAGCAAGACCAACGACCACGTTGAGAACGACCCTACCGACTACGGGAGGCTGTGGAAGGAGCTAAACCGCCAGCAAGCGGAGAACGAGCTTAAGCACGGCAGTCTTTTCAATGGTCAGTGGTACAAGCCATGGAGAATGGTGAGGATGATGAAGCTGTGCAAGCTTATGGGTGGCAAGGGGTGGTTTGGGGGCAAGAGGATTCTTGAGCTTGGTTGTGGTCACGGTCATGTGAGCAAGATGCTGAAGGACTGGGGAGCGAACCCATTGGCAACGGACGGCAGGGAGTGGTGCGTGGAGGCAACGAACTACTACTGGCCAGACCTTGAGGTAAAGCTTGTGGACCAGACGAAGGACTACGATCTTGGGAAGTTTGACCTTGTGATACACTGGGGTATATCGCACCATCTTCCTCCTGATGCATGGGAGTACGATCTGATGTGTGCAGTGGGTCATGCCCCGGTAATGAGCTACGAGTGTGAGGTAGTGGACTCGAGTGATCCTAAGTGGGTGAAGATAAACTCGAATGACACGGGAGGCATGGACAAGAGCCTTACGGGTGTAGGTACGTTTTTGAGTGCTGCAGCCGTAGAGAGGTGCTTCGGTGATATAGGCTGTAGTTTCAAGCGATACGACGACAGGGATCTGGACTGCGGATCGTGTCACTATTCATGGAAAGAGATGGACTCTGGGGATTTCAATTACGGGCACATGCGTTTATGGATGGTCCATGGGACGTAAGGTGTTTTGGTAATAAAATTTTGGGGCAAGGAGAAGCCTGGTATATTTTCCCTGTTCTGCCCGTAGGGCAGTTGTGGCGGATCCGTTCCCTCTAGTGATGAAAAGCCCCTTATGGGGATACCTTAGCGGCTGAGTGGGCATCCGATGGAGTCCGATGGCACAAACCCAATAGGTATTATTGAAGCCCGAAAAATATTTATACGGTAAGAGATACATCTCAGAAAGTGGTGTATTAGCGCATATGGGTAACATAGAGAATGGGTGTGGCGATAGAAGTTATAATAATCAAGGGGGGATCCACCGAAACGGGTGGCTGAAAAGGCAATGGATGGGAGACACAAATGATTTAATGACAAAGCAGCTTATAAGTTATGGTATTGGAATAGGATTAATTATATCTGGATTCTTTGGATCTTTCAGACGAATCAAGTAAAATTTATGGTTTAACTTGCCCCAAAAATATAAATTTATAAAATTCATGGGGGAGATCCCTAAAAGGGTCGGCTTAGGATATTGGGAATTAGTAATCAAAAAAAAGGTTATTATAATCTATAATATTAAATATTAGTATCATGAATTGGTATAAGAGCGCAGGAAAATGGACAAAAGGAGACGGAGACTGCTTTAAAGCGGCATTAAATCTTCTTTTAGTGAGGAATTTTCCTAAAGACAACGGAGATTTGCTGGTTCACGCATTGGTGCACGGTCGCGGAAGTGCATACGGGCATCGATTTCCTCATGCTTGGGTTGAGACAAAAGAGGGCATTGCAATGGACCACTCCAGTGGTAAGAGTATAGATATACCAAAAGAAATATATTACGCCCTTGGAAACATAAATCCAGACGAAAAGGGAAGCTACATGTCGTACACGCTTGCAGACGTAAGAAAGAAAATTACCGAGCACAAGCACTACGGACCATGGGATCTAGATACAGAACTGCAGAGAACTCCAGAAGACTGGAATGAACCAGAGGAAGAGACGGATGATGATGAAGACTGGGATGACGATGAGGATGAATAATGAATTGGTATAAAAATGCATCTAATTACAGCGAAATGAAAGATTTTATGGAAGAATTTCAGTGGTACAGGGACCGTGGTGTCGCATCCGGACTCACGGACAAAGAAATAGAAAAAATATGGACAGAATCTCCAGTGGGATACACCGATCCAGTTGATCTAGACAGAATAGGGAATACATATACTCCAGAAGTTACAGGAGAATCCGAAGAGGAAAGAATTAATAAATTTATAGAATGGGCAAAGAAAGAGAATAGAGAAGACAGTGCGGAGAGCGAATGGGGAGAGAAAAGACTAAGAGATCCAGAAGGATATCTTCGCAATCTTTTAGTGGGTATAGGCAGAGGTGACTATCCTGCAGTAAACATCGTTGAAGCTGAGGGTCTGGGAAGCTTTATTGTTGGAGGTAGAACTCGCGCTGCGGCTGCCCGCGCACTAGACATGCCTCTGAGGACCAGAAAAATAAAAATGCCCTGGAAGGAAAATGAGAGCACCAGAGAGGTAAAGGATTTATTTTATAAATTTGATGAACAGGAAAGTAAGGACGCTTAAGGGCAGAATCTCATTAATTCTTTCGGAGTACCCAATAGGTCTGTTCAAAAACTTTTCCCCATCCTCTGAGGAGTGAGAATACTCCCAGTGGTATCTTGGTTCTCTCGACAAACTCATTGACGCCTATCTCCACTCCCTGCCAGCTGTTGTAGTCGTCTCCGAATATAACGCCTCCTGGAGAGAGTAGATCCCAATAGAGATTCAGGTCACGGGTAAAGTCTTCGTAATCGTGACTTGCGTCTAGATAGATCATATTCGGATGTACTTTGAATGTCTTTAGGATGGTGGCTCCTGTCACTGATGTCTGTGGAAGTGGAATGACTCTTTCGGAATATCCCTTATGTACGCAGTTGCTCAGGAATTGCTGATAGATGGTGGGGTATCCGTGCACCAATTTCATATCCCTCTCCCTTAGCCATATTTTTGCATCATGTTCATTAAGAGATCTAGGAGGAAGATTCGTCCTCATCTCTTGGGATCCTAGCCAGGTGTCTACGCATATGATGTCTGTATCTAGTCCTTCCTTGGTTGCAGCATCGAGCATTGTGAAGCAGGATTGTCCTTTCCAGGTTCCCACTTCTAGTATAAAGGGGGGTTTGTATTCCCTCACTAGATCTCCGAATATTCTTGCTGTACCGTTCCATCCGCTGTAATCAGGCTCCATCAATTGAAGTCCAGACCAGATGTCTCCTCTAAGTAGCTTTTCTTTTGTTTCTATATTAAGCATAACTTGTATATCGACACATGACTGAATAACAAATGAAGGCACGAAACAAAAAGATCAATCCCTATGGTGGTAGATGCGTGCACGGATACGTGAAAGACTGGAGAAAAGGAATAAAATTAGAATTTCTTAAAAAGGGGGATACCTTAGCGGGAGTGTAAGAATATTATATTAATATTACATTTTAAGGAGACCACATGGCAGTACTGCGCTACTACAAACCCAACATCCACGATGTGTACCGCTACCCAACACAAGCCACACCAACAAGCGGGGGTATCGCACCCAATGGTTACAACTCAGAGTGTCAGTCATATGACCACATTGACTGGTCGGGCACCAGCGCCCTCCATCGAAACTTCTGCAACAACATTCCAAACAATAGTTTCAACAATATTTTCTTCACGATTCCATATGATCGAAACAGCGTGAACTTTTGGAATCAATGCACCTATGGCGCGGTGCTGATCTCGCCACGGCATGCGCTTATCTGCCAACACTTCCGTGGTGCTAGACCCGACCCGAATGACAACACAGGTGGTATTCGGTTCCTAGGAAAGAGCGGTGCTTTCTATGAAAACAAGGTCACTCGCGTCTATCTCAACATCGGCCCTGATACGACTATGCTTGAGTTTGATAAGGAACTTCCCGATTCCGATGTCAAAATCTATAACAGGATCGCTGATCCGCTTTACATTCCCACAGGCACTTCGCTGTGGACGAAGGATAGCAACGGCAAAATCTACAAGACACTCTTTAAGAGCGCATACTTGGATACAACTACCAACGATACGAGAGGGTACAACTTCAACGCATGCTTGGATGGCATCAACGATGGGGCGTTCAGGAACGGAGCACTCGCTATCTTTGCTGGCGACTCGGGTTCACCTGTGATGGTGCGAGACGCATACGGAGACACAGTCTTTGTTGGATTGGAGTACGGTGGTCAATCGGTCAGCAAGGCTACCTTCGCAAACCTTGTTGCAGCACTCACTCCCTTTGGATATAAGGTGCAGCATGTCAAGTTGTCTGCCAAGATGGAAGACATCAATCAGGACGGTGTGGTTGATCAGGAAGACCTAAATCGAATCCTCGCCAGATGGGGTCAAACGAAACCTGTCTTTGAGGACATGGATGGAGACGGCAAGGTGGACGGGATCGACCTGTCACGGGTACTAGCGGCATGGGGGTCGTACACCATGCCAACATTCCCGCAAGCCGTGGTCAACCCAGGAACGGTCATTACGAATCCCCCAACTGGCAAGCCACGGGCATAAATTGCTTACCTAATTATTAGTAAACAAGAGGGCACTTCATAGCAAGCAGCAAAGGTGGTTTTCTCAATACAAGCAAGAGAGCGCAGAAGCATGCCGCTTTCGTAAAGGCTCTGAACCGCAAGCGCAACCAAGATGGAACCTCCAAGAAGAAAGGGGGCGGTCTTTTCTTTTGTTTCTATATTAAGCATAGCTTGTATATCGATAGAGGATAAAGCATCGATTAAATAATATAGCATAAAACATAGGATCTAATATGATTATGTTCTAATATAGAATAGAAAAAGGAGATTTCATGCAATATAAATTATCAAAAGATCAGTGGTTGGAAATAGGGGAAAAAGCTGGATGGATAAAAGAAGCAAAAAAGAATAAAGGGCAGTGTTGGGAGGGGTACAAAATGGTTGGAATGAAAAATAAAAATGGTAAAAAAGTGCCAAACTGCGTGCCTAAAAATTAATCATATAATTTGTATCATGGTACTTTATGAAAATAAAAAAAGAAAAGTTGAGACAAGATAAAGTACTTTGGGCTCTACCTACATATCCAGCTAAATATAAATATATACCAAAAATAATAGAAGCAGTTGAAAAAGAGCCAACTGTTGATATTGTATTTGTTATAACAAGGCAATCAGAAAAGAAAGAGCTTAAAAAAATAACAAACGGCAAATACAAGATATTAATAGTTGGTGATGATGTAGGAGAAGAAAGATTAAAACATATAGAAAAAGTAAATGCAATACGTAGTTATAAGCAATACTGGGCTTTAGATAAACTTAGAAAAAGTGGATATCGTTGGGTTGTAATGACTGAAGCAGAAGTAGAGCCAGTAGACCTTTCTCTCATGCTAGATGCTTGCATAGCGCTTGATAGAAATAAGGTCTTGGCCGGTTTTTCTGTTCACCTTACTGATATATTCAGAAATATAAGTCATGCTTCATTCAACATAATATCAAATGGAGAAAGGGAAAAATTTGTACTTAAAAATAAATCTTCTTTAGAGAAGATGAGACTAAATAACATTATGATGAATGTAAATATATGGTTTAGTGAAATGCTAATATATGACATGTCGGTCGTTCCTTCCTTTCTAAAGGCTTCTAATTGGAGTGACTGGAACTATATCAAAGATACACTTACTTGGTACACATTTTGTTATGTCTCGTATTATTATTATCTTATGATTAATAATGGATATCGAATATGGGAATTTAAACCAAGACCAATAGGAGACGACAAAATGCCTGGAGGCCTAGAACACATAAACAGAGAAAACTGGGAAGCATTAAATAAAAAAATAAAGATATACTGGACTCCATGGTGGGTTTATAGAAAAGAAGATAGGGTATGCTTAAAATTTCATCTTGACTGCAATCCGTGGTTTATTAAAAAATGATCTTTTAATTGAAGGATGATTCACTATAAAATAATTGAAAATAAAAATTCAGGAGTACACAAATGGGATTAAAAGAACAATTGGGGTTTGAAAAAAATGGAGATACATGGATTTTGTCAAATTCTGGAATAGACAAAGCAAAAACTGCGTCCATAAAAAGAATAGAGCATTTTATATCAGAGGCAAACATTGCTTTTAATGAAGAAAATGGTCAAAATTTAATCTTTAATCGTACTTGGGGTTCAAAAATTATTGAAAGTGCTTTTGATTTTGGTTTTATAAATCAAAATGAAAAAAATGACTATAAAAACAGACTAGGATAAAAAATATATTATATATATAAGGAAAAATAGTATGAAATTTAATCTAAAAAAATTTAATCTCAATAAAAATAGGCAAAAAATAAGTCATCATCTCAAGCAGGCATCAAGCTGGTCTGGAAAATTCAATTACGAATTTGATGATTTAGAAATAAAAAACCCACCATGTAAATGTAGTGGAGAGGCTGAAATTTCGTATCAAGCTAGTTATGACAGTGGAACATGGTATGATCCGCCAGAATCAGATATAAAAATAAAAGTAAATATAACAGCGGTTAAATGCATTGAGGAATCAGGAAGAGAAGAGCCCATGGATCCTTATATTATGGATAATATAAAAGAACAGCTTGAAAAAGATGAAAATATTAAGGAGATGGCCTTTAATCAAAAAGGCATGGACGAAGACGAACCCGATTACGATATAGAATATTAAATCACGCTATGAAAAAAACCAAATATAAAACAATATTTGTAAGCGATTGGCATCTTGGAAGCGATGGCTCTAAGAGCAAAGACATTGCTAATTGGCTTGATAGTGTTGAAGCAGAAAAAATTTATCTAGTAGGTGACATAATAGACTGGTGGAGATTGAAAAAAAGATGGAAGTGGTCTGAAAATGATGCAAGACCAGTTGTAAAAATATTAAAAGCAGCAAGAAAAGGCACCAAGGTAATTTGGGTTGCAGGAAATCATGACGAATTCATGAGAGAGGTTAGCAAATTTGCAGACACGATAGCAGGCATAGAGCTTGTCCCATTAGAAACTATTCATGAATGTGCAAACGGGAAAAAAATGATGATTACTCATGGAGACATGATAGATGCGTCTGTGAGACTTACTCCATGGCTTGCAATAATTGGGAGTCACGCATATGACAATTTAGTGGTAATATCAAGGATGATTGACAGAATTAGAAAAATAATTGGTCTCAAGCCCTGGTCTGCAAGTAAATTTGTAAAAAGTAAAGTTAAAAAAGCGGTTGACTGGGTGACTGGCTGGGAAAATTCAATAACTATGATAGCAAAAAGAAGAGGGTACGATGGCGTAATATGTGGACATATTCACAACCCAGAAATAAGAATAATTGATGGAGTTCAGTATGTAAATTGTGGAGACTGGATAGAGCATGCTACATGGGCAGCAGAAGAAGAAAATGGAGATATAAAAATATTTTACTGGAATAAAGAATGAAGATAGCAATAGTTACTGATACTTCCTGTAGGCAAATGAATGGCGTATCAACAAGCGTAAAAATTCTTTTTGAAGAATTAAAAGAAAAAGGCAAAAGAGCAATAGTCATCGATGCTGAAAAAATAAACGGAATAGATCTTTCAAGGTGGAGTCCAGGATTGCATTTAGCGAATCCAATAAAAGCACAAAGATACTGCTATGAATTGCTGGATAAGTTCAAGCCAGACCATGTTCATGTTGCCACTGAAGGACCAATGGGATGCTCAGGATTAAAATGGGCATCATATAATGGCGTAAGAAGCAGTGCTTGTTCTCATACTGATTGGGAAAAAATACTTTCAAAAATGGTACCTTTGATAGGCGGACTGATTGGAAGATGGTTTACATCTAGAACTACAAAAGCAGATATACGTTTTTTTAGAAATAGCAGTGCAGCTAAAGAATGGAAATTAAAAACCGGGATGGATGGGCACGTGCTAAAAGGCGGAGTTGACAGGTGCTTTAAATATAGAAATGGCATCAGGAAAAATTCAATATTGTGGGCTGGAAGAATATCAAAAGACAAAAATCTAGAAGATGTAAGAATGGTTGCAGAGCATGGATTTAGGGTGGTGATCGCAGGAGACGGTCCAATGGTTGGATCGGATATATTGGCACATAAAAATATAGAATATCTTGGCAGATTGAGCAAATGGGCTCTTAGCGACTCAATGAATAGATACAGAGGTTTTTTATTCACAAGCAAAACAGATACTTTGGGACTTGTTTGTTTGGAATCCGCATGCTGCGGCATGCCCACAGTTGCATATGAAAATGATGCAACATCAGATAGTGTAATTAATGGGAAGACTGGGTTAAAAGGTGAAAACTTAATAGAATTAATTGAAAAATTAGAACAAATAGATTATGCAGATTGTGCAAATTTTGCAAGCAAAGAATGGGGAACTGGAGCTATGGCCAAGTCTTTTTTAAATAGCATTGACAAAAAAAGTTAAAAACAAAGGTTTGTATATAATTATTAATTAAAAAACGATATGCATTGGTACAAAAAATGTTCCCAAAAAGAAGATAAAAAGACCGTTTCTGATCTTGCAAAAGATCTAATGAAAAGGTTGTTAGCATATGGAATGACCCCTGAAGAAATAGAAAGAGCAATAAAATCTGGATACCTTGAAAGAATTATTGGTAAAAAACCACCATTATCAAATACATCTGATTCAGGATGGGATGATCCATCATTTTGGAAAGACAACAATTAATATGAACTGGAAAAAAAGAGCGCAATTTTCTGGACCAGCAATTGGTGACATTGATGACATTTTGGGAAACATACATCAGACTAAAATGTATGAAGAAGATGCCAAACAAGGTACAATTAGGGGACGTAGGCCTTCCGAAGATTCTGTACCAACAGTGCAAACAGAGCCTGAATATTTATTGACCCAAAAAAGAGAGAAAGATCTTGAGAATAAAGAAACAAAAATATCAAGATATTATTCTCCTCACATTTCAGAACAAGTTAATCATTCTGTAAATAGCGCTATTGATTCGATATTAAAACTAAGCAAAGCATTTAAACTCGGCAAGGCCATTAATGAATTAATGGAAAATAAAAATATTATAGATAAAATAACTTTGCATTCCTACAAGATGTTAAGAGCAAAGCTTGTTTCAGGTGTTCTTAGCAATATTAATAAAAAGAATGAATGGGCAGATAGAGAAACAGCTATAATATCTAATATAAGAGTAAAAGAATTATTATCTGTTTACGAGAATGAAGAAAAAAATATACTAGGAGTTTTTAAAGAAGTAGTAGAAGAAATTTCTTTTAAGACAAAAAAAATTGCTGAATATTCAGCGATATTTGAAATGATAGTAAAAGAATTTTTAAACAGTTTGAAATATAATAGTTTAGATTATTCTGAAAGTTAAAACCTTACAGACAATAAAAATTAAAAATGAAAGTAGCTGTTTGCGTATCTGGAAAATTTGAAAGTGCACGCGATTTAATAATCTCCAATAATAGTATATTGAAAGACAAATTTTGTGGTGCTGATTTTTATTATGCAACATGGGATTACTATAAAGATTCTTTTTTAAACACTTTTCCAACATATGAATGTTTTTATTTTCAAGAGCCAGAAATAGAATATCATCCATACAAAGATATTAATCCAAAAAATTATATATCTGCACGTTTTAAGGAAGCTTTTAAATATATAAAAAAGAAAAAAGACGGAAAAGGAATGGAGTGGTCATCTCATCATACAAAACAAATAATAATTCATTCTTGGCTTGCCGATTTGATAAGTGGAAAATACGACATTGTAATAAGAACAAGATTTGATGCAAGAATATGGGAAGAGGCAAATTTTGAATCATATATTAGTGATTCTTATAAAAATAACAGGACAATAGGTTTTGCAACGACAAGACATAGTATGTTTAATAAAATATATGAGTCTACCAAGGGAGAAAAAAAAAGCACATCTGATTGGTTGCTTGATCAACTGATCATTCATCCTGCAAATTTCATAAATAGAAAAACCGTAGAAGAGCTGGACAGAAATAAAATACTTCATCCAGCTGAAATGGGATGGTATCAAGTTTTAAGTATGCCATATGGTTCAAGGCACAGAAATATGCATGGATGGGTAAATCATGATCGAAACATACCAGAAATATTTATTAAGTAAAAGGATTGAGTAATGAAAAAAATCATAATGCAGCATTATACTGGTGAAATAAGCGGCTTAGTAAAATTATCAATAGAAAATATAAGTAAATATGCAAAGAAGGTGGGATCAGAATATAAGCTTATAACTGGAAATGTTTTTCATTCCAATCTGAGTCCCCCGTGTCAAAAAATGCACATGCTTAATGAAATTTTTGATTCATATGATGTTGTAGTAATGATGGATACAGATATGTTTAAAACAAAAAATGTTAATTTAAGTATATTCGAAGATACTGACGGAGTTGGGATATTCACAAAAGATCAAAAAAGAGTTTTTAAAATGTTCAAAAAAATCCATCCAAATTTAGCAAATATAGAATATCCATATTTTGGAGGATGCATATGGAGAATGGATTTAAATTTGAGACAAACATTAAGAAAACACTTAGTTGAAGATGAAATATTAAAATTTAATTGTTCATTTGAAGATGAGGCAATATTCCATAGACTTGCAACTAGAGCAGGAATAAAAGAATGTAAAATATTAGAAGAGATGTGGGGATACGGGAGTTATTATCCTAATCTTGAAGAACAGGCCATCATACACATAAGAACAAAAATAAATCCAAATAATAAATTTTTAAAACGAACAAAAATGGAAAATTATATTGAGATTAAAAATGGGGGGATAATATAATGAAATATTTAATATATCAATACTGGGATGGAGATATAAATGAAGGTGCTAAATTTTCATCAAAACTGATGAAAGCATATGCAAAACAAATAGAATCAGATTATGTTTTTGAACTTAATCCAAAATTCAGAACTGATCTTGGTAAATATTCTCCTCACTATGGCCAATTTAAAATTGTATATGACAGCTTATTTAATAAGTATGATAAGATTTTGTTTGCAGATACCGATGTGTTTCCAGTGGAAAATTTAAATAAAAATATTTTTGATGAATTTACATCAGATGTTGGGATGTGCACTGAACCATATCAGCCAAAAGCAAGATTAAAAATGAAAGGAAGTATAAATTCAAAAAATGACGAAAAGTGGGCAAAAGCAATAGAAAAAAAATGGAAAGCAAAAATGCCAAGGGGAGAAGATGGATTGTTGAAGGTTTACAATTCTGGTGTTGTTCTTTATTCCC